>Ga0210388_10001865_pt1 | contig 16553 bp, 12 predicted proteins | sample IncBWC19OmetaG_FD_155485 | JGI IMG/M metagenome (GOLD analysis project Ga0210388, IMG submission 155485) | Forest soil microbial communities from Barre Woods Harvard Forest LTER site, Petersham, Massachusetts, United States - Inc-BW-C-19-O ...
CTCGGTTGCCGATCAACGCATCTTTGTACGCGCGGGATCCGCATGCAGCCTCCTCCACATTCGATCCTCGGGCGCCAGCTTGCTCCTCAGTTGCGGCGGCAAGGAAATCCGCGCGCCACAAATGCTCGCCTCTGGCCGCAATCAGCAAGCCACCGGCCTCATTATCGAGGTGCCAGGCAAAGCTAAGCGTCGCTACATCGGTGTGCTCCACTTGAAGGTCACGGATGGCGAGTTGGTCCCGGTCGTAGCAATGGACCTCGAATCCGCGGTAGCCTCCGTCGTGCAGGCAGAATCCGCTCCGGGCACCCCGTTCGAGGCTTTGAAAGCTCAAGCCGTCGTCAGCCGCTCTTATTTTGTTGCGGGCGGAGGGCGCCACTCGAACTTCGATTTCTGCGACCTCACCCATTGCCAGCTTCTTCGCGAACCGCCCGCCGCCGATAGCCCTGCATCTTCTGCCACAGCTGCGACGCGCGATCTCGTGCTTACTTTCGACGAGAAACCTGTCACCGCCATGTTCACCAGAAGTTGCGGCGGGCACACACGCACTCTCGCGGAAATCGGTTTGCCGCAAACCGCTTATCCCTATTTTTCCGTGCTGTGCGATGTCTGCTACAAGAATCCAGTCCGCTGGACGCGCAACGTCTCGCGCGATGATGCCGCGCTCCTGCTTCGCGGAGAAATCGGGCGCCTGGCGATAGATCGCCTGCTCGGCTGGAACGCTGTTCCGAGCAACAACTTCATAGCGCACGAAGAGGATGGGGCAGTGATTCTGGAAGGTGCCGGTCAAGGGCATGGCCTCGGTCTCTGCCAGCGCGGCGCGCGCAGCATGGCGCAACTCGGCTCCGATTTCCGCGCGATTCTCGACCACTACTTTCCGAACACCCAGCTGAAAGTTCTTTCCTCCGTTCCTGAAAGCTAGGAGGGCGACTTGCTCCATTCGCTAATGGACCACGCCATCTGGGATCCCAGCCTTAAATAGTTTCGCTATCCGCTCGGCCACAACCGGCCGGCTGAAATAATAGCCCTGTCCCTCCCCGCAACCCTGCTGCCGCAGGAACTCGAGCTGCTCGCTGGTTTCCACTCCCTCGGCAATGATGCGCTGCTTCAGGCTCCTGCCGATATTGATCATGGCGCTCACAATGGCGGCGTCTCGCGGGTCCGTCGCGATCTCCTGCACGAAAGATTGATGCAGTTTCAGCGCGTCAGCTGGAAAACGCCGCAGATATGTAAAGCTGGAGTACCCCGTGCCAAAGTCGTCGATGGCCACCTGCACGCCCATAGCTTTCAGCTTAATCAGTGTAACGACAGCGGCCTCCGCATCATGCATCAGCACGCTCTCCGTCAGTTCCAGCTCGAGATTCCGAGGTTCTACTCCCGTAGTAATCAATGCGGCCCGAACCCCTGACAAAAAGTCCTTGGCGCCGAATTCTGTCGCGGACACATTCACCGATACACGCACAACCCCGAGTCCCTCCTCCATCCATGCTCGAGCCTGTTTGCAAGCTTCCAGCAGCACCCACTGTCCGATGCCCAGGATCAACCCGCACTCTTCCGCGACGGGCACGAATCTCCCTGGATAGATTAATCCTCGCACCGGGTGCAGCCAGCGAATCAGCGCTTCCACGCCGGTAATCTGCCCGGTCTCAAGATTGAGGATCGGCTGGTAGTGCAGGACGAACTCGTTGCGGCCCAGCGCGCAACGCAAATCCGCTTCCAGCGATTGCCGTTCCGCCAATTGCGCATGCATCTCGTGGCGGAAAAACTGATAGTTATTCCGCCCGAGTTGCTTCGCTTCATACATGGCGTTATCCGCTCGATTCATCAAGCTCTCGGCGTCTTGCCCGTCGCTGGGATAAGTGCTGACTCCTATGCTCACAGTGATGTTGAGACTCTTGCCATCGATCATATGAGGGGCCGTCAGCGTCCGAAGGGTTTTTCGAGCACTAATGGCGGCGTCCTCCGCGTGCTCGACTTGAGAAAGGAGTACGACGAATTCGTCCCCGCCAAGACGGCTTATCGTGTCCGACCGCCGGACGCACGCCTTCAATCGCCCGGCGACCGAGCGCAGCAATTTGTCGCCCACATCGTGACCCAGCGAGTCGTTGATCTTTTTGAAGTGATCTAAATCGACAAACATCACCGCGAGCTGCCTGTCCTGACGCTCCGCCAGTGCAATCGCTTGCGTCAGCCGGTCGTTGAATACCACGCGGTTCGGCAAATCGGTCAGGGCATCGTGTTGCGCGAGGTGCGACATTTCAAGTGATCTGGCCCTGGCCGCGCCCACGTCGCGCACAGCCACGATCGCACCGCTTACGCTGCCATCATACTCACGTATGAGCGTCGTTTTACTCTCGATCCCAATTTCTTCGCCATCTCGTCGAACCAGAATACAGTTTGCACAACTGGATATGGAACTCGCTGCCGCGGTTTTCTCTGTTGCAGGCCCCAAGGCAGTGCCGATTGGCGCGCGGCTGGCGCTGTCGATGAGCCGGAGCACGTCCGCCAAAGGGCAACCCAATGCTTCCTCGCGGGACCACCCGGTCATCTTTTCCGCGACTCGATTTAGATACGTGACGTTCCCCTGTAAATCCGTGCGCAGAACAGCTTCTCCGATGGAGTCCAGCGTCATATTGGCAACTGCGTTTTCCGAAGGCCCCATTCCCGCGGTACGGCTATCCAGCACCGTGCGCACGGTGCGCCTTAATTGGTAGCCGTCGGAGAGGCTCTTGATAACGTAATCCCGCGCCCCGCGCCGCACCGCTTGTCTGGCCGTTTCTTCTCCATCGGCCCCGCTCACAATCACAATGGGTACGCTAGGCGCTGCCCGAAAAAGCGTGTCGAACGCCTCCATTCCACCGCTATCGGGAAATGTCAGGTCAAGCACAACAGCCGCAACGCCGCCGCTACGCAACCGCTCGATGCCGCTGGAAAGCTCGCTGGCGCACTCCACGCGGACTCCTTCGTCCGTTGCCGACCGTGAGCCCTCCAGGATTCTTGCTGCTTCGCCTGCCTCATCCCCGATTAGCAGTACGCACTCGGCGCTGGCTTTCGCAGTTGCTGATCTCATGGTTCTCTGCTCCTGGCTGGGCATTCCATTCAAATCTCGAAAAAACCGGTTAGTTGCCCTTGGCCTTCGCGACATCCGCTGCCATGAACCGCAGCATCTGCTCCTTCAACTGCGCATCCACCTCGTCCGCGATCGTGACAACGTCGGGAAGCAGCAAGCTGAATTCCAGGTTCCTCGCGTTTTTGTGCAGCGTCGAAAAAATAGTGACCTGCAGCAAGCGAGACTCTTCTACAGCCATCGCTACCGTATAGCCTTGTTTGCGGCGCAAATCTCCGTGCTCGGCCGCGGCTTTCGAGATCGGAGCTTTCGTCCCCGAGTCCATGCGCAACCGCTTAATTACATCATGCAGAAGATGAGGGAGATGGCCCGTGCGGTCTTCAAAGTTCAGCGGAATACACTTCAGGTCCGGCTCTTGTTCAACACGACTAAGCCAATCCACAATCACGGCTTGGAGTTCGCGTTCGAGAATGTCCGCCACACTTTCAATCCTGGGTGAGTCCCGGCCGTCTCTAGGACCGGTCACAAACTCTGCAGATTTGCTCACTGCGCTCTCCTGGGTGCCGTTATTCGCCACAGTGAACAATGTCTCGCCAAAAGGTGCGCAGAACTGTTCCAAAAGAGGCATTTGGCTGCCAATATATTTGTCTTGTAGCTTAAGAGTAATCTACACTTAGATTTAACCGTCGCGTTGCTGCGCGTACGGCTTCGCGGGTGCGGCCGTGCAACGGAACCACCGGCAGACCCAGATGTATCGTGCTCCTACAAGAGAAAAAGGCGGGAGAGGACGCAGGAGAAGACGGGCACGATGAATCGTGCCCCTACAAGAGAAGACGCAATAGATAGAGCGGGAGAAGAGCGAAACTAGGTCGGCGTGTTCGACGGCACCTTTCCTGTTTTCCATTCGCTCAAGGCGGGGAGCACCATCGCCCCCATCAGCGTCAATCCCAGCGAAACGTCAAATACAGGAGAAGAGACAACAAGCACTCCGGCTGCAAGGAGGGGGATCACTGTCACCAGCCGCGCATGATGAAGAAGGTAGTCGAAGACGAGAAGCAGCAATCCTGCCGCAAGGATTGTCAGGCAACAATTCAGCGCGTCTCGCAGACCGAAGGAATGTCTATGAAAGAAACGGGCGGCTCCGGTCGAAAATAACAGAGCGCCAGTTCCAACGACAATCCACTGCTTCCAGTCCATCTTTCCCATGCCAGAAGTCTCCACCAAAAACGCTACTTACATTGCAAGAACTCTTCGTTTGCTGCTCGGTCCTGGAACTCCTGTATTCAAGGTAGTCGGAGGGGCGAGTCTGGCGGAATAGTACGGGCGGACACTCCGTGCAAGTAGGTGCTCATGCAGTTACGTCCTTCCCCAAAGGTAATTCCGATGCAGGAAGGCTCTAGAAGGCGCAGTTAAATCGCTTTCAGTCACCTTCGGTCCGACTTATCGCTTGCGTCCACTTTGGCAACGTTTTGCGTTGATTCCTATGCGTTGGGCCGTTTGCAACTTCGGAGCGTTGCTCATAAACTATCGCAGACGACAAAGCAGGGCCACACGCAAGGTCGCTCCCGCGTATACCGGAACTGCCCTTTGAAAACGCGCTCCACCCTTCAGGAGGGGAATTCATGCTACGAATCAACGACGACGCCCCCGATTTCATCGCGGAAACATCTCAGGGCGTGATCCATTTTCACGAATGGATTGGCAATGGCTGGGCCATTTTGTTCTCGCATCCCAAGGACTTCACTCCCGTTTGCACCACGGAGCTGGGCTACATGGCGCGGCTGAAGCCGGAATTTGAAAAGCGCAACTGCAAAATTATCGGGCTGAGCGTCGATCCGATCACCAGCCACAGCAAGTGGATCGCGGACATCGAAGAGACGCAGGGCGCCAAAGTGACGTACCCGATGATCGGCGATCCCGAACTGAAAATCGCCAAACTGTACGACATGCTTCCCGCCGAGGCTGGCGACACCTGCGAAGGCCGCACCGCGGTGAACAATCAGACCGTGCGAACAGTTTTTATCATCGGTCCGGACAAAAAGATCAAGTTGATGCTCGTCTACCCAATGAGCACGGGCCGCAATTTCGACGAAGTGTTGCGCGTGCTCGATTCCATGCAGCTCACCGCCAAGCATAAAGTGGCTACGCCTGTGAACTGGAAACCGGGCGAGGATGTCATCATCGTCCCAGCTGTTTCCGACGACGACGCGAAGAAGATCTACCCGAACGGATGGAAGGCTGTCCGTCCCTACCTGCGCATCGTTGCGCAGCCGAAAAGCTAGCAACTAGCAACGTCGAAAATCTCTGAGCGTTGAAGACCGCCGGCCGGACTCTAGGCTGACGCGGCGGTGGCGCCTTTGATGAAAGCTAGCAAATCGGCGTTGATGGTGTCGGCTTCCGTCGTTGGCATCCCGTGCGGGAAGCCCTTGTAGGTCTTCAATATCGCGCCCTTCACCAACTTGGCGCTGAGCGGGCCAGAGGCGACATAAGGGACGATCTGGTCATCTTCGCTGTGCATGACCAGCATTGGGACCGTGATCTTCTTCAGATCCTCGGTAAAATCCGTCTGGGAAAAAGCCACGATGCCATCATAGTGCGCCTTAATGCCGCCCATCATGCCCTGCCGCCACCAATTTTGAATGATGCCTTGGGATGGTTTGGCGCCCGGGCGGTTGTAGCCATAAAAGGGGCCGGTGGGCACGTCCATATAAAATTGGGCGCGGTTGGCGGCAAGCGCCGTTTGAAGGCCGTCGAACACTTCTTTAGGAGTGCCCGCGGGATTGGCTGGCGTCTTCACCATAAGTGGTGGCACCGCACTTATGAGGACCGCTTTGGCGACGCGACTTTCGCCGTGGCGCCCAAGATAGTGTGTAACCTCACCGCCGCCGGTGGAATGGCCAACATGGATGGCATTTTTCAAGTCGAGATGCGAGGTAAGCGCGGCGAGGTCATCGGCGTAGTGGTCCATGTCGTGTCCTGTGCCGGGCTGGCTCGAGCGTCCGTGGCCGCGCCTGTCATGCGCGATGACGCGATAGCCGCGATTCAGGAAAAACATCATCTGGTTGTCCCAGTCGTCGGCCGACAGCGGCCAACCGTGCGAGAAAACGATGGGTTGGCCGGTGCCCCAGTCCTTGTAGAAAATGGTGACGCCATCTTTCGTTGTAATCGTTGGCATTGTGATTCTCCTTTTCTTAATTTTTCATTACAATTCCGGTCCAAAAATCTTGTCAGCCGGCCAGGTAACAAGAACTAAGTAAAATCAGAAGCGAGCTAGTTTCCCGGCGCAAATCGCGTCGGCGACTCTTGGCTATGGAGGTTCTGATGTTTGCCGGCGTGAGAGCGGTGTTGTTTATTTGAAATTTGTTGTGGCGCGCCTGGCCTCCTGTGTGCGTCCCGAACGCTGAAACAGCTTGCATCGAAGTTAGCTCGCGCTTCATCGAAGAATTTGGGTATCAAAACGACGGAAAAAGCCGGGTCCGCAATTAGACACCAGCGAAAGGAGTCGCGAGATGAGTGCGCAAGCGCAAGTGAGTTTAGTGCCGCCGTTTACGCGCGAGACGGCGATTTTGAAAGTACGCAACGCGGAAGATGCGTGGAATTCGCGTGACCCGCAACGCGTTTCACTCGGTTATACGGTGGATAGCAAGTGGCGCAACCGCTCGGAATTCGTCAACGGCCGCGAAGAGATCGTGGCGTTCCTTACGCGCAAATGGAACCGCGAACTCGACTATCGGCTGATCAAGGAACTCTGGACGTTTGACAACGCCAGAATTGCCGTCCGGTTTGCCTACGAATTCCATGACGACTCCGGGCAATGGTTCCGGGCCTACGGCAATGAAAACTGGGAATACGATGCCGCCGGCATCATGCACCACCGTTACGCCAGCATTAACGATCTGCCAATCAAAGAAGCGGACCGCAAATATCACTGGCCGCTCGGTCAGCGTCCAGAGGGTCATCCCGGACTGAGCGACCTCGGGCTCTAGAAGTCTCAACCAATTCCAATTTGTCGAGTGGACTGTCGTTTCTTGCTGAGTTCGGGGCGAGGCGCCTATCAAACTTCGACGAGCTCGCGCTCTTCCGCTTGCACTTTGGCCGATGTGCGAGAGGAAGCAACCGCAACAACCGGAGTGCGGCTCAGGGAATAGAGATACCCCAGGACGGCCACCGGGAAAAGTATGGCCCCGCCTTGCCACATCGCGGAACGGCTGAATGCTCCACTGACCATGCCGGCAAAAGCGATGCCTCCCATGAAGTACGGAAACACATTTTCGTAGCAGGTTCTCGCGACTTGGAGCACCGGCCTGCCTTCCACCAATCCAATTACGGCGGATATGAGAGCCGTGTTGAGTGGGAGGTACAAAATGCCGGCCAGGACCGCAAACACCAGTGCCGAATTGGAATTGCTTGCACCGAGCAGCAGGCGCGTGAATGCAAATGCAGCCGTCGCACTCAAGACAAGCGCGGCCGCGCTGAAAGCGACCTGCACAAGACGGGGCGCCCGAGCCGCCCACAACGATTGCACCAGTGCAGCCACCACCACGATGACGACCAGTTCCGAGAAACTGCAACATAGCATCGCGAGCAGCAGAAATATAAAGTTCGGCGACAGCGTGCTATCCATGCCAGGTATCCGAATCTTAAGCGCGGAAGAGACCGCCGCGAAACCCATCAGAATCAGGAACTGAGGCAGGCTGGTGGAAGACCACGATCCTGCGGCGAAGAGCAGCACCCCGGCGCCAGCGCATATAATCAGCGTGATGTAGATTTTAGCAGTTTGTGGCATTATTTCTTCTCCGGCGACATGTGATTGAGCCCGTACACCGGACTGCTTAGTTGCCCCAAACCACGGCGTTACCCCAAACAACAGAGTTACCCCAGACGACGGAGTTGCCCCAGACGACAGAATTGCCCCATACGACAGAGTTACCCCAAACCACGGAGTTACCCCAAACGACAGAATTGCCCCAGACCGCTGTGTTCGTCCAAACCGTTCCCGGAGCTCCTGTTATGGTTACGCTGCCAGAAGTCGAGTTGTATACGGCCTTAGGAGACATGGCCGATCCAAAAGTTGCAGGCGCTAGGTCGGTGTTCGAGAGAGCGGCAGAAGCATCCACGGCTCCGGCGCCCACCGCGAACATATCCTGTTCAATTGTGTAAGTTACGCCGGTACCCAGATCCGTTGCTGTCGTACTTTGTCCAAAGCCCTTCCATGCCGTCTTCATCAAGCGGGCTTTGATCTGATCGGGAGTGAGCGAGGGGTTTTGCTGCACAAGCAGAGCCACAACGCCGCTGACGACTGGCGTCGACATACTCGTTCCGCTCATCTTCATATAGTTCGCGGGCCCGTACTGCGCACCGCAACTGTTTCCAGACCAATTGCAAGGATAAACAGCGAGTGCAGGATATTGGGTGATGAGCGCGGAATTCGTCGAGGCTACGAGAGATACCACCGCATTGCCAGGGGCGACCAGATCCGGCTTGAGGATGTGGTCGAACGCCGTCGGACCCTTTGAGCTATAGCTCGTCACTGTCTGGGCCGCTTGCGATCCCGCGCCGTGTGTGTTGGTTGCCCCAACCGTAATCACATAGGGGTCGTTGCCGGGCGCGCCGATCGTGGCGTATCCACTCGTTCCGGCTCCATTGTACTCGCCCATGTTGCCGGCCGCGGCCACCACGACGATGCCAGCTTGCCAGGCGGATTCGACGGCTTGGCACAGCGGATCGAGCGTGTAACTCTCGAAGACGCCTCGCGATAGCGACAGATTAATCACGCGAATGTTGTACGTATTCTTGAGACTGATGGCCTGCTGAATCGCGGAGATGACGGCACTGTCGACGCTTGCACCGGTTCTATCCAGGACCCGCAAGTTGATGATTTTTGCTTCCGGCGCGATGCCGCGATAGACGTCTGGGTAGTTGTGCTGGGTCGTGGAGCTGTAAGCGTTTCCGGCGATGATGCCGGCCACATGAGTTCCATGACCGTAGGCGTCCGCAACAGAAGGATCGACAAAGCTTTGGTTATATACGACGCGGGAGGGAGCCGCATTTCCATCGGAATTCAGGTCAGGAACATTGCTGACGCCGCTGTCGAGCACAGCGACGCCAACTCCTGTGCCATCCCATCCGTTGGCGTAAGCGATGTCCGCGTTGACGGCGGTGACTACGGGGTCCATCGCGCCACGAAGTACCCGGTTTGGAGAGATGTACGCCACTTCCGAGTGCGAAGCGAGGCTGTTCAAGCTAGATCCTTGAACCGTAACCAACTGCGCGTGGATCAAAGAGAGGTCAGTCTTAACCGCTGCACCATCAGCAGATAGGTCGGCCGACCCGGCTGATTTCTTGTATTGAACGATGACATCAACCGGCTTTTCCGGGTCGATGCCCTGCAGGTCAGGCGCAATCTTGGCGGCAATCAGGCTCTGATGCGTTGCGGCTCCGTTCGACGCAGCGCCCGTTCCCGGGTCTTGCTGGGCGGGAGCTTGATCCTTACTAGGGGCAGATGAGCCCTTGCTGGAGAAGGAGTTGGAGTTACCGTCGGCTACCGCGCCCTTTTGGAGAGCAAGTCCACTGTTATCAATAACTCCCGACAGAGGAGCCAGGGCCGAAAGACCGTTTGAAACGTGTCGGCGTGAGCCAAACTCGTGGGATGAGACCGCTCCAGACGGCAGCCCTGCGCTGCGGTCGGGCGCAATATTTGCCGCTGTTTGAATGACTTGCGGAGTACCACCCGTGGGAGAGAGGTGGCCGGTAAACCCGAGACCAGCGATCAGGAGGGATAGGGCGATGAGGGTGCCCCACGTGGTCGTCTTCAAGATTCCACTGTTCTTATTCTCGGGGTTCCGGGAGTGGCTGGGCTGCATTTGGTCTCACTTTCCTTTAAGACAGGGTGCTGTGGGGCCGATGCACAAAATGGCATTTCTCGCTGCGAATGTTTTAAGGCTTGGAGCATATTTCCGTCGATGGTACGGGGGAGGGGGTGGACTAGTACCAAAGTGGGGCAGGTTTGAGGGGTCCACTTGAGCCTGCAGCCCCAGATTGGAACTGAGTCTCCGAACTACCTCTTCCGGCCGGGGACACCGTGCCGAAATGGGCCGTTTATAGGGTTAATCTTGGGACAAGACTCCCCAGTCGTACTATGGGAATTCACTCATCTATTAAGGACACTACCCTTCAAGAGAAGGAATCGGTGGAATTTATGCCACTGGTCCGATAAAGCATGCCCACAGAGATCGCCAGCAATGGGAATTCGCTGAAGCCTGCGCGCCAACCGGAAATTGCGAACGGTGGCCCATCCGGCGGCAGCTCGAAGTCCGCCCGCGTCCGCGCGTTTCGGTTTATCGCCAATGCCCTCCGCGAGATCTGGTCCAAACCTGGCAAGAATGGCCAAAGAATGGGTTGGTCCGCGAACGCCTTTATCTTGCTGCAAGTCGTGATCGGCCTTCCGCTTCTACCTTACGCACTTCTGCACTGGCACACGCAAAGCGATCTTCGGTTCGCTTGTTTCTTTGGAGTGGCCCTGGCCGCCTCGTTGTTCAAGGTTCGACTTCCCGGGATTGAAGCGACGATGTCCGCCAATTTCCTGTTCATCCTCGTAGGCATTCTGGACTTGTCGTACCCGGAGACATTGCTGATGGGATGTTTCGGAGGGCTGGTACAGTCCATTTGGCAGTCCAAGCCGCGGCCGCGCCTCATCCAGCTTTTATTCAACTTTGCAAACCTATCCATTTCAATCACCGCGGCCAATCTCGTCTTTCACAGCAAATCGGCAGCCCAGGTAGGGCTGGCGTGGCCACTGCTGTTGGTCGCGTCTTCCACGACGTACTTCGCGATCAACACAATGTCCGTGTCAGGGATCATCGCACTGGCGGAGCGGCGCAATCCTCTCCTGGTGTGGAAAGAATGCTACCTCTGGTCGTTCCCCTACTATTTGCTGGGCGCGATGATCGCCGGAGGCGTGAGCATTATCAATCGAACCTTTGGTTGGCAGTTTGCGATTCTCGTCCTTCCGCTGGTGTATTGGATGTACCGGTCCTATCGCGTGTACCTGGATCGTTTGGAGGCGGAAAAGAAGCACACCGAGGAGATTGCAGACCTCCATCTCCGCACGATCGAAGCGCTTTCTCTCGCTATCGAAGCGAAAGACCACAGCACGCATGATCATTTGAGGCGCGTTCAGGCCTACGCCGTACAACTCGGCAAAGATTTGGGGCTGAGCGACGCGGAGTTAAACGCGTTGCGCGCCGCGTCCATGCTCCACGACATTGGCAAGCTCGCTGTTCCGGAGCAAATCCTGTCGAAGCCCGGAAAGCTGACGCCGGAAGAATTCGATCGAATGAAGATTCATCCCATCGTAGGCGCGGAGATTCTGGACCGCGTGCAATTTCCGTACCCTGTGGTCCCCATCGTGTTGTCGCATCACGAAAAGTGGGATGGCAGCGGCTATCCATACGGATTGAAAAGGGAAGCGATTCCCATAGGCGCGAGAATCCTGTCGGTGGTGGACTGTTTTGACGCGCTCACATCGGAACGGCCGTACCGCCGCGCCATGTCTGCGGATGAGGCCATGAAATATCTCCAATCGGAAATGGAGAAGAGCTTTGATCCGCGAGTCGTTGCGGGGATCGAAAAAAGGTACCTGGAGCTCGAGCAAGTCGTAAGCAGGTCCGAAAGCACGAAGAGTCCCTTCCCAACAGTGACGAGCCAAAATCGATCGGTCGCGCCGTCGGCAGGATTCGAGGAAGTGCCGAACGCCGCCGAGGTTCGAGCGACTTCCTTTCTCGGCTCGATCGTGTCCGCGCGGCAGGAAGCGCAGCTTTTGTTTGAGCTGGCGCAGACGCTGGGCAATTCCCTGAGCTTGCGCGAGACGCTTTCCGTCGTAGCCGTGCGCTTGAAGGAAATGATCCCACACGACTTGATCGTTTTCTATGTTTGCGATGGTGAGAAGCTGAGTCCGCGCTACGTGCATGGAGTCGATTACGACCTCTTCCGAGCGCTGGAAATGCCCATCGGGCAGGGAATCTCGGGCTGGGTCGCGCAGCACCAGAAGCCGCTTATCAATGGTGATCCTGCTGCGGAAACGAAGCACCTGGGCGATCCCTCGCGCGTCTCGACGCTGCGCTCAACGCTTGCCATTCCGCTGCAAGGAAGGGAAGGAGTGGCGGGAGTTCTCACCCTATACCGAAAAGAGAAGCAGGCATTTGCCAAAGACCATCTGCGCATGCTGCTTGCCGCCAGTTCGAAGCTGGGACTGTCCGTGGAGAATTCGCTGCAATTTGAAAAGGCGCAGGATTCCGCGAGTACCGATTTCCTTACCGGTTTGCCGAATGCCCGATCGATCTGCGCGCACCTCGACAACGAGCTGGCGCGTTCGCATCGAAGCGGCACACCCCTGGCCGTCCTGCTTTGTGACCTCAATGGATTTAAGAACGTAAACGACCAATACGGTCACTTGGTGGGAAACAAGTTGTTGGAGGAGATTGCAAAGAACTTGCGCACCGTTTGCCGGGAGTACGATTTGGTCGGACGCTTGGGAGGCGATGAATTCATTCTGGTTCTTCCGGAATTCACCACTGCCACGGTAAAGGAGTTGCTGCCGAGGGTGCAGCTTGCCGTAGCGGACGCTGGACAGTCGATTTGCGGCAAGAAGGTTGTCTCCGCGAGCGTTGGCGCTTCCTATTATCCAGTAGACGGAACGACAGCAGAAGAGCTGCTATCCGAGGCGGACCGCGCGATGTATGAAGCGAAGGAAACGCATTATCGAGCGAGAGGCGTTGTTCCCATGCCTCAGCTTTTGGTCACCTCCGAGGGCTAAGGTGGCGCGGAAAGGTTTCGCGTTGCCATTCGACCATGACTCGCTGGATTTTAAAACTCGCGCAGAGACTTCTTCTGCTGACGGCCCTGGGGATTGTTGGCGCGCTGCTTTGCGCGACCATGGTGCGCTTCGCCCCCGGCTACGGTGTGGATGAAAGCCAGCTTGATTTTCGGCTCTCGCAGGCCTCCAAAGATGCTATTCGTCACGAACATCAACTGACCGGCGGGCTCGTTTCCTATTACGGCGGCTATATTTGGGGACTGTTGCACGGAGACCTGGGAACATCCGCATTCCTGCAACGGCCCGTCGCCGGACTCCTGAAAGAAAGAGCTCTTTTCACTGCGCGCGCGGTATTCCTCGGATTGCTCACGGCATGGATTGCAGCTTCGATTTTGTCGCTTCTAACGGTTCGCTGGCCATCTTGCGCGTTGGAGTATTCCGCGACGGCTTTCACAGGTTTACTGATTGCCTTGCCGACGGCGGTCGTTGCTCTACTGTGTCTGTACCTTCGCGCTCCCGTTTTCCTCGGGATTGCTGCGATAACGCTGCCAAAACTTTTTCGCTATCAGCACAACATCCTTGCTCAAGCCAACGCGCAACCTTTTGTACTGGCAGCGCGCGCGAGAGGGGTGAGCAGCAATCGCATCCTTTTTGCGCATGTGATTCCAGTGGCATGGCCGCCGCTGGTGGCACTTCTTGGTGTCTCCGCGGCGATGGCGATGGGCGCGGCCATTCCTCTCGAAGCACTTTCGGATTCACCCGGCGTGGGGCAATTGGCATGGCAGGCGGCGCTAAATCGCGATCTCCCTTTGCTCACGAGCATTACGCTTTTTGTGACGTTGTTGACGGCAGGAGTTAATTGCGTTGCCGGAGCCGTACAAGAGAGGCGAGCGTGAAGGCCCGGCGGACGCTTCGCGTTGTTTGCCGCATCGCCTTGATGGTGATCTTTTGTTTGGGATTATTTGCGGGAAGCCTTACGCGCTATTCCTATGCCCGCCAATTTAGAGAGAGTCCCAATACGGCGCCATCGGCGGCTCATCTTCTTGGTACGGACAGTCTGGGAAGAGATCTTTTCACCAGGTTGGTATTTGGAACGCGTGTTTCCTTGTTGCTCGCTCCGGCGGCGGCCTTGCTTGCCACTTGCATTGCGGCCGTAGTAGGTGGAATTGCGGGACTGCGGGGAGGATGGATCGAAAAGATCATTCTGGCTTCCGCCGACCTCTCGATGTCCTTGCCATTGCTCTTCGTTCTGATCGCGCTGCGTGCCTTGTTGCCGCTCGACGTATCACCTTTGGTTTCTGTGGTCGCGACATTCCTGACGCTGGGCGTCCTTGGGTGGCCTTCCTCGCTCCGCGTGATTTGGGCGGCGGCACGAGAGTTGCGCGATTCGGACCACATTCTGCTGGCAAAAGCACAAGGCTATCGCCGCTCGCAAATATTGTTCCGCCAAGTCATTCCTTGCCTCCGGCCTGTTTGTCTGGCCCAGTTTTGGATTGCGATTCCGCTTTTCATTCTCACCGAAGCGACGCTGAGCATGCTGGGGCTGGGCGTGATGGAGCCGGTGCCATCGTGGGGAAATCTGCTGCGTGGAGCCGAAGACTTCGGAACGATGGCGGCCAATCCGTGGCGGTTGGCGCCGCTGTTCGTGCTGGTGTTCACAGTGATCTGTTTTCAATTCATCTTTCCCAGTTCGGAGGAAATCGCGTAATGCGTTATTTTCTGAGAAGTGGCGTGCTGCTACTTTGCCTTTGCGTGCTCGCAGGCGCGGCGCCGTCCGGGCGCGCCCAGACCGGAGCTGAGCTGCATTTTTGCCTTCACGGCGAACCCAAAACCTTCAATCCCATTCTCGTGGATGACGAAGCATCGGAGAACGTCAGGTATTTGACGGGCGGCGTTTTGATTCGTGTGAATCGCCAAACCCAAGCTCTGGAACCGGCATTGGCCGAATCCTGGCAGGTTTCGCATGACGGCCGGAAAATCACGTTTCATCTGCGCAAGGGGCTTTATTTTTCCGACGGCACGCCTTTTTCCTCGGCGGATGTTGCGTACACCATGAAACTGCTTTTGGACCCGAAAACTCATTCCTCGACGGGCGACGCATTTCAAGTCAGCGATGGCAAAGTCGATGTGCAAACTCCGTCCGCGGATGTCGCCGTAATTACGTTTCCGCATTTCGTCGCCGGTCTCGAGCGGCTGTTCGATCAGGTCGCCATTCTCTCCGCAAAGTCTCCGAAAAAAGAGATGAGTGTTCTGGGACCCTACTATGTTTCAGAATATGTGGCTGGCTCTCACGTCCTGCTTCGGCGCAATCCTAATTATTGGAAGCACGATAGCGAAGGCCACGCGCTGCCGTACATTGAAACGGTGCGGCTGGATATACAAAGGAACCGCGACATCGAGTTGATGCGCTTCCGCCGCGGTGAGCTTCAACTCATCAATCGGCTTGACGCAGAGCAATTCGAGCGGCTTCAGAAGGAATCGCCGGCAGTGGCAAGGAATGTGGGTACTGGGTTGGATGGTGAAGAGATTTGGTTCAATCAGACCACCACATCCAGCTTGCCCGAGTACAAGAGGAAGTGGTTCCAGACGACGGAGTTTCGCCAGGCGATTTCATTGGCTATTAACCGTGCTGACCTGGCGAAAGTAGTTTTCGGCGGATACGCCACTCCAGCATACGGTCCTGTTTCGCCGTCAAATCACTTCTGGTTCAATGAGTCGCTTCCGGCGCCCAAGCATGATCCGCAGGGAGCCGTTGCGATACTTTCGCGCGCCGGATTTCATTTGAAAAACGGAAGCTTGGAAGATAGCGCCGGTCATCGCGTGGAATTTACGGTGATTACCAACTCCGGAAATGCGGCGCGTGAAAAAATGGCAACGATGATTCAACAGGATCTCTCCGACCTTGGCATCACGATGAAAGTGGTGACTTTGGATTTTCCTTCCTTGATTGAGCGGATTACGCGGACGTTTGATTATGACGCGTGCCTCCTTGGGCTGGTCAATACCGATCTCGATCCTGGCGGGCAAATGACGGTTTGGATGAGCGCCGGAGAGAACCACCAGTGGAACCCAAATCAGAAAACGCCGGCCACGGCCTGGGAAGCGGAGATCGACAGGCTCATGCAGGAGCAGGCATCTAATCCCAGCGAAAAGGTGCGCAAAGCCAAGTTCGACCGCGTTCAGCAGATTGTGGCGGAACAGCAGCCGTTCATTTATCTGGTGAACAAGAACGCGCTTTCGGCTGTGTCACCGGAGCTTGAGGGAGCGGCTCCTGTGGCGTTAAATCCCCAGGCTTTTTGGAATATCGAGTCTCTTCGACTGAAACCCAGCAAGGAAATGGGAGCGAGCAAATGAGTTTGCAAGAACCGCTGCTCGCTGCAACCCTTTCAGTGGACTACCGGAATAAAACGGGTGTCCTCCGAAATGTTTCCTTGCGCATGGAGCAAGGGGAAATTGTGGGGTTGGTCGGGCAGAGCGGTTCCGGAAAAAGCACGCTTGCATTAGCCCTGATGGGACTCCTTTCTTTGAAAGGCGGAAAAGTCAGTGGCGAAGTGATGTTCCGCGGAAAAGATATTCTCAAAAGTTCGGAAAAGGAACTTAGAGAAATTCGCGGCAAAGAAATGAGCATTGTCTTGCAGAGTCCGCTCGCTGCGCTGAATCCGGTGCTTTCGATTG
>Ga0210388_10001866_pt1 | contig 16534 bp, 9 predicted proteins | sample IncBWC19OmetaG_FD_155485 | JGI IMG/M metagenome (GOLD analysis project Ga0210388, IMG submission 155485) | Forest soil microbial communities from Barre Woods Harvard Forest LTER site, Petersham, Massachusetts, United States - Inc-BW-C-19-O ...
CGAAACACTCGACCAGAATGTCCGTGCGGTTTGTGCCGTGCTCGGAAAACCAGTCGGACGGCTCGTAAAGAATCGCGTTGCGGTCGAAAATTTCGCCTTGGAGAACCGATGAGAAATATCGCTCCGCTGTCCAGCGCAATTCCTTGCCGTAATCACTCCCGACACCGCCGCGAAAAATCGCACGTGTGATCTCCCGGCCAGTCCCGTCATTCAGCGCGGTCACCAGGCCGTTTGTTCCCGGCAGCCGGTGAAAGACATTGATGATGCCATCCGACAAAAAATTATCCCGGGTCACCCGCAGCCGGCCATAGACCATCGCCACGTCATTTGTGTCCGCTGTTTTCATGGCAAGAGTTTTTATATAATCCGGACTGGTGACAGCAACACGCTCGATTTTATATTTCTCGTTTGGCACCACGTGCAGATCGGCGTCCAAGATGATTCCGAACAATCCGTAACCGCCGAGCACAAGCGAAAACAATTCCGGATTTTCCGTGCGGCTGCATTTCACGATTTTTCCATCGGCCAGCATCAACCGAAATGCTTGCACGGTGCATTCAATCGGCGGGCGGTTGAATTGCCAGCCATGACAGTTGACGCTCAATGAACCACCGATGGAAAAATCATCGTTTGACTGCATCACCTCGACCGACAATCCGTGCAGGTTCAAATATCGGATCACATCGCTCCAACGCGTGCCGGCCTGAACGTGCAAAATAAGGTTCGTTGCGTCGAGTTCCATGTGATTGAACGGCAACATATCGATAGCGATGCCGCCGGGATAAATCACATGGCCGCCCATGCTGTGCCGCGCACCAGCAATGGAAACCTTCAGATGATTTGTCCGCGCGAACTGCAAAAGTCCGGCAAGTTGCTGCTCCGCAGCGGCCGTATCAGCGGGAACCGGCCAGAGTTTGACAACGTTGGTTTCGTCCAGGCGGCTAGCGTCGTTGATTTTTCCCGCAGGTAATGGAGGCGGGGTGATTCCGTTTTTGTCGTTCCAAACCGTTTTGACGATATGGAAAACCGGGTGTGCGAGCAGAATGAATAGCAACAGAAAGAGAATTCCGAAGCCCCAAAGAATTCCTTTCAAGAATTTCCGTTTCACCTGAATGGTAATTGGTTATTCCTCGCGCTCGGGAAATTCAAACGTGATCTTGCCCTTCTTGTCCATCACGAGAAATGCCGGGAACGGCTTGCCTGACTTGGAAATGAATTTTTCCATCACGTCGCTCTTTTTCTTGTCGAGAATTTTTGCAGCCTGCACCGCGTCGATCGGCTGTTCCAGGATCGTTTTCTTGATGCTGAACTTGCACGACTTTTCCGCGCGTTGCGAATTTTCACAGACGTAGCCGGCGTCGGATTCCGTATCGAACACCTTGCCGCCGCACTTCGGGCATTTGCCGACCTCGGCCTTGCCGGTGAAATCCAGTTTCGGCGGCGGCTCGCTGCTTTTGCGCGCGCCCTTGTTTTCGCGCGGCGGAAAATCAAAGGCCGTCTTGCCGTCCTTCACGATCAGGAATGCCTTGAACGGACGGTTGTTCTTCTTCGAGATGAATTTGGTGAGCAGATCCGTTTTGCCATCCGCCAGCAGCTTCTTGATCTGTTCGGGGGCGATCTCCTGTTGCAGAATGATCTTGCCGGAACGGAAATCGCAGGTCGGCGTGGGACCGGTCTGCTTTTCACAGACGTAGTTCATCCCGTTATCGTAAACATTACCGCCGCATTTCGGGCATTTGCCGAGCGATTCCTTGCCGGTGAAATCCACGACCGCCGCCGGTTCGCCGTCTTTGCCGCCATTGCCGAAATCGAATTCCACCTTGAACTCAGGCGTCATCCTGAGCACGGCGGCAAACGGAAATCCCTGTTTGCTGCGGAAGCCTTGCAAAGGACCAACCACCTTGTCGGTGATGATCTTTTCGACTTCCTCGTGCTCGAACATCCGGCTGCAAAGCGTCTTCCAAAAGGCGAAATCGCATTTTTCGCACTGAAACTGTTTATATCGCTCATGGATCTCGCCACCGCATTTCGGGCACGGCACTTTCAGGATGCCGAAATCGCCGGGAATGGTGTCGTACTCATATTTCTTGGCGCAATCGACGATGCGCCGGGTCATGTCCGCGATGCCGGACATGAACTGCTCGCGGCTGATCTTCTTCCGCTGCATCTCCTTCAACTGAAATTCCCAGTCGCCGGTCAATTCCGGTTTCGTAAGTTCAGGAATGCCCAGACCGTTGAGCAATTCCATCAGCGAAAACGCCTTCGCTGTGGCCTGCAATTCACGGCCGTTACGGTGGACATATTCTTCGTAAATCAAACCTTCGATCGTCGCCGCGCGGGTGGCCGGCGTGCCGAGACCTTTCTCACTCATGGCCTCGCGCAACTCATCGTCATCGATCAGCTTGCCGGCGCCTTCCATCGCGGAGAGCAATGTCGCTTCCGAATATCGCGCCGGGGGTTTGGTGACGCTTTCTTTCACCTCGATGGCACTGGTCTTGACTGTCTCTCCCGCTTTCACGGGCGCGAGGCTCGGTGTTTCATCGGAATCGGATTGCTTGCCGTATACCGTGAGCCAGCCGGGTTGCACCAGAACCTTGCCCGCGCTCTTGAACGGCTCGCCTTCGACGCGCGTGATGCGGTTGGTTTCCAAAAATTCCGCCGCCGGATAAAAAATGGCCAGGAAGCGTTTCGTGACCAGGTCGTAGAGCTTCTGTTCCGGCTCGCTCAATGCCCTGGGCGCGAGCATGGTCGGAATGATCGCAAAGTGATCCGAGACCTTCGCATTATTAAAGATGCGTTTATTGGGATGCACCCAGCCGCCCTTCAGTATCTGGTCGGCAAAAGTGGAATAACCCGTCACTTCGCCCAGCATCTTCAACGTGTCCTTGACCGTGTTGAGGTAATCTTCCGGCAATGCGCGCGAATCCGTTCTGGGATAGGTCAGCACCTTGTGCTTTTCGTACAATGCCTGAGCAAGCCCCAAGGTGTTTTTTGCGCTAAAGCCAAAGCGTGAGTTCGCATCCCGCTGCAAACTTGTCAAATCATAGAGCAACGGCGACATCGAAGTCGTCGGCTTGCTTTCCTCGGTGACGATGCCCGGCTTGCCGAGGCATTTTGTACGGATCTCCTCCGCCTTGGCCAGATCCCAAATGCGCTCGGCCTTGAGCTGCTCATCTTCATCGGACCTGGAAAATTTTTCATCGAACCAGCGGCCGGTATATTGGCCGGCGGCGGCATCAAAGGTGCCGATGGCTTCCCAATAACCGCGCGGGACAAATTTCCGGATCTTCGCCTCGCGCTCCACCAAAATCGCCAGCGTCGGCGTCTGCACCCGGCCCACCGTCGTCTTGAAAAAACCGCCGAGCTTGGAATTGAACGCGGTCATCGCCCGCGTACCGTTGATGCCCACCAGCCAGTCAGCCTCGCTGCGGCTGGTTGCGGCGTCGGACAGCGGCTGCATGGATTCATCGCTCTTCAGCGACGCAAAACCCTCGCGGATGGCCGTCGGGGTCATGGATTGCAGCCACAAACGCTGGATCGGCTGCTGCGCCTTGGTGTATTTGACAATGTTGCGGAAGATCAGTTCCCCTTCCCGCCCGGCGTCACAGGCATTGATGAGCCGGTCCACGTCCTTGCGCTTGATCAGCTTGGCGACGGCTTTCAGACGTTTCTCCGTTTTCTCGATCGGCGTCAGGTCGAAGTGCGGCGGGATGACCGGCAGACATTTGAACGTCCATTTACCCCGCGCGGCTTCGACGCCTTCCGGCGGCACAATCGTCAGTAAATGCCCGACCGCCGACGAGATGACATACTCGTCGTTTTCAAAATATTCTTCGTGCTTCGTGAACTTTCCGAGCGCCTTGCTGATGTCGCTGGCGACGGACGGTTTCTCGGCGATGATGAGCGCTTTACCCATGCGATATATCTTTCTTTACGACGCACTACGCCGGTTGCGCAACAAAAAATTTTCCTGCTCTAAAAAATTCAACCACGGATGGACACAGATGAACACAGATTTTTCAGAGGGATGTTTTGCCCATTTCATTCAATAAAATCAAGGTTGCCAGGCAAGATTTGCCTTGGAGATTTTTATCCGTGTTTATCCGTGTCCATCCGTGGTTAAAAAAAATTTCCAATCAAACGCCGGTTGACCTCGCGCACGTCTTTGGCAAACTCGCCATATATATCTACAAAATTATGGCACGACCCGTCACTCTCTTCACCGGCCAATGGGCCGACCTCCCGCTCGCCGCACTCCTGCCGCTCGTCAAAAAGATGGGCTACGACGGCGTGGAACTCGCCTGCTGGGGCGACCATTTTGAACCCGACCGCGCTCTCACCGAAAAGGATTACTGCGCCAAAAAATGGGCGCTGCTGAAAAAGAACGGGCTCACCTGCTTCGCCATTTCCTCGCACCTCGTCGGCCAGGCCGTGTGCGATCTGATTGATGAACGTCACAAGGCCATCCTGCCTGCCGATGTCTGGGGTGACGGCAAACCCGAAAACGTCCGCCAGCGTGCCGCCGAAAAGATGAAGCTCACCGCGAAGGCTGCGCGCATATTTTTTGATGCCAAGCCGGGCGCAAAGAAAGGTGAAGCTGCCGTTGTCAACGGGTTCACCGGCTCTAGCATCTGGCACGCGATTTACGCGTTTCCCCCGACGAACCAGGAATTTCTCGAACGCGGTTTCAAGGATTTTGCCAAACGCTGGACGCCGATCCTTGACGCGTTCGAAAAAGTAAACGTCAATTTCGCGCTCGAGGTGCACCCCACCGAAATCGCGTTCGACATCGCATCGGCCAAACGCGCACTCGAAGCCGTGAAGCATCATCCACGCTTCGGATTCAATTACGACCCCTCGCATCTCGGTTATCAAGGTGTGAACTATGTTAAATTCATCCGTGAATTTGGCGACCGCATCTTCCATGCGCACATAAAGGATGTGTGGTGGGGCCACGGCGACGGCACCGTGGGTGTGTTCGGCGGGCACACGGATTTCACCGACCCGCGCCGGTTCTGGGATTTCCGCTCGCTCGGCCATGGCGACATCAACTTTGAGGAGATCATCGTGGCGCTCAACGATGCCGGCTATCGCGGCCCGCTTTCTGTGGAATGGGAAGACGGCCGGATGGACCGCGTCCACGGTGCAACCGAAAGTTGTGCCTTCGTGCGCGAACTTGATTTTGCACCAAATCAGGCGGCGTTCGACGCCGCATTCTCGAAGAAGAAATGATTTAGCTACAGATCCGTGAAGGATTCCGTCGCATCGATTGAAACCGCCCCGCCGTTCTGGCCGGCTGGACTGCTCGCGTTCGCGGCGACGTGCATCACCATCGGCATCATGTGGGACATTTCGTGGCACGAGACCATCGGGCGCGATACGTTTTGGACGCCGGCGCACATGGCGATTTATCTCGGCGGCGTTCTGGGCGGCTGCGTTGGCGGCTGGCTCGCGGTGCAATACACTTTTCTCGCCACGCCCGCGCAAAAAAATTCCGGCGTCTGCGTTTTCGGGGGGCGCGCGCCGCTCGGTGCCTGGATCGCCATCTGGGGCGCGATTGCGATGATCACTTCCGGCCCGTTCGACAACTGGTGGCACAATGCCTACGGCCTCGATGTGAAAATCATCAGCCCGCCCCACGTGCTGCTCGGCCTCGGGATGTTCGGCATCGTCTTCGGGGCGTTGCTGCTGGTGCTCACACGGCAAAACCGGCTCCCGGATGGCGCCGGCAGCGGGCTTTTCATATACACCGGCGGGCTTTTCATCGTGATGGCAGGCGTGTTCGTGATGGAATACGTTTTTCCGAACCAGCAGCACTCCGCGATTTTTTACCAGGTCTGTGCGCTCACGTTTCCATTCCGGCTCATCGCAGTTGGTCGTGCCGGAAAAACTTCCTGGCCGGTCACGCGCGTCGCCTTCATTTACTTGTTCATCGTGTGCCTGATGATCTGGATCCTGCCGTTGTTCCCGGCCCAACCGCGCCTCGCCCCTATTTTCAACCCCGTCACGCACATGGTCGTGCCGCCGTTTCCCGTGCTCTTGACCTTTCCGGCGCTGGCGATGGACCTGATCCTCCAAAAAACCGGCGACTCGCGCGGCTGGAAACGGCTTGGGACCGCACTGATTCTCGCCGCGGTTTTTTTGGCCATTTTCATCCCGGTGCAATGGTGTTTTTCCGGGTTCCTGATCTCCCCGGGCGCAGACAACTGGTTTTTTGGCGGCCATCGCGTGTGGGGCTACAGCAACCAGGTCGGCCACTGGACACACGAATTCTGGAACGTGGAGACGTTCAATCTCCGCTCGCTGGCGTATTGTTTCGCATTCGCGACGGGCACTTCCTGGCTCGGGCTCCTGCTCGGTGGCTGGATGCGAAAGGTGCAGCGATGAAAAAATGGTTCGCGCTCGCGCTGCTGTTGGTTCCCGCGTTCGCCCGCGCGCATATCGGCAGTCCCGACGTCTTTTTCGACGGCAACATCGGCACGTGGCCGGCGCATGTCGTGATCCGGATGCCCAATGTCGTTCCCGGTCGCGCGGAAATTACCGTGCAAGTCCGGAGCGAGGAAACGGTAAATGTTTCCTTCGTGCCGATTTCCGCGCGTACCGCCGCGAGCAACGCGCCACCGGCCGAACTGGGCGCGCCGGTGGCCGGCGAGACAAATCTTTATACCGGCGGCTTGTGGCTGATGACCACCGGCGCTTACGGAATCGAAGTCCATGTGCACGGCTCTTCCGGTGAGGGCATCGTGCAAATTCCCGTCAACTCCGTCGCCATTGAACAACTGCCGTTGCCGCGGGCGCTCGGCGGCATATTGATCGTGCTCGGACTGGTCTTGTTTTTCGGTGCGATGGCCGTCATCGGCGCAGCGGCGGGCGAAAGCACGTTGTCACCGGGTGCGCAACCGGCCCCGGGGAACCGGCGAAAATACTGGATCGCCGCCGGCGTCACGGGCCTCGTGCTCGCGCTCGCGTTGTTCGGCGGTAACAAATGGTGGGAATCGGAGGAAAACCATTTTCGTGTGCGATTACGTAGCGGCGGTTATCCCGACTTGGCAGCAGAAGTGACTACGACCAATTCCCGGCGCATTTTGCATCTGGTTATCGGCCGGAAAGCGTTCAGTCCAAATGACCTTCCCAATCTTGCGCGCGACCATGGCAAGTTGATGCACCTTTTTCTGGTCCGCCAGCCCGGTCACGACGCGTTCGCGCACGTACATCCGATCCGCGCGGACAAACTTGCTTTTGACGACGTACTGCCGCCGCTGCCCTCAGGCGATTACGAATTATTCTGCGACCTCACCTTCGAAAACGGCTTAAGTTCCACCGCGACGAACTTCATTCATCTGCCGCCAATTCCCGATGCGTCATCGGGAAAACCGGATTTGAAAATGGACGACGACGATTCGTGGTCAACCAACGTCACCGCCTCGCGTGAAGATTCCGGCAACGACATCGTTTGCCGGCTGGACGATGGTACGCAGATCATCTGGAAAAAACATCCTGCGTTGCGGGTGAGACAAAATGCCGGATTGCAATTTAAAGTACTCGACGCTTCCGGCCAGCCCGCCAAACTCGAACCTTACATGGGTATGATGAGTCACGCCGCCGTGATGCGCACCGATGGCCGCGTTTTCTCGCACCTGCATCCGTCGGGCAATTTTTCTATGGCCGCTTTAAAATTTTTTGACGACAAACTGGCAAGGGATAACGGGCGCGTCATCAGCACCAACGATCCGATCTGCGCGATGCCGGACATGAACGTTGCGGCGGCGAACGATCCGGCCACCGTCTCGCTGCCCTACGAATTCCCCACTAGCGGCGATTATCGAATTTGGGTGCAGGTCAAGACCGGCGGCGAAGTGAAGACCGGAATTTTTGACGCGACGGTGAATTGACCCTTTTAGATCACGTCCGCAAAGGTCCGTTCCATCTTGCGGAAATACCATGTGCCGCTAATGAGCAGAAAGATCACCATGGCGATCGAGGTCGTGAGGCTCTGAACATCCAGCGGCGTTTTTCCCTGGAGCAATGACCAGCGAAAGCCGTCAATGACGCCGACCATCGGGTTCAGCGCGAAAATGGAATAGATCACCTGCCCCTTCGCCGCCACGTCCGCGCTGCCGAAGCCGACCGGCGAGACGTACATCCCGAATTGCACGATAAACGGCACGATGTAGCGAAAGTCGCGGTACTCCACGTTCAGCGCCGAGAGCCATAGCCCGATGCCGAATGCGGCACCAAATGCCAGCAGCATGAACAGCGGCAGCGCAACCATCTGCCAGCCGGGTGCGAACCGGAAAAAAACCATCGTCAGGGCCAGCAAACCCAGCGTGATGAGAAAATCCACGAAGCTTGTGATGACCGCGCCGGCCGGCACGACCAACCGGGGAAAATAGACCTTGGAAATAAGATTGGCGTTGGTGATGAGGCTGTTGCTCGACTCGGTCATCGCGGTGGAAAAAAATTGCCATGGCAGGTTTGCCGCCAGCACAAAAAGAAAATACGGCACGCCGTCGGGCGGTCGCAATTTTCCGATCTTGTTGAAAACGAAAACCAAAACGAACGAGGTCAGCAGCGGCCGGATGACCGCCCACGCCACGCCAATGGCCGTCTGCTTGTAGCGCACCAGGATGTCGCGCCACGCGAGAAAATAGAACAGCTCGCGATACCGCCACAGGTCGCGCCAGTAATTTTTTTCGGCGCGACCGGGTTCGATGAGCAGTTCCGGAAATTCTTGCACGCGCAAAGGATGGCGGGATTTTTTTGTGAAGACAAGAAGGTGTTGAGATTGCTTGACCGGGAGCGGAAGACAGGGTTAGTTGGTTTCAAATCAGTTGCCGGCATCTGGAACACCGAGCCCCAGGACAAATTGGAAGATCATGAAACCGCCCGGAACAAATTGCGCCCGTCGCGGCATGGGCATGACCGAGTATCTCATCATCCTCGCCATCGTGGCGATTGCCGCCGTGCTCGTCGTGGCGCTGTTCGGCAAACAGATCAAGGGCACTTTCACCAGTTCCACCGGCGCCATAGGTGGAACATCTGAGGCGAATCCGGATTTCCAAAGCTCCTCGCTTGTGAAAAGCGACACCATGGGCTCGTTCAACGGAAGTTCCGGTGGCAGCACAACAAGTTCAGGTGGAGGTTCGGGTGGTTCTGGCAACGGTTCAGGTGGTTCCGGCAGCGGTTCGGGCAATTCCGGCAATGACCCGGCCGGATCAATCGGTGGTGCGACGACTTCCGGCGGCAATTCAACAAGTCCAAATAGCGGCGACGGCGGTTCGAGCCGCGGTGCGGCGACTTCCGGCGGTGGTGCAATGGTTTCTGATGCAAATGCATCTGGTACCGGTGGAAGCACGACCGTTTCAGGCAAAAATTCGGGCAGCTCAAAAGGCGGCGCAGGCGGAAACTCATCCGGCGGGCCGGCATCGGCCGCAACAGTCGGCGCACAAAGCCAGAGTGGAGCTTCACCGGCGAAGTCCGACGATATCGTCTTCCCCATTCGTGAAAATTCCCCGAAACCCGGCCTCGTCGAATACATCCAGTCAAATTTTCTGCTGGTGGTCCTGATCCTCATCGCCGTCGGTCTTGGACTCTATTGCGCGTCAACCTACCTCACGTTGAAAAAGAAACAGTAACGGGCGCTTCAATGCCCCGCCCAACAGCCATTCATCATCAGATCCGGACTGATGTCGGGAAGCCCAGTGCCAAGCCGCAGCATAAAGATGCGAGCCGGCAGAGCAGAGGACCGGTTCTGATTCGCCTGACACGAAGCTGTGTTCCAAACATGCTTCGCCGCTGACCAGCCGTGCATCTGCCGGCAAAATTTGGTGTCTTTTTACGAACACCAAAATCGGCAAATCAGACTCTTTTAACCAACCTTCAATTGCAAAGTCATGCACGGATTTTGCGGAAAGATTTTACATTTCCTTGCTACGTAATTTTCCGGCACATCCCCGCCTGGCAATACGGTCGATTTTTCTAAAGTAATTAAGTTTCCCGCCGACAGAGGTGTCGGGGCGCGCACCAGCCACCTCTAATGCGATAAGATCTTATGAATGGAAAATTATTTATTTGGGCCTCGATAATCCTGATTGGATGCGGCGAGTTGTTTTGCACGCGGGCCGCGAACGTCGTCGTTGTCAACGCGATCGCGCAGGCCAAGTCCTATGACGGTACGACCGCCGCCACCGTGAATTTCAGCGGCGCCATATTGGTAGGTGTATCGAATGCCGACCTTGGTAACGTGACCCTCGTCACGAACGGCTACTTGGCGACGTTTGACGACCAATATGTCGATAGCGGCAAGACCGTTACGGTCTCCGGCCTGACGCTGGCCGGCAGCGCCGCCGGTAATTACACGCTCACCCAGCCCGTGCTCTACGCCGACATCAATCCCCTCCCCCTGACCATCACCGCGACGGGCGTGAACAAGACTTACAATGGGAATACCAACGCTTCCGTGACCCTGTCAAATAACCACCTTGCCGGCGATAGTGTCACTGCGTATTACACCACCGCCGGGTTCGCGGACAAAAATATCGGCACAAATAAAGTCGTGACCGTTTACAGCCTGATCATCGCCGGCGCGGATGCCGACAGTTATACGCTGACCAACTCGACCGTCGCCACCACCGCCAACATCAGCTCCAAAGTCTTGCACGTCGCCGCCACGGGCGTGAACAAGCCTTACGACGGCACGACTGCCGCGACTGTGATGTTGACGGACAATCATGTCATTGGCGACAGCATCACCGACACCTATACCAACGCCGTTTTCTCCAGCCCCTACGTTGGTAGTGGCATCACCATCAGTGTCAGCGGCATTGCCGTCGGCGGCACGGACGCGGTCAATTATTCCCTCGCCGCCAACACCGCAACCGCCCAGGCGAACATCACGACGCGCACGTTGAACGTCACCGCCACCGGCCAGAACAAGACTTACGACGGCACCACCAACGCCACCGCCACCCTGTCCGACGACCGCATTTCCGGCGATGACATCACCGTGACTTTCAACAGTGCAGGCTTTGCCGGCAAAAACGCCGGCACGAACGAAACCGTCAGTGTCAACGGCATCGTCCTTACCGGCCCCGATTCGGACAGTTATACGTTGGCGACCAATGTCGTGGCCACCACGGCAAACATCTCTTCCCGCACGCTCACCGTCGTTGCCAGCGGCGTGAATAAAACTTACGACGGCACCACCAATGCCACTGTCACTCTGTCCGATAATCGCATCGCTGGTGACAATCTGACCAACAATTATTCCGCAGCCGGTTTCAGTGATAAGAATGTCGGCAATGGCAAGACCGTGACCGTCACCGGCCTCTGGCTTACAGGCAGCGACGCCATCAATTATTCCCCCGGCAACACCACCGCCACGACGCCTGCGAACATCACTGGCCGGACACTCATTGTCACCGCCACGGGCGTGAACAAGACCTATGACGGCACCACCAACGCCACCGTCAACCTCTCCGACAATCGCATTTCCGGCGACGTCTTTACCGATACCTACGGCAGTGCAGCATTCAGCTCCAGCGCCGTTGGCCCCGGCATCACGGTCAATCTCACCGGCATCCAGATCACCGGCACCGATTCGCAGAATTACAACTTGTCCAATACCTCCGCCACCGCGACCGCCAATATCACGGGCCGCGCCCTCTCCGTCGCCGCCACCGGGGTGGATAAAATCTACGACGCCACGACCACCGCCAGCGTGACGTTGAGTGACAACCGCCTTTCCGGCGATTCGCTGACTGTGAATTATGGCGGCGTGAATTTCATCAGCAAGACCGTCGGCAGCGGCAAGAGCATCACCGTTTCCAACCTCACTTTGAGCGGCACAAGCGCCGGTAATTATTACCTGGCCGCGACGAACATTACCGCCACCGCCAATATCACCGTCCGCCCGCTCGCCGTCACTGCCACCGGCGTGAACAAGACGTACGACGGCACCACCGCCACCACCGCGACGCTCGCCGACAACCGCCTCGTCGGCGACGTCTTCACCGATACCTATGGCAGCGCGGCTTTCAGTTCCAGCGCCGTCGGCAACGGCAAGACCATCACCGTCACCGGCATTTACGTTGCCGGCACCGACGCCGGCAATTATTCCCTGACCAACACCACCGCCACTACGACCGCGAACATCTTGGCCGCAGTTTCCGGCCTCGCGTTCAATTCCTCCGTCAATCCCGCCGGTTATCTGGGCAATGTCACCTTCACCGCCACGCTTCCATCCGACGCGACCGGCACGGTGACCTTGTTCACGAATGGAGTTTCCTTCGCGTCCGGCGCGCCCGGGTCCGGCGCGTTCGCCGCCAGCCTGGCCTCGCTGCCGCGCGCCACAAACCTCGTCACCGCGATCTATTCCGGCGATGCCAACTACGCCGCCGCGACGAACTCCCTATCTGAAATCATCACCAACCATCCGCCGCAGACCGGCTACTTCACATTCAGCGTCACGAATGGTATCTCACTGAAAGTTTCCCTCAGCAGTTTGTTGACGGCGACGGTGGATCCGGACGGCGACGCCGTCTCGCTCGTAAATGTGAGCAGCACCAGCACGAACGGCATGCCCATCGCCACCAACAGCACCCTGCTCCTTTTCCGCAACACGAATTACGTCAATGACAGTTTCTCCTACGTCGTGAAGGATAATTACGGCGGGTTCGCCACGGGCCAGGTCTACGTCGCCTCGGTCATCGCGCCGTTCACCGGACAAAACACCACCCTCTTCACCGGCGGATCATCCAATCTCCTCACCTTCCACGGCATCCCGGATTACAGCTATGTCGTGCAACGTTCCGTGAACCTGCTCACCTGGAAAAGCATCTCCACCAATACCGCCGGCAACACCGGCGCCATCAATTATATGGACACCTTCGCTGATTTATCCGGTCCGCCGTCGTCCGCGTTCTATCGCCTGCTCTGGCAGCCGAATTGATTTATTCAGCGCGCCGCAGCCTCCGCTTTCAAGTCCTTCGAAGTCGCCACGGCGATGACCCGGCCTTCGCTGCCGACGGCGCAGTAGAAGTGATAGACCACGCCGTTCCATTTCACCAGCCACGGCTTGTGCGCGTAGGTCTTGTCGAAATCCACCGACGGCTCGACCAGATTTGCCCCGTCCCATTTCGTCCAATGAACCAGATCGTAGGAGCAGGCGAATGTATCAAACACCTTCGGTTTCCAGCCCGCACCGAAATAAAACATCGTCCAGACCTCGCCAATTTTCACGATCTGCGGGTCGCCGCTCATGCCGCGTTCCTTTTCCTCGCCGTTGGCCACGACCGGGTTCGTGCCGTAACGGTTCCAGTGAATCATGTCCTTGGACACCGCCATGCCGATCCGCTCAAAACCGTTCTTCAACTTCGCGTTGTAAAACGCCACGAAGGGAAAGCCGAGGGATTCACTTTTTTCATGGATGATCTGCGTTTTGTAGAGCGTCTTCTTTTCAAAAACCCGCGCATCCGGATCTTTGCCCGACAAGATGGGATTTTCCGCGAGGCGGTTCCATTCCACTGCCGCCGTCGGATTCTTTGTCCACGCAATGCCGACCGATAGCGGGTCGGTCTCGTAACCCTGCTTCGCCCCGCCGATATAGCTCAGCCAGTATTTGCCCTCGTACTTTTCCGGTTGATGACTGCCATCCCAACGATAATCACACAGGGCGATCGAGCCATCCGCCTGCCATGCATCCCATTCATTCGTTTGCGTGAACGACAAGATTTTCCCCAGCGGCTGCCAATGCAAAAGATCATCGCTCTTCGCCAGAAATGTCTGGTAGCCGAGTTTGTTGGAAGTGGCCACGTACATCATGAACCATTTGCCGCCGCTCCGAAAAACCGTCGGGCAATCCACCAGTTCATTTGTGTCCGCGCCCTTGATGACCACGCCATATTTGAACGGCGTTTTCACCTCGTCAAAAATCTTCGCCATCGTGTTCGTATCCACCAGGCGCGTGATGGGAATCGCCGGAATGACGGCGCGGAGTGAATTGGTTTCCGCCGCGGACAAAAAAGCCGTGGATAAACCAATCACCGTCAGGATGGCCAGCAGTAGTTTCATGGATGCCGCACTTTACGCGAAGGCGGGATGCCGCCCAATAGGCAAAATGCCAGCTCGTTTTTGATTTTTGCGCGGAGTTTCAGCCGGAGATCAGGACAAGGTCCAAAAAATCTACCAGCCATGACCGCCCCCGCCAAGCCGCAAAACAGCTTTGATTTGGATTCAGGGAGTCGTCCTCTAATTTGGTTTGATTTACTTGGATTTGGTCGGATTTGGGGAATCATTCTCATCCTCGTCCTCATCGTCATCCTCATTTTTTGGTTTGATTTACCTTGATTCAGCCCGATTTGGTACGGTTCCCAGCATCAGTTTGCTGCCCGGCTCGGACCCCGTCCGGAAGGATCACAGTATCTTCGTGCCTTTTTTTGGTTAAAACCCGCTCCGGATGGCCAGACCGGCTCGGATTTTGGCTTAAAATTGGGTTCGTTTTTTTGGACACTGATGCACTTTCATTGGCTTTTTTGCGGAAAAATTGGGTTCGTTTCGTAATTTCCACCCCCATCACCTTTGACCTCTCAACTCAATTTTGAACCTTGACTAACTTTGACTATGCTTGACCAAGCTCATTCTCGTCCTCATCGTCATCCTCACTTTTTTTACTTGGATTTGGTCGGATTCTGTTTGATTTGGTAGGGACGGCGCGCTGCGCCGTCCGCGACCGGGCGCAGTCGAGGTCGCCGCAAGCGGGGTTTTGATGGTGCGGCGAGTGATGCCGATCATCGGCCGTGCCCTCGCGCCCACCACCAGTCAACCCCGGCCTCCAGCAACGAGCATCGAGCATCTAATCAGTCGCCACATTCGTGGCTATGTCAAAGAACAACCTGCAAATCCACTATGGCCAACTACGAAATCTTTGTCAACTATAAAAGTTGTCTGTGTTTTATAAATCCGAAATCGGCCATCGCCAAAACCTGTCGCCGGAATGTGCAAAAGATCCACGGCCTCAAATTTACTGTCAGATGAAAATAATTCGTTTTTACCAGTTTCATCGCCCCAACTTCAAACTTTGGTTTTTGGTCGGATTATTGCGCCGGCGCACTGTTCGTTTGCGGCATCAGCATGCTGAACGCACTTTTCATCATATCGATCTTTTCCTGCTCGCTGGTTTGGTATGCCTGAAGCTGCGGCGGCGTGAGTACCGGCTGGAAAAGGTTCATCTGGTTCGTCATCTGCTCCAACTGCTGCTGCACAGTAAGGTTCACCATGGTGGTGTAATCACCGGAACTACGGGCGGCGGCAATCGCGGTGGCCTCGGAAGCATCACCGGAACCGGCCGGATTCGACGAGTCCTGCAAAATCAAATTGTGGATCTGCTGTTGCTGTTCGGACGTTAAGGACAATTCATCTGTCAGGCTCTGCGCCTCCATGCTGGCGCTTTTTTCCAGGTCGGCGGCCTTTTCCGCCTGCTTGAAGCCGTCGTAACCCGCGAGCTGGTCGGGCGCGAGGTCCGCCTTGATCTCATCTTCCTCGCTGGGTCCGTTGTTCACGCTGCCGGCCTGCAAACCGACATTATCGCCGTCCATGGTTGCACTGAGATTACCACTGGTCATCGCCTGCATTATCCGCTGGTTGTCCTGTTCCAGATGCTTGAACATGATGTCGGTGATCGCCTGCGCCTGGTCGTCGGTGAGATGCAACGCTTCTTTCATCCGCGCAACCTTCGCGCTGGCGGACTTTTTCTGGGACGCCAGCGCCGTCTTCATCCCCATCGCCATCGCATTCGTGAAGTAGCCGGGCATGCCGGTCTTCTGGTTTTTCAAAGCCGCCTGCGCCTTCGCCAGTTCCGTCACGGCCGTCTGCGCCTGCCCGGCCTGCCCGCGCAGTTTTAACAACTCGTTGAACTGCGACTGCGTGAGCTTTTGCTGGTGCTTCACCTCGGCGAGGTTATTGGAAAGTTTTTGGTTTTCCGCCGTCAACTCCGCGAGGGAGTTCGTCAATGGCATCCGCTCGGCTTTTAATTCGGCAATCTCGTTCCGCGCATCCTGCGCCTGTTTCGCGGCGTAAAGTCCGCCGGCGATAGTTACGGTCAGCGCCGCGGTCACGGCAATTTTTTGAAGTGTGGTCATGGTGATGATTTTGGTGATGGTTAAAATTGTGGCGGCAGTCGTGGTCGTTCCGGCAAGCGCGGCAGCGGTGATGGTGGAAACGAGCGCAACCGGCGCGGCGGTCACGGCATTCGCAGCCACGGCCCCGGCAATCGCCGTCACGCCCAAAGTCACGCCGCGTTTCAAGAGCAACGAACGCAGTTTCTCCAGCGCACGGCTCACACGCTTCTGGGCGGCTTCCTCGCCAATATTCAACGCGGCGGCCATCTCGTTCGCGCTCTTGTTCTCGAAAAAACGCAGCACCAGCGCGGCGCGGTCCGCGTCGCCCAGTTCGCCCATCGTTTCATCGAGCACCGGCGCGAGTTGCTGCCATACGACGGCGGTGTCGGCTTCGTTGGTTTGGGATTGCATGAAAGCCT
>Ga0210388_10001870_pt1 | contig 16526 bp, 12 predicted proteins | sample IncBWC19OmetaG_FD_155485 | JGI IMG/M metagenome (GOLD analysis project Ga0210388, IMG submission 155485) | Forest soil microbial communities from Barre Woods Harvard Forest LTER site, Petersham, Massachusetts, United States - Inc-BW-C-19-O ...
GCCTTAATGGAGGGGGATTTGTCTCGCGACTGAGCCCCGATGGGACGACTCTGTCCGAGACGAAGCTGATCGCGGGCAGCACTAGCGTCACTGGAGTCGCGGTGCGAAGCGACGGCTCGGCGCTCGTCACGGGGAGCGAATCGACTGTAGTTTCCGGCGTGTCCCAGCCTATGCTCTCCGCAGTAAGCGTTTCTGCGGTGGGAAGGGTCGCTGCGATTTGCGATACCGCCGACAGCGCGAAGATTGTCCGCGTCGCGCCGGGGCAATTGCTCACGCTCTACGGCGCGAATCTTGCGCCGGCCGGATTGGCCAGCGCGGCGAGTACGTTCCCGGCGTCGCTTAGCGGAGTCACCGTTACGTTTAACGGAATCGCCGCGCCGATTCTCTACACCTCCGGCATCCAGATCAATTTGCAGGTGCCGTACGAGGTCGCCGGATTGGCCGAGGTAACGATGCAGGTTTCCAGCTCGCTGGTTGCGCCACCGGTTTCGGAGTCCTATATTCTCGGCGTGGCCGCGCGGCAGCCGAGCGTCTTTGTTTCCGCGACCAGCTTCGCGCAACCCGTTTTCGATGAGACGGTGTGCGGCGGCCAGATCATCTCCGGGTTGCAGCCTCTGGCGCTGAACGCCGACGGAACTCAGAACAGTTGCGCGAACCCCGCGCCGTCCGGTTCCGTCGTCACGATTTTTCTGAACGGGCTGGGCGTCAGCGCGCCTTCACAGAGTACCGGCGTCGTGAGTGCGGCGGCCGTTCCGATCAGTCCGGCAGCCGGCTATGTATCCGGCTCGGCGGCCGCAACCAACTTTCTCTCGACGGCGACTCTTCCGGGCTCGATCGATGCTATCGCGCAGGTTCAGATCCGGGTCACCTCCGCGTCCTCGCCGCTGCGTATACCAATGGAAATCCAGCAGGCGTCCGAGGCGGGGTATTGGATTCGAGGGCCGGCGATATTGATTTGGGTCCAATAACAATATGAATATAATTCGCGGATTTTTTCTTTTATTCCTTGTTTCCGCGATGTTTGGCGGAAACGTTCAAGTCCTGTCCGGCTTGCCTGCCGCGACCAACGTAAATGCCGTGCAGGTCGATTCATCGGGATACATTTACGTGGCCGGCAAATTCTATTCCGCGTCCTCCGTGGGGCACGCATTCGTGGGCAAACTATCGCCCGACGGTTCGCAGACCATCTGGTGGACCGTAATGTCGGGATCGCAGAACGATAGCGTCCAAGCTATGACTCTGGGTGCGGACAACTCCATTTACGTCACCGGCATCACTCAATCCGCGGACTTCCCCACCACGAGAGGATCGATGCAGCCCTCGACGACCATCGCCTACAGTCAGGCGTTCGCGGCGAAACTGAATACCGGGGGACAGGTGGTCTACGCGACCTACGTGGGAGGATCGGCCCAAACGTCTGGGATTGCCATCGCGGTCGATGCGTCGGGAGACGCGTTCATCACTGGCGAACTTGGGTCGGCTGGATTCTCCGCTTCCCCCGGCGCCGTTACGGGAACGAACGGGTACGGCGGAACCGCCTTTGTCATCGAACTCAACGCAACCGGAAGTGCCGCGTTGCTGGCGATCCAGGGGTTCGGCGGCAGCGCCATCGCGGTCGACCCTCAAGGCAATATTTATGCAGCCGGCGGCTTTGAGAGCCCGGTGCCGACCACCGCGGGAGCGTTTCAGACCAGCACGCCGCAATCCGCATGCGAGTATGGCAACCCTGGTGGAATCGGGCCTGGTTTGTGTCCTTATCAGCACATAGCGAAAATCGACCCGACTGGCACGAAGTTGGTCTACGCAACGTATGTAGCAGGCACCTATGGCGCAACACCGTCTGCCATTGCGGTCGATTTGTCGGGAAACGTCATCGTTGCCGGGAGCACCAATTCTCCCGACTATCCGACCACGCCTGGGGCCTATCAGCCGGAGTTTTTCGGAAGTCCCGCCTTTGTCAACGAAGGTCCCTTCATTACGGTCGCTCCGGCCGGTGTGGGTTACGTCACGAAACTGAACGCGGCGGGCTCTGGCTTGCTCTGGTCGACGCTGCTGGGCGGGTCCGGTTCCATCACTTCCCTGCCCGACAGCGTATCGTCGATTGAATTCGACGCCAGCGGAAACATTCTGCTGGCGGGCCGCGCTTCCTCGCCCGACTTTCCCGGGTTGTGGGGGACGCCCACGGCATCGCGCCCGACTCCGAACAACAGCGAAGGCTTTGTCACGCGCCTCAGCTCCGACGGGACCACCCTATCGGCGACCCAACTCGTCCCAGGGAGCGTTAACAATTTAGGAATTGCCGTGCGCAACGATGGCTCGGCGGTGGTGATTGGTTACGGATCAACTTTTGTCTCCGGGGTTGTGGCGCCAGTGCTCGCCTCGGTCAGCATTCCTTCCGTGGGCCGAGTTGCCGCGATTGCGGATACCGCGGATAACGCGAAAATCGTCAGCGTCGCGCCCGGGCAGTTGTTGACCCTTTACGGAACCAATCTCGCGCCTTCCGGACAGTCTTCGAGTCCCTTTCCTCCTTCATTCGACGGCGTGACCGTCACGTTCAATGGCATCGCCGCGCCGATTCTCTACACCTCCGCGATTCAGATCAATTTGCAGGTGCCATTCGAGATCGCCGGCCAGACCGAGGTCACGATGCAGGTCTCGAGCCAGTCCGTCGCGCCCGCGGTTTCGGAATCGTACCTTCTCGCCGTCGTCGAGCGTCAGCCGAGCGTCTTCGTTTCGGCCAACGCTTTCACCCAGCCTTTCTTCGATGTCGCCGCGTGCAATGGACAGACCGTTTCCGGATTGCAGCCTCTCGCGTTGAATGCCGATGGCAGTCAGAACAGTTGCGCGAATCCAGCGGCGTCCGGTTCCGTCGTCACGATTTTTCTGAACGGTTTGGGCATCAGCAATCCGGCGCAGAGCACCGGTGTTGTCAGCTCTTCGCCGGTGACGCTCAGCCCCGCGGCTGCGATCGTCCCTGCGTCGACGACGGCGCCGACTAACTTTCTTTCCACCGCGACCCTTCCCGGCTCGATCGATAGCTTGGCGCAGGTGCAGATCCAGGTATCGTCAACGTCTCCGGCGCTGAACATTCCTGTCGAGGTTCAGCAGCCTTCTGAAGCGCCTTTTCTGGTGCGGGGGCCGGGGATTTTGATTTGGATTAGGCCTTAAGAGGTCGAGTTCCAAAGAGCGGAGGGCTGGTCGGGAACCTGCCCCACTCGGCACGCACACTTCGGCTGTACGAAAGATCGTGAGCGGCCCGGCTTGCTAGGTCCGGACCGCTAATGGCTTGGACTGCCTAAATGCACAATCCTCTGAAACCCAATGGGCGCGATTATCTGCTCTCCCAGGATGCTATCAGGATCGATCCCGAATGTCTTCCGTCCCCGGAAGCTCAGCACCACCGTAATACGACATTTGCTGGCCAGCAAAAAACTGTCGAAAGAGCCCCGGTGCGAGACCCTTTCTGATTGGAGATTACAGGCGGCAGAAACAAGAGCGGCTTCGCTATTGGCGGAAGACGTTCACACGAAAGGAAATAAAAATTCCTTTTTTCGAGGACTACTTCAAGCCCTTGCTTAAGAACTCCAGTACTTTTGGAGCCGCGTCGATCGACGATTCCGCGTTTCCCTCGGGAGTGCCTCCGTAGCGCTGTTCCCTTCCCGATACCGGATGCGTGATGCGCCCGTACCATGTCGGGTAGATCCCGGGGTGCCCTGCCCTGTGCCCTGCGTGAGGATATTTCAACTGCTCGAACTCGTACTTGAAGTGCGCGTTCTTTAACCTCGCGATCACCTTATCGGACATTTGCGACGACTCCCAGATTCCGTCGTCCTGACCGGAGATCAATAGGATCGGCCCCTGTGTATGTTCCACCGGAATCTCCGCCGCTTGCTCCATTGCGGCTGAACCTCCCCGCATCGGCATGTACGCCAGGGGCGCTCCTTTCCAGGTCCACGCAGCGGAGGCGAAGCCGAGCCGTCCTCCTCCGTTGCAGCACGCCGGATGGCGCGTGTTCGCGGGCACAAACGCTATCACCGTTTTGATCTGCGGATACATCGAGCCGAGTTGAAGCGCGAGCTCCCCGCCTCGCGATACGCCCATCACTGCGATCCGGTCCGCCGAGATTTCCGGCCGCGTCGCCACCCACTTCAGAGCGTCTCCGAAATATTCGAGCGGAATCCCGTCGAGTTGCGCCGGCAGGTTCTCGTATCGAAAATAGGCGAGGGCGAACGCGGCGTATCCGTGCGACGCGAGCCACGCGGCATTGCGGGTCGGCAAGCCACCTTCCGAACCGCCGAGCACCAGGACGCCCGGATGCGGACCGGCTTCCGGCGGCACAAACAACATGCCGTGCAGACCGCCTTTCACTTCGACTCGCTTCACTCCGTCGGCGAGCGACAACTGCTCGAAGTCCGCGGAAGAGACGGTCTGTCCATTTTTCTCGAGCTTGAAATGAACGACCTGCGGCTCGAGCTTCGCGGGCGGGCGATAAACTTCGAAATTCTTCGCGCCCGGCATCATCGACCAAATTAGTCCCGCGGCGGAGGCTTTCTTATAGGAACCTTTGACCGGAGCTTGAGTCGAGACGTCGACGATTCCTTGCGCGTCGGCGATAAATTCAGCTTGCGAGCGCCAGGGATGGTCCGCGCCGTCGATCAAATCTGCATGAATCGTTATATGTTCGCCAGGTTGAAGACCGCTCGCGCGAATGATGGGAGCTTGGTCAACTAGTACTCGGACGGGATTGACTACCAGAGTCTGCGCAGCAAGAAATCCCGTCCCCAAAAAACAGGTAAAAGACGCCAATCCACGGGCCACGATAGAATTGTAGAATGGATTATCGGATTTCCCTCGTGAATTCGTGACTGGGTTCCCAGGTTGACAACCCCGGCGAGGTCCGGTATAGTTCTGAAGTACTGACGTATCAACAGTTTGTCGGAGTTCTGGGCCATGGCCAGCAGCGCGGATGAACGAGCGATGGACGTAGACTTCCCAACTGAGGAAGATTACGAACATCTCATCGAAGACTATAGTCACCTCGCGCCTCCCTCTGAAGGGGAGCTGTTGCAAGGTCATGTCGTAAAAGTCACTCCGCAAGAAGTTATTGTCGATTTCGGCTATAAACTCGAGGGTTTAGTGCCGATCGAACAAGTCCGGCAGCCGGATGGCATAGTTCCTTTTAAAGCGGGCGACCCCATTGATGTGATGATCGACCGCTCCAGTGCGCAGCCCGAGGGCTATGTGCTGCTGTCGTTCTCGAAAGCAAGCAGGCTTCGTGTTTGGGACAATCTGGAGCGCGCGATGCGCGAGCAATTGCTGGTTTCCGGATTGGTGACGGAACGCACCAAGGGCGGCCTGATGGTGGATGTTGGCGTGCCTGCGTTCATGCCGGGCTCACAGGTCGATCTAAGGCCCATACACGACCTGGACCAATTTCTGGGTCAGGATATTCCGGTAAAAGTTCTTAAAATTAATCGCCGCCGCGGGAACGTCGTCGTGTCGCGCAAGCTGGCGATCGAAGAGGAATTGAAGGCGCGCAAGCACACCGCCATCGAACTTCTTGCGGAAGGCGCGGTGGTCACCGGCACGGTGAAAAACCTTACGGAATATGGGGCATTCGTCGATCTGGGCGGCATCGACGGCCTGCTGCACGTCAGCGACATGTCGCATGGCCGCGTGAACCATCCGTCGGAAGTGGTACATGTCGGCGACGAGATCACGGTTAAGATTCTGAAGTTCGATCGCGAAAAAGAGCGCATTTCGCTTGGCATCCGCCAATTGACGCCGGACCCGTGGGAGACGCTGCCGCAGCGCTGCCCCGCAGGGAGCCGCATCGTCGGCAGGGTGATGAGCGTGACCGATTATGGCGCGTTTGTGGAGATCGAGCCAGGGGTTGAGGGTCTGATCCACATCTCGGAAATGACCTGGAGCCGCCGGATGAAGCATCCGAGCAAGGTGGTCAAGGCCGGCGATCAGGTAGAGGCGGTAGTACTAGAAGTTAAGGTCCGCGACCGCCGCGTTTCGCTGGGCATCAAACAGCTCGAAGCGGACCCCTGGACTACTGTGGGCGAGCGATATTCCATCGGCTCAGTAGTCGAGGGCCGGGTACGCAAATTGACCGACTTCGGCGCGTTCCTCGAAATCGAGGACGGGGTCGACGGGCTGGTCCATGTCTCCGATTTGTCCTGGACCAAGCACGTCAAGCATCCTTCGGAGCTGCTGAAAAAAGGGCAAATGATGCAGGCGGTGATTTTAAGTATCGATGCCCCCAACCGAAGACTCTCTTTAGGCGTAAAGCAATTGCAGCCGGATGCGTGGGAGGGCTTTTTCCGGTCGCATGAAATCGGCGATCTGGTACGCGGCCGCGTATGCCGGGCGGCAGCGTTCGGGATGTTCGTAGAGCTGGCGCCGGGAGTGGAGGCGCTGTGCCACAAATCGGAAATTCCGGCGATGCCGGATAAGGGCGCAGGCGAGAATGCTCTGCCGATCGGCGACGAATACGACTTTAAAATTATCAAGATGAATGAATCAGAGAAGAAGATCGGATTAAGCCTTCGTGCCGTAGCCGAAGACGAGGAACGCACGCGCCTGGAAGATTATCAGAGGCAAGCTGCGGCAGCAACGATGACCATCGAAGAAGCCATGAATATTCGCGGAAAAGGGGAAGGCCGGTAACATGACTAAGGCTGAATTGATCGAAGAAGTTTCCCGCGTCGTGGAAATGACGCGTAAAGACTCGGAGGTAATTGTGGAGGCGATTTTCGATAGCGTGGTGAAGTCGTTGCGCACCGGCGATAAAATCGAAATTCGCGGCTTCGGCAGCTTCCGCACACGCCAGCGCCAGCCGCGCGTCGGCCGGAATCCGAAGACGGGCGCGCGCGTGGAAGTCCCGGCGAAGCGCATTCCGTACTTTAAGCCCTCCAAAGAGCTGAAAGACCTGGTAAACGAGGACGGCCGGACCCCGGACGCGATCGTTCCCGACGGAACACCCATGTAGGTCCTTATGGACCGGCTGTGGAGCCCCTGGAGGTATCGTTATGTATCCAAAAAGGGGCTTAATGAGTGCATTTTCTGCGTCAACAGTGCCTTAAACGACGATAAAACACACTATATTCTTCATCGGGCAACGAAGAATTTCGTCCTTCTAAATTTGTATCCCTATACGAGTGGCCATTTAATGATCGCTCCCTACGCGCACGTTCCTACGCTCTCCGAGTCCGAACCGTCAGCTCTCGAAGAGATGATGTTGTTGGCGCAGCGGGCTGAGGCGGCGCTCCGGAAGGTATATAATCCTTCGGGTTTCAACATGGGCCTCAATATCGGTGAAAGCGCGGGAGCGGGGATCGCGGGGCATATCCACATGCATGTGCTGCCGAGGTGGCTAGGGGATGCGAATTTCATGACGACGATCGGTGAGACTCGGGTGATGCCGGAGGATTTGGATACTACGTACGCGAAGTTAATTGAGGCGTTTTGAGATGTGCCGAGCACTACCGTTGGTCTTTGCCGCGATGAGCTACGCTGGCAGTATTACCGGCGTCATAGTAGACCCTGTTGGTGCCGTAATCTCTCGTGCCAAGATTGTGGCAATAAGTGGGATGCTCGCGCGGAGACTGTGTCAGAAACCTATGGCCTCTTCGTTTTGAAGGAAACTTTAGTGAAGTTTTTCAGCAGACCGAGGAGCCTTCCTTCATTTCCCCACCAGGCGATCGTACGCCGCGTGTGTTCCGATCCACACCCAAGTGATGAAGCGATCTTCGACCACACCTACAGCGCGATAATGATCCCCGATTCGGATCGTGAATAAGTCGTCGCTTCCGCGCAGCCTTCGAAAGTGTAGCGATGGATGAGAGGGCGTTGCCCGCCACAGGTTGTAGTTTTTTTCAGCAAGGCGCTGAATCTCAACGGGCAATTCTGCGAAAAGGCGCCAGAACTGCTCTGAGACTCGCGATTTTAGGGCCAATTCTTCGGGAACCCATTCTTCTCTACCTTGGCTTCTTCACGAAGGAAGTCGAGTTTGCCCGAGGCAGCATCGCGATTCATTTGGTCGTCCCACCGCTTTTGTTCGAGTTCGAGGACCCAACGCGCAATCTCGGAAAATTCTTCGGGACTGAGCGTTTCGATGGCTTGCTCGATTTCTTGAATACGGCTCATGGTCTTATCCTAGCGCTTCTTCCATGCTTGGATTTCTACTCCGGCTAGGATCGCGCGGCCGGGCATGTTTACTCCGATGATTTCTTCGTAGCTCGTGTTCGTCAGGTTGGTTAGCTGCACGTAGGGACGGATTCTGGGACGCGTCCAGGCTATTGAGACATCCCATAGGGCGTAGGGGTTTAGTTGATAGCGCTTAATGACTCCCAGGCGGGTTCTGGCTAGGGCTCCTTGCTTGGTCAGGATTTGCCAAGAGACTACGGCGTTTTGGGTGGGGAAGTTGAAGCCGTATTCCGACTGTTCCCCGCCCTCGTCGGCTAGCGCTCCGTGGATTGCTGTGAATTGTACGGTTAGCTTTTGCGCGTGCGGCAGGTCGCCTTCGACGCCGGATTCTACGCCCAGGAATCTCAGACGGTCGAAGTTCATCGCTTGCCATGGATCGCTGGGTGAGCCGCGGACATAATCGATGCCGTTTTTTTCGTCGCGGTCGAAGGCGGTCGCGAAGGCTCGCCAATTCTTACGGAGATGCCAGTCGATGCCGGCTTCGTAGCTCATGGCTTGCTCGGGCTTCAGGTTCGGATTGGGGAGATCGCTGGGATCGGAGTAGTACAGTTCGGTGTAGGTCGGCAGGCGAAAGGCTCGGCTCACGGACGCGCGGAGCTTCACCTTCTCAGACAGCCACGCGCCTCCGCTGACGGTGGGGGCGAAGAAGGATTGTTGACGTCCGTAGAACTGTTCGCGGACGCCGACCGATAACGAGAAGCGTTTCAGGGAACGCATATCGAGGTTCGCGTACATCGCGCCTTGGCGGCGCAAATGACGTCCCAGATTGTTGCTGAGGATACTATCTTCGATTCCTTCGGCTCCGTAGGATACCCGAAATAGCTTCTTCAGATCGTTGTGGCGGCGCACGGCTGCGTCATAGGATTGGTCGGCGTGACGATTGGTATAAATCTGGGAATCGTCGCGGAGGAGCACGAACAGGTCGGTGTGGCGGCGGTAGGAAAAGGAGAGCTCGGTGTTCTTGCCGAAGTCCTGGTGGAGAGCTGCGTACCAGGTCTTGGTGCGCTCCCACGAGTTGTAATCGCCATAGAACTGGTTCGCGCCGAAGGGACGGTCGAGCGCGGACAAGAAGATTCTTGTCGCACCCAATCTCGTGCGCAAGAGCGATTCGGAGGAGCCGGAGGTGCTGCGATATTCGCGGTCGTCTTCAAAACCATCGGAAAGAGTTCGCTCGAAAGAGAATTGCTGTAGGAGGGGACCGAAGCCGAATGCGAAGAGTCCGCTCTCCGCATTGGTTCCGAAGCTGCCGATGGCGCTTCGGAAAAGCAGTTCTCCGGGCTCGGCTACGCGCGTGATGACGTTGACTACGCCGCTGACGGCATCCGATCCGTAAAATGTCGAGCCGGAGCCTTGCAGGATTTGTACTTGCCCGATGGCATCGATGGGGACAGGCAGGTCCATATTGTGATGACCGGTTTGGACGTCGTTGATGCGGATGCCGTCGATCAGCACGAGGGTCTGGCCGAAGGTGCCGCCACGGATGGTAATATCGCCCTGGACGCCGGGGTTGCGCTGCTGCAAGTCGACGGAGGAATCGAGTTGGAGGAATTGATAGAAGCCTCCGAAGAGCGGGCTTTTTTGTGGGAGATTATCGAGGACGGTGACGGAGCGGTCGGCTTCTTCGAGCGGCACTGGTTGGGCGGTGCCCGTCACCACGATAGTTTGGGCTGACGCGAGCAGGGCGCAGGAGAAGAGCAGGATCGGCCGCATTCGGCGAGTTTAGACAGAAGGTGTTTTCCCGGTCTAGGATTTTCCAAAACATTTTGGCCGCTGATGAACGCAGATAAGAAAAATCTAGAGATTGCGTTTTAGGAAATTGCAGATGTGGTAGCCGTCCATGAATTTGAACGGGGTTTCGCCCATGGTGTAATGGCCGCAGGGCAGGACGACCACTTTGTGATCGAAGCCCAGTTCGCGGGCTCTTTCGATCACCTGCTCCGAAAAACGCACGGGGAATGTGGTGTCGTACTTGGCGTAAATGAACAGCGTCTTTTTTCCCAGCGTCGCGTAGCGGTCAATATAGTAGGGCGGGCTGACCGCCTTCCATGCATCGCGCAACTGATCCAGGGTCACGGCGGATTCCAGGCTTTGGCGGATGTGCTGCGTGGACAGGCCTTCCCAAACCACGTCGGCGAAGTGGGTGGAGCAATGATTATAGACGTTGACCTTCAGCCGGGGGTCGTGCGTGCTGGCCAGAAACGCGTAGCAGGAGCCCAGGCTGGTGCCGCAGATGCCGATGCTTTCGTAACCTTGCTTTTCGAGCCAGTCGATGGAACTGCGGACGTCGATGACGGCCTGGCGCGTGGCATCGATCGTGCGGGCCACATTCGCGGACACGGCGTAATCGGCGCGCTGAAGCTCCGCCGGCATGCGGTAATCGTGATACGGAAGGCTCACACGCAGAGCCGAGATTCCGAGCTTGGCCATGCCGGCGCACAGGGCTCCGTGTTGGCCCGCGGAGGCGTTCCAGTGCGGCAGGACCAGCGTGGCGACCTTCCTCTTTCCAGGTTTATGCACGGCCGGATACCACTGGCCGTGGACGATGTTGTTTTCGGGATACGGCGTCTTGATGGGACTGGTAAAGCGAAGAATTTTGCCATCAAGCTCAAAATCCGTGGGCGAACGATAGGCGAAAAACTCATCGCTGGACTGGAGGACGGCTTCGTTCAGGACCTTCAGATACTCGGCGGGGGTGTGGCCGTTGCGGGGATTTTGTTGAGAATGCGGCCAGTCGCCGGTCCATTCCAGACCCCAGTCAAACGGCCGTACCACACGATTGGTCGCGCGGAAGCAGAGGCGGGTTTCCCAATCCTTCATCCATCTTGCGTAAAGAGTTTCCATCGTACTCTTCCAGCGTACCAAGCGTAGGGAGAATGCGCGCCGGAACGATGCTCAAATGAGCCCCGGCGCGCACAAGGATTGGAGGCAAACCTTAATTAACGAGTCGCAGGCCAACCGGCACCGTTATCGGCGGTTGGGAAGACTGGGTGCGGAACTCGTATTGTTGAATCTCAATGGCGGCGCATCCGCCTTCAAAGCGGACCACGCGGCCGCGGGCCACCAGCTTGAGCGCGGTCTTATTGTTGAGTTGCGCCGGCCAGCTTATGGCCAGTTCCATGCGGCGGCCGGGCAGCAACATATGTTCGACGGTGAATAGCACACCGGAGCTCGATATATTGACCGTCTTGCCGTCTCCGATCTCTTCACTGCTGCGTTTATTTAAGACTCGATACCGCACTTCACGCTCAATCGGAAAGCGATCCGAGTGGCGGCGGTCGGCTAGCGCGTTTTCGTTTAAATTCACCTTAACTCCCTCGGTGTGCGCGAGCGATTTTCGCCCTTGCGACAATTTCGATTTTGCCCTCTGGAACATGCATCCGCAATAGGGAGCGAGGCCTATTTGCGTACGGTACCCGGGTACACGACGGTCTACCCGAGTTTCCTAGCTGCGCTATCATTCTTCAATGAAAAGACAACTTCCGATCTTTGTGACTTTCGTCCTAGTACTGGCGGCGCTCGGCCTATCGTACGGGGCAGGGGTGAAGAAAAAAATAGTGACTCCCAAGGACTTTCCGGCGGGGAGGCCTTTCAGCGCAGGTATCCAGGTAGGAGACACGCTCTATGTTTCGGGGTCGACGGGTTCCGATCTAAAGACCGGGAAAGTACCAGAGAAGTTCGAAGACGAAGTGCAATTGTGCTTCGATAACATTGGCGGAATCCTGAAAGCGGGCGGGTATGATTTCGCCGATGCGGTGTCGGTGCAGGTTTATTTAACCGACATGACATTGTTTCCGCGGATGAACGCGGTGTACATCAAGAACTTTCCGGAGCCGAGGCCGACGCGGACCACCGTCGGGGTGACAGCGCTGGCGGGCGGAGCGCATATGGAAGTCACTGTGACAGCCCGGAAGTAAGGGGACGCGGTGTTCATGAGCTGCCGGAGCTGTTCCGGAGGGCTGGAACCTGCGAACCGACAGACTCAGAAGAACCGCGGCCAATAATCCTCCGGCTGCCCATCACCGGGCGCCCAATGCTGCGAGATTCCAGCCGTTCAAAAAGAGCGGCGCTTCACGCCAACAAAACCGGAGCGATCAGAACGAAACCAAACCATTTCGTCTTTTCGATTCTCAACCAGAGCAGTTCATGACGCGGCACGCCCATATTTTATTTGGTCGGCTGATCCTTCCACCACCAGGGCTCAGCCAGTTTTTTCTCGATCGGCCAGACCTGATTCAACGTGTCGGCCTCCCACATGTCGCCGCCCTTCATCACGAATCGGATGGTATTGGTATTGCGGATGTTTTCAAGAGGATCTTTGTTTAAAACCAGAACGTCGGCGAGTTTTCCAGGCTCGATCGAGCCCAGGTCCTGATCGTACCCGATCGCTTGCGCCCCGTAAAGCGTGGCGGAACGCAGCACCTGGTGATTGGTTAAACCGCCGGATTTCAACGCCCACATTTCCCAGTGGCATTGAATTCCCTGAAGCTGCCCGTGGCCTCCGATACATACGCGGCCACCGGCCCGAACGATTTTCGCAGCCTCAGCGGCGAGCTTCGGGAAGACCTGCTCCTCCTCCGAAAACCAGGGACGCCTTTTCGCGCGCTCATCGAGAATATCGTGCGGGATGAAGCGCCGAAGCTTGGGGTCGTCATGCACCGTCGTCGTTTCGTAAAAATAATTCTCCGCCCACGGGCCGCCGTACGCGACTAAAAGAGTGGGTGTGTACGATATTCCCGACCGCGCGAAGATCTCGACCACATCCTTATACAGAGGCACGATCGGCAGCGCATGCTCGTTGCCTGAGAATCCATCGAGCGCATGTGTAAGGTCGAGCTTGAGATCGAGGCCTCCCTCGGTGGTCGGCATGATCCCATTTTCCTTGCACGCCATCACCATCCATTCGCGCTGCTTCCGATTTCCGACCATGTACGACTTCACCGTATTCGTCCGGTAATACTTCTTATATCGGGCGACCACGTTGCGCGCTTCGTCCAGGCTCTGGAAGTTCGTCGAGGAAAAAATTCCGGGACCCGTGTTGAACGCCCTGGGTCCCAGCATTTCGCCCATGTCAATCAAATCCTGATAAGCGAAAACGTCGTTGGTGGAGGTCTGCGGATCGCGGCCGCTGGTCACGCCGTAGGCGAGATTCGCCATAAATACCCAACTTTGCGGGTCAAGTTCGCCGCGGGCCACCTCGATCCAGTGCGCATGAACATCGATAATCCCGGGCATAATCGTCGCGCCCTTCAGGTCCATCACGCGCGCGCCCGCCGGAACCTGGACGGTGCCGCGTTTGCCCACCGCAACGATCCGGTTGTCGGTGACGACCAGATCGCCATCCGGGATTACTTCGTCACCTTTCATCGTGATGATCTTCGCGCCGCGCAGCACGATGGAACCGGTCGCCTTTCTGCGCGGCTGCTCGATCCCGATCTCCACTTCTTCCGCCAGCGATTTCTTGGGCGCCGGCGCAGCCTCCTCCTCCTTTTTCTCCCCATCTGCACTGTCGGCTCTAACCGGATCGTAAGTAACCGTCGATAACGCCTGACGGAAAAAGCTGGACCCGAGCGCCCACGTCATGGTCTTGCCATCCTCCGCCCACTGGAAATCGTCCGCGCCTATATCGGTCAACTTTTTCACCGGCACCGCAGGCGTGTTCACGTTGATGGTTGGAACTTCCCCTCCCGCTGCCGGCATCGCGATCAGGAAAAGCTGCTCGTTCAGTTTAGCGAGAGCATGTTTGCCGTCCGGCGAAATGCGGACGTCCGACGCCGGTGTCGGCTGCGGACCGCGGCTGCGACCTTCCACCTTCATGATCGTGCGCCGATCCGTGCCGTCCCACCGGAACGATTGCAGGCCCTGATTCGAGTACACATAGATTCGTTCCGCGTCGTGGGTAAAGTGCGGCCGCCCGGTTCCACGCGCCGGAACGATCAACGTCGCGTCGCCCCCGTCTGCGGGAACCCAGATCACATCCATCCCGATACCCGATTGCGCGAAGGTGCTGGTCCCGTTGAGCCGCGCCTGCCGCGCCTGCCGCAGTGCGACAATGCGCTTCGAGTCCGGCGACCACACAGGGTCGCGATAAAACGCGGGGATTCGCGTTAACTTAACGGGAGCCGAGGAACCGTCGGCCCGCAGCTTCCAGATGTCCCCTCCATCGTCGGACCAAGTCACATAAACGATCCACTGCCCATCGGGGGACCACGCCGGCTGAAACTCACGCGCGTTCGAAGATGTGATCCGGACCGCTTTTCCACCCGGCGCATCTACTTTATAGAGATGTGTCAGCGAGGAAAACACCAATCGCTTGCCGACCGGAGATTCGCTCGGTGTCTGAATCAGGCGAGCCTTTACCGCTCCCTCTTCGACACGCGACGCGAATTTCAATTCCGGGCCGAGGTCCTGCGAAACCTTTGCAGTGAACGGAATATCGGACGCTTCGCCGGTGGAGATTTGCACGCGATGAATCTTCCCGCCATAGGAGACGATGATGTCCCGCGAATCCGGCGTGAACGCATAACCGGGTAGCACATCGCGCGTCGCGGCGGATTCCTGATCGTCTCTCTGCACTCCGTACTTAAGCCATTTTTCTTCGCCCGTGGTTAAATCGCGCACGCGCAGACCGGTTTCCGTGTCCTGGCGCGTGCCGAAGACAAGCTTCGATCCGTCAGGCGAAATCACTGGACGAAAGGCCGATCCGGGCGCGCTGGTAATCACATCCTCGTCACCGGTAATACGGTCGCGCCGTACCACCTGCCAGATCGGAAAACTAGTATTGTAAGTAAAATTCCCGGTGCGGCGAGCATAGTAGAAATATTTCCCATCGGGCGATGCAACCACGCCCACCGCTCGCAATCTCTGCTGGGGAGGGGTCGTCGCCGCCGGCGATGACTTGGTCACTTGCACGCCCGATCCGCCCTGGATGTGATACATCCAGACCTCGTGCAATCCGTCATTCGGCTTCCTCGAAACCAGGACGTAGTCGCCGTCGGGGGTCCAGGAAGGCGATTCGAAATCGCCCTGCGGATCCTTACTCAACTGCTTCGGCTCCGCGCCATCGATAGTGCAGATCCAAAGATTATCCGAGCCGTCGCGATCGCTCACGAAGGCAATGTGTTTGCCGTCCGGCGATACCGAGGGCTGCGAGTCGAACGCCATTCCGGTCGTCAATAACTTCGCTTCGCCGCCCGTCACCGGCAGTGAATACAGATGCCCCAGCATCTCGAAAACGATCGTCTTGCCGTCCGGCGTAAGGGTGAGCGAAAGCCACGTCCCTTCGTCGGTGGTGAACTCGATTTTTCGTTCGGGCTTTAGTGGAAGGCCAGGCTTTTTGGCAGGCGGTTTCGGATCCTGGGCGAGTAGCGCGATCGCGAGAAGACCAAACAGCGACGTCCTTATCATTCGCGGATTTTATCAGAATCGGCGATCCCGGGTATCTACGGGGACTCAAATCGAAAACTTCGGATCGCCCTCTACAATCCGTATCTCCAGCCGTGGCACATCGCCCCTTTTCCAGAGACTGACACTGACTCTAACCCGATAGTGGAGGGGACCGCCATCGGGCTCGTGACTCCGTTCGATCGGACGAGGGATACACACGAACTCCGTTTCAAGCGAGTCGCTGGTGGCGCGCACGACTGAATATCCATGGCCTCCCATATCGACGAACGAAACATGTGGCGACAAGTCTGCATTGGAGAGGACGCGCGCTTTAACGACGTCGCCGCTCTTCGCATATTCGAGACAGGACCGCACGCCATGCCGCAGCAGCATGTTCATAGTCGGCTGGCCGTTTTCAACGAACAGCGGCCGCAGTGGATGGCTCTTAGGAATGTTGTATTCCAGAGCCTCGATCATTCCAGGCGCCGAAATCGAACCCGTAACGAACGCCACCCCAACCGGCTCGAAAGGCCGCGGCGGAAGCGATTTTGCGGCGAGGCCCGCCCAGAAACTGTGCCGATCTCCAGCCACGGTCGCGAAGCCGGTGATCCCGTGAGCCCTCACAAAATCGTAGATCTCTCCTCGCTCAATATAAGCCGTGCTGTGGTCGCCTTGACTGAAACCGGCATAGCCGGCGCCCGGCCATGGCTTGGTGATTCCCGCAGGCAGGTTCTGCGGATCGGCCCGCATGTCGAGAGTAGCCGTCGTATTGCCCCAAATCTTCCACGTCGCTTTCGAGCTTCGCAATCGCTCGAGAAACCACGTCTTCTGCTCGGCGCCGAGAATCGTTTGGGCAGGCCGGTGCGCGCAAAAATTGGCGACATCGACTTGGCCGAACCGGATCGTGCTCGGAGGATGACCGCCGTCGT
>Ga0210388_10001872_pt1 | contig 16512 bp, 13 predicted proteins | sample IncBWC19OmetaG_FD_155485 | JGI IMG/M metagenome (GOLD analysis project Ga0210388, IMG submission 155485) | Forest soil microbial communities from Barre Woods Harvard Forest LTER site, Petersham, Massachusetts, United States - Inc-BW-C-19-O ...
GTGCTGGCGGTCGGAATCGTGCTGTTCTTCCTGATTCCGCGGTTCACGACCGGCTATCTCGGCTCTCTAAGCTTGCAGCCAGGCCTGTTGACCGGTTTCAGCGACAATGTTGCGCTCGGCCAGATTGGTGAGATCAAGAAGAATCCAGCGGTCGTGATGCGCATACGAATCGACGGCGACCCGGCGCGCGCCTCCGACATGCACTGGCGCGGAATCGTGCTCACGAATTTCACCGGGAACAGCTGGACCACTCCGCAGCAGGATCAGACCGAAATCGAGCCAAACGTTGGCGGCGAGTATTTGTTCGGCCCGCCGCCGCGGGCGGGCGACCGTTTCAATTCGATGCATTACACGGTACTAATGGAGCCCATCGCCACCGACGCCATCTTCGTCGCTCCACCCGTACAGTCGATCACAGGCAAATTCGGCCTCGACGGGGTTCCGGCCCATCATCCGACCGACGCCAAGGGCTTCCTACTGCCCGCCGGCGTCGCGCTGAGTCGCGGCTATCTCTTCATCGATCGCACCGGCTCGCTTTTCAATCCGACGCGCAACAATTCGAAAATTCGCTACGAGGGCACGGCGCGAATGTCGCTCGCCACGCCGGCGGATCTGCGCGCCGCTTCGACTGATTTCCCGCCGGAGATTCGCGAGGATTATCTCCAGCTGCCGCCGAAGATCGATCCTCGAATCAAGAAGCTCGCGATGGATGTCACCGCGCGCCAGACCAACGACTACGACCGCGCCGCCGAAATCCGCCGCTACCTGATCGGACATTATTCCTACACGCTTGACCTGACCGGCCCGACCGGACGCAATCCCGACCCGCTGGGTTATTTTCTTTTCACCAGCCACGCGGGCCACTGCGAGTACTTCGCCACGGCGATGACGGTGATGCTGCGCTCGATCGACGTCCCGGCGCGCTACGTCACCGGATTTCTGCCCGGCGAGTACAACGATGTCGGCGGCGATTACATTATCCGTGGCAGCGACGCGCACGCTTGGGTCGAAGTTTTCTTCAATGGCTACGGCTGGATTACGTTCGATCCCACTCCCCCGAGCAACGAGCAGCGCGGGCTGCTGAGCCGCTTCGGCCTCTACTGGGACTGGTTTCAGTTGACCTGGAACGAGTGGTTCATCAACTACGACTTTTCGCACCAACTGGCTCTCGGCAAGAACGTTCACGATTCCACGCGTAACTGGAATGATCACATGCGAGCGTTCTATCACCGTGAAGAACAGCGGGTCCTGCATCGCATCCTGGAGCTGGATCGCCGGACGGAAGGCTCGCGATATTTTCTGCCCGGCGTCCTGGTATGCCTCCTGGTGGCGTTGTTCTGCCTGCGCGGGGGCTGGATGGCTCGCTTCGCCGTGGCTCGCTGGCGTCTCCGCGCGCGCGGCGGCAATGTGACGGCGTCGCTTGCGTCGCTGGAATATTCAGAAATGCTGCGCCTGCTCGAAAAACGCGGCTGGACGAAACCAGACTCGCAGACTCCACGCGAATTCGCGGCCACGATTCCTGCTTCGAATATCTCCGCGCTGGTCGCGCAGCTCACCGAGCTGTATCATTCCGCGCGCTTCGGCACTCAACCGGCACCCGCTGAGCAGATGTCGTCACTGCTGCGCACGATCCGCGATTCCCTGCGGACCCGCAAACCGGCCCGCACGTGAAATGGCGTTTGGGACATTGCGCTCAAATTCGTCAGCGGCCACACGCTGAAACATCTCGCCGCTGCGGTTTCCGCTTGCTGGATCGTCCGCATGCTCCGACTCCGGCACGCGATGCAGCGGGCATGATAGAATTGGTGGTTTCGAGACAGCTCCGAGGACCGCGCGGAAATGCCTAAAGTTGGGTTCGTCAGTCTGGGATGCCCGAAGAACCTCGTCGATAGCGAGGTGATGATGGGCATTCTTGCGCGCTCGGGCTACGAAATCACGGCGCGCCCGGGCGACGCCGACGTGCTCGTTGTGAACACCTGCAGCTTCATCGCGCCGGCGCAGCAGGAATCCGTGCAGTCGATTCTGGAAATGGCCGAGTACAAGAAATTCGGCCGCGCGCAGAAGCTGATCGTCGCCGGATGCATGGTCGAGCGGTTCCGCAACGAGATCCGGGAACAGATTCCGGAAGTAGACGCGGTGATCGGCACGGGCGAAGTGGAAAAAATCCTGGAGGCGTGCAACGGCGAACTCCGCGCGAACGAAGAAGCCGCCGGCGCACCGACCTATCTCTACCACGACCTCACGCCCCGCGTCCTCGCGACCCCCCGCCACACGGCCTACGTCAAGATCAACGAAGGCTGCGATCACCCGTGCAGTTTCTGCGTGATCCCGCAACTGCGCGGCAAATTCCGCAGCCGGCGATTCGAATCCGTGATCAGCGAAGCGCAGAATCTGGCCGCGGCCGGAGTGCGCGAGATCAACCTGATCGGCCAGGACACCACGTACTACGGCGAAGACCTGGGCCTGCGCGACGGTCTGCCAACGCTACTCGAACGGCTGGCGCAGATCGAGGATCTGCATTGGGTCCGGTTCCTCTACTGCTATCCGAATCGCATCACGACGAAGCTGTTGGAAACCATCGCCGCGCATCCGCGCCTGGTGAAATATCTCGACATTCCGCTGCAGCACGCCAGCCGCAGCGTGCTGGCGCGCATGAAGCGCGGATCGAGTGCCGATGCGTTCCTGAAACAGCTCGAAAAAATCCGTAAGACGATCCCGGGCGTTTCGATTCGCACGTCGTTCATCGTCGGATTTCCGGGCGAAACCGACCAGGAATTCCGCGAGCTGTGCGATTTCATTCGCGCCGCGGAGTTCGACTGGATGGGCGTGTTTTCCTATTCCGATGAAGACGCGGCCAAGAGCTTTCATCTGGGCGACAAGGTGGACGCGAAGACCATCGCGCGCCGTAAAAATGTGCTCATGGCGCTGCAGAAGCAGATTTCCCGGCGCAAGCTGCGGCAAAAGGCCGGCGAACGCATGCAGGTGATGCTCGAAGGCCCGTCGAAGGACACCGACCTGATCTGGGAAGCGCGCCTGCAGGGTATGGCGCCCGATATCGATGGCAAAGTCTACATCACCGAATTTGAGGGTGTGAACGAAGCCGCCGACTTGCCCGCGCCCGGCACGCTGGCGACCATCGAAGTCGCCGAAACGAAGGACTACGATCTCATCGGGCGTGTCGTCGAATTCACCGCGCCGGCCACGCAGCACATTCCTCCTGCCGCGAAAGATCTTTTCCCCATTCTCGCATCGCGCTGACGCGAAAATGAACCGGGCGGCGAAACGACTCCTGCCAATCGCCATTCTGGCGGCTCTCAGCGGACCACTCGATGCCCAAGCACGCGGACCTGACGTGATCCTCACAACCGACTGCGGCGCGGAAATCGACGATCAGTTCGCCATCGCGTATCTTTCACTGGTCCCTGAAATTCACATCAAAGGCATCGTCACGACCCACGCGCCGAACCTGCCGAAACAAGCGCAATCTTCGGCCCAATGCGCGAAGGACGTGCTGGCGCATCTGGATGCCGGTCCATTGCCGCCGGTCTTTGCCGGTTCGGACGGTCCGCTGGCTGCGCGTATGCCGCTTCGGAATGCCGGCGTCGATTTCATCGTCGATGCCTCGCGGCGCTATTCGGCGAAGAATCGGTTGGTGATCGTCACCATCGGCGCAGCGACGGACGTGGCCTCCGCGTTTCTGGCTGATCCGAAGCTCGCCGATCGCGTGGAAATTCTGACCATGGGTTTCGATTCCTGGCCGAGGGGCGGCGACCCATGGAACATCAAGAACGATCCGCTCGCCTATCAGGTGATTCTTGACGCCGCGGCGTCGATCACCATCGGTGCGTCGGACGTTTGCCAGCGTAACCTGCGGCTGGACGACAAAAGGGCCGCGCAGATGCTGGCCGGACACGGTGAGTTCGCGGATTGGCTGAACGGGCAGTTTCAGCACTGGCTCGCGGCGAACGCGGCACTGGCAACCAGCGTCGTGAAACCGAACACTTGGGTGATCTGGGATACGGTGACGGTGGCGTACCTGCTGGGCTTCACTTCATCGGAAATCCATCCGCGCCCCGCGCTGAATCCGGGCGACCTGACGTTTTCATTTCCGCCAACGAAGAAAACCGTCCGGTGGATTACGTCGATCGACGGCCCTGCGATGTGGACCGATTTCATGCGCCGCGTCGACCGCGCGGATTCGCAGCGCCGCTCCGCGCCGCCAAGGAATTGATTCCTGGGCTCCATCTAATGTATGAAGGAGCCGCATCTATATCTTTCATGAGCACACGAGTCGAAGCCGCATCGGCAACCGTTCCGGTTCCGGAGCCTGACCTTACGCCGGCGAAGATGATTGAGCGCGCCGTTGCGCTGCGTCCTCGACTGCGCGCAGAACAGGACGAAACCGAGCGGCGCGGCGTTCATTCCGAAGTCCTGCACCAGGAATTTCGCAAGGCGGGTTTTTATCGCGCGATCCAGCCGCGGCGATTCGGCGGTTACGAATTCGATTTGAAAAATTATTACCGCCTGGCGATTGAGCTTTCGCGCGGCGATCCATCGACCGGATGGTGCGTGATTCTGGGTGCGGGCCATTCGCTGATGCTGGGCTCCTATTTCACCGAAGTAGCGCAGGCGGCAGCCTTCGGTGCCGAGGGAAATTTCCACGGCCCGTCCGTCGCGGCGCCGGGCGGCACCGCGACGCCGACCCCCGACGGCGGTTGGCTCGTGAAGGGTAAGTGGGGTTATGCGAGCGGCGCGCCCTATGCCACGCATTTCCTGCCAACGGTGCTGATTTCGGGCAACGCCGGGGGTCCTCCACAAGCGGGAATCGCGCTGATCCCCCGCGCGCAGTGGACCATGCTCGACGACTGGGGCGCGATTCTGGGCATGCGCGGCAGCGGCTCGAACTCCATCCTGGTGGAAGGCGCGCACGTGCCCAAGAGCCACGTGATTCAGCTCGACATGCTGAACCCGGACATCGCGCACGGTACACCTGGCTCCCGCCTGCACGGCAATCCGATGTACGCCGGCCGCTGCCTCTCGTTTTTCCGTGCGGAGCTCGATGCGATTCTGGTGGGCCTGGGATACGCGGCGCTCGACGAGTACATTCACCTGACCCGCACCAAGAATACGCTCTATCCTCCGATCCAGCCGCGCTACACGCATCCCGATTACCAGCGCTATGTAGGCCTTGCGCTCGGCATGCTCGACGCGGCGGAGCGCCTGGTGCTGAATTCCGCCGATGTCTACATGGAGTATTGCCGGCGGGGATTCGAAGGCGGCGAGCCCTTCTCTCTCGAGGAAGACTTAAAGCTCGTCACCAGCCTGCAACACGCCGGGCGTCTGTCGTGGGACGCGATTGAGCTGATGTTCCGCACGTCGGGCTCGAGCGCCGCCAAGGACGGCGAGCGGATGCAGCGCTACTATCGCGACGCGTCGATTTACCGTGGACATCTTTCGTCGCAATTCGAGCGCACCGCGCACTACCTGGGTATGGTGCATCTGGGCATCGACCCCGGCGTCTCGACGGAGGCACGCAGCGGCGGCGGCACGGCCGCCGCCAGCGAAAAGAAGCAATAGCCGCGCAGAAATGACCGTTTGCGGTATCCTCATCGAGTGAAGGCGACCTGCCCCATTTGCAAGAAGCCGAGCGATTCGGAAACGGGCGCCGATTTCCCGTTTTGCAGCGAGCGATGCAAGCTGCTTGATCTAGGCAACTGGGCCAGCGAGAAATACGTGATCAGCTCGCCCGCTTTCGACGAATCCATGTTTGAAAATCTGGAGAAGGATATTTTCGGCGAGGACGAGGACGCCACGAAGTGAACGCGACGACTCTCTCGTCATCCTCCGACGCCGCGCAGCCGCGAAAAAAACCGCGCTTCGCGCTGCTGATCGCCACGGCCTGCGGCCTCGGCTATCTTCCGAAAGCGCCGGGCACGTGGGGCTCGGTCGGCGGCGTCGCGCTGATCACCGCAGTCGGCATGTCTGTCGCGACGATTCCAAACCGCGACTTTCTGCTCGACTACGATCCGCGCGTGCATATGGCGGTGTTCCTGGCTACGTGCGTTATCGGAGTCTGGTGCGCGACGCAAGCGGCACGGTTTTGGGACACCCATGACCCGCAACGCGTCGTGATCGACGAAGTCTCGGGACAATATTTGACGATTATGGTTGGCTGCGGGCTCCCGTTCTTCGTTCCCCATCGCGCGATTCAGGCTTCTTTACTGGGGAACATTACGTGGCATTCGGCACTCGACTGGAAATATCTACTGCTGGGTTTTATACTTTTTCGTGCATTCGATATTTGGAAGCCTTTTCCCGCGCGGCAGGCGGAGTCGCTTCCCGGCGGCTTGGGAATTATGGCCGACGATTGGATCGCCGGATTCTACGCGGCGATCCTATTGTGGCTCGCGCGAGTGGCAGGACTATGAGCCAACTCAGGAATTGCGCTTCAAACGATCGACGCTCGACTCGGAACACTAAACGATCCTCATGATGAACGGCGTTCCCAAAATCGAAAGCGTAAAGCCGGCGGCGGCACTGCCGGGAGGCGAAGTTGCGCTCGTCGGCAGTGGCTTTGGCGCGCGAAATCATACGCGGGCGCAGGTGCAGTTTGGACTTGCCGATGCCACCGTGATGCTTGCTTCGGAAAACAGGCTCATCGCGTCCGTGCCGGAGGGGGCTTCGGGCGGAGCGGTGCGCGTAAAAATGGGCGCGATCGAAAGCTCGCCATTCCCGATTTCGCTTGGCACGCAGATCGCGGACAACCTGCATCCGGTCGGCAACCCGGCCGTGGATGCGAGTGGCAACATTTACGTGACCTTCAGCGGGCAGCGCGGGCAGAAAGTGCCGGTGTCACTGTACAAAGTTACTTCCAACAATGTGGTGAAACCCTACACCACCGACTTGATGAATCCGACGGGGCTGGCCATTGATCGCGACGGCAACCTTTTCGTTTCCTGCAGGCACGAAGGGACGATTCACCGCGTGTCGCCGGAAGGCCAGTCGATGCAGTGGATCGAGGGGATGGGCGTGGCAACCGGGCTGGCGTTCGACCGCGCGGGAAATCTTTATTGCGGCGATCGCAGCGGCACGATTTTCAAGATCGGGCCGGACCGCGAAATTTTCGTTTTCGCCACGCTGGAACCCTCGCTCGCCGCGTATCATCTGGCGTTCAGCCCCTCAGGCGATCTCTACGTCACGGGCCCGACGACTTCGAGCTTCGAGCGCGTCTATCGCATCACGCCGGCCGGCGAAGTCAGCACGTTCTACCGCGGATTAGGTCGCCCGCAGGGTCTGGCGTTCGATCGCGCGGGGAATTTGTACGTGGCGGCTTCGTTTAGCGGACGGCGCGGGATCGTGCGGCTCACGCCCGACGCGCAGCCCGAAATCGTCCTCGGCGGAAGCAACATCGTCGGCCTCGCGCTGCTGCCAGCGCATCGCGCATACATCACCACGCACAACGCGCTGTTCGCTCTCGACTGGGACGTCGAGGGCCTTGCGATGACCGGCTAACTGTCTCGCGTTTCTCCCTGCGTATCCCCGCAGATTCATCGATTTTCTTCCGTGCCCTCTGTGCCTTCTCCGCGAGCTGGGGGTTAAGTCTTTTTCGCACGGCTTGCGCTTGTTCGCCTTCATCGAGTAAAACTCTTAGGACATGAAGGCCGAGATCATCGCAGTCGGGTCCGAGCTGCTCACTCCGTTTCGCCTCGACACGAATTCCCTTTTCCTTACCTCGGAGCTGAACCAGGCGGGTATGCGCGTGGTGCACAAATCCGTGGTGGGCGACGCGCCCGATGAGATGTGCCTCTCGTTCCGGCACGCTCTGGAACGGGCCGACGTGGTCGTCTCCTCGGGCGGCCTCGGACCTACCGATGACGACCGCACGCGCCAAACCGTCGCCGATCTGCTGGGCCGCAAACTCTACGTCAACGACGAGGTGCTGCAATCGATCCGCGAGCGATTCCGCCGCTTCGGCCGCGCGATGCCGCAGATCAACGAACGCCAGGCGCAGGTGATCGAAGGCGCTGTGGTGCTGAAAAATCCGCGCGGTACGGCGCCCGGCCTGTGGATCGAGTCACGCGGAAAAATTATCGTGCTGCTTCCCGGCGTTCCGGCTGAGCTCCGCGGGCTGATGGAGCGCGAAGTAAAGCCGCGCCTGCTGGCACTGGCCCTGCCCGAGAGGCTTTACACCCGCGAGCTGCGCATCACGGGAATTTTCGAATCCGATGTGGAGCAGCGCGTCTCGCCGCTATACGCGGAATACCCCGATTCAGATACCACGATCCTGGCTGCGCCTACCGGCATTCAGCTTCATCCGCGCGTGTGGTCGGACGATCCCGCCAAAGCGGAAAAGATGCTGGACGAGATGGTGAGCCGCATGTCGTTGGCGCTCGGCGAATATCTTTTTTCGACGAAGGGCGAATCGCTCGAGCAGATCGTGGCGCATTTGCTCATCGAAAATCACGCCACAATCGCCGTCGCCGAAAGCTGCACTGGCGGCTTGCTGGCCGAACGGCTGACGAGCGTGGCCGGGAGCTCGGCGTATTTCCTGGGCGGTGCGGTCGTCTACAGCAACGAGCTGAAAACGAGCATGGCCGGAGTGCCCGGGGAGCTGATCGAGTCCAAGGGTGCCGTGAGCGCGGAGGTTGCGCTCGCCCTGGCGTCGGGAATTCGCAAGCGTACCGGCGCGATGCTGGGCCTGGGCGTCACCGGCATCGCCGGCCCGAGCGGCGGCACGCCGGAAAAGCCCGTTGGCCTGGTGCACCTGGCCATTGCCGACGAGCGGGGAGCGCGCGAAACCGTGATGCAGCTGCCGGGAGACCGCGAGCGCATTCGCATGTTTTCAACGCAGCGCGCTCTGGACCTGGTGCGCCGGTATTATCTCTATCCCGCTCACGGTCGCGCCTAGCGATGCGGCTTTTCGTCGCGCTCGAATTGCCGGTGGACGTGCGTGCGGCGCTGGTCGGTCTGATCGCGCAACTGAAGCCGTTCTGCCCGAGGGCAAGTTGGGCGAGAACTGAAGGAATGCACGTGACACTGAAATTTATCGGCCACGCGATCGGGGATGCGGACGCCGAAAAATTCGGTGCAGCCCGTACGGCGTTTGCGACGGTGAAATCAGCCGCTCCGGTCGACATCCGCTATGGCGGGATCGGATTTTTCCCGAATGCGCGCCGCCCCCGCGTCATGTGGTGCGGCATCGAAGCGTCCGCGAATCTGGCGACGTTGGCCGCTCACATCGAGCGATCGCTCGAACCGCTGGGAATTCCGCTTGAGCAGCGCGCATTTGTGCCGCATCTGACGCTCGCGAGATTCAAATCACCGGAAGGCGTGAGCGCGCTCGCGAAAAAGTCCCAGGAGTTCGCCCGACGCGATTTCGGCTCGTCGCGCGAAACGGAGTTTCACCTCTTCGAGAGCAAGCTCAAACCCGGGGGCGCAGAATATCGCAAAATGGAGAGCTACTCGTTCGTCAGGACCGCAGCGTGAACCCCTACGCGCTCGTTGGTATCGCCTACCTGCTCGGGTCGGTCCCCTTCGGCCTGCTGGTCGTGAAAGCGACGGGCGGCGGCGACATTCGTGCCGCCGGCAGCGGCAACATCGGCGCGGCGAACGTAGCGCGCAACGCCGGTGCCGTCGCGGGCGTCCTGACGCTGCTACTGGACGCCGGCAAGGGCTATCTGGCGGTTTGGCTCGTCTCGCGCGAGACGGGCGGGAACAACCGCTGGATGATTGCCGCAGCGGCAGCGGCAGTCGTCGGCCACGTATTTCCGGTCTGGCTCCGCTTCAAAGGCGGCAAAGGCGTCGCCACCGGTTTGGGCGTGATGCTCCCGATCTGTTGGCAAGCCGTCGCCGCCGCCGTGGCAATCTGGCTGCTCGTGGTCGCCTTCTGGCGGTATTCATCGCTCGGTTCTATCTTCGCGGCTGGCGCCATGCCCGTCCTTGTCTACCTCTTCTACGAACGAGGCCATGCGCCGCCGACCTCCGTCAGCCTGGGGACGATCCTGATCGCCGCTCTCATTATCGCCAAGCACCGTCAAAACATAGGCCGCCTCGCCGCCGGCACCGAATCCCGGCTGCGCTCCAAATAGCGGCGCGATTCAGCCGATTTTCGACGGCTTCAGGGACCCGCCAATCGCCACATAAGCCGTGGCTTATTCAACAACGCCTGTACCATAGTCCCGTTGTAACCCTCGTTGCGCTCCGCTAGCATTTTCATGCGGGAAACTATGGCCAGGCCACCCCTCAAAAGATTCACCACGCGACGGCTGCGCATCCTGTGGATCGTCATGGGCGCGCTGCTGCTCGTCAGCGTGACGCCCTTGTGGCTCTATCACCGACAGGCTCTGCACCTGAGCGAGGGAAAGTTGCAGGACACCGAGCGGGTGCAGCAGAGCGAGATTACGCGTTCGCTGGCAAACGAAACCCTGCAGTTCGAGCAAAACCTGCGGGAGCAGCTGTTGAGCCAGCGGCAGACGCTGGCGCTGACCGGTTGGATTCAGAACGTCGATGATCCGTCGCACGCCCCGCAACTCGCGCGCATGCTCCAGACGTTCGTCGAAAGCAATTCCGACATCCTGTACGTGACGGCGGTGAACAAGGACGCCAAAGGGCCCTCGGCGGGCAGCGTGAGCGCCGACCGCGATCCGTTCGTCGAGGCCGCATGGAAGCGCGCGTTCACGTCGAGCATGCAGGGCTTCGATTCGCTCAGTGAGCCGTTTGCGCTCGGGCAGGACAATCGCCCGGCACTTGTCGTCTCGGTGCCGCTGCTGGCCGACGGCCAATTCGCCGGAATGCTCAGCGCCGTCGTTTCGCTCGATCAGCTCCAGGCGCGGCTGCGCGACGCGAGCGTGCGCGACCGCAAGGTCTACATCGTCAACGTGCATGGACAAATCGTGGCTTACCCGGACCCGTCCGAGATGGTGCCGGGCCGCGACGTGACATCCAGTTCGCCCTTGGCCCGACAGATCGCCGAGCTGCCGCGCGAACTTCGCGCCACGCAGACTACGAATTTCTTCGCGCCCGCCAAGGACAATCGCCATTCGGTCGAAATGATCGGCACCTACAGCACAATTCCGGAGCTGGGCTGGGCTGTGATCGCGCAGCGTAGCCTGGATGACGCGCGAATCGACGCCGGCGTGAATGAGCTGACCGCCGAAGCGCTGCGTTTCGTCGTCGGCGTCACGTTCGTCGCGCTTGCGCTCGGATATCTTTTCGCGCTGCGCATCACCGGACCCATTCGCAGCCTGGTCGAATCCGTCCGCGCCATCAGCCGCGCGGAATTTCACGAGCGCGTGCCAGTGACGGGCACGGCCGAAATCGGCGAGCTGTCGGAAACGTTCAACAAGATGGCGGGCGATATCGAGGACTACGTCGACAAGCTGAAGCTGGCAGCCGGCGAGAACCGCGAACTCTTTCTCGGCTCCATCCGCATGCTCGCGGCGGCCATCGACGAAAAGGACCCCTACACCCGTGGCCATTCCGGCCGCGTGGCGAAGTATTCGTTGATTTTGGGCGACGGCCTCGGCCTGAATGCCGAAGAGCTCGACCGCCTGCGAATTTCCGCTCTGCTGCACGACGTCGGCAAAATCGGCGTCGAAGACCGCGTGCTGAAAAAGCCCGGCAAGCTGACCGACGAAGAATTCGAACTGATGAAGCAGCACACGGTGAAGGGCGCGAACATCATGCGCCCCGTCGCGCAACTGAAAGACATGTTGCCGGGCATCGAGCTGCACCACGAACGCATGGACGGCGGCGGCTACCCCTATGGCCTCGCCGGCGATTCGATCCCGATGATGGCGCGCATCATCGCCGTGGCCGACACGTTCGACGCCATCACTACAAACCGCCCGTATCAATCCGCCATGGACCTCGACTATGCGCTCGAGCGCATCCGCTCTCTCGCCACGTCGAAATTCGATGCCAACGTAGTTGCCGCGCTTGAAAAGGCCATCGCCGCCGGCCAGCTCCGCCTCTCCGCCACGCTCGTAGAAGTTTGATCGGTGTTGGGTGGCACCGACGCTCTTGTCCGTGCTCCTGCGAACGACGCAGCGTCATCGAATAGCCCGCAAGCTCGGAGGAGTCGTGGCAATTTTCCGGGAGCCTCGACCGATGGGCTAGGGCCTTCCGAAGCGTCCCCCATCGATCACGGCCTTTTCTTCACGCAACATGAATCCGCTCGCTCCCGCCTTCATCATTCGGTCCGCACAATTCAGAATCCGCGCCGCGGCTTCGCTCGCGCTCAGTCCTCGGCTGTGAATATTCGAAATTAAATTCCGATCGGCATCGGTGTGCTCCGGACGCGGCCGGTATGCCATATAGGCCGACAAGCTCTCCGCGGTCGCCAAGCCCGGCCGCTCGCCAATCAGCAGCACTGCGACCCGCGGGTTGAGTGCTTCACCGATCTCATTCAAAATGCCCACGCGACAACCGTGAATTACGATCACTCGCCCCAGCTTCCATCCACGCGCGGCGGCACCATCGACAAGCAGCGGCAGAAGCTCCGGTACCTGCGTGGCGACTGCCGGCACCGACAGCCCATCGCCAATGGCGAGCTGAAAATCGGCATCCTGCGGGCAGTCGGCGCGCAATTTCGCGCGCGAGGCGTCGTCAAAATGACGGCCCAGATCCGGCCGCAGCAGATAATCCTTTTTCACCCGCGCCTGCGTGGAAAGCTCGAGCAATTTCCAGCGCTCAAGAAATGCCTCGCCGAATACCGGCCTCAATTCAAGCTCTGCGCGCACCGCATCGCGCGCCGCCGCATGAGCCTCGCGCAACTGAAGCTGCGTTTCCGTCCGGTAGGCCGCTCCCGCGCGCCCCGCCAGCAGCCGCGCCGGCGTCCGCGCACGGACCTTGCGCACGATCTCTGGAATATCGGCAGCCGCAAGCGGGGGGTCGCGGTCGTGCCCCATTCAGGCAATTTCTCCTAGCGACGATTCGAGCTTCTGCATCAGCTGGCGGCGTGCAGGCGCATCGAGCAACGCGGGCTCAGATCCGCGATAGATTCCGCTCGATTCCAGCCATGCGAGAAATTCCGGAGCCGGCCGCAGCTTGAAGAGCCGCCGAACGGCCAGCGCATCGTGATAGCTCGTCGATTGATAATTCAGCATCACGTCGTCCGAACACGGTACTCCCATGAAGTAGTTGCAGCCGGCCGCGCCCAGCAGCAACAACAAATTGTCGGCGGAATTCTGGTCGGCTGCGGCGTGGTTCGTGTAACAAACGTCGCAGCCCATCGGCAGACCAAGCAGCTTGCCCATGAAGTGATCTTCAAGCCCTGCGCGGATAATCTGCCGTTCGTCGTAAAGATATTCCGGACCGATGAAGCCGACCACGCTGTTGACGATAAACGGATCGAATGCCCGCGCCACTCCGTACGCGCGCGCCTCGAGCGTCAGCTGATCGACGCCGTGATGAGCCTCAGCCGAGAGAGCGCTCCCCTGCCCCGTCTCGAAATACATCGCCTGCGCGCCAGCCCACTCGACGTCTCGTCCACGATGGTGTTCCAGCACGCGCTCGCGTCCCTCCCGCAGCGTCGCCAGCGAGATTCCGAAGCTGCGGTTCGCTTTCTCCGTCCCGGCGATTGACTGAAACAGCAGATCGACCGGCGCGCCACCCTCCATGGCCGAAAGCTGCGCGCTGATGTGCGCCAGGCAGCAGGTCTGCGTCGGCACCTGGTAGGCTTCCACCAGCCGCTCGAGCGCCTGCAGGATCGCGCCGACCGTTTCCACCGAATCCGAGGCTGGGTTCACGCCGATCACCGCGTCGCCGCAGCCGTAAAGCAGCCCCTCGAACGCCGCGAGCAAAATTCCGCCGATGTCGTCCACCGGGTGATTCGGCTGCACGCGGATTCCGACTACGCCGCGCTCGCCCATCGTATTGCGGCAGCGCGTCACGTTGCGAATTTTCGCCGCCGCGAGCACCAGATCTTTGTTGCTCATGATTTTCGCGAGCGCCGCTGCGATTTCCGGAATCAGCGCGTGTTGCAGCGGGCGCAGTTCCCCTTCGCCCGTGGCATCGTCCAGAAGCGTTTCGCGCAGCTCACCGACCGTCAGGCTCTTCAGCGGCGCGAAGGCCTCGCCATCGTAGGAATCGAGAATCAGGCGGGAAACTTCGTCTTCGGAGGGGTCAATCAGCGGCGCCGCCACGATTTCGGCGAGCGTCAGATCGGCAATCCGGCGCTTCGCCGCCACACGCTCGCGTTCCGATCGCGCGGCGATGCCGGCCAATTGATCGCCGGACTTTTCCTCGTTCGCCTTGGCGAACAGCTCGCGCAGATCGGAAAACACGAATCGCTCAACCATGGCACCCGCCGCCCCGGAATCGACAATGGCAACCAGAAGCTAACATCAATGAGAGGTTATTTATAGAGGTGCGCGCGCCGGACCAATGCCTCGCGCAGGACGCGCCGGACTCGTTCCGGTGCGCCGTGTTACGATACCGCCGATTGCCATGAAGGAACAAATTCCACGCCAATCCTTCGGCGCGCTGCTCGCCCTGGGAGCGATTCTTGCGGCGGCCGGGCCAGCGCTTTCGCTCCCGGACAAGAAATACGACCCGGGCGTCAGCGACACGGAAATCAAAATCGGCAACATCATGACCTACACCGGCTGGGCTTCGCAGTACGGCGCCATCGGCCGCGCCGAAGCTGCCTATTTCCAGATGATCAACGACCGCGGCGGCGTGAACGGTCGAAAGATCAACTTCATCTCGCTCGACAGCGCCTCCGATACCTCCATGGCGCTCCCTCTGGCAAGGAAGCTCATCGAAGAAGAACACGTCTTTCTCGTCTTCGGCTCGCTCGGCACCGACACCAACCTGGCCATCCGCCCCTACCTTAACGACCAACACATCCCGCAACTTTTCATCGACACGAGCTCGTCGGCCTTCAACGATCCCGCGCACTTTCCCTGGACGATGGGCTTTGACGCCTCCTTCCGCAGCGAGGGCGCAGCCTACGCGAAGTATATTCTGCAGAGCAAGCCCGACGCGAAAATCGCCATCCTCTGTGCCAACGACGATTCCGGGCGCGACTATCTCGCAGGCGCTCACGATGGCCTCGCCTCGAAAGCCTCCGCCATGATCGTGAAGGAAGTTTCCTATTCGCCGTCGGACGCGACCATCGATGCGCAAATCCAGGCGCTCAAGAATTCCGGCGCCGATGTCTTCCTGAATTTCGGCGTCGGCCCGTTCGCCACGCAGGCGATTCGCAAGGCCTACGACCTCGACTGGCATCCGATGCAGTTCATTCCCAACGCGTCGCTCTCCGTCGCAGCGTTTCTCGATCCCGCCGGACTCGAGAAAAGCGCCGGCGTGATCACCAACGCGCGTTCAAAAGGCTGGCTGAGGGACTTCGAGCAGGCCGATCCCGAAGTTCGCGACTTCCTCAGCTGGATGCAGCAATACAATCCGCAGGCCAGCTTACGCGACCAGAATAACGTCGCGGGATACGAGCGCGCCGAAGCTTTGGTCGAGTTGTTGAAAAAATGCGGGAACGACCTCACGCGCGCCAACATCATGAAACAAGCGTCGCATCTCGACCTTACGGTTCCGATGCTGCGCGCAGGCATCAGATTCCGCACCGCGCCAACGGACTTCCAACCCATCCACCAATTCTTCCTGATGCAGTTCGACGGTGCGCGCTGGCGAAGCTTCGGAGGAATCATCTCTGACTGAGGCCTACATGTAGCGCCCAGGCCTTTAACGCGGCGTGCCGGTTGATCCCCTGCTAAAATAATCCCTCGAAAACATGCGCCGGAATTCATGATCTCCCTATTCGGAAAATCGGGCCCTTCGCTCCTTGAGCGGCTCAAGCAATCCGTCTCCAAAACGCGGACGGAGCTTTCCGCGCGCGTCGAACAGCTGCTCACCGGCAACCGCCCCGTCGATCCGCAACTCTTGAAGGAGCTCGAAACCGCGCTGCTGAGCGCTGATATCGGCGTGCGTACCACGAAAGAAGTCCTCGCCGCGCTCCGCGAGCAGGTCAACGAACATAAGATCGACGATGCCGATCAGCTTCGCCAGGAGCTCAAGCGCCAGATCGCAAGGATCCTCACCGCGCCAGCCGGCGCATCCTCGGATGGCACGAATATCGCCGCGCCCGCTCCGCGCGTCCTGTTCGTCGTCGGCGTAAACGGCACCGGCAAGACCACCACGATCGGCAAGCTCGCCAACCGCTGGAAAAAAGAAGGCGCCAGCGTGGTCCTCTGCGCCGCCGACACGTTTCGCGCCGCTGCCATCGAACAGCTCGAAGTCTGGGCGCGCCGCTCAAACGTTGAAATCATCAAGCAGAAATCCGGCGCCGATCCCTCCGCGGTCATCTACGACGCGCTATCCGCTGCGCAATCCCGCGCCGCCGACGTCGTCATCGTGGACACCGCCGGCCGTCTGCACACGAAATCAAATCTCATGGCCGAGCTCGACAAAATGAAGCGCACCGCCGCCAAACTCGTCCCAGGCGCGCCGCACGAGGTACTCCTCGTGCTCGACGCGACCACCGGCCAGACCGGCCTCAAC
>Ga0210388_10001873_pt1 | contig 16508 bp, 14 predicted proteins | sample IncBWC19OmetaG_FD_155485 | JGI IMG/M metagenome (GOLD analysis project Ga0210388, IMG submission 155485) | Forest soil microbial communities from Barre Woods Harvard Forest LTER site, Petersham, Massachusetts, United States - Inc-BW-C-19-O ...
GATACAACGTTCGCCCTGCAAGTTCCAGGCGTGAAGCTTGTCGCGGTTGCGGATTGTTATGATGGCCGCCTTGCGCATAGCAAAGAGCTGTGGGGCAATGACATTTTTACGACGCGGGACTATCGCGAGATCCTGGAGCGCAAGGACATCGACGCGGTCATCATTGGCACACCCGACCATTGGCACAAGCAGGCGTCGGTAGACTCGATGAAGGCCGGCAAGGATGTGTATTGCGAAAAGCCGATGATCCATCTCTACGCCGATGGGCCGGAGATGATCGAAACTGCTCGCGCAACAAAGCGGATTATCCAGATCGGAAGCCAACGCGTCAGCTCGATCGTTTACTCAAAGGCAAAGGAACTGCTCGCATCGGGCGCTATCGGCCAGCTCAACATGGTGACCGCGCGCTGGGATCGCAATTCCGCGATGGGCGCGTGGAACTATACGGTTCCATTGGACGCCTCGACGGAGACCTGCGACTGGCCTCGCTTTCTGGGAAGCGCACCCAGTATTCCATTCAATGCCGAGCAGTTTTTCCAGTGGCGCAAATGGAAGGCCTATGGCAGCGGTGTGGCGGGCGACCTCTTTGTCCATCTTTTTAGTGGAACTCATTTCATCACCGGATCCAACGGGCCTACGCGGGCCATGGCCACGGGTGGACTGCGTTTCTGGAAGGACGGTCGAAATGTCCCGGACGTAATGCTGGGGCTTTTTGACTATCGGGAGGGATTCAACCTCAGCCTGCGAGTAAATTTCGTGGACGGAGGAGAGGAAAGCGAAGGGCTCATCTTCACCGGCTCGGAGGGCACGATGGAAATCGCCGGCAACTCGGTCAGCATAAGCCGCGTGCCCCGAGCAAAGGCACCCGGCTATACCATCGGTACCTTTACCGAGGCGATGCAAAAGCAAATTCTGGAGGACTACCGGCAGAAGTATCCTGTCACGCACCCGACAGGAGAGCCGCCAGTAGGATTTGAGAAGTATCAGGCGCCGGCGGGATATAGCGACAGTTACGACCACTTCAAGAACTTCTTCGGAGCTGTGCGCAGCCGTCAGCCCGTCGTCGAAGACGCGGTTTTCGGGTTTCGCGCGGCCGGTGCAGCGCTCCTCAGCAACCTGAGCTTCGAGCGTGGAGCTGTCGTGAAGTGGGATCCGGATGCGATGAAACTGGTCTAAGCCAACTATGATTTAGAGTCGGTCCACCTCTTCTCGCTCGATTGTTCTGGAGGAATGCGTGATGTCTGGTAAAAAAAGCCTGCCCCCGGTGATGAAGGTGCTTGTTTTGTTCGTTGCCCTCGGAGCTTCGTTCTCAGCCTTCTCTCAAAAGATTCCACCGCACAAAGCCGCGGTGGTGCTCTTTAACGGCAAGGACCTGAATAATTTCGACACATTCCTGAAGACCAAGGGACTGAATTCCGATCCTGATCATGTGTTTCAGGTGGAGAATGGTGTGATTCACATCTCCGGGAAGGAAATGGGCTACATCATTACCAGGCAGTCGTATCACGATTACTACCTGCGGGCCGAGTTCAAGTGGGGCGAGGGCACTTACGGTGAGCGGGAAGGAAAGGCTCGCGACAGTGGCATTCTCTATGACATTCAAGGCGATCAGAAGGTATGGCCGCGGTCCATCGAATTTCAGATTACGGAGGGAGGCACCGGAGATTTCTGGATGACTGACGGCGCGGCTTTGACTGGGCGCGACGGGAAGCGGGTAACCGGGCCTGCGGGAGGAGCATTGAAGATCGATCACTTCGGCAAAGGTCCTGAGCAGAATGTGGTGGGTTTTCGCGATCCGATCGGCGATATGGAGAAGCCTCACGGTGAATGGAATGTGCTTGAGCTGGTGACACATGGAAACGACGTAAAGCAGTACGTGAATGGAAAACTCGCCAATGAGGGGACCGATCCTTTTCCTGCAGAGGGCAAAATCCTTTTTCAATCAGAAGGCGCGGAAGTCTTCTTCCGGAATATCAAGCTCTATCCGCTCAAATAGCAGCGAGGTACCCATCCGGCAGGGTCGGTACCCTTCCCAATTGTCGTGGGCCATGTTGAAAGGAAAGAGAAGTCGCCGTTTCCGGGGCTTCACAGCACAAATGCCTTTAACCTGGCCTGACCTCCAAAGTTGACTCGATAGCATACCTCGGGTTTCGATACCTCATTACGACTCCCAGCGAGATTCTTAGCCGCCGGAATTACCATCGAGACTTTGGAGTCGATGCTGGAAGGGTTCAGCGTGTCTCTTAAACCCAACCTGAGGATTTAAGAGGATTTAAGATGTGTGTGGCAGTTTTGCGCGGGCCGATGAGCATCCTACTCAGCGAGACGCAGAGACATCCCAATTTGACAATTCAGATAAAGGGGAAACCATGGCAGTCGAAATCAAATTTGGCACTTCAGGGTGGCGTGCGATTGTTGCTGAGGAATTCACGCTTGCGAATATTCGCCGGGCGGTGACAGGCATTGCGAAGTACGTTGCGGCCCAACCAGGTGAGCATTCGGTTTTGGTAGGTCGTGATCCCCGATTCCTGGGCGAGACGTTTGTCGCTGAGGCGGCGAAGGTTCTGGCTTCTCATGGCGTGAAGCCGGTGGTCATTCCTCACGCCGCCCCGACCCCTGCGATCTCCTACGCGGTGAGACAGCTCAAGGTCGGTGGTGCAATTAACTTCACTGCTTCTCACAATCCGCCGGAGTACAACGGGATCAAGTTTTCGACGCCGGACGGCGCGCCTGCTCTGCCCGAAGTGACCAAGCAGGTCGAGGCTCTGATCGCGGGGCTGGGAGAGACCGTTATTCCACCCGCGCCCGAAGCGAAGGAAAAATTCAAAGAAGTCGATGTAAAGCCTGACTACCTCAAACGGCTGGCCGAGCTGGTGGATTTTCCTGCAATCAAGAAGTCGGGGATCACGGTGGTCTTCGATCCTTTCTGGGGTGCGGCTCGCGGCTACAGCTGCCATATTCTCCGCGAGCATGGGGTGGAGACCGCTACGGTTCACGATTACCGCGATGTGCTATTCGGTGGACATGCTCCCGAGCCTGACGATCATCTGCTCGGCGAGTGCAAGGCCAAAATGAAGGAAACAGGAGCAAAGATCGGTATCGCCACCGACGGCGATGCGGACCGCTTCGGCATCGTCGATGAAGATGGGACATTTATACAGCCGAATTACATCATTGCGCTGTTGTTCGACTACCTCGTCCAAACCAGAGGCTGGCGGAATGGTGTGGCGAAGTCTGTGGCAACGACGAACCTGGTGAATGCTCTGGCCGATTCACTCAAAATCCCGCTCTACGAAACGCCGGTGGGATTCAAGTACATCGGCGAGCTGATTAACCAGGACAAGATCGTGATTGGCGGTGAGGAGAGCGCCGGTCTAACCATTCGTGGGCATGTTCCGGAGAAGGATGGAGTGATTGCCGGACTCCTAGTAACAGAGATGGTGGCGGTACGCGGAAAGAGCCTCGGCGCGCAATTGAAGGAGCTCTTTGGTCGGATGGGCGAGTTCTATCCGATCCGCGAGAACTTCCGCCTGACTCCCGACGTTAAAGAGAAGTTTGTCGAAAAGGTGAAGACCGATCCGAAGAGTCTGAGCGGCCGGAAGGTTTCGCAGATTGTCCGTACTGATGGCTTGAAACTGATACTGGAAGACGGGTCATGGGTCTGCTATCGGCTGAGCGGGACAGAGCCAGTGGTGCGTGTGTACTCGGAGGCGCGCAAGGAGAGCGATACTGAGGCTCTAAGTAAGGCAGCGAAAGATTGGGTGCTCGAGTAATTCGTATCTGAGATTGATCCGTATTGGAACTCAGACGGGGCTTTCCTTCGTGAAAGCCCCTTTTGCTTTGCATGCGTGCAAATGTACGCGAAGGTTTGGCGAAAGAATATCGCTTTTGATTCCTGTCTGAACTGTTTCGTGGAAGATGCTGGACCGGGCCTCAGAATCCCGCCGATCATGAAGATTGGAGGAGAGTGCAGTGAGTGCTGTTGAGCCCAGACTGTTGTTGAAATCGCGTATTGTGTCCTCGGTTTTCCGAGTGCGACGGCGCATTGCGACCGGGCTTGCAGTGATCTTGGCAGTCTTCTTCGGCTTTCACGTTATGTTTGGGCGAAACGGCCTTAACGCTTATGAAGCCAAGCGGGTCGAGGATCGTACCCTGCAGAAGCAGTTGGATTCCTTGAAGCAGGAAAATGACCGGCTCAAGGACCATGTCGACCGGCTGCAGAGCGATCCCGATGCCATCGAGCATGAAGCCCGAGAAAAGCTCCATTACGCGCGGCCCGACGAGGTGATCTATACCTTGAATGACGCTCCGCGTCCGGCGACCGATGCATCGTCCAGCGCCAGCGCCGCCCCTCAGGGCGTGCAGGCGAAGCGCTAAGCTTCCCAAATAACGCTTTCGCAGTGTGGTTCGAGAGCCTGTTCTGCGTCGTCCATATTGACACCTTTATACTTCAAAGAGATGGGGATTCTTTCACCGGCTCGATTTGTCTGGAACGCTACCCGTGGCCATCGTCTACGGCCTTGGCGGAGCGAGTACATCAAGTGGCGAATCGAGACCTATTCAGGGATGAAAGCCGAGGAGATGACTCCCACGGATATGGCACGCTTTGTCTGGCGGGAGAAGGGTAATTTGTTCCGCTTTCTGAAGTGGACGGGCGAGATTGAGAAAGCAGCGATCAGAGATTAGGGAACAGGAGCTGGATGCTTACTCGGCGGGGATTTCTTCATTTGGTTTCAATCGGGGCCGCTTATCAGGCACTTCCACTCGTGGCATGCGCACGGCGGAGCAAGGACACTCACGCCCCTTTGCTCACCGATGTCTCGGGCGCTCGATCTTTGCGGACGCATGCCGATCAGAAGGGCTTGCTGGTCGGGTGTGCCGTGGTCCCGGGGCGTTTGACCTCAGAAGCGGACTACGGAAGTCTTGTTGCCGAACAGGCGAATATCCTGGTCGCGGAAAATGCGATGAAATGGGCTGCCCTGCGCCCCGCTCCCGACAAGTTTGATTTCCGCGGTGCAGATGAGCTGCTGGCATTTGCGGGTGAGCATGGGCAGAAGGTGCGCGGTCACAACCTGTGCTGGCATGAGGCCCTCCCGGAGTGGTTTGCCGGCACGGTAACTCGAGAGAATGCGCAGCAGTTTCTCGTGCAGCATATTCAGACCGTCGCTGGCCGTTACGCGGGCAAACTGCACTCGTGGGATGTCGTGAATGAGGCCATCGACACGAAAAGCGGACGCCCCGACGCTCTACGCAAGTCGCCTTGGCTTGATCTCATTGGTCCGGACTACATCGAGTTGGCATTCCATTCGGCACGGCAGGTCGATCCCACGGCGCTGCTTACCTACAACGATTATGGTATTGAGAACGACTCGGCCGACGACCGGGAAAAGCGCGGCCAGGTCCTGATGCTTGTCCGACGCCTGAAGGCTCGCGGCGTTCCAATCGATGCAGTTGGATTGCAGAGTCATCTTTCGGCGAGTGATCCGCCGCCAGGAGCGGGTCTGCAGGAGTTTGTGCGCGAGCTGCGCGGGATGGGCCTGCAGGTGTTCGTGACCGAGTTGGATGTGAATGAGCGAAAGCTCGAAGGATCGGTTGCGGAGCGGGACGCCGCGATTGCGAAGCTCTATAAGAGCTACGTGAGCATGATGGTGGCGGAGCCGAATGTCAAGGCGGTCCTGACATGGGGAATTACAGACCGGTATACGTGGCTCGATGGCCCAAAATTCGCCCGGCTCGATGGGAAACCACAACGCTGTCTGCCATTCGATTCTGACGACCAGCCGGCTCCGGCATTCTTTGCCTTGCGGGATGCGATCGATTCGCGGCACTCGGCGGGGAATGCCGCACAGTCGATCACAAAGCCCGAGCAGGGCAAAGGTGACGATCCCTACGCCCCGTTCACTCCGAAACCTGCAGCTCCGCAAGCTGTTCCACAGTGATCGGGCTTATGGATCGATAAACTTGATATCGGGTGATGCGTGACGTTTCCTTTGCTGAGCAGAGCCGCCAGAGTCTCCAGTATTCTTTTCTTCGTTGCGGGGATGGGTGCTGTCTGCGGGGCGCAGCAGCCTTTTCCGGGCGAGCCCGCGAATCCGCCTCAACAGCAGCAGCCTGTCGTGCCGCCGGCAAATACCGTGCCGGGGGAGCAAAATGCGCCAGGAACGTCCGCTTCCGACGGGCAATACCATCCACCTACAATTCGCGTAAACACAACCGTCGTGCTGGTTCCGACTCTCGTTGAGAAGTCTTCCGGAGATGTTATCTACGGACTGCAGCCAAAGGACTTCACGCTGCTCGATAACGGAGTTCCGCAGAAGGTGCATGTCGACGAAGACCTCGATTCGCAGCCGGTGTCGTTGTTGATCTGTGTGCAACGCGGCAGGGATGCAACGCTGGAGTTCGACAAATTTGCTCGCCTGGGCCCGCTGCTCCAAATGTTTCTGGGCGACGAGCAGAGCGGAAACCGTAACGGGGAAGCGGCGCTGGTAGCTTTCGATTCGCACGCCGTCTACCTCAACGGATTTGAGTCGGACACATCCGATCTGGAGAGACAACTGCAGAACCTTCCAGACGGGGATGGGGGCGCCGCGATTCTGGATGCCGCCGGCTACTCCATCGATCTGCTGGAACATCGTCCGGACGATCATCGCCGGGTGTTGCTGCTCATCAGCGAGACACGCGATCATGGCAGTCGCAACGTTACGATTCCGCAACTGGTCGAACAGATCGGAGAGAGCAATACTCTGGTGCTCAGTCTGGCCTTTTCGCCAACGAAGGCGGAGCTGATCGACTGGGGTAAGGGCAACGCGGGTGGTGGATCGGAGATGAATCTTCTTGCGCCATTGATGATGGCGATCAATGCCATGCGGAAGAATGTACCCAAGACGCTGGCCTCGATGAGCGGAGGCGAATACGCTTCGTTCACACTGGATAAGGGATTTGAGAAGCGCTTGAGCGAAGAGGCGAAGCACGCTCGAAACCGGTACATGCTGAGCTTCCGTCCCACGGATTCTTCGCCAGGATTACATATGATTCAAGTGAAGCTGACGCAGGATTACGGCGCGCATGTGGTGGCTCGCGCGAGCTACTGGGCGGTAAATGATGCGGCCAAAGCTCCCCAGTGAACCGTCAAGCGAATCAAACGCAATTCGGTTTCAAACATTCGCATCCGACGGCTGTCCTCAATCGTCCAAGTCAGTAGTGTTTTTTATTCCACGTTGGAGCTGATATGGGTGAGTTTGTAAAGTTGACGGCAAGCGACGGGCATGTGCTCGATGCGTATGTGGCAAAGCCTGCAGGTGAACCGATTGCCGGGCTGGTGGTTGTGCAGGAGATTTTTGGCGTGAACACGCATATTCGTGCGGTTGCGGATGGATATGCGAAGGACGGATTTCTGGTCGTAGCTCCGGCACTGTTCGATCGTTTTGAGCGCGGTGTCGACATTGGCTACGAGGGCGCGGACATGGAAAAGGCGATGTCCTTAGTCCCCAAGTTGGATATCGCGGCGATCGAGAAAGATACCGCGGCAGCGGTTGCGTATGCCCGCGAGCAGTCCGGGAAGAAAACAGGCATTATTGGATATTGCCTGGGAGGCTCCATTGCCTGGCTAGCGGCGGCGAAGCTGCCGGTGGATGCAGCAGTTGGTTATTACGGCGGGATGATTGCACAGTTTGCAGATGCGAGCTTGAAGGTTCCGATCATTTTGCATTTCGGAAGGCAGGATGCCCACATCTCAGAAGCCGATCGCAACAAGATCGCGACGGCCCATCCTGAGGTACCGATCTATCTGTACGACGCGGGCCATGGATTCAACTGCGATATGCGGCAGGCTTTCGATGCGGCTTCAGCCAAGCTGGCTCGCGAGCGTTCGCTCGAGTTTCTGAAGAAAAATCTCGCCTGACCGGTGAGACAGACTGCAGAATGGACGCGGGAGCCTATACTCCCGCGTTTGTTTTTCATGAGGATAAACAAGGCGATATTGATTCCGCATTGCGGCCACATTTTGGCGTCGTTCCAAGGACGAGGCGCATCTACTGCTTGTTATAAATTCAAAACGAGTTGACGAGCTCTTCTCCTGAAGTTGTGAACGAGGGGAAGTGACCGCAGGAGAAGAATGGCGACCTCCACAGCGACAGCCGATCCGCAACTAGTTGCTCAAGACAAGTGGAGGCCGAAGGTAAATCCCTGGATTATCGCTGCTACGGTGGCGATGGCTGCGTTTATGGAAGTGCTGGACACCTCGATCGCCAATGTCGCCCTGCCCCACATTGCGGGCAATCTGGGCGCAAGCCAGGACGAAAGCACGTGGGTCCTCACTGCCTACCTGGTGTCCAATGCCGTGGTGCTGCCCATGGGCGGATGGGCGGCGAGCGTCATCGGCCGCAAGAACTTCTTCATGCTGTGCATTGTCATCTTTACCGTGGCTTCGTTTCTCTGCGGCATTGCGACATCCCTTCCTCTGCTTTTGCTCTTCCGGGTGATCCAGGGAGCCGGTGGCGGAGGGTTGCAGCCGATGGCTCAGGCCATCATGGCCGACTCATTCGAGCCTGCCCAACGTGGGCTGGCGTTCTCGCTCTACGGACTGGTTGCCGTGCTTGCGCCTTCCATCGGCCCGACACTGGGCGGGTGGATTACTGACAATTACAGCTGGCACTGGATCTTCTACATCAACATTCCAGTGGGAATTCTGGCGTTCTTTCTGACACAGCGGCTGGTCGAGGATCCTCCGTGGAACAAGACGGACAAGGCAAATCTTTTCCGTCTGGATTACATAGGGCTCAGCCTGCTGGTGGTTGCCATGGGCGCGCTGCAGATCACGCTCGACAAGGGCGAAGAGAAGGACTGGTTCGGCTCGCACTTCATCGTGTGGTTTGGCAGCATCTTTGCGATTGCATTTCTGGCTCTCATCATCTGGGAGTGGCGCGCGAAGAGTCCGCTCATGGATCTCAAGCTTCTTAAGAACCGGAATTTCGCTATCTGCTGTTTTCTCATGCTCCTGACCGGCGGCCTACTCAATTCAACTACTGTGCTGCAGCCCCAGTTCCTGCAGGCGCAGCTCGGGTACACGGCTACCCTCGCAGGTTTGTCCCTTTCAGGCGGAGGGCTGGTACTTATCTTCCTCATGCCGCTTGCGGGGCAGGCACTGGGGCACTTTCCAGCGCGGAACATCATCGCGTTCGGGTTTATCACCTTCGCGGTTGCATACTTCATGAGCGCGACCTATTACAACCTGGGATTGAGCTTCGGTGCCTCGTCGTGGCTGCGCGTTGTGCAGGTGGCTCCCATTCCGTTTGTCTTCATCTCCGTGACCACGGCCGCTTATTTCGGATTGCCCAGAGAGAAGGCCAACCAGATTTCAGGGCTGATCAACTTCGTGCGCAACATCGGCGGCAGCGTTCTGATTTCGCTTACGAATGCGGAAGTTACGCAGCGCAGCATGTTTCATCAAAACCAGCTGCTGAAGTACCTGATCCCTTCGGGCGCGAACTTTCAGCAGCAGGTCAAAGCGCTGACCGGTTTCTTCGATAACCATGCGGGACCGGCGAATTCCGGAATGCTGGCGCAGGGACAGATCTACAACCAGCTTCAGCAGCAGTCGCAGACGCTGGCCTACGTGGACGTCTTCTACATTCTCTGCGCGGCTTCGATCGTGATGATTCCGACGGCGTTCCTGCTGCGCAAGAACAGGCCAGGCGCCGGCAGCGGAGAGATCGCGGTCCACTGATGTGTGCATTCCAGACGCGGGAATTCGGGTTGCAACCGTTTTCCGACGCGGACGCTATCGTATTTGAATCCGCACGTCTAACCATGAGGGTAAGATAGCCGAATGAAGCTTCGCTCCATCACCACCGTGCTCCTGCTGGGACTTCTACTGGCAGTCTCATTCGGCGGTGTTGTGTGCGAGGCGAGCTGCGCGCCACATGCGCGCGGAATGGCAAGCACTCATGCCTGCTGTCCTGCAGATATGGCTGCCGGCGGAAGCACGGCGCAGACCGCTGGCTCGCCCTCGTGCATGCAGCGGCCGGTGCAGCAGCCCACGGTATTGAATGCTCCGGTGAGCCTGCTTCCTCAGATTGTGAATTCGGCATTGCCTGAGCCTGCGACTGATGTTCTTCCCGGGCCGCGAGCTTTGACGGCTTACTCCGCTGCATCCCCTCCTTCTTTCCATCTCCGAATCTGATCTCTCTTTCATCTCCTCCCGATTGCGGCAGACGTGTGTCTGCTGCGCAACGGATTCCTTTCCCGTGGGAGATTTTCTGTGAAGAAGTGTTGGATTGCTTCGCTGGCATTGCTGGCGGTTGGTTCTGTGGCTTTGGCTCAACAGTCGACAGACAAGGATATGGGCATGACTTCGGACAAGCCGATGTCCATGCAAATGAACATGAGTGGTAAGGCTACGAGTTTCGTGGAGTCGATCGAACGGCACGCCTCGTCGGGAACGAGCGCCGAGCCTAATGCCACGCCGGCCCCGATGCTGATGACGATGCGCGGTGATTGGATGCTGATGCTGCACGGGAATGCCTTCCTGGCCGATACGCAGCAGACCAGTCCGCGCGGCGGCGACAAGCTGTTCTCGACCAACTGGGTTATGCCGATGGCGCAGCGGCAATGGGGGCCCGGCCAGCTCACCCTGCGGACGATGTTGAGCCTGGAGCCCGCTACAGTGACCGGCCGGCAGTATCCTCTGCTCTTTCAGCAGGGCGAGACGGCCTATGGAAAGCCGATCGCGGACGGACAGCATCCTCACGACTTTGTGATGGAACTGGCCGCGCTCTACGACTGGCGGCTTGGGGAGAAGACGCTGCTGTCGTTTTATGCGGCGCCGGTAGGCGATCCTGCGATCGGGCCGACGGCTTATCCGCACCGCGCTTCGGCGCTGGAGAATCCGGTGGGAACGCTGGGACACCACCAGGAGGATTCGACGCACATTGCCGATGATGTGGTGACGGTAGGGCTGACGCAAGGCGTCGTCCGGCTGGAAGCGAGCGGTTTTCATGGGCGCGAACCGAACGAGCATCGCTGGCAGGTGCAGCAGGGTGCGATCGATTCATGGTCGACACGGCTGACGGTGCAGCCGGGGCAGGATTGGAGCGGCCAGTATTCATATGCTCGGATTCACAGCCCGGAGCAGCTTTATCCGGCGGAGAACCAGGAGCGGATGACGGCCTCGCTGATGTACGACCGGCCGATTGGCGACGGCACGAGAGGGAACTGGGTGTCGACCGCGGGCTGGGGACGTACGCGATCGCTGCAGGATGGGGTGATTCAGAACAGCTATCTCTTCGAGTCGACGCTGCGCTTCGCCATGCGCAACTACTTTTGGACGCGAGTGGAAAACGTGGATCGGACGACGGAGTTGCTGTTGGGCGAGAACACTCCGCCTCCGGGATTCGCAGAGGAGCCGGCGGGGCGAGTGCAGGCCTATACCTTCGGTTACGATCGGGATATCGACCTGGTGCCGCATTTGGCGACCGCATTGGGTGCGCAGGTGACAACGTATACCGTCGGTTCGCGGCTGGAGCCGGTCTACGGGTCTGACCCGATGGGAGTGGTGGTGTTCCTTCGGCTGCGGCCGTTTGGCAAGGAGAGATGATCCTTTCAAGATGAGTTCGGCGACACCGCATCGAATATTGAGATGACTCAATCATGGGACCGGCGATGAACGATACTTCGACCCGCGAGAAGACGGAGAAGGACTCTGCGGCCGGCCAGCGTGACTTTTCGCACGCGTGGAGGGCGCTGAGGCATCGCAACTTCCGGCTGTTCTTCGGCGGCCAGAGCATCTCTCTGATCGGCACCTGGATGACTCGGGTAGCGACGGCGTGGCTGGTGTACCGGCTTACCAAGTCCTCCCTGATGCTGGGCACGGTGAGCTTTGTCGGGCAGATTCCCACGTTTCTGCTGGCTCCTTTTGCGGGCGTGCTGGTTGACCGGTTGGATCGCCGGATGGTGCTGGTGTGGACGCAGGCGCTGGCCATGCTGCAGTCTCTGCTGCTGGCATGGCTGACGCTGACGCATCGTGTGACGATTCCTGAAGTGCTCGTCCTGAGCGCGTTTCAGGGCATGATCAATGCGTTCGATATGCCGGGACGGCAGTCGTTCATGGTGCAGATGGTGGAGGATCGCGCCGATCTGTCGAATGCCATTGCCATCAATTCGTCGATGGTGAACCTGGCGCGGCTGATCGGTCCTTCGCTGGCGGGGCTGGTGATTGCCGCGAGCAACGAAGGCTGGTGTTTTCTCGTCGATGGCGTGAGCTACATTGCTGTGATCCTTTCGCTGTTGCTGATGCGAGTGCATGTGGCGGAGGTGAAGCGCGCGACGACTTCGATGGTTCAGCAACTGCGCGAGGGGTGGGACTATGTATCGACGTTCGTGCCGATCCGGACCATCCTGCTGCTGTTTGCGCTGGTGAGCCTGATGGGCATGCCCTACATGGTGCTGATGCCGATCTTTGCGGCGCAGGTGTTGCATGGGGGCGCACACACGCTGGGTTTCCTGATGGCCGCTGCCGGAGTCGGCGCGCTGGTGTCGGCGCTTTCGCTGGTCTTACGGAAGTCGGTTCGCGGACTGTTGAAGATGATTCCGATTGCCGCAGGCGTCTTTGGAGCGGGGCTGATGCTCTTCGGCATGTCCCATGTACTGTGGCTCTCGCTCGTGCTGCTGCTGGCGGTGGGGTTCGGGATGATGCAGGGTTTGACGGCGAGCAATACGATCATCCAGACGCTGGTTCCGGAGGACAAGCGGGGCCGGGTGATGAGCTACTACACGGCGGCTTTCGTGGGGATGGCTCCGTTTGGGAGCCTGCTGGCCGGTTCACTTGCCCACTGGATTGGCGCTCCGCGGACGGTGATGCTTACGGGTTCGTGCTGCATTGCCGGCGCGGCGTGGTTCTGGTCAAAAATACAGTCCCTTCGTGTTGCGATGCGGCCTATCTATGAGCAGTTGGGAATCGTGGCCGTCCGGCCGAACAAGCTGGTTGAGGAGCAGGCGGGCAATTGAAATTACCCCCTCCCCCCTCTGCCGAAAATGGCTTAAATCATTCATTCTGCTGGGTTTTCCGGTTTCGCTATCGCCTGTAAGTCATTGATTGCATGAGGTTTTCCAGCAACTCTCGTAGATTGTTGGAGTTAGATGGGCGTGGTTGATTCTGTTGGGGTTGTGGTTGTCTCATTGATTTCTTTGGATTTATGGCTTTGAGTCTATCGATGGCGACGATGAGCGTGAATTTGGCCTCGGGGTAGCAGCGGAGTTCGCAGTAGATGTTTTCGAGCCTCTGGAGGAGTGTTTCGAGGAGCTGGGGCATGTCCATGGCCTCGAGCTCGTCGTTGAGCTGGTAGATGCGGGCGTCATGTTCGGCGACCCGGTTGTTGCGGATGTGGAAGCGGCAGTGTGAGTCGTTGCGGAGGCGGGGCTGGCGGCAGGTGCGTCCGCCGGGCAGGGCGTAGGCGCAGAGGGCGAGGTTGGGCATTTGGCGTCCTTTCTTTTGGGACGGTTTTCGGGGCGTGAAAAAGGACCGCTTGCGCGGTCCTTTTGTTTTTTACTCTAGCTCTATTTTATCTGGTCCCGGGAAATGATCTGCCAATTATCTCTCTTTGTATGGTGTTTGGAATGTTTGGGTTGCGGGAGATTTTTCAGGTGATGGCTTGACGGTGCGGACACATCTCGAGCGGCGGCTCCTGGGGGAAACAGCAGGTCCTTCGGCTCGCTTTGCTCGCTCAGGATGACAATCGTGTTGTTATTTACGGCAGGTGCCTTCGGCTTCGTTCAAGAGAGTCAAGCGATTGTTAAAAGAAATCGCTGGCGGGCTGCTGCTTGCTACGTGAGTGATTGGGTCTGGTATTGTCACTCGGAGCAAGTCGTCCGATTACGAGGTGATTTATGCCATGCGATCCGCAGGAACTGAAGCATGTCCCACTGTTTGCTTTGCTGGATGAGGATGAAGCCGCGGTTCTGGCGGCGCAGGTGGATCTGAAGACCTTTGCGCCGCGGCAGCGCATTTACAAGATGGGCGATGCGGGAGATCACGCCTACATTCTGCTGTCGGGCGAAGTGCAGGTGACGACGGTGGATGAGGATCACCAGGAGGTTCTGGTGGACCAGCCCGGGCACGGCGACTTTTTCGGCTTCGCCTCGATGCTGGAGCAGACGCCGCACCAGACGGGCGCGCTCGCTGTGAAAGAGAGCATGTGCGTGGAGGTGAGCCGTGACGACATTGCAACGCTCCTCGAGCGCAAGCCGCTGGCGGGGATGGATATGCTGACCGTGCTGGGGCGCCAGTTCCACGCGTCGCAGCGGCTGGTGCAGCTTCGCGCGAGCCGCAATGCGAACGAGGTGATCGAAGAGGAGTACACGTTCGGCGAGCATATCGCCGACGCGGTGGCCAGCTTCGGCGGATCGTGGACCTTCATCATCACCTTTGGGGTTGTGCTGACGGTTTATACCTGCATCAATATTTTCCTGAAGGGCAAGGCGTGGGATCCGTATCCGTTTATTCTGCTCAACCTGTTCCTGTCGATGCTGGCCGCGATCCAGGCTCCGGTGATCATGATGAGCCAGAACCGGCAGGACAAGAAGGACCGGCTGCGGAGCGAGCTGGATTTCGATGTGAACCGGCGGGCGGAGGCGGAGATCCAGAACCTGTCGCGCAAGCTGAATCTGGTTACGGAGAAGCTTTGCGATGTGGATGATTTGCTGCGGGAGCGTACGGCGGCTGGGGATTAGGGCGGTGAGATTGATCTTTACGGCTAATCGGGGCGGCTAATCTGGCGGCTGATTTGGGTGGTTCAGGCAGGGAACCGCAGGTCCTTCGACTCCGCTTCGCTTTGCTCAGGATGACAGCCGTGTTTTATAGCGGCTGCGTACCGTTTGAAACGGCAAGATCGACAGTCGAGCGAGGTTTGTCATTTGCAGTCTTTCAATTGCCGTGAAAATCCCGCACATGTTATTCTTGATGCAGACACTTAGGAAGTGTAGAGAATAAGAAACAGGAGTAACGCACCTACCGTGCTGGCACCTACGAAAAAAACCGACATCATTACGCGTTTCCGCACACATGACTCCGACACCGGAAGTCCTGAAGTGCAGATCGCTATCCTCAGCGAGCGCATCGGCGAGTTGACCGAGCACTTCAAGACCCATGCGAAGGATCATGCTTCGCGTCGTGGCCTGTTGATGCTGGTGAGCAAGCGCCGCCGCCTGCTTGACTATCTCAAGACGAACGACTCCGACCGCTATCGGGACGTCATCGGCAAGCTGGGCATACGCAAGTAGCCTGAAGATCCCCTTGTCTCCTACGCACACGCGACGGAAATCGAAAAGAGGATGGTACATGCAGGCTCGGCGACGGGCATACGTGTATTCATTGCCGTTTGTACACGGCCCAGGTATTCACCGAATGGGCAGCGGGAGAGCTTCGCTGTGATGCGGATGCCCTCTGGAAGCCCTCGTCTGGAACTTTCCAGCGGGGCTTCTTTGCCTGAGACTCTTTCTTGCTTTTCACTGTGCTCCCCCCACCCCCGATCATCAGCCCGGCTCTCCTGCAATGCTCGCTCCCGATGGAGCAGAGCGCTGCCCGGCGAGAGGCGCGTAGATTGCGCGTCCGCGCCCATGGTGCGTGCCCATAGCTGCCGGCGTGATCGCCAGACGATCCCTGAAAACCCGAGGATCGGCGAAACATATTGAAACGAGGAATTTATGAAGCAAGACGTTACAGTTGAGCTTGCCGGCGGCAAGAAGCTGCATTTTGAGACCGGCCGCATGGCCAAGCAGGCGTCCGGTGCGGCGCTTGTCACGCAGGGAGATTCGGTTGTGCTGGCGACAGCGGTTGCCTCTCCGGATCCTAAAGAAGGCATCGACTTCTTCCCCCTCACCGTTGACTATCGCGAATACGCCTATGCCGGCGGACGCATCCCCGGTGGATTCATCAAGCGTGAAGGCCGTCCGAGCGAGCGCGAAGTTCTGACCTGCCGTCAGATCGACCGCCCCATCCGTCCCCTCTTTCCCGAAGGTTTCCGCAATGAGACGCAGGTTATTGCCCTGGTCTTCTCGGCGGACAAGGAAAACGATCCGGACATCGTCGGCATCAATGCCGCGAGCGCGGCGCTGGCTCTTTCGGACATTCCGTTCGGTGGGCCGGTGGGCGCGGTTCGCGTGGGACAGGTGAACGGCGAGTTCGTCGTGAATCCGTCGTATGCGGAGCGTCGCGAGAGCCCGATCAGCATCACGGTCGTTGCCACTAAAGACGGCATCGTGATGATCGAGAGCGGCGCGCAGGAAGTGGAAGAGAGCGTTGTGCTCGACGCCATCGAGTTCGGCCATGGCGAGATCAAGAAGATTGTCGCGGCAATTGACGACCTTGTTTCACGCGCCGGCAAGACGAAGCGTACGGTTACTCCTCCGGAGTTCGACCAGGCTTATTACGAGGCGCTCAACGCCAAGATCGGCGATCGTCTGAAGGACGCGCTCGATACCAGTGCGCATCCGAAGTTCGAGCGCTATGCGCTGGT
>Ga0210388_10001874_pt1 | contig 16506 bp, 15 predicted proteins | sample IncBWC19OmetaG_FD_155485 | JGI IMG/M metagenome (GOLD analysis project Ga0210388, IMG submission 155485) | Forest soil microbial communities from Barre Woods Harvard Forest LTER site, Petersham, Massachusetts, United States - Inc-BW-C-19-O ...
CGGCGGCAAGAGCATGTCCGGAGTGGCGCCGAACCGGCGACCGGTCAATATGGTGTTTCAGCAGCTGGCGCTGTTTCCCATGATGTCGGTGGGCGAGAATGTCGCGTTCGGGCTGGCTCGCCGCGGCATGGATCGACAGGAAAGGCTGCAGCGAAGCAACGCCATGCTGGAGCGCGTGGGTCTTGCGGGAGCTTCCGCCAAGCGCGTTGACGAATTGTCGGGGGGGCAACGCCAGCGGGTAGCCATCGCGCGCAGCCTGGTCCTCGAGCCGACACTGCTGCTGCTGGACGAGCCCTTGGGCGCGCTTGATTTGAAGCTTCGCGAGCACATGAAAATCGAGTTGAAGCAATTACAGGCGGCTTTCGGCACGACGTTTGTTTATATCACCCACGATCAATCCGAGGCCTTGGTATTGTCCGATCACGTGGCCGTGATGCATGAGGGACGCTTCGAGCAAATCGGCACACCGCAGGATCTGTACTATCGGCCGCAGACACCCTTCGTTGCAGGTTTCGTCGGCGCGAACAATCGCATCGTCGGGCGCGCCACCGTGCGCAACGGCGCAATGACCGAAATGACGACGGCGGACGGCTGGAGCATGCGCGCGCTTCAATACGGCGATAGCGCCGTCGGCGACGCAGTTGAAGTGTTCGTGCGTCCGGAGATTGCAACTCTCGCGCGCAGCGCCGCGGATTTGCCGCCGGATCAGCCCGCGCATTCCGGCGAAGTGCAAAGTGTGCTCTTCGATGGGGCGAATTCCGCAGTGCTGCTGCAGGAGATCAAGACGCGCCGCGAGTTCCGCATTGCGCTGCCTCAGACCGGACAGTTTTCCGACTTGCGGCCGCACGAAAAAATCGCCTTCAGCTTTGACCCGCAGCGCGCGGTGTGCTTCGCGGCGCGCAGCGGCGTGACAGTCTGAATGGCTGCCGCGCCGGCTAAAACTCCGGGGCAGGCGCCATTGGTACTGGGATTGCTGCTGGCGCCCGCGCTGTTCTGGCTCTTGGCATTGGTGCTATTGCCGCACGTCGATCTGGCGATTCTGTCGTTGCGCGAGCGGGTCGGGCCGCGCCAGTACGCCGCCAGCCTCGCACAGTATAAAACCTTCTTCGAGGAGCCTCTGTACTGGCATGTATTCCTGCGTACGGCGGTCATGTCCGTGATCGCGACATTTCTCACTCTACTGCTCGCATTTCCAATCGCCTGGATAATTGCAAAACTGGCGCGCGGCCGCGCCGGCTCGCTGCTGTTCATCGTGTGCCTGATACCCTTCTGGGTCAGCGAAACGGTGCGTACCCTGGGGTGGATGATTCTGCTGCGCGAGTCGGGGGTATTGCCCGCGCTGTTGGTCAAACTGGGGCTCGCCTCGGTCCCGCCGGAATTGCTGTATCGGGACGCGACCATTTTGGTGGGGTTGGTATACACCTCGCTGCTCTTCATGGTGGTGCCGCTGGTGACCGCTCTGGAGAGTTTGGACAATTCGCTGATCGAGGCGGCCTATGATCTCGGCGCCGGCGGCTTCACCATTCTGCGGAAAATCGTCATACCGCATGCCGCGCCGGGCATCACCGCCGGCTGCATCGTGGTTTTCATGCTGACACTGGGCAACTATCTGACGCCGACGTTGCTCGGCGGAAAGAACTCGCAGTGGTTTACCGAGCAGATCTACACGCAGTTCATCACGCGTTTTAACTGGGAGCAGGGAGCCGCTTTCGGATTCTTGCTGCTGGGCTTGTCGACGGCGCTGGTCGTGGCGGGCCTGAAGCTCACCGGACAACAATTCGGCGATGTGATGCGGCGAACATGATTCCATCCCTACCCCGACCCGTCTGGCTGCGGGCGAGCACCGCGGCGTATCTGCTGGCGTTCCTCGCGTTCCTGTTTCTGCCGCTGATCGTGGTTGGTGTGTTCGCGTTCAACGATGCGCCCTACCCGGCTCCGCCGTGGCGCGGTTTTACGCTGGATTGGTTCGTGGGCAATTCGGCGGCGGGGCGGACGGGACTGTTCGCCGACAGCGAATTGCTGGGCAGCTTGTGGACCAGCTGCATCGTCGCGACCTGGGTGACATTATTATCGGCGCTGATCGGCACCAGCAATGCCTTCCTGCTCGAACGCGGCCGGTTCCGCGGCAAACAATCGCTGTCGGTGTTGATGCTCGCGCCGCTGGTGATTCCCGGAGTCATCCTGGGAATCTCCATACTGGCCTTTGCCAGCCGCATTGCGGAATTTGCCGACGATACTTTCGGACTTGAATTGGATTTCTTGAGACCCGGATTGCCGTTGGTCGTGTTGGGCCAGTTTTCCTATATTGCAACCATTGCCACGCTGACCATCAGCGCGCGCCTGCGCCGATTCGACACCACGCTGGAAGAAGCCGCGTTGAATCTCGGCGCATCGAAGGCGGCGGTGTTTCGCACCATACTGTTGCCGTATTTGCGGCCGGCGCTGTTAGGTTCGGCCGGCATCTCATTTCTGATGTCGTTTGCGGATTTCAACACCACGCTGATGGTGGTCGGCTCGGAATCGCCGCTCACGGTCATGATGTACGGGCGCATGCGCGAAGGAGCCAGTCCCGTGTTGAACGCTGTCAGCTTGTTTCTCATGATCGCATCGGCGCTGCTGGCCCTCGCGTTGCTGCGGCGGGGCTCGCGCACCGCCGCGTGAGCGGCCGGCGCCCGGCTCAGGTCATCGGCGTCGGCTTGAACGCGAATGCCACCACGACCGCCGCCATCAGCAGCGCGAAAGACACCGCGTAGTTCCACGCCATTTTTTCCCTCAGGTACGTCACCGCAAACACCAGAAAAACCGTCAGCGTAATCGCTTCTTGCAGGATCTTGAGCTGAAAGCCGGAATAGGCGCCGAAGCCGATGCGATTGGCGGGCACCGCCAGGCAGTATTCCAGCAGCGCAATTCCCCAGGATACTAGAATCGCCTTCCACAGCGGCCAGGCATGGCCATATTTCAAGTGTCCGTACCAAGCAAACGTCATGAAAACGTTGGAGCAGAACAACAGCAGTGCCGTCATGTGAATCCTCGAGGTTTACATTCGTAGCCGGATTTTCTGCCGACACGGCATGTGTGTACAATCTTCTCCGCATGCTGAAAATAACTCTGTGCGTTCTTGCCCTCGGTTTAGCCGCCGTGAGCCAGGCTGCGCCACCCGTGATCGACAATGAGCGGGTCACGGTGTGGGACACGATGAACGCGCTGCCGCCGGCGCAGCACGATTTTGTCGCGGTTTCGTTTGCAAAAAAGGGCAAACCCTTTTTTGGCCACAAGGGCGATGTCGCCGGCGCGGACGGAGTCCGGACCGCGGTCATCGAGTTGAAGGATCCAAGCGTGGCGCCGATTGCCAACACGTCGGGCTATCAACTGGCTTTTCCCCGCCCCCATGCCAGGAAACTGCTGGAAAACGAGCGCGTCATCGTCTGGAATGTTCGTTGGCTGCCGGGCGAACCCACGCCGATGCACTTTCACGACAAGGATGCGGTCGGGGTGTACCGGGCCGGCGGCACGCTGCAATCAACGACTCCCGACGGCAAAAGCGTCGCGGTCAAGCTCAAGGCCGGGGATATTCGCTTCAATCGCCGCGACCGCGCGCATAGCGAACTTCTGGTCGGCGGCAAGCCGCACGCGATCATCGTCGAACTGAAATAGAGACGGCGAGACAGCCGCTGGGGAGTTTCCATGGTCCGTTCCCGACTGCAACGCGTGACGCGCCGCACGGTGCTGGGTGGCCTCGCGATGCTTCCCGTGGTAGCGGCTCGCTCGCTCGCCGCGACCGTGCAACCCTCGCAAGCGCGCACGCCGCCGCCTGTCACCAGCGCCGACCAGGTGCTCAACGTCATGGAATTCGAGGCTCTCGCCAGGGACATACTGCCTCCCGCCCACTTCGGCTACATCGCGACCGGCGCCGATGACGACCTCACCGTGATCCGCAATCACGATGCGTTTTCGCACTACGAGATTCGCGCGCGGCGCTTCGTCGATGTGAGCCGGGTTGACGCCACGCGCAACGTTTTTGGCACAACGTGGCCGACGCCGATCTACCTTTCGGCGGTTTCGAGTCAGCGCGCCTTCCACCCGGACGGCGAGCTCGGCACGGCGCGTGCCGCGCGGACGCGTTCGATGCTGATGATGCTGTCGACCGTCGCGTCAACGGCCGTCGAGCCGGTCACCGAAGCGCGCGGCGCACCGGTCTGGCAGCAGCTGTATCCGACCGACGACTGGGCCGTGACCGAGGGAATCGTACGGCGTGCCGAGCGCGCCGGAGCCCCGGCCATCGTCCTCACCGTGGACTCGATGCCCAGCCGCAACAATGAGACGCTGACGCGCGCGATGCGCGCCGACAGCCGCACCTGCACCGCCTGTCACATCAATAATTCGCACGACCGCCTGAAGAAGGCGCCGATGTTCGCCGGCCTCGACGTGTCGCGCGCGACGACAATCTCACCGCCAAACATCACGCCGGCCTTCCTCGACCAGTTGCGGGCGCTGGTGTCGGTAAAGCTGCTGGTCAAGGGTGTCGTGACCGGCGAGGATGCCGCGCTTGCCGTCGCCCATGGTGTCGACGGCGTCATCGTCTCGAACCATGGCGGCCGCAATGAGGAAACGCTGCGCGCCACGCTCGACTGCCTGCCGGAGGTCGCTGCCGCGGTCGGCGGGCGCGTACCGGTGCTCATCGACGGCGGCGTGCGCCGCGGTACCGACGTGTTCAAGGCATTGGCACTCGGCGCGACTGCGGTCGGCATCGGCCGGCCGCAGGTCTGGGGGCTTGCCGCCTTCGGTCAGCCCGGCGTCGAAGCTGTGATCGATATCCTCAACCGCGAATTGCTGCAGATCATGCGCCAGGCCGGTACGCCGGCGCTGGCGAGCATCACGCGCGAACGCGTCATTGCCTCCACCTGGCGCTGACGCGTCGAATAGCGATGAGCCCTTTTTTTTGCATTTTTGCCCCCCAGTTATTGCAGATCGATCCTGAGGAGTAGGCCATGAAAGCTGTTATTGCCGCGTACGCGCGTTCGCCCCAACACTTTGCGCGCAAGGGCGCGCTCGCCCAAATGCGTCCCGATACCATGGCGGCGCAGGTAGTCCTCGGTTTGCTCGAGCGCACGAAGCTCGATCCTGCTCTCATCGAGGACCTCATCGTCGGCTGCGCGTACCCGGAAGGCGTCCAGGGATCGAATATCGCGCGCATCGTCGGCGTGCTGGCCGGCCTGCCGCAGGAAGTGGGCGGCATGACGGTGAACCGCTTCTGCGGCTCATCCATGTCGGCCATTCAGATTGCCGCCGCGCAGATCGAGGCCGGCATTGGCGACGCCTACCTTAGCGCCGGCGTGGAATCGATGAGCATGGTGCCGCAAGGCGGCTTCAATCGATCGCCGAATCCCGAGCTGCTGGCGCGCCACGCGGATATCTATATCACCATGGGGCAGACCGCCGAAAACGTCGCGCGGCGCTACGATATTTCGCGCCGCGATCAAGAAGTCATGGCGGTGGATTCGCATCGCAAGGCGGCGCAAGCGCGCGGGCAGGGCCGGCTGCGCGACGAAATCGTGCCGATTCGCCTCGAATCGGGGGAAATGGTGAGCGAGGATGGCTGCATCCGCGCCGGCACCACGCTCGAGGCTTTGGCGGCACTCAAGCCTGCCTTCGCCGAGGATGGCGTGGTCACGGCGGGCACGTCCTCGCCCCTTACCGACGGCGCCTCGGTGGTTCTGGTGACCAGCGAGGAATTTGCCGCGCGGCATGACTTGCATCCGCTGGCGCGGGTTCGGGCAATGGCCACCGTGGGCTGCGATCCCGCCGTGATGGGTATCGGTCCGATTCCGGCCACTCGCAAAGCGCTGGCGCGCGCCGGATTCGGCGTTGCCGCTCTCGATGTGATCGAAATCAACGAAGCGTTCGCCTCGCAGGCGCTCGCCTGTATTCGCGAGCTGGGCTTGGACCCGGCCAAGATCAACATCGATGGCGGCGGCATGGCGCTCGGACATCCCTTGGGCGCAACCGGCGCGCGCATTACCGGCAAGGCGGCTTCGCTGCTGGCTCGCACCAAGGGCCGCTATGCGCTTGCAACGCAGTGCATCGGCGGCGGCCAGGGCATCGCCACGGTCTTGCAATCGCTGTAAATTATTTTCTTAAAATGCCGCGTCGAGGGTGATGCTGACCGGGCAGTGATCGCTGCCCATGACGGTTGGATGAATCTCGGCGCTCTTGACCGCGGCGCGCAGCTGCGGCGATACCAATACATAATCGATTCTCCACCCTATGTTGCGCGCCCGCGAATTGGCAAAGTGACTCCACCACGAATAATGCCCATTGCCCTGGGTGAACAGCCGGAAGGTGTCGATGAATCCGGCGTCGACAAAAGCCTGGAATCCCGCGCGTTCCTCGTCCGTAAAGCCCTTTTTGCCGCGATTTGGTTTTGGGTTGGCTAGGTCCAGCTCGGTATGCGCGACATTGAGATCGCCGCAAAATATCACCGGCTTGGTTGCTTCCAGCTCCTTGCAGTAAGCGAGGAAGGCGGGATCCCAGTGTTTGAAGCGCAGCTCGACCCGGCTCAGGTCATCCTTGGCGTTGGGCGTGTAAACCGTCACCACGTGGAACTTGGCGAATTCCGCGGTGATGACCCGTCCTTCTTCGGCGCTGTCGCGCTTCAGTTCGTCGGCGAAAGAAAATCGCTGTGCAAAGGCGCTGGGAAAGCCGTTGATGACCTTGAGCGGCTCCTGCTTGGAAAATATCGCTGTTCCCGAATAACCCTTCTTCACCGCCGAGTTCCAGTGCTCGCGGTAATCCGGCAATTCGATTTCAATCTGGCCGCGCTCGGCCTTGGTTTCCTGCAGACACAGTATGTCGGGTTTGTGGGCTTCGAGGAACTTGAGGAACAGCCCCTTCTTGTGGACGGCGCGAATGCCATTTACGTTCCAGGAATAGATCTTGAGCATTTCTTTGCGCCTCCCGCCCTCGCTGCCGACATTTCATCACATAGACCAGTTCGACATAATGAAGCGGCAGCAACTCGTTGTGCCACAAGATGTTTTATACGGTATTGACAATCATTCGCATTCGCGTTCACAATAGCGGCCATGATAGTTTGTGTGTGCAAAGCGGTGTCGGACCGGCAGATTCGCAGCGCCGTCAAGAGCGGCGCGAACAGCCTGCGCGACCTGACGCGCGATCTTGGCGTCGGCACCTGCTGCGGAAAATGCCTGCCGGAAGCCAAAGCGGCATTATCGGCGTCCCTCGCTGCCCGCGATTCCTTAAGACCCGGTTTTTTCTCCCCCGCTTCCGAATTCGCGGCCTGACAATATTGATTCCTTAGGATTTTGCGTCGGGCTTACAATCCCGCGCAATCGCAGCGTTATTCCACGCGCTATAAGGGGCTACCCGTGCAGGGCGACACCAAAGTTCTTGAATTCCTCAACCAAGCGCTGAAGAACGAACTCACCTCCATCAATCAGTACTTCCTGCACGCGCGCATGCTCGACAACTGGGGCATGAAGCGGCTCGGCAAATTGGAATACGAAGAATCGATCGACGAGATGAAGCATGCCGACCGCTTGGTCCAGCGCATACTTTTTCTCGAGGGACTGCCGAATCTGCAGGATTTGGGCAAGCTTTTCATCGGCGAGGACGTCAAAGAAATACTGCAGTGCGACCTGCGCAGAGAGATGGAAGCGCACCCCATGTACAGCGCCGCCATCACCCACTGCGAATCCGTCAAGGATTTTGTCACCCGCGATTTGCTGGTACAGATTCAGAAGAGTGAAGAACAGCATATCGACTTCATCGAAGAGCAGCTCGGATTAGTCGACAAGATGGGATTGCCGAATTACATACAGAGCGCAACGGGAGAATTGGCGGACAGCAATTCCGCCTGAGAACCCAAGAACGACGGACGTGATAAAAAAGACGTGATAAAAAAAATTCTCTTCAGTCTGGTGGTTTTAGTGATCGCGGCCGCCGCGGTGGGGCTGATGCTGCCGCGCCACGCGCGAGTGGAACGCTCCGTCGTCATCAACAGACCCGCGAGTTTGATCTTTGCCACGGTCAATTCCTTTCAGCTGTTTCCCAAGTGGTCACCGTGGCAGGACCTCGATCCGAACATGCATCAGAGCGCGCAAGGACCGCGCGACGGCGTCGGCGCGAAACTGGTTTGGTCGGGCAATGACAAAGTCGGCTCCGGCACGCAGTTGATCACCGACGCCGCTCCCGACCGATCGGTGGCCAGCGATCTTGACTTCGGCAATGGGGTCGCGAAATCGCTGCTGACGCTAACTCCCGAAGGACCGGCAACGCGGGTCACCTGGACGCTCGACGTCGACATGGGCGCCAATCCCATCGGTCACTACGTTGGCCTCACAATGGATCGCATGATCGGACCTGACTTCGCGCGCGGCTTGAGCAATCTCAAGACCCTGCTCGAGAGCATGCCGAACGTCGATATCGCGGGATTCAGTGCGCAAGAGGTGCAAATGATCCCGGCGCCCATTTTGTTGGTGGCCGAATCGTCGGCGGCGGCGCCAAATGCGATCGCAAACGCCTACATGGACGGCTTCACGAAAATTGCCAAATTCATGGCCAAGCGCAAGCTGCATCAGAAAGGTGCGCCGCTCGGAATCGATGGCGCAGCGACGCCGGCCAGCTACTCATTCGATGCCGGCATTCCCGTGGACCGCGGCGATGTCGCAAGCGCGGATGGCGTGCGTGCCACCCAAAGCTACGCGGGCAAGGCATTGAAGACCATCCATCTAGGTCCTTACGACGGCCTGCCAAAAACCGACGCGAAACTTCGCGCCTATATCGCGGCGCACGGCTACGCGCAAAATGGCGCCACATTCTCGTCGTTCGTCGATGACCCCGGAAGCGTTCCGATCGAGACCTTGCGAACCGAGGTTTACGCCCCGATCAAGTAGCGCCGGCTCGCTGCTATACCCTTGTGCCGCTGAAGGTGGCGCTGCCCAAGAGGTTGCGGGCGGTGCCGCTGATGCGATCGCCGTCCACCGTCGCGGTAAACTTGAAACTCAAGCGCATCGGCTTGGTAATGCTTGCCGACCACTTGAGTTCATTGCCCTCGGCCTTGCCGTCTTTGATCGCGACGTGGTGATCGGCGTCGGACAGCGAACCGGTCAAGTTCTTGCCCTCGACATGCAACTCGAGCACCCCCGACTTGTCGCCCAGCGGCGTTTTGATCGTGATGTTCCACTTGCCTCGCAGCATCGCTCCCCCGCTTGCTATGCGCAGGCCTGTGGTTGCCGGGGACACGCTCCGCTGCGCGGACAAATGACGCTCGCCTGCGAGCCGAGAGCATCGGCGACCCATGAGATGTTGAGCACCTGCGAGGCGGCGCGAATGGCGGCGCTCGCCTTGGCAGGAATTGCGCCGTCGCCGCCGCCGCGGCGGCATGATTCTGCGACCTCATCGACGATGTCATCGCCGTCGAAGCCCTGCGCGTCCAGCGCCGGCAGCAAATCCACGCCGACGGACAATACGTGCGACTCGTCCAAAGCATCCTGGGTCAAGAACGAGTGGCAGCAATACAGGCGCGCGCGTTTGCCGTCCTGCATCACCGAGATCTGCGATTTCGGCGTCTGCACCGAAGGTGCATCGGGCGTATTCAGGAGTCGAAATACCGCCCAGCGCGGACAGGGGTCCGACACCAGGCTCATATTGCCCCATGGCAATGGAATTCCATTGCCGCGATACACGGCGCGTAGATAGCCGGGCGGATAGGCATCAAAAAAATGCCAGTGCCGATAGGGCGACACTGCCGTCATGCGGCGCATCACCAGCGCCGGCGTCACACCGACTTTGTGGCAGGAGGTCACGCTGTGAGCCTCGCGGATCAGAAAGCGCCGAAACGGAATACGTGGGCAGAGCAGCGCGCCGGCGAAGAAGCTGCACTCGAAGTCGCGCCAGGCATACAGCACGTCCTGTGCCCCCATGCCGCCGGCCGAGCCGCCCGATTCGCCATCGGCCAAATGCGCGGCGCTGTGCGGGGATATCACGCCATCGCCGTTGTGCAGAATCTTGTGTCCGATGAAAAACGCCAGTTCGTACTTCAAGCGCTCCTCCTGGCTGCGCAGGCGTTTATTGATCAGCACGGTTCCCGGCGGATGAAACTGCGAGCGCACCAAAGCGCCGCTGGGTTTGCGGCCGTCGCCGTCAAACCATTTGATGTCCAAGCCATGGCGTTTGCCTATCGCCATCACGGCATCCAAGGTCAGGGGCATCTGCCGATTGCCGCATTCCTCGGCCGCGCGTTCGATATCGGGGAAATTGTTGTGCCGGGTCTCCTGCCAGACGCGAATCAACAGTTGCGCGAATTGCCGGCCGGTGGTGCCGGTCTGGGATAACAGTTCCGGCAACGCGTTTTGCAGCAGTTCATGCGAAAACAAGAATGCCGGCTCCAGCGGCATGGCTTCGAGGCCGCCGCGCTCGCGGGGCGCGGGAGCGACTTCGACATCAGTGTTCTCATCGAGGAACCAGCGCGCCTCTTTGCTGAAGATGCCGGCCAGCATGTCGAGCATTTCCGCCGACGGCATGCGCTTGCCATTTTCGACCATGCTGAGGTAGGACACCGACGGCGCGCCGCCGGCATCGACCTGCACGCAGCGCGCCGAGAGTTCGTCCAGGGTCAGGCCGTTGCGTTTGCGCAGCGAACGCAGTTTCGCCCCCAGAAAATGCCCCTGCCGAATCAGGCCTGCCATGTCTTCCTAGTGAAATTCACACTGTGAAATTTCTAATGTGTAAATCCGCAGTTTGAACACTTTAAACTTACCTCCTCCCGGGACGCAAGTTCGGCCCATTTGAACCTTAAGGAGACTGACTTGAGCCAGCAGACACTGAACCGATGGCATGGTGTGGAACGCCCCTATAGCGAGGCTGAGGTGGCCCGGTTGCGCGGTTCTGTGCGCATCGAGTATTCCCTGGCGCGCCTGGGTGCCGAGAAATTCTGGCGTTTGCTGCATAGCGAGCCGGTCGTGGCGGGCTTGGGCTGCATGACCGGAAACCAGGCCGTTCAGACCGTCCAGGCGGGCCTCAAGGCCATTTATTGCTCCGGTTGGCAGGTCGCGGGCGATGCCAATTCGGCCGGCGAGGTATATCCGGACCAGAGTCTTTACCCGGTCGACTCGGTGCCGAAGATGGTCGAGCGCATCAACAACGCCTTGCTGCGTACCGATCAAATCCATCACATGGAGGGCAATCACGACATCGACTGGCTCGCCCCCATCATCGCCGATGCGGAAGCCGGATTCGGCGGCAACCTCAACGCCTTCGAGCTCACCAAGGCACTGATCCGGGCCGGCGCCGCGGCGGTGCATTTCGAAGATCAGTTGTCGTCCGCCAAAAAGTGCGGCCATCTGGGCGGCAAGGTGTTGGTCTCGACTGCCGAGGCGATCAACAAGCTGGTAGCTGCGCGCCTGGCGGCCGACGTCATGGGGGTGCCGACGGTGGTCATCGCACGCACCGACGCCGATGCGGCGGACCTGCTGCTGACCGATCATGATCCGCGCGACACGCCGTTCCTGACCGGGCAGCGCTCCAGCGAGGGATTCTTCCATGTGAAAGCGGGCATCGAGCAAGCGATTGCGCGCGGCCTGGCCTACGCGCCGTACTGCGATCTCATCTGGTGCGAAACCTCCAAGCCCGATATGAACGAAGCAAAGCGTTTCGCGGCGGCAATTCACGCCAAGTTTCCGGGAAAGTTGCTGGCCTACAACTGCTCGCCGTCATTCAACTGGGCGGCGAAACTGAACGCAGCAGCCATGAAAAGATGGCGCGAAGAGTTGGCAGCCCTGGGTTATCGCTTCCAATTCATCACGCTCGCCGGTTGGCACGCGCTGAATCTTTCGATGTTCGAGCTGGCCTCCGCCTACAGCGCCGACGGCATGCTCGGCTACTCGCAGTTGCAGCAGCGCGAGTTCGGCCAAGAGCCCCTGGGCTATCGGGCCACCAAGCATCAGGCATTTGTCGGTACCGGTTATTTTGACGCCGTGCAGACGGCCATCAGCGCGAAGAACTCCACGGTCGCGATGGCGGGCAGCACCGAGACCGAGCAATTCACGGTACCGCCACCGTCGGCGCCATCGCCATCGCCATCGCCGCAACGCGTGGTGGCATAGAGGCGCCATGAACGCCGACCTCGCCGCGCTGGATGCAGCAGCCGCATCGGCTGCTGCGCCCGCTTCTCCGGCAATGGTGGGCACGACGGCGCGAGATTATGCGGTCACGATCGCCGAAGACTTTCGCCTCTACAACGAGGAGTTCGGGCGCATTACCCGGCGCGCGGCGCGGAATTTTCTCGCCCAGGATTGGCATACGGCACAGCTCGATGCGGTAGCACGCATCGAGCTGTATGAGCAGAGAGTGGCGCGCTGCGTGGCGCTCGTCGGCGGCCAATTGCAGGCGCAACGCACCGATGTGGCGCTGTGGGCCGATATCAAACATGCCTACGAAACGCTGGTGGCTCGGCGCCCCGACAGCGATTTCTATCACACGTTCTTTAATTCCGTCACCCGCGACTTGTTCGGCACGGTCGGCGTCAACCGCGAAGTCGAATTTTGCGCCACCAGCGTGGGCCGCGCTTCCGGTTCCGTGCCGATCCGCGTCTATCGGGTGGCAGGATCGTTGCCGACCGCCGTGCGCGAGGTGCTCGCCGACTTGCCGTTCGGCGACGCCATCGGCGATACCGAATCCGCCGTGCATCGCATCAGCGCCGAGATCGGCCGGTACTTTCAATTGGGCCGGCACAGCGGCGCGCCCGAATCGATCGAGTTGATAGAGCCCGTGTTCTATCGCGGCATGCACGCCTTCGCGGTCGGCCGCCTGATCGGCGACAGCGCGATCACTCCACTGGTGATCGCCTTCACGAATTCCTCCCAGGGTGTGCAGGTCGACGCGGTGATGTTGTCGCGCGCCGACGTTGGCTCGCTGTTTGGCTATGCGCGTTCCTATTTTCACGTCGATCTGCCGGTGGTGAGCGCCGCAATCACGCTGTTGCGCTCTTTCATGCCGCGCAAACCCGTCGATGAGCTGTACACCGTGCTGGGGCGCGCCAAACAAGGCAAAACGGAGCGCTACTTCGCATTGCAGCGTCATTTGGATAAATCGATCGACAGTTTCGTGCATGCTCCCGGCGAGCGCGGCCTGGTGATGATCGTCTTCACCCTGCCCTCGCACGATCTGGTGTTCAAGGTGATCCGCGACCGCTTTGCCCCGCCGAAAACCACCACCCGTGCGGAGGTCATCGATCGCTATCAGTTCGTGTTTCGGCACGATCGGGCCGGACGCCTGGTCGATGCCCAGGAATTCAAACGGCTGCGCCTGCCGCGGTCGCGCTTCATGCCGGATCTCGCCGAGGAACTGCTGCGCGACGCCAGCGGCAGCTGCCGGGTCGAAGGCGAGGATCTCATCGTCGAGCACTGCTACATCGAGCGCCGCTTGCGGCCGCTCAATTTATTCCTGCGGGAAGCAGAGCCTGCCGCCGCCGAGGCGGCGATCATCGACTACGGCAACGCGTTGCGCGATCTGGCGGCGAGCAACGTGTTTCCCGGCGACTTGCTGCTGAAGAATTTCGGGGTGACCAGCCACGGCCGCGTCATCTTCTACGACTACGATGAAATCTGCCTGGTGTCGGATTGTGTGTTTCGCGACCTGCCGCAAGCGCGTACCGAGGAGGAGGAGATAAGCGCCGAGCCGTGGTTTTACTGCGGGCCGCGTGATGTGTTCCCCGAGCAATGGCTGCAGTTTCTTTCCATACCAGCCGCGCTTCGCGAGGTGTTCGTGCGACAGCATGAATGCTTGCTGACGGCGGCATGGTGGCGCGCCCAGGCTGAGCTAATCCCGGACGCCGGGCTCATTACAGCAGCGGCAGCGGCCTAGCATCACGCATGGACATCGATTAGCGCGGCAGCGGATGCATCGCCGCGCTGGATTCGCGCATATTGTTCGACAGGACTGCGAGACGACGCTGTCCGGGTCGATGAGCCGCCGCCGGCGCGAGTCCCCGCTTCGTATGGCAGAAGGTTTGGCGCTGGCGCGCGTGCGGGGACCGGTGTTACATCAGTGCTCGGGGCATAGTCGGCCTGGACCACGATGACACGTCTCAACACCGCGCCACCGGGCAGCGCGCGCGCCGGCCACGCCGACTCGCCCGCTGGTATCAAGGTCTGATTGGCAGGTATCAGGTTCACTTAAGGGTATTAGGATCCGCGCTTAGGCAGGGTCAGATGCCAATGACATCCCAAATATGTGACGCAGGTCACCTAACCATCAATCCGCGAATGCCGCATAGACCAGGTCGCGGAACAGATTGCGGTAGTAGTCGCGCTGGCCGGGAGCTTGAATCAGCATTAGCGCGAACAGCTGTTCCGCTGGATCGACCCAGAAGGTGGTGCCGGCGAGGCCGCCCCAAAAATACTGCCCGATCGAGCCCGGAACCGGAGAAATTCCGGCCTGCAGGCGCACCGCGAAGCCCAGACCGAACCCATAGCCGGGCAGCAGCAGATCCGGCGCTCCGCTGATGGGCCCCAGATGATCCGCTGTCATGAGTTCGACCGTCTTGCGGCTCAGGAGCCTAACGCCATCGAGCCTGCCGTGATTCAGCAGCATCTGCAGGAAGCGCGCGTAGTCGCCGGCCGTGGACACGAGACCGCCGCCGCCCGATTCGAATCCCGGCGCCTCTTTCACATTGATCAACTGCACGCCCGCGCCGGTGTCGGGGTCCTTCGCGAAGGCCTCGGCAAGGCGTTCGTGATCGGACATAGGCACGTGAAACGCGGTATCGATCATGCCCAGCGGCGCCAGGATATTTCGCTCCAGATACTCTCCCAAGCTCGAGCCCGACAACACTTCGATCAGGCGGCCAACCACGTCCGTCGAGCGGCTGTACTCCCACTGTGTTCCGGGCTGATGCAGCAGCGGCATCTTGCCCAAGGTGGCAACCTGATCGGCGTTGCTCTGATGGCGGTTGTAGATCTTCGCGGCCATGTACATCTTGTGCACCGGCCCGTTGCCGCGGAACTCATACGTGAGCCCCGAGGTATGACGCAGCAGATCCTGGATGGTGATGGGCCGCGCTGCCGGCACCAGCTCGATTTCCGCGCCGCGCTGCACGGCGACTTTCAGGTCGGCGAGTTCGGGCAAATATTTGCCGATCGGATCGCTCAGCAAAAAGCGCCCTTCCTCCCATAGCATCATCGCGGCCACCGAAACGATCGGCTTGGTCATCGAATAGATTCGAAAGATCGCATCCTTGGCCAGCGGCGCGCCGTTGGCCGGATCGCGCCGGCCGAAACTCTCGAAAAGGGCAACGCGACCGCGGCGCGCGACCAGCGCCACGGCGCCGGGCAAACGCCCGCTCGCGACCTCGCCCGACAGCACGGTTCCCAAGCGGGAAAGAGCGGCGCTTGAGAGCCCAATGTCTTCGGGCGTCGTCACGGGAAGCGGAGATGAGGTCATGAAAATGGATCCTAGGGGACGGTGTAAGGGACTTGTCGGCGCACCGATTATAGTTGAGCATGGCGGGCAAATTCAGGTTACGTCATGAAGCTATACAACGAGCATAATCCGGCGCCCAATCCGCGGCGCGTACGCATATTTCTCGCGGAGAAAGGCATTTCAATACCCTACGTTCACGTCCCCATCCGCGAAGGAGCGCACAAGACACCGGAATTCCTGGGCTTAAACTCGCTGGGACAACTGCCGGTTTTGGAGCTTGACGACGGATCAACGCTGTCGGAAAGCATCGCCATTTGCCGCTATCTGGAAGAACTGCACCCGGCACCGGCGCTTTTCGGCGACGATGCGCTGCGGCGCGCACGCGTCGAAATGTGGATGCGGCGCATCGAGTTCGTACTGATGAGCCGGATCGGAGCGGTGTGGGTCAACACGCACAAATATACGGCGCACCTGGGCACGCAATACAAGGACTTCGGCGAGGCGAGCCGGGTACGTGCGATCAAGGCGCTGCACTGGCTGAACGACGAATTGGCTGGCCGCGAATTCATGGCCGTAGAAAAATACTCGATGGCCGACATAGTTGCCCTGACCACCATCGACTTCGCCACATTCATCGGTATCGAGATGCCGGCGGAACTGCCGCACCTGCGGGCGTGGCACGATCGGGTATCGGCGCGCGCCAGCGCCGCCGCTTAGGGCGCCGCTGAAAACCCGGACTTCAACCAGCCGGCGGCGACGAGTTCATCGATTGCCGCACCGTCATGACCCGGCACGATGTGAATACCCGGTTGCGCCGCGTGCAGCCGCTTGAGCGCGGCAAGTTCGCCGAATACCGCGTGCCGATCTTCCTCCTTTATCATGAACGTCGTGATGAGCCGGGCGCGTTCGCGCTGTAGTTCAATATTGCGGAACAGCCAGGCTACATCGCCGAGAAAAAGAAACTCCGCGCCGTTCGCGGTTCGCACATAAATCATCTGGCTGCCGGGTGTATGACCGGGCGCCTTGATCAGCACGATACCCGGCGCCGCCGCCAGATACTGCTGATAA
>Ga0210388_10001875_pt1 | contig 16505 bp, 16 predicted proteins | sample IncBWC19OmetaG_FD_155485 | JGI IMG/M metagenome (GOLD analysis project Ga0210388, IMG submission 155485) | Forest soil microbial communities from Barre Woods Harvard Forest LTER site, Petersham, Massachusetts, United States - Inc-BW-C-19-O ...
GCGTCGCAAAACTGAAGTATGTAAGCTTTGAAGTCATCTGATCCATGTCCAAAGGCGCAGTGACGAATTGGAAAGAACCCGGGTAGCGCTGTTCAACAAATTGGTAAGCGGACGCCCAGGCCATACCGAGAAGAAGATATGCACAGACGCCGCCCTGGATCCGGCTCCAAGTCACCGGACCTCCGCGAAACATCACTAGCAGCACGATGCGAAGATATATAAGCAGCGTGATCGTGGCGAGAACACTGCCGAACTGATGAAGAACTGGCGTCGGGTGGATACGCCCGGCCATCAACACCACGGCGCTGACAATGACGAAGGTGATCACGAAGACTTTTGCGAAACGGCTTTGTTTTATCGCCAGTGAACCGGAAATCATCAGCGTGACCATCACGACATCGAAGAACAGCCGGCCGGCGAGGCCCGATTCGCGAAGCGGGTTAATCACAAAGATCAGCGCGAGAAGAGAAATGGTTGTCAGCGTAAGTCCCAGGTCCCCCGACCAGAACTCGCTCATGTAAACGTGAAGCACTGCAACGCGCGACGGATTCGATTCGGTCGTCATAAAAGCCACCCTCCGGCGGCGGATCGCGAGACACGCGAACGAGCGAAATTATATCCGGCGCGGGGGATGAGCAAAGCGGAAATGTTTCGGCGTTTGGTTACGCGCGCGAATCAAGCGACGAAAATGAAGTTTGGCCCTCCGAGTTGTTCGACCACAGTTTCGGGTCTCGCGTGCCGCCGTTGAATCCAACGTTGACGAGTCTGCTGAACATGACCCAAGCGATGCAGCCGTTTGTGGCCGACACCCGCAAAATAGGAGCGAGTCTCTTCGCGATCCGAGTAAAAAGCACTGGAGAACCGGCGCCAACGAACGATAAGGGATTCGTTCTCACCATTCACTGCTTGATATACGCGCTTATCCGAAACTACCCCGCGAGGTCCCACTCGCCGCTCAGTCGGTCATGGTGTACTCATGGTTGCCGATCGGATCGACGCCAAACGGTTCTCTACCTCCTCAGCCTCTTTGGCGCGCCCCAGAGATCGGAGCGTACGGGCTTCCAGGGTCAAGGCCGGAGCAACTTGCGGGCTGGTCGGGCCGAACTGCTTTTCCGCCACAGCCAGCAGCTGCCGGATATACGGTTCCAGTTTGTCGGGCTTGCCCCACTTGTCGTAAAGATTGCAGGCGAGGGTCAGCGGCATCAGCATGTCAATGCCATCGCGGCCGTACAACGATTCGTCAATATGCACCGCGCGTAGAATATACGGTTCGGCCTTGCCATAATTCTGCTGCGTCATGTAAACGCTCGCTGCATCGAGCAGGCTGTCCGCCACGCGGTTGCTGCCCTCCCCGAAGACCTTCTCGTTCACGTCCACCTCACGAAAATAAAACTTCTCGGCGGCGGCGTAATCGTGCTGCATCAGTGCATTGCGGCCCAAGGACTGCAGCGGCATGGCCGTGTTCGCTGAGCGTACGCCAAATATTTCCTCCGTCACGTTTAACTCGCGTTCGTAAGCAGCTTCCGCCGCGGCTGGATCTTGTCCAAGATATTCATTGCCCACGTGATCGAGTGCAGTCACCAGGCGCTGATCGTGCGGCTGCATCTTCTCGGCCAGCTCCACCGCCTCCTGGAAATGTTTCAGCGCCTCGTCAAAGTGTCGCTGCCGGTTGGCCTGGACTCCCGCCTGCATGGCTGCATCAACCTTTTCCGAAAGATTCGGTGCGGCTTCCATGTTGTGCACGCGCGCCTCCAGCGCAGCCGCCTCCGCTGATTTTCCGCCGGACTTTAGCGCCGCGATATGCAGCCTCAATCGCTCCTGTGCTTTCTTGTATTCGATTTGAGGATTCGCCGCATCCATGCGCGTTATTTTGGTTCGATAATCCGCACTGGCGTCCAGCAGCGCGGCCTTGTGATATTCCTCCACCGACTCCGCCCAATCTCCTTTCTTCTCCAGCGCCTCCGCCAGTTCTATCATCACCGAAATCTGACCCGGCCACAGCGCGATGGTTTGCTGGAACTCGCTCACAGCCGCAGCGCTGTCTCCAGACGCCAGCAAAGCTTGCCCATAGTATTCGTGCACGTACGCGTTGCTGGGCTCCAGCTCCTCCGCTTGCTGAAACTCGTCCAATGCGGGCGCATAGTTCTTTTTGGCTAACAGCACACGCCCTGCTCCCAAATGCGCATTGACGGAGGTAGGGTCCAATTTTCCCGCCACGTGAAATTCCTCGAGCGATTCATCGTACCGTTTCTGGGTTTCGCGTAGCGATCCGAGACCTATGTGTGGCAGCGGGTCCGAGGGATCGAGTTTGATGGCCTGCAGAAATTCTTTCTCCGCGCCGGCGAGGTCCCAAGTCCGGTGCAACGCGAGCCCCAAACAATAATGGCAAACCGCGACGTTCGGAAAATCCTTCTCGAGTTCCCGAAATTCAAGCACCGCCTCGGCGTTGAAATTGCGATTCAACAGTGCCGCCGCTAAATTATGCCGCCCATCATAGCTCTTGGGGTCCAGCCGCTTTACTTCGCGATATTCCCGAACGCTGGAATCGAAGTCGCCCTTCTTATCGAATGCCGCCGCCAGGTCGTAATGTGCATCAGCATCGTCGGGGTTCAGCGCGATGGCCTTTTTGTACTGGGCAATCGCGCCGAACACGTCGCCCTCGAGCGAGTACATCAATCCCATGTTTACGCGCACCGGTTCATAGTCCGGCTTCAATCGCAACGCCGCTTCATATTCCGCATCTGCCGCATCGAATTTGCGCATCGCCGCCAGCGCCAGTCCCGCATTCTTGTGCGCCTCTGCGTTGTCTGGAGTGGCCTTCAGCGCCGCCTTCGCTTCCTGCAAAGCCGCCTCTTGATCATCCAGGCGGTGCCAGATATAGCTCAACTTGGTATGCGCTTCCGGAAAATTCGGCTTGTCGCTCAGGACTTCGCCGTACACATACGCTGCCTGCGGGAAAAGTTCCTGCTGCCGCAGCATTTGTCCCATTACAAATCCGGATTCCGGATTTCCCAGCGCGTCCTTGATTACTAGCATCAATTCTCGCGGATCGTCCGGAAATTTCTCGGTCTTGTACCGCGTCGCGATATCAACGATGCGCTTCTGTACTTTTTTGTTCGGCACTTCCTTAGCGCCTTCCGGCGCGATTACTTTCGCAGAATCCAGTGCTGCTAAAATGCGCGGATCGGCGCCAACCGCTTCCAGTTGTGCGCGGAAATCAGCATTGCTAGCGAAGCTCAGACCGCGATCGTGGATGGCGGCCACAATGTTTTCAGGGAGGGCCGCGCCCGCCACCAGCGCCAGCAGCTGAGTTTCGCGCAGCGGCTCGCGCGTTTCCTGCGCGCCCACGCTGCAGGAAGCACAACCCAGCGCCAGCAAAAGCAAGCATGCGTAAATTCTGGTCATCGTCCCCTCCAGTCCGTTGATTACTCTTACCAGCTAGTTATCGAGAGGTCGCTGGTACCTCGGTACTATCGCGCGAGGTAGTTTCCCTTCCAGTAACGGTGAGGAGTCTTTGAAAAGCGAGGCTAACCGATTGAGAACCGCTTGCTTTTGCGCGCCCTTAATTCTTGCCATCGCCACAAGCTCTTGTGGGCACAGCGACGCGGCTCCTGCCAAGGTGCCGATCGAAACCGTTATGCAGACCATTCATGACTACGGCCGTGGCCACCAACCCTTGCCTTCTCCCGCTCCATCTACGGCGGGTGCAGAGACCGAAGAATGGTATCGGGCCAATGTCGCCGTGCTGTTGGTTGAAGAAGACTTCGCGCAACTTGAAAGAATCGCCGAACAAAATCGAACGGAAAGAGGCCTGTTCGTCGGCGGTGTTTGGAAAAACAACAACTTCTTCAACGCTTCGGGTGATCCACCCCATGAAGGTGAGGTGAGCGATTCCGACTACAAATTTCACATTCGCCGTATTGAAAAATGGATCGCCGCCTATCCCCAGTCTGCCGCGGCCCGAATCACTCTCGCACGCGCCTACATTAACTACGCCGACTTCGCTCGCGGCTCGGGCGAGGGCGACACCGTATCCAAAGCCCAGTGGGGGCTTTACGGCGAGCGAGCTGCGCTGGCCAAAGACGCGCTGCTCGCGGCCGCCCGTCTGAAGGAACGCGACCCCCATTGGTACGAGGCCATGCAGCAGGTCGCCTCTGTAGAAGGATGGGATAACGCTCACGCGCGCGAACTGCTCGACCAGGCCGTGGCTTTCGAACCAGGCTACTATCACTACTATCGCGAGTATGCTGACTACCTGAAACCCCAGTGGTACGGCAAACACGGCGCAATCCCGGCCTTCGCCGAAGAAGCTTCTTCCCGCCTTCCGGAGCCGGATGGTTCGATACTCTACTTCCGCATCATCAGCTCGGTCGCTTGCAACTGTCCGCCGGAGATCGCGGAATTGCCTGGCGTATCATTGCCGAAAATCAAAGATGGCTATATCAACGCCCAACGCATCTACGGATTCTCGAACTTGAACGCGAATCGTTTTGCAATCTTGGCTGTCAACCTACAGGACAAGTCTTCGGCTCGGCAAGCCTTCGCTTCTATTGCCAGTATGGATCCGGGTGTCTGGGGCGGACCCCGCACATTTGAATCCGCCCGCGTGTGGGCGAATTCCAACTAGCTCCGGTTCCGTTTCGCGTTGAATTCAACACTGAGCTGAGGCGTGATTAACGCGGTGGATTCAATGGGTCGACGCAACACGCAGGTCGAACCCGATTTGCATTGAAAACGAAGGCTCAATCGCTCGCTAGGGCTAGATCATCCGGAACACAACCCTAGCTAGGTTTGACGGAGTACGGCCGAACAGATTGGTTTTCCCGGAGCTCGTTCTGGAGGTATTTGAGCTACAGGAGTTTCTAGCAGATTCGCAAAATCGTGAGGAATGGCTCGCCCTGGAGGACGATTTCAGAACTCTTGAGATTAGGCTGGTCTTTGCAGAACTTCCTCAGTTCAATCAATTCCTGACCCCATGAGCTGCGTGGGGGCTGAAGTGTCGAAAACCCTCTGCACCGTTTCGATGCGAGTTAGCGACCATCTCTGGAGCCGTTCGCGGCACTGGAACGAGCAAGCGTGAACATCCACACCGCATGAACATTTTTAGCGCGACTGTGACGCTGCGTACCAAGCATGGTACGTCCCTAACCCCGTTAGCAGGACTATCCACCAAAGAACTAGCTCAATCCGCATCCATAGCTTCCAGCGCCGAAACCGCCACCTAGGAGGAAGTATGTTTGTTCCGGCGACCAACAGAATGTACAGACCCAGAACCTCGGCAAAAGCCCCTAGAACACCATGGGCTGTGGCAATGGCATAGTTTTGTTTCCGGAGATGACTGGAGAGTCGCGGCAACACTCGAGCGTGCAGCGACGGCCACATCACTAGAGCAATCATCGGGAGATTGAGGATCAGCACCGCAGCTTGGCAAGCGCCGTGAGCGGCGTAACGTTTCGCCCTAGCTAAGAAGGCGCCGGCGAGCAGCGCAACTCCCATCGCGACTTGGATCAGGAGATTAAGGTCGGCACTGAAGCCGGCCCAAGTCCCGAGGAACCCTTTCATAAGTCGTTCTCCATGCGAAATCGTCTGCTACAGATTCCACTCCAAAAATGCAGAGGGTCCCGGCTTCGTTCATCGATGCCGGGACCCTCGCAGTCAAGATGGTAGTCGAGGCCTAACTACCGAAATTAGCAGCGATAGCGTCTTCCTCGGCTTTTTGCTTTGTCTTGATGATCCACAGGCCATCACCATTGGTGACGTAGATGAGTCCACGGGACTTGTCTTTCATGGAAGCCGTTACGCCGGAGAAGCTGCGCATTTCTTTCGAGTTGGACGAAGAAACTGTTCCTGCTTCCGAGGAGCCGAAGAGGGCTAGGGTATCGGCAATCAACTTCACTTCGGCGGACGGCGCTCCAGTAGCTCCCGAAGCTGTATCGATCGTACGGGGCTGGTCAGGGTTACTAACGTCCAGGATGGTGATGCTTGTCGGGGAGTCGAGCCCGAGAAGCAGATACTCTTTACCGTTTTTCTTCACCAACAGCATTCGAGTTACCGGGCCGCTGGAAAGTTGGACGTGGGCAACTACATTGGCGGGCTTGTCTGCCGCCTTGTCTGATTTTGGTGTGGCGTGAAGAGCTGGGCCTGCCGCAGCGATCCCGATTGCAGCTATCGTCATCGCGGCCCAATAGAAACCCGACAATTTGCCGCTTACATTTCCTTTCATTGTTCTTTCCTCCTTTGGATTTAAAATCCGCGCGCGAATTCGCTCTTTCGTCGCGTTCTGCTCGATTTCCGATCGACTCGGTCCGTCTTCTCGGAATTACTGACAGCTTGCGACATCGTTGTATGCATCATCTGAATTGCATGCATGGCGTTTTGCGCCGGCGGCTAGCGCCTGGTTATTCCGCAGGATCCATAGCCCCTCGCCATTTGTGATGTAAACCAGGCTGTGTGCTTCGTCGTCGAGAGTGCTTGTGACTCCTGAAAAACTCAAAACGGCCCGAGGGTTTGCCGGATCGCGCAAGTCGAGCACCTTCACGGTCCTCGTCGACGGTGCGGGATCTGCCGCCACGGATTCGCCATCCGGACCTTCTGCGAGAGCAAGTCCGCCGTTGACCATTTGCAATCTGCCCGTGGACGCCTTATTCGGCCAGGCCAAGCGCTTAATGACCTTCGGCTGATCTGGATTCGTCACCTCAACAACTGTTAGGCCTTCATTCGAATTCGCACTGATGTACAAGTACTGCCTGTCCCCGTTTTCTTGCAGATCCATTTGGCTCGTCAGAGACCCTGACAGTGGAATGTGCGCGACGACTGTCGCCGGTTGCTCTACGGGCTCGGCGGCTCGATGCTTCGCATCAGCACCGGGCGCCGTCGCGGCAAGAAATGCGAGAAGCACTAGGGCGTTACAGATGTGGTCGTTTGCGATTGTTGCTTGAATGACTTTCATGACTTGCTCCTTCCTTCCTTGAATTCGTTTCATTTAGTAAGACAGCCGCGAGGGGCTTCTTATTCCAGATGTTCGAATACGTCCCCCGCCCGGGCACAAAATTCCCACACATTGAGTCCGTCAGGATCGTTTTGGGTGCTTGCTCGATCGAGCTTGGAGGCAACTACGTGCGAAACTTGCACGCCGCGAGCTTCTCGAGTAAAGACAAGAAGTGACAAAGTGCAAATAGATCAATCATCTCAACGCCCCCACAGCCTGTGAGGGAGCAAGTAGGTGAAACCTGCGAAGACTTCCCATCGCGTGGATGTGCTCGTCAGTCCCTTCTCAAATCCTGCGTCGAGTACCAGGTTTTTCCGTGGCGTGTAACTAAGGGCCCAAAGATTTCCGACAGCGTAACTATCTAGGAACGGCTGTGTGAAACGCCAAATCTCACCTGACACCTCGAACCTTCGCGCAATTGGATGGCTGATGGAAAGCGTCTGGCCAAGCTGAAGCCTGCGCTTCTTCCCTTGAACAATCTCGTTGAAGATTGCGTTCGCATCATAGTGAAAGCCCTTCACATCGCCGCTGACCAAAAGTAATAAGGAATTTCTCGGGCTGCCAAGATCCAACTCAGGTGCGTCGCCATCATACGAGCGGTAGGAATAGCTCGCCGAGAAAGTCGGCTTTCCGCCGTCTCCGGGAACAATCACTGCCTGAGCTCCCAAAAAGACCTCGCCCATTCCATTCGTTGGGTTTCCATTTCCGGCAGCGGTGAAATGGACTGCGGGTTCCAACGAGGAAAAGAACTCCACGCGAGGGGCGACTGAGAGCTTTAGAATTTCATTGAATCCGTATCGAGTCGAAAACTCGGGAGACACGGTCGCACCGAGAACACCAGTTTCAAACTGGAGATAGCCGACAGGTGTCAGTGCTGCGGGAGTCGAAACCGTGGGACGCCCAGGATTCGCGTCCGGCCCATCAGTGACCGCTGACTGAGCGGGAGCAGATTGAGCAAAAACCGAGGCGATGCATAGCAGAACCGTCGGCACCAAGAGGAGTTCGCACTGTGTGAACATTTTCAGTGCAACCGTGCTGCCAGGTACCAGCCACAATAAGTGTTATGCCACACGCTGTCCGCCGGAGCTTATTCGTATCCGCAGAATTCCTCCGCACGGATGTCGTCCTCAGAAATTCCTGAGCTGACGAGCATCTGGCGTACGCCAGCGACCATCGCCGAAGGGCCCGCTACGTAGTAGATCGGAACTCTTAGATCCGGAATCCATTTGGAGAGCATCTCGATCGAAATTCGCCCGGTCTCTCCCCTCCCAGGCATTCTCGCTTTTTCGGGTTGGGTGACCGTACAGACGAATTTGTAGCGGGGGTTGTATTGTTCCATTTCTCGCAATTCGTCCAGGAAAGCTGCCTCCTCAGGGACGCGAACGGAATAGAAAAGTAAGATTCTGCGGCGGGACAGCGATTCGGTTGCATTCCAGATCAAGCTGCGGAAAGGTGTGATGCCGATCCCTCCGGCCAGAAACACCACGGGGCGCGTGCCTTCCCGAGACAGAGTTAAGGATCCGTAGGGGCCCTGGAGAAGAAGCTCGGTGTTGAGCGGCAACGAATTGAGAGCGCGTTTGAACGCGGTGGTGCGGACGCGCATGGCCACCATCAGATTTCGTTCATGCGGAGCGCTCGCGATCGAGAGCGCACGAGTATTCCCTTCCAGATCCGTTTTGCCAGAGCTGAGGAGCGTAAAACTGACGAACTGCCCTGCCTCGAAGTCAAATCCTTCGGGCTTAGCAAAATAGAACGCAGAAGTGCCGGTACAGAGAGTCTTATGAGCTCGCAAGCTTACTTTGTAGGGTGGCATTGAACTCCAGTCTCCTGCTTATTCCATTGCTTCATAGATGAACGGGACTACCGTGTTGCACTGCTTGCGCCACGTGAGCCCGCCGATTAGAAGAACTGGAACAGGAGATCTTTTATTCCCGAGGACAGGCATTGCAAGAAGTTGGAATTCGCATACTACTGATCCACACCCACATTTCAGTTCACAGCTGCTGTTCGCCGCGAATCTGGCACGGTTTCTCCCTTCATGAGACTTGTCAATACTTGACGAAGTTGACCTCTCGCGCGCGACAAGCTCGACATCACAGTGCCTGGCGGCCTGCCGGTAATGTCCGCGATCTCTTTGTAAGACATCTGCTCGAGTTCACGAAGGATGAGCACTTCCCGAGATTTCCGCGGGAGCTGCTCCAGCGCCGATCGCACTAGATTGGTGCTGTCGTTTTGAATAGCAGCTTCTTCCGGATCGAGTGCGTGAGAATCGGGAGGGAAATGGTTCTCGTCAAATTCAGATGCGTCTTTCAGTCGCCGGTTCGCGTGAAACCAGGTGCGACAAGTGTTGCGGACGATTTGCAGGAGCCACGCACGCGCATCGCCACCGCGATAGCTGGGAAAGAACCGGAGAGCGCGCAAATACGCATCTTGGACTGCGTCCTGGGCGTCCTGCTCATTACGCATCAACCAACGCGCGAGGTTATAGGCGGCGTCAAGATGCGGCAAGACGGTTTGCTCAAAATCCCGTTGTTGTTTCTGCTCGAACATTAGACCCTCCTGCCACACCGTTGCTACTACTTCCGTGTGCTCGAAAGCGTCACTATGCTTCGCGCTCAGATTCCGAACAATGGACGGACAGTTCATTGAGGCTGGAATAAGCATCCCCGCGTAAACGCCACTCAATGGAAGGTTTACAGCAAACTGTTCCCTGTTCCTGTCTCAAAGAACTTTGCCCGGTGGTACACTCAGTTTCGATCGAGGTGCACTTCGCCGTGCAAGAAGCCCCTCAGGCTGGCGGAAGGCTCCGTTTTGGGGTATTCGAGCTGGATCTCCGCGCTGGCGAATTGCGCAAGCACGGCCTGCGAGTCCGGCTACAGGAACAGCCCTTCCAAGTTCTAACTATGCTGCTGGCTCACGCCGGCGATGTGGTAACTCGCGAACAACTTCAGAAAAAACTCTGGGCCGCAGACACCTTCGTGGATTTTGATCATGGGCTCAACAAAGCGATAAACAAGATCCGTGACGCTCTGGGCGATTCCGCCGAGAGTCCTCGGTTTGTTGAGACTGTTGCGCGGCGCGGCTATCGCTTCCTGGCGGACGTCAAAGACGCTGACGTCGCCGATTCAATTGTTCGCAGCCCGACGATCGCTCTCACAACCCCCATTCCCGGGACCGAAGGTCACAATCGCTCAGACCTCGCTGGTCGAGCAGCGATCGTCAGCCGAATTCCGCAGTCGCGCGCGTGGAAGTTATCGGTGCTCGCGCTGCTCCTGATCGCGGCATCACTCGCCGCGTGGAAGCTTCATCCCTGGAATCACCCGGCCCCTACGATTCGCTCATTGGCTGTGCTTCCTTTCGAAAGCCTTTCGAGCGATACATCGCAGGATTATTTCGCCGACGGGATGACCGACGAATTAATTTCGGACCTCGGCCAAATCAGCGCCTTGCGTGTGATCTCGCGTACGTCTGTGATGGGTTACAAACACGCTCGCAAGCCACTGCCCGAGATTGCTCGCGAATTGAACGTGGACGCCGTTGTGGAAGGCACTGTGCTTCGCTCTGGCGACCGAGTTCGCATCACGGCGCAGCTGATTGAAGCTCCGGCCGACAAGCATTTGTGGTCGCATAGCTACGAAGGTGAACTGCAGAATACGCTTACGCTTCAGAGCGAGGTCGCTCAAGCAATAGCAGATCAAATTCGGATTAATTTGAGTCCGCAGGAGCAAGCTGCACTGAAGAATGTGAAAGTTGTGAATCCCGAAGCCTACGAGTCCTACCTGAAAGGCCGTTACTTCTGGAACAAGCGAACGGCGGACGGTTTAAAGGTTGCGCTCGCTTATTTCAACCAAGCGACAGACGAAGATCCGAATTACGCCCAGGCTTATTCTGGTTTGGCCGACACGTATGCTTTGCTGGGAGATTGGCAGTTCGCAGTCATGACTCCTAAGGAGGCGCTTCCCAAAGCGAAGGCAGCGGCGATCAGGGCGTTGCAATTGGACAGCGCGCTCGGCGAAGCTCACAACTCACTTGCATTCTGCCTCGATGGTTTCGACTGGGATTTCGTCTCGGCAGGAAAGGAATTCCGGCGAGCGATTGAACTAAATCCTGGCTATGCGACCGCTCACCATTGGTATGCGTGGCATCTGGCCCTGTTAGGTAAGAACGATGAAGCGATCGTGGAAATGAAAAAGGCTGTAAATCTAGATCCGCTATCACTCGTAATTAACGCCGATTTGGCAGAGCTCCTTCTACTTTCCCATTCCTACGACGAATCGATCGAACAAAGCCGAAAGACCATCGAAATGGATCCGAATTTTGCTCTCGCGCACAATCAACTCGGCCAGGCCTATCTCCAGAAGCACATGAACGATGAAGCGGTGGCGGAACTCCAAAAAGCCGTTCAGCTTTCCGGGGGCAGCCCGACATCGATCGCGAATCTCGCGCGCGCCTACGTCGCGTCCAGCAAAACGAGCGAAGCGGAAAAACTACTGACCGATCTTAAGGCGCGCTCGAACCCAGGCGGTTCGCTAGCCGCGGAGATTGCCGCGATTTATGCGGCGCTCGGGGACCGAGATCAAGCGATGAATTGGCTGGAAAGAGGTTACAAAGAGCGATTTAATCCGGGTGTCCTGCTGCGGCCGGGCTTCGATCCTCTCCGCTCGGACCCGCGCTTTAAGGACCTTGAACGCCGCATCGGGCTCCCTGGTTAAGTAAGACAGAAGCAAAGGCGAGACGCGAGTTCGAGACACCTACCGATCCACAATGAGCTGGCCTGTCATGCCTCGATGCCCAAGACCACAGGTATGGCAGCATTTGAAGGAGTACGTGCCGGGAGTTTGGGCAAGAAATTCAATCGTTGTTGTTTCGCCCTTCTTGAGTTGCCAGCACTCTTCCGGCGAAGTGAATACCAACCCTGCTGAACCGTTCGCATCGGCGCCATCGGGAACCGTCAAGATCGAGAAACCGTGGTCATGGTCAGTCGCGGTGATCTTGAGTTGAATTTTCGTTCCGCTCTTCACATGGATCGGAGCGGGTGAGTATTCGTACTTCTTCGCTGTTACTTCTATGACTTGAACGCTGTCATTTTGTGCCGGGATCGGCATGGGGCGCAGAAAAAATATGCCAGGCCACAAAATAATCGCGGCCAGCGCGGGCAACAATGTATGCAACACAAGATTCCTCATTGAGACTCCTGATTATTCACAAAGGCAAGTTAAGGTTGGAGAACATCCTTCGAAGATTTGTCTGTTCTCCGCTCAAAATGTAGACCGCATCCCGTTCCGAATTATTCCCGATAATTGATCCTTGCCTTTTTTTTCCCTCTAACAGGCGATGAGTACCGGATTACTTGAGTGTGGGGAACGGAGAGACACGGCGGCTTATCGGCGAACCCTCGGTTCTGAGATCCCTACAATTTCACCGTGAAAGAGTTTCAGCCGTTCGATCAGTTGGGGCATTTCTGTGTCCAGCAACTCCGCCAGGCGGACATGGAAGCAAAAAGAGTCGCGAAAATTGTATTCGAGGACGATGCCCGCGCCGATTGCCCTCGTCATTTCGAATCTGCTTCAGTGAAGGCCGCATCGGATTCGGCCAGTCGCTCGCGTACGGCATCGACAGTTAAGCGCGAAATAGGAATGCCAAGCGTCGTTCTTGTTTGTGGCGAAATAAAGAGGATGACCGATTCCATCTTTTCGGGGATCTCATTGAGAACGCCAACATATCTCCCGCCTCCAGCCTCTACGATCGACGACATTTCGGGTTCGCTCCAACGCATAGTCACCGGTGTTTCTCCTCTCTTCGCGCGACGAACTGCTCCACATTATTCCCAATCGTCTCGCTCACCGGTTTATTCCCTTATTCTGGTTATTTCCGTCAGGCATCATTTCATCCGAAGCACGCTGACGGGCGGAGCTTGCGCCGCCTCTTAATCGCGATCGTGATGATGACTTACACGCTCGTTGCGGAAACGGCTCCCTCGGACGAGGGCTGGCTAATCGGAGCCATCCATAAGCTCGATTGCGTCGTGGGGGTTAATCGGTTGATTCGGCTACGCTCAGCGGACAGCCGACTAAATACGTGACCCTGACCGGCAACAATCCTCCAGATTTTTCCCCGATTTCCCATCGGTATCCGCTAGCTGCAAGCCCCTTGGTCATCTCGTGAAGTTCCCCAAGTGAATACGCGCGCAGGCAAGAAACCAGTCCGTCGAAGAAGAGAACGAAGGGAACCACTGGAATCAAATATGTCCAGAGGAGCCGCGACCAACGAAAGGGACGCCGGAAAGGGACGAATAGCCATGCCGCGATGGGAATTAACAACAGAGACAGTAACGTCAACGTGTGCCGCGCGGGCGCTTCAAAGATACCGATGCCCTCTCGTCTGCTAACGCTGTCCTGCAGAAGACGGCGCGCCTCGTCGGGGTTCAAGTGATGAAAAGAGGAAAAGAGCGTCCTAAACCCCTGAAGATGCCCCGGGATCTGAGTTGCGTCGATCGAATACCTGAGAAAATGAATTCGCATCTCGGCTGGAGACTCTAAATCGTGAAGCTTTCTTGTGATCGGATACTTGTCAGTGAGGAAAACTTCGGGTGGCCTCGCTCCATTTAATTCGAACTGGCGCACGAGAGATGGCCACGGGCCGCCCGCTCCCGAGCACAAATCCAGCACGCGCTCAGAACCACATTCCTCGAGCCGTTTCCGTAGAAGTTTAGCGATCGGCGCATAGGTATTCGTGAGATCCAGGATCATCTGGAGCCCGTCGACAAATTGATCCCGGAGGAATTGAGGGAACCATGGCTGCTCGTGAATCTCGAAGAGTCGCATGAATGGTGACCACACTTTCTGTAGGAATTGTGTGAACCGCGGCGCAAGTCAAGACCTCGAGCCACGCCCAGATCAAAGCCGCGCGCGCAACACGTGCGCCCCCGTGAGGATCGAAGTCGGTCTGCCGCTTGCGCCGTAAATCGCAATCGCCCGATTGCCACTTCTTCGGTTTGCGCTGCATTTTACTAACTGCTTTTCTGAGATTTTTATTCCGTCTCTAACGTGGCAATCGCGCTCTGTATCGGATCCGTCGGGCGCGGCTGGTTCAGGCGTTAACACAATCGACGGTAAATCTCGGGTCGTTCGAGTCAAGTGAGCTGGCGATTGACTTGCGGTGATGGCGCGTGTGGTTCCCAGTTGTATCCTTTAGCAACTCACATAGCCGCGTTCGTGCCTTGTGTACCTGCGATTTTGTATTTCCCACAGAACATCCACACATCTGAGCGATCTCGTTGTGCTGATATCCCTCAACGTAGCGGAGAATAAACATCGCCTTGTATCCGGGCGCCAGCTGGTCGATGGCTGCTTCAAGCGTGACGCGGTCAACGACGCCGTTTAGTTGCAGGTCAGGGACGCCAAATTCCGCGGGAGCCGTGTTGATCTGCCCCTCAGGGTCTGCGATTGTGTCGAAGGAAGTTTCCGGTAGAGCTTTTTTCCGGAATCGCGCCAGGACGATATTGACGGACATCCTGTGCAGCCACGTAGAGAAGGCTGATTCACCACGAAACGCGCCGATCTTCCGAAACAGATGCAGAAAGACATCCTGGGTGAGATCTTCTGCTTCCGTTTGGTTTCCCACCATGCGAAGGCATAGAGCGTAGATCTTTCGGCTGTGCAACCGATAGATTCGTTCAAACGCGCCGGCGTCACCCTGTTGAGCCAGTCGCACGGCATCCGTCTCAGTGAACTCTCGTTGTTCGGCTTGACTCGCTGCTTTCACGGTATCGTCCTTTAGGCTCTTTCTTGCCTGGCTCGGAATGCCGCCTCTCAGACTCGAAAAGCCAAGTAAAAAACATTCAAGTGATCCGAAGCCGCTGCGCCAACTCGACCGGCGGCTCCTGAATCTCACCGCCGGCCTGTTGATGCTTCACACCGACGCTCGAGGCTAGTCTCCGAATGTGAAGGTGTCCTGCTTATCCTTCACGACTTCCTGCTGCACCTGCTTCGGATACACGAATTGATGGCCCTCGAGGTTCCCTTGATAGGACCAAGAGACAATCGCCGCCGGCTGTGATACCCCTCGCTCCGCGAGAACGATGGAAGCCTTCCCGGTAGCGCCCTTCTGCACGGTGGGCCGCGCCTGAATCAGGGCAATCACGTTGGTCCGATCCGCGTTCGAGATCCTCACGATTTCGTGGTTGAAGTTATTCACGATCTCGAAGAGATAGGTCCCTGCTGGGAGCACGTGGCCGGGAATCTGAACCGGCTGGTTGAATGTGAACAAAGTAGCCTGATTCGATTCGTCTGCGCGTACCACAGGCAGGGCGATCAAGAATGCAAGCAAGAATGTAATGGTGACAAAATTCCTGACGACAGTAGCTTTCTTCATAACAGCTCCTTGTTTGATGTGCCCCTTCGATATTGTTGAGGCTTGTTTCTTCTATCTAGACCGCGTTACCCGTCACGTTATTCCCGCGTGCCACGCTTAGCGAAATTCTCACTCGGAACGGTGCTCGGGAAATAAGTCGTCTCGGTGGTAGATCCACACAAGCCTCAAACTTGAGGACAGGACGAGGAGCGGATTTATTCTCAACTGCTGCACGTGTTCGACGCACGAGCAGACATACAGAAAATGCGGATGCACATGGAATAAGAGAGGCGCCTCGCCAGTCTAGAAGTATGCAAGTGCGTTCCGCGGCAGCGCGGGTCCCCCAGCCATCCCGCGCTGCCACCCAACGTCCAGCGCCGAACGAATTCAAGGGACAGAAACGGGCAGTACACAGGCGTGATTCTGCGCATGCATCGGATCAGGGACAGATCAGGTAACTACCAGGGGATGGGTATTCCCCATGATGAGGTTGCGGCAAAGTGTAACGATTTCGATCTAGCGAGGAATCTGAGCGAGGCCGCCCAAGTATCGTTCAACCGGACCGAGACGACCAAGTCTTAGGCACTGAGTCCAAAGTTCCTATTTATTCGCCGTTTGCGCGAACAATTCATATCGAAGGGGAAGTTCGCGTGAGGATCAGCACCCATTGAAGATTGGCTCCCCGGGCTAGATTCGAACTAGCAACCCTTCGGTTAACAGCCGAATGCTCTACCATTGAGCTACCGGGGAACCGGTATAATGCGGTGGCAACAATCTTACGACAGCGTAGTTTCTTCCGCAATCACGCGGCGCAATCTTCCTCGGCGGGAAATTCGTTCGACTCGACTGACGAAACGCTCCAGCGCATATAGACTGTTTCGGATGGCAAGAAGCTCCAACAATGAGCACGCGCGCGCGTTTCCAATCTCCTATCGCCAGTTGGCCGCTGCGCTTGCGTGTGGACTTGTGCTGCGCCTGCTCTTCATCTCGCGCTTCCCGTTTTATGCGGGCGATACGAGATTCTACGAAGAGCTTGCGCAGAACTGGCTGTATCACGGCGTTTACGGCCTCTTCATCCGGGGCGAACTGATTGCCGTCGATCAGCGAGTTCCAGGATATCCGGCTTTTCTCGCCGTCATTTATTCGATATTTGGCCGCACCCGCC
>Ga0210388_10001877_pt1 | contig 16494 bp, 12 predicted proteins | sample IncBWC19OmetaG_FD_155485 | JGI IMG/M metagenome (GOLD analysis project Ga0210388, IMG submission 155485) | Forest soil microbial communities from Barre Woods Harvard Forest LTER site, Petersham, Massachusetts, United States - Inc-BW-C-19-O ...
GGGCAGAATGGTCCCGGCTTCAACTTCAGGAACCAGGTTTACGCCGCGCACGGTTGGGCGACGCTCAACGTGAATTTTCGCGGCTCGACCGGCTACGGACAGAAATTCGCCGATGCGGTCTTCGCCGATCAAGACGGCAACGAAGGCCAGGATGTTTTGTACGGCGTCAGCGCGGCGGTGCGGCGCTACTTGTGGATCGACCGCGAGCGCATGGGCATAGAAGGCGTGAGCTACGGAGGCCAGCTCACGGATTGGCTGATAACTCAGACAAATGAATTCAAAGCCGCGATCCCCACCGCCGGAATCGCCAACCTGGTCAGCTACAACTACATGACCTACTACAACCAGTATGAAGAGATGGAATTCGGCCAATTCCTTCACCAAGGCAATTTGATGGACGTGGCTTGGGAGCGTTCAGCGCTGAAGCACGTGGCCGGAGCGCACACCCCGACCATGCTCATTCACGGTGAGAACGACAATGATGTACCCATCGCTGAAGCGGAACAGTTTTTCATCGCGTTAAAAGATGTGGGGACGGAAGCGGTCTTCGTGCGCTACCCGCGCGAAGGCCATGGCATCCGCGAAACAAAGCATGTGATCGACTGGACCGACCGGTCGATCGCTTGGTACGAGAAGCACTTTCCGAAAGCCGGCGCTGAAGGGGTGACGAACGTCCAGCCTTGATTCGCGACGGCAAGGCTCAATCCTTTCTTCGTCATCTCGTGACTGGCCTCTAAGCAAAAACAGAAAGAGCCCGCCATAAGCGGGCTCTTTTATTAGAGCATTTCGTGTTTCGTGTTCGAATTACAGAATCGTGCTTACGACTTGGCTTCAGCTCCAGCCGTCGCCACTGCCGCCACTTCTTCGCGAGCGGCGCGCTTGATACGGGCAGCCTTGCCGCGCAAATCGCGCAGGTAGTACAGACGAGCGCGGCGAACTTTGCCCTTGCCGACCACTTCAATCGAGCTGATCGAGGGCGAGTGCAGCGGGAAAATGCGCTCGATGCCGACGCCAAAGCTCACGCGGCGCACCGTAAACGTGGCGCCCGAAGCGCGGCCCTTCTTGGAGATCACGACCCCTTCGAACGCCTGCAGGCGTTCCTTTTCCTTCTCGCCCTCGCCTTCCTTCAGGCGGACGTTGACGCGCACCGTATCGCCGGGGCGAAATTCGGGGAGGTCTTTGCGCAGTTGCGCTTCATGGAGTTTTGCTATAACCAGATTCATGTTCGTATTCCCTGCAGACCCACTCAGGCGGGGCCAGCTCTTCAAAAGCAAACCCCAATTATAGCCAAATATTCACAATTTACCTAGCGCTATCGGTCGTTTTGAGACAGCTTGCTGCGTGAAGGGGAAGGTCGGCCCTACGCGGGCGCACCCGTAGAAACGTTCCGCTGAATGACGCTTGTCGCAAAGCGTTCCATCTCTTCGAGTTGTGGGCTGAATTGAAGCAGGACCAGATCGACCCCGACCGCTTCGAATTTTGCGAGGCGCTCTGAAACCTGTTCGGGTGTGCCCACCAAACCCGAGCGTAATCCGCGATTGGAAACGGAGTAGTCTTCGATCGAAACGCGCTGTTCAAGCTGCGTTCCGGCGAGCCACTGCTGGTAATTCGCATTGCCCGCGGCGGACTGCTTGACGTCGGTGATGCGCTTTAGCTCGTCCTGCGCTTCACGCTCCGTTTCGCGCACGATGGTGTAGGCCGCGACACCAAACTTCAGCGGCGGTAAATTGTGCCGGGCTCGACGTTCGCGCAGGTCCGCGATTTTTTCGCCGACACGCTCAGGCGGATCGCCGTGCATCAGGTATGCGTCGCACTTTTCCGCGATAAGGTCCTTCGCCGCAACCGATTCGCCTCCCGCATAGATCGTCGGGTTTGGCTTGGAAACAGGTTTTGGTTCGAGAACGTTGTCTTCGACGCGGTAATACTTCCCCGCATAAGAAAAGTGATCCTTTGCCCACACACCGTGCAGCACATCGAGCCATTCGTTAGTGCGCGCGTAGCGATCATCATGCTGCTCGAATCCAACACCATACTTCTTCGCTTCGTCCGACCACCAGGAAGACACAACATTCAACGTGAGTCGTCCGTTGCTGATGTGGTCGATGTTGGCGGCTTGTTTTGCAAGCAGCGCAGGCAAATGAAACGTCGGCCGCACCGCAACCATCAGCTCAAGTCGTTCCGTGACCGCAGCCAGCGCAGCCGCCGTCGACCAAGCATCCAGCGATGGCGCTTCCACGCCCTTAATATCGTTCAAATTCAATTCCGCGATCAGCATCAGGTCGAAGCCAATCTGTTCGCTTCGCTGCGCGAGCTTCTTCACGTAAGGCCAGGTCGCAGGCATGTTTTCGTCCGCAACGTTGCGCAGCCATCCGCCAAATACGGGAAGCCAGTAGCCGTATCTCATCGAATGCTCCCAGTGGAGACGAACCCATCGCTTCGGCTGGTCTCGTGAATCCGCGCTTCATTAATGAGGTAATCCGCCAGCCGCGCATACGGATTGAAGCCAATCATGCGCTCGGGATCGGAGACAAAATTCGAAAGCGCGTTGATGTCGTAATAAAGCAGCCGGCCGGTGCGGTCGTCGATAACGTACTCGATGCCGCCGACCTCGATGCCGGCGACTTCCATGATGCGTTCGACGTCATCGATAACTTGCCGCGGCGGCTCGTAGGCTTCTACCGTAAGCCCCGATTTTGGTGCGTCAACGGGGCATGCCAGGCGCGTCAGCTCTTCGCCCTTTGTGTTCTTGCAAATGTCTGCCGGGCACAAGTCAAACGTATCGCCCGTAATGTGAATCTGAATCGCGTAGAGGTATTCGCCGCCGAGAACTTCCACTCGTGTGATCACTCCGTCGCGCGCCTTAAAAAATTCCTGCACAAGCGCCACATTGTCGATTCCAAACGATAAGCTGTTCTCTTCGACCGCCCCGCGCAATTCGTCCGGCGAATTGAACTTCTTTATCCCCGCTCCGCTGCCGCCGATGTTCGGCTTGATGATCAGCGGATAGCCGATAGCTTCAGCCGCGCTCAGCGCTTGCGAAGGATGGTTGATCACCCTCGCTTTCGGATATTGCAAACCCAGCGCTTCCAACACCGTGCACTGCAATGCCTTGGAGATTTCGTGAGTGAAAGCTCGCGAGCCATTCACAACGCGAACGCCTTTTTCTTCCAGGTGAGCCAAATAGTTGAGCGTGTAAAAGATCCCATGACCGATTCCGCGCTGCCATGCGGAAGGACTCATTCGATTGAAGAACAGCGAATACTCGCGCTCCTTAGCCGCCACATCATATTGATGATTCCGCGCGTCTACACGGACCCAGTTCGCACCCTTAGCGTCGAGTTGATCGAAGAGCGGCTTGAACCAATGTTGCTGCTCGTAATAAATGGCGATGGGTTTCCCCGCGCCGTGCTCCTTACCGTTTCCGCTTCCCGCGTTGCTCATGGCACTGTGCTCCTCATCCACTTAACAATGAAAAAGGGCCGCTTATTCCGAGCGGCCCTGGATTCCTTTTAGGTTTAGTCTTGCGCTAGACCGAAGGACTTGCCATGCCGCTTGCGGCAGTACACATACAAGCGCAGCATGGACAGGCGAGCTCCCGTCCGCAAGCGCAAAGGCCTTGCGTGGTGCACAAACCATCGTTCTGAAGCGCTGCTTTCACAGAAACCCAAGTATAGCGCGAGCTCTTTTCAGCGCAAAAGCAAATCGGGGCGGTTACGCCGGGTCTTCTCGAGGGCCGCGGCGCGGCGCCAATTGGCCACCTCGGCGTGGTTGCCTCCGATCAGAACCTCGGGTACCTTCCAGCCGCGAAAATCGGCTGGCCTCGTGTAGTGGGGAAAATCCAGGAGGAGCTGGCTCGCGGGTGATGAGTCAGCTTGTAGGGGCACGGCATGCCGTGCCCTTTCGGCCGAGGATTCCTCGCGCGAAGATACATTTGCGCTGAAAGATTCATTCTGCGAAGAGGCTTCGTTTCCCAGCGCGCCGGGAACAAGCCTCGTAACCGCGTCAATAATCAGCATCGCAGGAAGCTCCCCGCCGCTCAACACATAATCTCCGACGGAAATTTCTTCGGTGGCAAGATGTTCGGCGACGCGCTCATCCACTCCTTCGTACCGCCCACATAGAAGCACGATACGATCCAGCCGCGCATAGCGTCGCGCGGTTTCCTGCCGGAAAAGTGTTCCCGCGGCCGACATCAAAACGATGGCCGTCTTCGGATCTTGAACAGCGGGCTGCTCGGCACTGCCTAAACTCCGTCCAAGCAGCGCTTCGACCGCTTCGAAAAGCGGCTCCGGCTTGAGGACCATCCCCTCGCCTCCGCCAAACGGACGGTCATCGACGCTGCGGTGGCGATCCTTGGTGAACACACGCAGGTCTTGTATCTGAACCTCAACGAGGTTTGTCTCGCGAGCTCGCCGCAGGATGCCGTGATCGAGCGGGCCCGCAAAAAATTCTGAAAAAATTGTAACGAGGTCGAAACGCATCTTCAGCCAGTGTAGCCAAAGACGGAAGCGCCTGCCATTGAGTCTTTCAAAGCTAATTTAGAGATAGAGATGCAATTGTTCGGCAGCAAAGGTCAGGGTCAGTTTCTGTACCTCAGAACAGCTTGTACCACCTTGCTTAGCTTCGTAATCTTGTCACACCCATTTACCGCCTGAATCCAGCCCGCTAGAGGAGTCACGCGATGGCGTTCCTTTGTCGGATTCCCGAAAAATTGTGCATCTTGTTGGTTGGCTTGCTGTTTGTCCAGCTAGCGGGATGTGCCGGGTTGAGCTCCACGGGCAATGGCCCCACAGGCAACAGCGGCGGCGGAGCGACAGCTCCCACAGCTCCAACTGGATTGCTGGCAACAGCGGGAAACGCCGAGGTCAGTCTTACCTGGAGCGCAAGCTCCGGGGCCACGGGCTATTACGTCCAGCGCGCCACCGTGAGCGGCGGCCCGTATGTACAAATCGCTGTCCCCGCGACGAATAGCTACTCCAACACCGATCTGACTAATGGGACGACCTACTATTATGTAGTCTCGGCGTTCAATTCCGCCGGCCAAAGCGCAAACTCCAGCCAGGCCAGCGCCACGCCCTCCGCGCCTGTCACCCCCCCAACCGCCCCGACCGGACTCCAAGCCACCGCTGGAAATACGCAAGTGAGCCTGGTATGGGCTGCGAGCGCAGGAGCAACGAGCTACCACGTGAGGCGTTCGACGACTAACGGCGGTCCCTATACACAAGTTTCAGCGCCAACAGGGACGAACTTCACCGACTCCGGCCTCGCAAACGGGACAGCCTATTTTTATGTTGTGTCTGCGCTGAATTCCGCAGGCGAAAGCACCAATTCCTCTCAGGTGAGCGCTACACCTGTCGCTCCTGCCGCACCACCCGCCGCTCCAACCGGCTTGCAAGCCACCGCTGGCAATGCTCAAGTGAGCCTCAGCTGGAGCGCAAGCACGGGTGCAACGAGTTATCACGTCAAGCGCAGTACGACCAGCGGCGGGCCGTACACTCAGGTCGCAGCGCCAACTACCACGAGCGATTCGGACACTGGCTTGACCAACGGCACGACCTACTACTACGTGGTCTCCGCACTGAACGCCGCCGGCGAGAGCACCAATTCTGCTCAAGCGAGCGCCACGCCCAGCGCCCCTGCCACACCTCCCGCCGCGCCAACCGGGCTGCAAGCCACCGCAGGCAATGCTCTTGTGAGACTCACCTGGACCGCCAGCACAGGAGCGACGAGCTATCACGTTAAACGCAGCACCACCATCGGCGGGCCGTACACTCAGATTGCAGCGCCAACTACCACGAGCGATTCGGACACTGGCTTGACCAACGGCACGACCTACTACTACGTGGTCTCCGCACTGAACGCCGTGGGAGAGAGCGCCAATTCATCTCAAGCATCTGCAACGCCAGTCGGCGCCGCAGCCGACGTGACGATTACCGTCAATCCTGCAATCACCAAGCCCATTTCTCCCTACATCTACGGCCTCAATTTTTATTCTAGCGTTGCGGGCGCCCCGTCGCTGCTCACCTTCGACCGCGACGGCGGCGATCGCTGGACCGCATACAACTGGATCAATAATGCCTCCAACGCTGGCAGCGACTATCTCTACGAAAACGACGATTACCTCTGCAACGGAAGCTGCAATGCCAGCATTCCGGCAGAAGCCGTGCGTTTGTTCATCAGTGGCGATCAATCGAATAACATGGCCAGCCTGGTGACGCTGCAAATGCAGGGCTACGTATCCATTGACACGACCGTAGTGCAAGTGCCCATGCCGTTTCCGAACTTGCAGTATTTCCGGCCCGCTGTGGACCAAAAGAGAGCCGCGTCTAGCGCACCGTTTACGCTGACGCCGCCAGCCGCTTCGACGGACAACAACGTCTACATGGACGAGTTTGCCTGGGCGCTGGACCAGGACTTCCTGAGCGCCAATATTTTTGGTGCCAGCCCCACGCAGCCGACTTTCATCAGCCTGGACAATGAACCGGACCTGTGGAACTCCACTCATCAGGAGGTTCAAGGCCCTACGAACGTCTCCTCAGCTGCTTTCGTCACCAAGACCGTCAACCTTTCGACGGCGCTGAAAAGTTTAAGCAAGAATGCGCAGACACCCGCCAGCCATTTTTCCGATCTCGTGATCTTCGGGCCTGTGAACTACGGTTTTGAGGGAATCTACAGTTGGCAGGGCGACCCCACACTGAGCCCTACGCCGAATGGTGCCGATTGGTTTGCTGATAAGTATCTGACGGGATTGCACAGCGCTTCGACGGCCTTTGGCGCGCCGCTGGTCGACGTCTACGATTTCCATTGGTACGCGGAAGTCTATGACTCGAACGGCACTCGCATCACCGACATGACCGGGACCACGCTGACTGACGCGCAGGTCCAGTTGATCGTGCAGAGTCCGCGCGATTTGTGGGACACAACGTGGACAGACACTGGCAACAGCAACCCGTGGATCGTAGAAACCCTGGGCGGGCAAGCCATCAACATGCTGGGACGCCTACAGGCCAAAATCAACGCCGAAAATCCCGGCATGAAGCTCTCCATCACCGAGTACAACAATGGCGGGTCCAATCACATCGCCGGAACGATCGCGCAAGCCGACAATCTGGGGGTTTTTGGCGCCCAAGGGCTGTTTGCCGCCAGTTTGTGGCCGCTCGATAGCGCGCAACCCTATATCCTGGGCGGCTTCCGCGCCTTCCGTGGCTTTGACGGTGCAAGTGCGTGCTTCGGCGACACTTCGCTGCAAGCCACGTCGAGCAACGTGGGAAATGTGATGGTCTACGCGAGCACCGACTCGACGACCCCGGGCCGCACTGTGTTCGTGGCCATCAACCGCTCAACTTCCGCGCAAGTCACAGCGATCAGCGGCGCAACTCTTTCTGGCACCGCCCACTTGTATCAAATGACCGCAGCCTCAACCCAAGGGCAAAACCCTGTCGCGCCAGTGTCGATCGGGACAATGGCCACAAGCGGCTCGTCTCTGACGATCTCACTCCCGGCGCTGAGCGTCACCACAATCGACGTCCACTAGTCGCTATCCCATAGATGGTTCTAGGGAGGGCACGGCTTCAGCCGTGCCGAAAACGCCCCGGAAAAGGTGGGCTTTAGCCCCTGAGGAAACTCTTCGCGTCTCGCAGCATCCATTTGTGAGACGAGTTCTAGTCGCTCAAAGAAAATTCATTTGCGGGATTAAGTCTTGTCGTTTAAATCGCGAAGGCCATCAGGAAGCACAACATCGATCCGCCGTTCGGCCGTGTTGACGCGCGTACAAATGTCTTCAGCAAGCGGAACAAGAAGCTCCCCAGCCGAAGTATCAACGACCAAAAGCGGAGTTCCGGCAACTCCTTCGCCAGCGATTTGCACCTCTTTAACCACGCCCAGCAAAGACGGCGCGCTAGCAAGCGAGCAAGGTGCAGAAGAAACGGCAGCAGGCTCCGCAAAATTTTCAAACACCAAACATCCAACCAGATCATCCAGAAAATATTGGCCTGCGGAAAGCTTCGCCCTTTTTTCTATTGGCAGGAGTACATCGAGTCCGCGAAACTTTTCCGCCTCGGAAATCGAGTTGCACCCTTCAAAATGAAATACGGCCTGTCCCTTGTGGTTCTGGCTAAGCCAGCAAGCTTTCAACGCGGTAAGACGCGGCTCGGCGACGGCGCGGCCACTTGCTCCAAGAAAAACTTCCGTCAATTTTGTTAGCCGTTCAGGAAAATCCGTGAGGAGTTGTGCAGCTACTTCGCCTTTATTGCCGCGCGGCCGTAGAATCCGCGCTACGATCACCCAACGCTGGGCTTCGGAGCTCAATCTTCCAGTATCTCGAGGGTATAACGCTTCTTTACTTTCATCCCAGCGGCGCCGAGCAGCGTGCGTACAGCTTTAGCTGTGCGCCCCTGCCGCCCAATCACTTTGCCCAGGTCCTCGGGATGCACCCGTAGCTCAAGCACGGTCACCTGTGAACCGTCGACAGACTTGACCTGCACTTCCTCGGGATGGTCCACCAGAGCCTTCGCGATGCTTTCGACCAGCTCTTTCATCCTTCACCTCCACGTGCTCGATCTTCCCCTGGGCCGTGGAAAACGCGCCCCAGTCTGGCTGGGGACGCGCAAGGGATGGATACTTCGCAGGGATTACGCGATCTTCTGTTGGTGGATAAAGCTACGAACGGTGTCGCTGGGTTGCGCACCGACTCCGAGCCAATGCTTGATGCGTTCGGCGTTGAGCTTGATCTCCGCGGGCTTCTTTAGCGGATCGTACGTTCCCACCAACTCCACAACACGCCCGTCCCGCGGCTTGCTGCTTTCAATCACCACCACGCGGTAGAACGGCTTCTTCTTCTTGCCAATCCTGGATAAACGAATAGTGAGCACTAACAGATGCCTCCACCAGATATCTTAGCCTGTCCAGGCAGCCTGCGGCAATCGAAGAGTCGGGTATCAGACCGATTTCCGGCCACCCGACTTGTCAAGCTTTATAGCTGCCTGGAACGGCCTGGAAATAGAGCGTCGAATATCCTACCTAGTATCCGCCGAAGGGCCTTTTCCGTGAGGCGGTCAGGCTCGAAGTGGCTCTCGAGTACCAAACCCGAGATAATCGGCCCGAGGGCAATCAGAGACAGATCATTGTCCCTTCTCTTGTCCTGGGTAAGTTGACCGAACAGCTTTTTGTAAAACGCATCATCATTCGTAGGCTTTGGCAGTTCGAGGCCCTTCCGAAGCCGCTCTTTCGATTCCGGATGACGGAGTGCATAGAGTTTAAACTCGAGTGTCAGAGTCGGCCACATCCTGTCCTGCACAAGTCCGACATAGAACTCACGAAACGCTTCCAAACTCTCCTTCCGATTGGTACAGCTTTGAAGACTTGTAGCGAGCCGATCAACATAGGATCTGGTTCGATGCTCGTAGAGAACAAGAAACAAATCTTCTTTGCTCTTGAAGTGCGTGTAAACCGCCCCTTTGCTTCTGCCTGCCGTCGCAGCTATCTCATCCAGTTGGGCACTCTCATACCCATCCCGTAGAAACACTTCTTGCGCGGCATCTAGAAGCCGCGCGCGTGTCTCCTTGGTTCGAAGCTCTTGTTTACTCACCGTCTCCATGGCATTCCCTCATTTAAACATTCCCCACTCATTTTCGCTTGACAACAAACTGACCGGTCAGTATGTTTTTATCATTATACAAGCTGCATAACTTTGCGAGCAAATCGTCATGAGGAGAGTCTATGAAGAGAGCGCTGCTTTTTGTTCTGTGCTTGTTCTTGATCTTGGCGTCACCCGTCCGGTCGCAGCAAGATGCGAAAGCCATTTACAAGGATCCAAACGCCGCGATTCCCGATCGCTTACATGATCTGCTGACCAGGATGACCGTTGAGGAAAAAGTCGCCCAATTGGAAAGCGACTGGAACCTGCCCGCATTCGGGGCTTTGAAAATGCCGAGCATCTTCGAACAAGACCATCTGGACGACGCCATGGTCAAAAAGGTGGCGGGCCACGGTCTTGGCACCTACGCTTTCCTTGACGATTTCCTGGGGACGAGCGGTCCGGCCAATCCTGCCTTGGGTGCGCAACACAGAAATCTGTTGCAATCGTGGGTCATCAAGAATACTCGCCTCAGCATTCCGGTTCTCTTTCATGGTGAGGCTCTGCATGGCGCGGTTGTACCGGGCGCTACGTCTTTTCCGGCAGCCGTGGGATTGGGAAGCACTTGGGATCCCGAGCTGCTCGAGAAGATGTTCACGACCGTAGCGCTCGAAACGCGCGCCGCTGGAAACGCTCTTGTCCTCGCGCCGGTTCTCGACTTGAGCCGTGATCCTCGCTACGGCCGCGTCGAGGAAATGTATTCCGAGGATCCATATCTTGTCGCACAGTTGGGAATCGCCGCTGTCAGAGGTTTGCAAGGATCGACGGAACGACTCGATGAGAATCATGTCTTCGCCACGGCCAAGCATTTCGTCCACGGACAGCCAGAGAATGGAACGAACGTCGGCCCCAATGATTTTTCTGAGCGAACGATGCGGGGCATTTTTCTCTATCCATTCGAACAGGTCGTCAAGAACGCCCACATCGAAGCGGTCATGCCCTCCTATAATGAAAATAATGGAGGAATTCCTTCGCACGCCAACTCGTGGCTGCTGAAAGATGTTCTACGAAAAGAGTGGGGATTCGCCGGTCTTACGGTTTCCGACTATACCGCCGTCGAACAGCTCGCTTCTCTGCAACACATTGCCGCAGACCCTTCCGCGGCGGGTTTGCTTGCCTTTAAGTCCGGAGTGGACATGGAACTGCCAACACCCGCCGGATTTCCGTCCCTGGTAGCTGCGGTTCAATCCGGCAAACTGTCGGAAAAAGAACTCGATGAGGCAGTGGGCCGAGTGCTCACGGCAAAATTCCGGGCCGGCCTGTTCGAACACCCTTATGTGGATGAAGCCCGAGCCAAAGCTGAAGTCGGCAACAAGGATCATGCGAAGCTCGCCCGCCAGGTAGCCGATGAGGCGATCGTTCTTCTCAAGAACAAAGACAATCTACTGCCCCTCGATCCTAAGAAGATCAAGACTCTCGCTGTGATTGGTCCGAACGGAAAAAAGGAGAGGATTGGCGGTTACAGCGCTCTTCCTCCTTATTACGTCTCCGTTTTCGATGGAATTCAAAAAAGAGCGGGAGCGGACGTGAAAGTCGTGTTCGCGGAAGGCTGCAAAATTTCAGAACCTGACACAGCACCGAATCTGAATTCAATTTTGCCGTATGAAGCGCCGAACGACGAAACTGACCAGAAACTCATTCAAGAGGCCGTGGAAACGGCAAAATCAGCTGACATAATTGTGCTCGCACTCGGCGGCAACGAAGCCGTCTCGCGCGAATCAATCGGAAACATTGGCATGCCGAAGCCCTCTTATGGTGACTCGGACACTCTGGAACTCCCCGGACGTCAGAACGAACTTGTTCATGAGATTGCCAAGCTCGGAAAACCGATGGTCGCCGTACTGCTGAACGGCAAGGCATATGCGATCGAGCAACTCGCTTCCGAGGTCCCTGCAATTCTGGAAGGATGGTACCTCGGCCAGGAAACAGGCAACGCAATCGCGGGAGTAATGTTCGGGGACGTGAATCCGTCCGGGCACCTTCCTGTGACCATCGCGCGCAATGTAGGTCAGCTTCCGGTGTACTACTACAGGACACCCGCCGCGCGGCGCGGCTACGTTTTCCACGATAACTCTCCGCTCTTTCCTTTCGGATACGGCCTCAGTTACACGACCTTCAGTTTTGGAAAACCTTCCCTCGATCGCGAAAAGATCTCTTCGAACGAGTCCGCGAAAGTCTCTGTCACAATTACAAACTCTGGAAATCGAGCCGGCGATCAGGTGGTTCAGATGTACGTACACCACGTGGTGAGCAGCGTTGTCCAACCGGTGATCGTGTTGCGTGGTTTCAAGCGTGTCCATCTCGAGCCTGGAGCTTCGACCACCGTCACCTTCCAGGTGGGACCCGATCAGCTATCCATCTTGGACGCTCAGATGAAAAAAACAGTTGAGCCAGGGCTCGTCGACATGCTCCTCGGCTCGAGCTCGACGGAGACGTCATCCGTTCGCTTGACGATCTCCGAATAGACCATCGCATTTGGGCACCGAACCAACCAATAAGCAGGAAAGAAATATAAATGTGGTGATCTCAATGAGTTGACGCCTGCTCGACGCGGCAATCGGAGACTCAGGGGTACCGGGCAAGTTTCCGGTCCCTCCGGTGAGTGGAATTTGGCGCTTGGCAGCGGCAAGAGAAGCGGGCCATCGGCGCCCAGATCTGACGTCTCGGCCGATTCGCTTTCGGGTCGTGAGAGATTTTCTCCTCGTCTATACGCCGGAAGAAAACCCGCTGGTGGTTCTGGCTGTGCTGCATGGCTGGTGTATTCCGCGCGTGTTGCGAATCCTGATAAATATATTTCGGAGTACGTATCCGAGTAGTATACATAGATAGATGAAATAGCGCTTGACACGGAGTTTGCGTTCGCCTATCGTCCGCGACGCGTAGTCAGGCCCACCAGCAGACCGATAAGCAGGAACGACCATTCTCTACCTGCAAATACAGACGTAGAAGTGTGCCCCGTGGCAGCGAGTGCTCTTGGGATCAACGACGAGGGCAACCTCGTCAGAGACTTAGCAAGCGGAGAACATCCATGAACAGAGAAGGAGAAAACCCCAACGTCGTCCCGGTGAACCACGAGCCAACTAAAGATAGGAAAGCGAAGGGCCCGAACCGCAGGCAATTCCTGGGCGGGGTCAGCGGCGTAGCAGCCGCGGCCGCAACTTTAGGAGCGATCGGCTTGGAGCCCCTAGTTGGAGGAAAAAACTCGGTCGCGAAGGCGTCGGTTGTTCGCTATCCAGTGGATGGGCGGGCAGATGCAAGCCTCCGTTACCGAACTGAAACAGCAAAAGCCGAGGACGTCAACGTTCCCGAACAAGCGGACAATGGCGATGCCAAGAGATTTAAGGATTTCAGCGGAAATTACAGCAAGGCTTTGGCTCACGACGCCCTTGGCGTGCCCAACCTGGCTTCCTACCAGAGTTTAATATTTGCGTTGACGACCAGAGAATTTTCAGATTTTCAAAACATTATCGTAGGTACACCCGGTGGCGGTCCCAACTCGAAACTGGTCACTCCGCCAGCGGCTTTGGCGTTTGATCTGGAGGGGTTAGATTCCCATGCCACGGTTATTCCACCCGCACCAAGCGTGGCGAGCGCGCAGACCGCGGCTGAAGAGGTCGAACATTACTGGGCCGCACTGCTACGTGATGTGCCATTCAACGACTATCCTGGCAGTGCGCTGGCTGCCAAGGCCGTGGCCGACATGAATAATCTCTCCTTTTTGAAGAGCAACAAAAACACCGAATATCCCTTCCCGTTGACGCCGCAGAATCTGTTCCGTGGTCAGATATTCAACGGCGACGGCAACGTTCTCGGGCCATATATATCGCAATTCATGGTCCAGCCAACGTTTATGGGTGTTCAGCCGCTAAGCCAGCAATATAAGACGTTTCTCCCTGGAGTCTCCAACGACTTCATGACCAATCCCAGCGTTTTCCAATTGATTCAAGACGGCGGAGCTTCGGGCACCCTTAGCTTTGATCCGACGTTCCGCTGCGTACGCAATGGCCGTGATCTTGCCGCGTATACCCACGTTGATGCTGTCTACCAGGCATACTTGACAGCGTTCCTGGTTTTGGGCAGCATCAGCGCGCCACCTAACCCCGGCAACCCCTACATTGCCTCGAAAACTCAAAAATCGGGCGTGACGCTTGGCGTCAATGACGCCCCGGTAACGATCGCAGAGATAGCCACGCGCGCACTTAAAGGTGCCTGGTTCCACAAGTGGATCGTAGACTTGCGCCTGCGGCCCGAGGAATATGGTGGGCTGGTACAGGCCAGGTTGACGGGGACCACACCCTCACCACAAGCCGCTGCGGCATTACACGAGGATGTACTCAACTCCGCCGTGCTCATGATCATTAACGCAACCTATGGAAGCTACTTGCTGCCGCAGGCGTTCCCGGAAGGGTCGCCAACACATCCGTGTTACCCGACTGGGCATGGGGCCGTGGCCGGCGCCTGTATCACGGCGATCAAATTCTTCTATGACTGCACCCAGAAAATCCGGCCCTTGCTGACCGCAGCCGGCAGGGACGTGGTGGTGCCAAGCGACGATGGGCTCTCCCTCAATACCTACGCGGGCTCAGACAGTGACAGCCTTGACATCAACGGCGAATTGAGCAAGCTGGCTTTCAACATCTCACTTGGTCACGGGATTCACGCTGGCATCCATTTTCGTAGCTCGACATTCTGGTCCATTTTGCTGGGTGAGCAGATCGCGCTCAGCATCTTAAATGATCGCGCAAAGTCGTACGCTGAACCGTTTACCATTACCATCACGAAGTTCGATGGCACCTTAGCCAAAATTTCCAACGAACGGTCCTGGTAAACGCCCATAACTCCATTCCCGTCATAGCTTTACTTCATAACTCGCGGACACCCCCGGGTGGGGGTCGATTCTCTCCGCTCATCCAGGTGTGCGCAGTCCAATCTCAGCTAACCCCTTTAGAATCCGCGGTTACAAAAAAACCGGGCTGGGGACCCCTCCTCATCCATCGTCAGGCTGTCCGCTCCAACGCCCGATGCGGGATACTCCATGGTGGTAGGGCTTCCAAAGGAAGGACACCACCTCCCTTGTAGCGGCGCGCTTCAGCGCGTCCCTTCTTCGTTCTGTCTTGGAGAGGCGCGGTTCATCGTGCCCTCTTTCTCACCCCCACCGGCGAACTTACCATTCGCAAACTGCGGGCCACAGCGCGATAATGCCCGCAGAGCAGAGGGAGCAGCCCATGAGTAAGAAAAGCGATTTGTCGCGCCGCAAATTTCTGACCAACGTCGCCGCTGGAGGTGCAGCAATGACCATCGTTCCCCGCCACGTCCTCGGACGCGGCTTCACTCCTCCGAGCGACATGCTCAACATCGCTGGCGTAGGCGTCGGCGGCATGGGCCGCACCAATTTGATCAATCTCTCCAGCCAAAACATCGTGGCACTCTGCGATGTGGATTGGGGCTATGCCGATAAAGGTTTCGACCGTCTCGACACCGAAATCCCGAACCTGCAAAAACGCCTCGACAATCCTGATCCACAGCCCACGCCCGGCCAACCTCCTGTCGAGTTCGATCGCGCCAAGGCTAAGACGCGCCTTGCAGGAATGATTCGCCTAAAAAACGAGCAACTCCCGGAAACCAAGCGCTATCAAGACTATCGCGACATGCTCGATCACCAGAAAGACATCGATGCCGTCTTCATAGCCACCTCTGACCATATGCACGCGCCGATCGCTCTCGCCGCCATGGCTCTTGGCAAACATGTTTACGTGCAAAAGCCGCTCACCTGGTCGATTGATGAAGCACGGCAATTGTCGAAGCGCGCCAAGGAAACTAAAGTCGCCACCCAAATGGGCAATCAAGGCCATTCTCTCGATGACGCTCGCCTGACGGTCGAATACATTCAAGCCGGCGCGATCGGCGAAGTGCGCGAAGTCCACGTCTGGACCAATCGCCCGCTCGGCTTTTGGCCTCAAGGCGTGCCGCGCCCCGAAGCCCTAAAAGAACCGGCCGATACGCTTCGCTGGAATGGCCCTGGGGTCAATGCTCGCCTCGCGGCCGCGATGGCAGGCGACTATCCAGTTCCAGACAAGCTCTCTTGGGATCTTTTTCTCGGCGTCGGTCCGCACGTGGAGTATCACCCCATCTATCATCCCTTCAACTGGCGCGGCTGGTCGGATTGGGGTGTCGGCGCCATCGGCGACATGGGCGCACACCTGATCGACCACTCTATGTGGGCGCTCAACCTCGGCCTGCCGACAACCGTCGAGACTGTCTCGACACCGTTCAACGGCGTCTCTTACCCACACGCCACGCAAACTTTTTACGAATTCCCCGCGCGCGGATCAATGCCGGCTGTCAAGATGATCTGGTACGACGGCGGCCTCATGCCGGACAAACCCGAGGAACTCGGCGACGAAGAACTGAACAAAGGCGGCGGGGTGTTGCTCATCGGCAGCAAAGGCAAATTGCTTCACGATACCTACGGAATGAACCCTCGCCTCCTGCCCAAATCCCTTCATGATTCTTACGGCAAGCCACCGCGAAAGCTGCCTCGCATTGAAAACGAAGACCACGAAATGAACTGGGTGAATGCCGCGAAGGGCAAAACGGAGGCTTCCTGTCCATTCGAGTACGCGGCGCGCCTTACCGAGGTCATGCTCCTCGGAATCGTTGCTCTTCGCGCCGGAAAAAAGATCAACTACGACGGTGCTAACATGCGGGTCACCAACGTCGCCTCTGCCAACGACTTCCTGCGCCGGGACTACCGCCAAGGCTGGGCTTAAAGGGGCAAGCTCGGAAGTTTGTGAATTGCCGCCTCAGTTTAGGCGGTTGAGGCCGTTGAAGGCTGCGGTCTTATAACATTCCGCCAGCGT
>Ga0210388_10001878_pt1 | contig 16490 bp, 20 predicted proteins | sample IncBWC19OmetaG_FD_155485 | JGI IMG/M metagenome (GOLD analysis project Ga0210388, IMG submission 155485) | Forest soil microbial communities from Barre Woods Harvard Forest LTER site, Petersham, Massachusetts, United States - Inc-BW-C-19-O ...
CTTAAAGCCAGAACCTGCCGGGCCGATTCGTAACCTAGAATCTTGGCGAATGCTTCGTTGCACTCCAGCACCTGGCCTTCGAGCGAACCCCGCAGGACTCCGGCCATGTTGCGGTCAAACAGCAGCCGATACCGCTGCTCCGACGTGCGCAGGCTTTCCTCCGTCTTTTTGCGTTCGGTTATGTCGGTCACCAAGCCATCCGCATACAGCATTCCGTCTCTCTCATGCGTGGCCACGGAGCGATCGTGCACCCAGACCCATTCTCCGTCCCGGCCTTTCCGGCGGCATTCCACGTCATAGGGGCGGCCTGCTTTGAAAAGAGCTTCGAAAGCTTTTTTCACTCGTGGGCCATCTTCCGGATGAATGGAATCAAACCATACCTGCCCGCCCAGCCGGTACGCATCTTCCGGCGTAAACGATAGAATCCGCTCCGCGTTGGAGCTGATAAAATCCACTCGGCCATCCGCGGCTACCGACCAAATGATATCCGGAATATGCGTTACTAAAGACCGATACTTTCTCTCACTTTCCTCCAGCGCCTGCAATGCGTGCTTGCGTTCCGTGATATCGGACGCGATACCGTCGATGTAACGCTTTCCATCCTTCTCGTAGCGGGACACGGCCCTGGCGTATAACCAGATCCACTGCCCATCCTTTCTCTGAATGCGATATTCTGTCTCGAATACTTCACCCCGTGAAAGCAGCCTCTCATAGGCCGCGTGTGCCTTGGGCGCGTCATCTGGATGAATCCGCTCAAACCAGACTCCGGTCTGGCAGATCTCTTCGGGCGTGTAGCCGTAGATGGCCTCGATCTTGGCACTGACAAAGACCGTTTTACCCTCGGCATCGCCGCTCCAGATCACGTCGGGAATATTGGCCACCAGCGATCGGTACTTCTCCTCGCTTTGCCGCAAGCTTTCTTCAGCGCGCCTCTGCCCGCTTATATCGCGCGCTATGCTGGCAGCTCCTGTCGGCGCGCCCTGGTCGTTCATGATCGGCGATATGGTGAGCGAAACGTCAATCGATCGGCCGTCGTTTCTGAGGCGCATCGTCTCAAAATGCGCGATTTTCCTCCCCGACCGGATTTTCGCCAGGATCTCCTGCAATTCGTCCCGCCGGTCCAGCGGAACCAGGAGAGAGATGGACTTTCCAATCACTTCGGCGGCGCTGTAGCCATAAAGAGTCTCGGCACTCTTGTTCCAGCTAACAATCGTTCCGTCTAAAGTCTTCCCAATAATGGCGTTCTCGGAAGATTCCACAATTGACGCGAGAAACCTTTGTGCAGTCTGGGTATCGTTGTCTGGCAACTTGTCCACAAGGTTCCCGGGGCAATTGATCCACCGTTCTTCGATTAGCGCGCGACCAAGCGCGGGAACAGTACGCCGCGTGACATTGGTACCGAAGCTGCTAGTCAAATTAAGCGGCTGTGTATGTGCAATGTGTCCGCTGGAGTAGGTTGATGCCGACACCCCTTCAACAATGTCCACTAACGATTTACATCAGTGCGCGTAGCTTCAGAGTAGTGGCGAGTATCCTCCCTACGTCAACGAGTGTATAGCTGACCTGACATCCGCCGTCCACCAGTTCCCCCAAGGGCATCCATCCGGCGACTGAAGTTAAAAGACTGCTGGACGATATCTGCGGCCATGTCAATACTGTCCTCCGGGTTGGAGAGAGTTTGAATCTGAAACAGATGGTTCAAACTGAACCCTGCCTATAGCGGCGGGAGGCTCTCGCTGGGCGGGATAACGGGAATTGGCGGGTTAGACTCTCTTTTATAGACAGTACAAAAATGAGTTTGCCGCAATCGCATTCAGTCTCAGCGGAATGCCCGCCGTCGATCAGGATGCATGAGCTGGGCTGACATTCGCTAAGCCTTCCTCCTCACCACAGTTGGCTTCTAGGTGGCTCTTCAGGGAATCCATGGCCGCGTTTGAATCGAATCCCATAACCACCCGGTCTATTCTTAACCCTATATCGAAGGTGCCCTCGGCGGTTGCGCGGCAATAGCGAACGGTTCCAGAAAATGCGGCCATCTTCACTAGGATGAGAACATCCGCTCCACAGTACATGGGCTCGGGAGTTCGTACCCGGCAACCGGACCTGGAGACGTTGACGATCGCACCACGAATCTCCAAGCTGTGCACCGGATGGCATAACGTAATGGAAGCGGGCTCCGATACTTCATACCGCGGTTCCCAACGGCATTCACGGTCGGAACTTCTCTTCGGTGAACACTCCATCTGGCCCAGCAGTCGAGCGAAAACCCGCGCCTCCTTCAATCTCAGCCGACACGGACTGCAGTGGTGCGTATGTTCCTCAATTCTTCCGCCTTCCGCTTCCTCGAGTGTGCCTAAAGCAAAGTGGTCCAGTTCGTCGTTCTGGACGTGCGGGTGATCAACGCGCGGGTTACGGAATTCACTGCGTAATAGCACCAGTGCCTTCCACGCATCCATACCCATTTCCGCCTTTCCAGACTCAACATCGACTGCCAGTCAGCACGACTCGCCATAACCGCGTCGACCTGCTCCAGTCGTTGCAATCGAGTGCCCACGCCATACTGAACCGAATTTTGCCCAAATCCGTTCTGAGCTTTGGCGATTCAATACGTTATCCGCAGCCAACAACTGGTGGTCGGGTGCGCATGGAATTCTGCGTATGGGGCACGCGGAAGCTGTCAGCCACTAAGGTGGGGCAAGTGTATACGATTCAAAAATCCGTTAGACGAAAACAACGGCTCCTCGATGTGAGCCATTCGAATGAGTAGAAGGCGGCTGTCGAGTAAATGCACGCCGCTTACAATATGCACTAAGGTTCCATCTGATAGACGGGTGGATCGCCCCGAGTATTCACCTTAAAGTTCCTCCTTGAGCAGCGCCCCTCCGAGTACTTCTCGCAATTGTAGCTGCCGTTTCGAGCGAAGACGAACAAGCCCTCGACGGCTTCAATTTCTTTAATGTCGAAATGATCTCGCCGGCTTCGCAACTGCCAAAACAGTACAGTGTAGGCGCCTCCCCAGGCTAGAATCAGTTATGCGGCGATCAGTGAGTCGTTCAGAGTATTTTCGATCCATCTTATTCCATCCTTGAAAGGCAACGAGCACACCGGCTGTCCAGCTCTGAAGTGTGGAAACGGGCGGCCATGTGCAGGCAATTATTGGACCGCTGGAATGGTGATTCTGTCGCCCTTCAAAGAGGCCCACGGATGACCTAGCGAGGCCGCTTCTGAGAAATTGCCAGAAGCAGGCGCGAAGGGTCTTCGGTGAGTAGTCCATCACACTTTTAAAGAATCCTTCTAGCTTTTCTTCGAACTCTGTCGAGATCTTTTCGTTTGTCGGTTGTTTAAACTGAAACCGACGGTTCAAAGTGAACCTTGACTTACACGCCGACACAGTGACGATCATGATAGGACCATCCTAGGAATTCTTGAACACTGGAGGTGCCCTCCCAAACGCAGCGGATGTGTTGACAGTGAAGCTTCTCCCTTGAATCAGGGCTTGCTCCGGCAAGCAGAAGATCGTAGGTCGCGTTGCCATTTCAAGATCCTTTCGCGGTCAAACAAGGCCTACAGAAGTTCCAACACAACCGCTGCAGCACTCTTGAAGATCGCGGGTGAAGGCCCAAATCTCTTGTCCGCCAAGCTTTACACTTAGGAGGCCAAACAGGAACGGCTCGTGATCGGATTCGATGATCGATCCTACCGGGACAGTCAAGAATGCATGTTTGGGAACCTCTCTGAGCACGACAAAGGAGGAAATAACAAGAAAACGTACCAGGTTGTCCACCATTCGCGGCTCCGCTCTAGAGGAACAGCAGTACCCAGGAACGTCCTCCACGCCTTTAAACCGGGGTCCTTTTGTCTCGACTGCGATCACGGAGCGCGCTCCTTCTTCTGGTTGCTCTATAACTGATAGATTGATTTTCTTTCGAAGTTCCATTATTAATTGCACCTTTCGAATGACGAAACGGTTCTCAAACCTAGACGACTTTGGACCCGGATTCGTTGATCCTGGCGGTATGTTCAACGACATTCCCGCAACTTCTTACTTTCGGGGACTGTCTTTGTGTCCGCACCATCTGCCCGCGCTCGAACCGAGAGCTCGAAGCTGGAAGTCCAAGTCAGCTATACCGGTTCGGGGAGAGATTATCTTGGCGTGAGACTCTAGCTGGCGACTCTTGGCGTCGTTCATTGGATCGCCTCGAAGAAGCCTTGATGGCCAGATGATCCGGATGCAGGTGGGGGGCTGACGGGTGTTCGCGACGACTTTCTTCGGACCAGGCGCGAGAACATCTCACTGCGTATGCTGCTGACCTCGGAAAACAGTTGCAGGAAGATGGTCCGGTGCGATTCCGGATAGGAATAATCGAAGTCGACTCAAACTTCACGGGATCGAACCAGGGCCAACGAAAGCTTTGCCATGACTGTGGCTCGAACGATGGGATCGGAACTGCGGAGTTACGAATTCGTACGGAAGAGGGTACCTTGGAAGGGACCTACGGAATAAGTTCGGCGACGTGAACACAGCTACCGATAATGATATTAGGTCGAGTCGCTGGGTATAGATAGGCGCTGTGATCTGATGAATCCGTCACGTCACTAGGCCGCTCCACCCGGCAGCCTGCCAACCAAATTCGGCTCTCGGAGTGCATCGGACTAACCCGCAACACTCGGTTCATTTGGAACGGCTCCGATTAATCTCGGCAACGCCAGCTCTTTTCGCTTCGGTGAACGATCGATGCAGAGTGACCGCAACGGTCCCCACGGTTTTCGATGCCCCTTCAACCTTGGCAGTGAAACTATCTGCCCCCTTTTCGACTAACCCGCACGGTCCACGCGACCGCCGCCGGTACGATCAGCGCCCCGCCCACGATGCCTAACCCAATTCACCGCTGCTATCAGGCAAGAGCCTGCAATTGCCGTTTTCTGTTTTGATTCAATTTTCTCGTTGCCTCACACCCCCAATTGAACCAGACTTGGAGCTGCCACAATGCCACACGCCGTCCCCGGCGTCGAAAGTCTCGCCTCAATTATTTCGCGGACCTCAGGAATTTAAACAACACAGCTAAGGAATCTCTCACTAGCGTTGTTACAAATGGGCGTGCCAGCAGTCAGACTCAAAGCAGAAAGCTGAAATGGGAGTCCGTGTTAACTTGGGTTGAACATGCAGACCCAAGACATTTTTCACAAGGGCAAAACCTACAGGATCATCAGCGAGGATTTGACAATACTCCACCCTGATGAAGTGATCGTTGCCATTTTTGATGTGTCGGTACTCGGTAGTGCTAAAGAGGTTCAGCGGTTCACCGGACGTGATGAGAAAGAGATTTACGGGTTGTTGAATCAAGCCAGGAAGTATGTGGATAGTCTATAGGCTTCTCATCTAGCAAGTAGTAAAGCAAACTGCCCCAGTTGTTCGGGCCGGAAAACTTCCATCAGAAGACTCAGATGAGACTCCGGGGCAGCGGACACCACTCACCGAGTCCATGCTCAGCGGGTATGCACCCCCGACGTAAAGCAATTCAACGGCGTCGCGAACGTGTCGGCCACTTTAGGCCACCGGCTGGCTGCGGTATTTCCTAAGCAACTCTATCAGAGCGGTCGCGCGAATCGGCTTGGTAATATAATCGTCCATGCCGGCTTCGAGGCAGCGTTCGCGATCTCCGCTCATCGCGTGCGCGGTCATTGCGATGATGGGGACGTGCAAGCGGCTGCCGCGTTCCCGCTCGCGGATTTTCGCGGTCGCCTCGAACCCTCCCATTTCAGGCATCTGAACGTCCATCAGAACCGCGTCAAACTCGCTCTGGTCGAGCGCCTTAAGAACCTCGGCGCCGTTATTGGCGACCACCACTCGGTGTCCTTCCTTTTCCAGGACACGGAGCGCTACACGCCGGTTCACAACATTGTCTTCGGCCAACAGAATATCCATCGCGGCATCGGCCCGAGGTTCCGCCGCCGCAAGCTCAGCAACAGCTGGCCGTGCGCTTCCCCGCTGGTTGCGTCCCGTCATCACCGTCAACATTGCCGCCTTCAGTTCCGCGCGGCCCACTGGCTTGGTCACAATGCAGATTCCCAGGTCCCGGCAGCGTTGCGCGTCTCCCGCCTGCATCCCGGAAGAGAGCATCATAACCACAGCCTTGGCCAAGTGTGGGGAGCTCTTGATTCGCCGGGCAAGTTCGAAACCGTCCACATCAGGCATGTGACAATCCGTCAGGACGAGAGTGAACGGATCGCCGCGCTCGGAAGCCTGTCGCAGCAGAACCAGGGCCTCCATGGCACCCGTCGCCACCACGATCGGTTGAAGGTGCCAGCGCCGAAGCAGTTCTGTTAGGATGCGACGATTGACCGCGTTGTCATCCACCACCAGGACCGGTGTGCCAGCCAGCGACCATTCGTCCGCATCCGGGGGCCCGGTTTCGGTCGCAGCGCCAAAGCTCGCGGTGAAGTGGAAGCAGCTTCCGAGTCCCGGCTGACTGTCCACCCAAATGGTCCCTCCCATCAACTGCACCAGCCGCGCGGAAATCGTTAGCCCCAGACCGGTACCCCCGAACCTTCTAGTGGTAGAACCGTCGGCTTGAGAGAACGGTTCGAAAATGGCTAACTGTTTTTCTAGCGGAATCCCGATACCGCTATCCTGGACAGCAAAACTCAACCCCACCTGGGTGTCATTAATGGACTCCAGCCGGGCGGTTACCGACACTTCGCCGCTAGCGGTGAATTTCACGGCGTTTCCAACAAGATTAATGACCACCTGCCGCAGGCGGACGGGATCGCCAACCAGATATTCGGGAACGTTGCTCTCCACTTCCAACACCAGCTCCAGGCCTTTGGCATGCGCCCGCAGCGCCAGCGACTTCACCGCCTCCTCCAGGTGATCCCGTAAATTGAAGTGGATCGGATCCAGATCCATCCGCCCCGCTTCGATCTTGGAGAAATCCAGAATGTCGTTGATCACGATCAGCAGGGAATCCGCCGACGTTTTTACGATTTCTAGGCACTCGCGCTGATCGGCCGTGAGGCTGGTATCCAGAACCTGCTCCGTCATGCCCATGACGCCGTTCATGGGTGTCCGAATTTCATGGCTCATGTTGGCCAGGAATTCGCTCTTGGCCCGATTAGCCGCCTCCGCGCGCTCCTTTGCGAGTAACAGTTCTGCCGTGCGCGCCACGACCTCTCTTTCCAACGCGTCTCGCCGGTTCAAAAGAGCGCCGTCGCGCGCTTCGATTTCGGCCAGCATTCTGTTGAAGGAATCAATCAGCTGTCCGAGATCGTCGTCGGAATGTTTCACCGCCCGCACGGTGTAGTTCTTTTGACCGGTAACTGTCTTCGCCACGCTTGCCAAATGCGCGATCGGGTCCGAGACCGCGCGCTGGAGCCTGGAGGATAGCGCCATCGCCAGGGCGGAGCTGATCAGCAGGATCAGGAACACGGTCCAGGCAAAGCGCACCAGGCGCTGGTGCAATTCTACCAGCTCGGATTCAAGATAGATCACGCCGACCATCTGACCGTCCAGCTTGATGTCCCGGGATACGATTAACCTATTCCCCTCAAACCCACTCCCGCCGTAACGGAGAGCCGGCAGCATGGCTTGTGGATGGCCGTCGCGGCGGTAACTGGCAAACGGTTTGCCGCCGTCCAAGTAGATCACCGCGGTAACAATGTGTTTCTTGGCTTTCAACCCCGCGAGCAACTCCTCGGCCGCGCGGCGGTCTCCAAACGTGACTGCGGCCGTGCTGTTCGACCCCACAATCTCTGCAAGAACGCCCAGATCGCTGCGCATTTCCCCCCGGGCTGCGATCTGGTCATAGGTGACCACCGCGATGCTGGCGGGAATTAGGGCCGCCACAACCGCGAAGAGGATGATGAGTCTCAGTTTGTGTTTGACAGATGAATTCCGGTAGCGAGCAATTATCGTCATACTATTTCTCCACGATCTCAGCGAGGCTTAGCAGTTTGGAGCTGATCCGAAGCTGCTGTCTCCTCGCCGCTTCCAAATTGATTTGAACGCGGACACTTCCGGCCTCGATTTTGAAATTTATAATTCCACCCTCTGCGGCGAAGTTGTCTGTCTCTCCCACCGTCAGCACTGTGGAGTTCCCGATCACGGCAAACAGGGGTACTAGGCGCTTGCGCTCAGATGAGCTCACAAAAAGGATCTGGCAACCGGCGGCCTGCTGGGCATCGGCAACCTGACGCACTTGAAAACCCCGGCCCCCCAATGTTTTTCCCGCCACTGCTTCAGCCAAAGCGTCTCCGAACGGATTCTTGCCCAATACTCCAATCACGATCGGGTCGGAGGGACTCTTGAAGGCCTGCGGAGGCCATTCCACAAACTTCGCGAAGTTGTACAGAAATGTCGCCTTAATCCGGTACTCGTCTATCCGGAGGTCGTCGGACGCATATGCGCGCGCGCCGGCGATGAGAAGAATTCCCGAGGCGATTGCGCAGCTGTACCGGATTGTCACGTCGCGATCACGTTATAAAAGAAAGTTTGACTGAAACCCCTGCCCTCGAAGACCTTATCAAAACGGACATTTGGTCAACGCGCGTTTGCACGCGCTACGCATCACGTAACGAGCATCTCAGTGCCCTATCCGTCGCTAAGTAGCCGCCGAGCTTCCGATCCATGCATGTCGCCGTTTTATCAACCGACCTGATATAAGGCTTGTAGCAGTTCTCGTGCCTGAACCTGGTAAGCATGTATGCGTGGAGCAAGGGGGAAGGTTTTGCCCGATTGTGGCTTACCGGGTGATGTTTGGCGCCTCTCATGCATCAGGGCAGCAGGAGAAGAAGCTGGGCTCGAAGTTGGTTTCTACAAGCGGAGATCGCTGTGACCCCTCTGTTCATGTTCTAGAAGGGGAGGGTGGCGGTGTGCTTCGCGCGTCGGACCCCAGGCGGTCGCCTGCGCAGGAGGACTCAGAGACACTCCGCGTGGAACGCCACCGGAGCCAAGCAGCAGCCCAAGCAGACTGAAACGGACCGCAGGAACATCGACAGTGAGCCTAGATTCGGGGTTCCGAGGTGTCTCAATATGAAACGTATGTTTCAGATTGAAGGATCCGCGCGCGTTGGCATGGTTGACCATCACATCGTAAGAACTCTGTCAGATTGATCGCCGAATGCGTTTTAGGACCAGATTGATCGAACTGATCCGGCAGAGCAACCCGACGCCTGGCCGGAACCTCGGTGGCCGTTCGAAAATCCTAGCGATTTGCCAGTTGCGAGACCCTGGCACAATGCGTGCTAGTAGCCTGATGAAACGTTCGGTTGTGGGTGTTGGCAACAACTCCTAAGTTGCCGTTGGCATTGTCATTAATGAAACCGCATGAGTCACCCTTGCCCGCGAGAAAACCATAAGCGACATATCAGTCGCTTAACTTTGTTTGGGATGGCGCCATTGCTTGCCTTTTCGGCCTGGGCGCAGAATCCGCAACCATGGGACCCGGCCAGCCCGAACCTGGACTCACTCAGCCTGGAAGAGCTGATGCAGGTGAAGGTGCAAAGCGCCGCGCTGCATCCTCAAACCCTCCAGGACGCTCCGGCCAGCGTCACCATCATCACGGCGGAGGATATCCGTAAGTATGGCTACCGCACGCTGGGGGAAGCGCTGGCATCGGTGCGCGGATTCTATCTAAGCAATGACCGTACTTACCAGACCATCGGCGTACGCGGCTTCAGCCTGCCCGGCGACTACGACAGTCATATACTGTTCATGGTCAACGGCCACAATATGGCCGACAACATTTTCAACTACATGCTCTACGTCGGCATTGAGTTTCCGATTGACATGAACCTGATCAAGCAGATCGAGATCATTCGCGGACCAGCCTCGGCTCTGTATGGCAAAAATGCAATGTTCGCCACCATCAACATCGTTACCAAGGCGCCGGGCGATGTGCCAACGCTCGCGCTGACGACGGACACCGGGAGTTACGGCGAAAGGAAGGGGCAAGTGGAGGCCAGTGCATCTCTCGGTGGCGCGCAGGTTCTTTTCTCCGGATCCGTGTACAACATTGCCGGCGAGAGTCCGCTATTTTTTCCACAGTTTAATACTCCGCGGACCAACTATGGCGAAGCGGTCAATATGACCGGCGAAAAGGGCTACCACTTCTTCTCGACCCTAGTCTGGAGGAACTGGACCATCACGGCGGCATTCTCCGGGGACAGTAAGATTCAGCCGATATCCTGGGGCCCCACGATTTTCAATGATCCCGGGACCAAGTTCGACGACCAGCGCAATTTCGTCGATGCGGCCTATCAGCGCGAGATCGCCGGCGGCACGCTGCGCTGGCGGATCTATTATGACTCGTTTCATTTCGAGGGTCGCGGCGACTACGCGTTGGCCGACGGCGCCGTGGAAGATAACCGGCAAAGCGAAATCGGCGATTGGGTGGGTACCCAGCTTACCTACCGGACTCGGCCGTTCTTCGCCGGAGCGATCACGGTGGGCCTGGAGAGCGACGTTGACCTCCGAAACTTCCTGACGGACTACGACGTGTCCCCTGTCCCGGTCGAATATCTCAAGACCAACCATCCCGACCGCTCTTTCGGTTTCTTCGTTCAAGACGAAAAGAGACTGTCAGGACGATGGACTCTGGACCTTGGATTCCGCCTCGACGAGGCGCATTATCAGAGCGGCAGTTTCCTTTCTCCCCGGGCAGCGCTGATCTATCAGCGTCCCGATTGGACCTACAAATTTCTCTACGGCCGCAGTTTTCGCGCCCCCAGTGCATTTCAGCTGTTCTACGGCGATGGCATAGCCGATGCCGCCAACCCCACGTTGCGACCGGAGTGGGCCGACACGGTGGAAGTGGATGCCGAGCGCAAGCTGGGGAAACGCATGAATCTGCAGACCTCCGCCTACGGTTACGAGTTGCACGATTTTCTATTGGGAGTGTACCTCCCGAACGGATTGCTGCAGTATCAAAACAGCGCGTTGATTCGAGCCGTAGGCCTGGAAGTGGAAATCAACGGCCGTCCGACCAACTGGTTGGAAGCTACGGTCAGCTATGCGGTGCAGCAGGCGCGCGATCAAAGTGCGCTGGAGAATTCGCCCCGGCATCTGGCCAAGCTGCGCTTGGCGGTGCCGTTGGGGCGGAAATTCGACCTCAGCAGCGGCATGCAATACACCTCCTCGCGCTGGACGCTGGCTGGAAATTCCCTGCAGCCGGTCTACCTTGCCGACTTCACTCTAACGTCTAAACATCTGTTACACGACCTGGATGTCCGGCTCGGCGTCCGTAATGCATTTAACGTCAGCTACTCTGACCCGATTGCGCTGAATCCGGCGGTGGATACGATGCCCCAACCTGGACGCACGTTCTTTGTGGAACTGATCGCGCACCGCGCACGATAATCGATAGGGCGCTTCTTACATCCGTCTTTTTAGTTTGAACAGCCCCACTCGATTCGGCGGCTTCTAGTTTCTGCTCTTTTAGCTGACTCAATCCAACATATCCACTCGTTGCGCGCGAGCGGTGTCGTGTCCTCCCATGTTGTTAAGGCCTGTGGGTCGGACGCAAGGGCTCTTGCTAGATCCACGGGCATTTCGTGAACCACACCCGCCAGAAGTCTCTTTCGCGACATAGATTTTCGCGACATCGATGAGCTCTCTCCTCTCGCAGGCTCCAGCTGCGCAATGATCTCCGCTGAGCAAAGGTTGTGATGGTCGCGGGCAAAGGCGGCGTTGCTCGGGTACCTAGTGGGCTGTCCCAGCGATACCTACAGCATGATCGGAACGTCATTATGATGTGGCCGATAATGAAGGATTGCAGGAACTCAGTGACGAACAGCGCGATGAATTGTGCGGTTGGGCGCAATCGCGAAGTCTTCCCGCTGGTTACGTATTCCGCGCGCGTCTTATCTTAGCTCTCGCCGATGGGCTGACGTATCGCCAGATCGAGCAGACGCTGGGCGCGAGTGCGCCGACAGTATCGAAGCGGAAGATTCGATTTGAGGAGCATGGGATCGAAGGGCTGCAAAGCAGCCGATATCATCGGGCTCTATCTAAACCCTCCGCAGCGTGCCGCTGTGTTCTGCGTGGATAAAACGACAGCGGTCCAGGCGTTGGACCGGCTGGACCCAGTTCTTCCGTTATCGCCGGGCCGGGCCGAGCGCGACGGATTTGAATCTTGTCGTCACGGCACGCTGTCGCTACGCGGCCTTGAATGTAAGACCGGAATCGTAGAGGGAAAAACAGCGCGGCGGCACACCAGCGCGGAGCTCATCGAATTCCTGAGCGGGTTGGTTAACAAAGCGAAGTGGGCGCGCGAGATTCACATCGTATTGGACAATCTTTCGGCGCACAAGACGCCGGCCGTCGAACAGTTGCTTGCTGAGCATACCAAAGTGCGGTTTCACTTGACGCCGACCTATTCGTCCTGGGCTAAATCAGGTGGAGCTGTGGTTTGCCAAAATCGAGCGGGACGTGATCGCACGCGGGGTCTTCACTTCGGTCGCGGATCTGCGGCGCAAATTAATGAAATACATCCGCGCCTACACCAAACACGCGCGCCCGATCCGTTGGACCTATACCGATGTGAAAAGACGGATTGTCAACAAGCGAATCAACGGGACAGTCCACTAGAGCTTGATGCAGCGCGAGAGTGACGCGAAAGGGCGCGGCGCTAAGAGCGTTGGGTATCAGACAGCGGAACGCTCGACGAAATGCCTCCGATTGGACCGAAGTTTTGGCGTCGGCTGGACGATGAGCCCAGGGTGAAGGATTGCAAAGAGCGAGACCGCCTAATAGCCGACTGGTCCGAATCGATCGCTCAGCTATCGTTATCGGTCGCTCATTTGACGTCCATCGTCGGTGATAGAGCCAGGTTTCGCCGGCGCTTTCAGGTAGCCGAGCAAGCACAAAAAAACGTCACTAACCTGCGTTCTGCGCTGGAGCTACATCGGGACACGCATGGGCGTTAGTACATTTCAAACATGATCCCTACGCGAGAGCTGGAGTTCTCCCCCGTACCGATCTCGTCTAGAACAACAACCCCGGCCCTCACCATGCAGACCAAGAATCAGGCGTATACACAGGACAGATAGCCTTACGACGAAGGCCGCTAGCACCAAGTATCGCCATTTGATTTCTTGGACTAGTTGATCAAACGTAGAGTGTGCGAACCGTTTGTGACACCGGTTCTCTCCGCGAAGTTCAACAAGCTTATCGGGCCTCTCGGCTTGCATGCCGTCCGATCTTCCCTGTCATTCACGCCATAACTCCTCACCCATGCACCGCCTTGCTGGCCTTTTTGTGATGCTGCTAGGAATGTTACTAGCTTTTTGATAGCATTAGCCAAATGACACAGGAGCAGGTTGGCCGCGTGCAGCATGAACTCCTGCGCGGCTCCGGTAGCGTGGCAAATGGTGAGCCGTTCCTGACGTATGGAATATGGGTGCTCCCCTTTACGCGGAGCGGCATGGGCTTAGAGGTCTTCCTTATCGATAGACCAGTCGCGTCTGAAGCCGACCATTAGGAAGCGAAAAGAGAGGCAGCGGAGAAATTCGAATTGCTGGAATCGGCGGCCAAGGAATATAGGGATCTCGCAGTGTCGCTGGTGCCGCCGCTCCGCAGCGTCACGATGAACAACCGATTGTCATCCGAAGTAGCCTTGGAGGTAGCCGCCGCCCTGGACAAACTGATTGCCAAGATCAGGGCCACATCAACCAACTTCTAGGCACTATCCATCCGTACAGATTGCATAGTAGATACTACCGTCCGTCTGAGGATACGAAAGGGAAACCGTTAACTAGATTTTGCACGATGCCTCATAAAGGTGATATCCGCCGACACGAGCGAGTGCCCCAAGCGGCTCCGGTTCAGGTTAGTTGGAAGGACCGCCTGGGACACGAGAAATTCGCGAACGCTGAAATCTTAGATGTATCTGAAGCAGGAATGCGGGTTAAGGTACCCGAGTCGCTCGCGGAGCAGACCCTCGTCACATTGCGCTCCGACAGACTGGCGTTGCACGGGCGGGCATCGGTCCGGAGTTGTGTCAGGCAGAGGGCTAGGTATGTGGTTGGTCTGGAATTCATCGGCGGCCTACAATGGAAGCGCCGCTCGGAAGAATAGCCTCAAACCGAGCAACTCAGATTCATGTTTGTAGCACCCCTTGCGCGTCGCCGCCCTAAAGATCGGCCGGATCTCTGGCGACCGCCGGAAGATCAAAATCCTTCCCAACCTCATCCATCGCAAAAGAAACCATGGGCGACATCCCATCCGCGCCAAGGCAGTATTTCACGCGAATGTACTGGACGATTCTCCCGCGCACGTACCGAGTCGCGGAAGCGAGTTAGCCGGAAACGTTGTAGACAAAAATTGAGGACGCGAGATCCCCACACTTCAACACTGGGGCCGCAGAGTGGCAATGCTGACGGGCATCTGCCAGCGCCAATCGCCGCCGGTGGAAGCTCAACAAAATCGGTATTCCCTATGGTGCGATCCCGAAACGTGTCCGGTCCGCGTCCTTCACGAGTGGATGGAGCAGGCGGGCATCGGCAATGGCCCGCTATTCCGCTGCCTCAATCGCCATGGGCAAATACACGCGGGACGGCTGTCGGGTATCGACGTTGCGCATGTCGTCAAGAAGGTCCCGGATCGGGCGGGTCTGGATACCGCCAAGTACGCGGGGCATTCACTGCGGTCCGGACATGTTACCACTGCCGCGATTGCTGGGGCATCGGAATGGTCGATTATGAAACAGACGGGTCATAGGTCGGTTCAGATGGTTCGGCGGTACATCCGAGATGGGAGTCTGTTCAGGGAGAATAGCGCGGGGAAGTTGGGGTTTGTAGTTACTCGGTCAATAGCCCCGAGGAACGCAGGTGGTAAGACTTGTTCCATTGATAAATATACTTGGCGTCAAGTGTCTTGTGCGGGCCGATGAGACGGAAGGGCAACGACATTACTCCAAAAATCGTAGCAAGATTTTATGAACTTGGCGAACTCCGTTAGTTTCTCAGGTTTTCGCATGAAGCAATTGCCGTTCAGCGCGTATACCTTCCTTACAAAACTCGGGGTCGTCTCAACCTGCCCTAACCACTATGGGAATATGGATCAGTGACTCGGTCGATTTGAGGATTTTCAAGAATTCCAATCCGGAAGTCCTGGGCTGAGACAAATCTAGGAAGATCAGGTCTGGAATCGCTTTCTGAGCATACTTCCCTTCCCGACGCACATACATGAGCGCGTCATCGCCGTCCATGACGCAATTTAGGCCGTTTGTCGCGCCAGCGACTTTGAAGGCTTCTAGGGTGGGCACAGGATCAGCGGGATTACTTTGTACAACGAGGACTTCGAGCTGTCGTGGACTGTTGACGCCGTCGGAATAATCTTGCGACTCCAAAATATTGGACACAGAATTCAATCCTCCGGGAAAAGAGGCAAGTAATCTCGCGGCTCGGAAATTTGGCTCCTCAGGTAGGATAATGAGATAAGAAAGTTGGCTCCGCAGGTAGGACTCGAACCTACGACGCTTCGGGTAACAGCAGCCGCACGGCCCATTGTGGTGAATCGGCGGCGCAGCCGATCCATCGCACGCCAACACTCTTTTCTAATCGGGTTCCGGTGTCCAAAATGACCGCAAACAAAAATGGATCTGAATGTCGCATGAAATCACTAACATCAAAGGGAAGCAAGAATCGAGCACCCTAAGTTTTTCGCCTTTCAACGGTACAATTGATTAGAGGCTCTGGTTCCGTCTTCTGTTGTGAATCTCAAGGAACTACCCCGGCCGTGGAAGGGGTCCGTCGTTGGCAGAGGACGACGTAAAAGATAGTCAATACCCGGTCACCGTTGTTACACCACGACTGTGTCTGCCAATCCGACCGCCGCTTGGACTTTCCTATATGACGCACAGCAGTGTCCGTCATAGCGTGTCCTATCGACAAATCTCGAATTAGGTCGAGTACGCCCTAACGCCATCGTTGGCTGCAGCAGGGTTGCTCCGGCAGAAGCTTGTCCAGACTTACGCAGTTCAAGACACATCCAAAAATAAGGAGTATTCTCAAGATTAAACCAATACAAAAAGCATTCTGCCAATTGGCAGTCCATCCTCGAAGAAAAGTTCGCTATCGTGCGGTTGCTCGGGCGTGAGGCTGTCGATACCGTTGTCCTGAAATTCATGGCCATCCTTGGCACCGATGCCACGTGTCTATTCAAGGAGGGCTTCTGCGAGACCAGCGGTTGCCCACCCGAGAAGCTGAGAGATTTCCTGGGCGCGAAATGGAACCACGACCGTGCCGGGAGGGTAGCTCGACTAGAAGAAACGGCCAGCCCGTTTCCGGTATTGTTGATCCGTCGGCAAGGCTCCATCTATTCACTTCAGGTCTGGTCGCCAAAAGACTTCGGTGACGCGCTCATTGTGGTTCCAGGCACCCAGGAACTCAGCAACAAGGACATGGCAAAACTAATGGCTATCCTAGGTGGCCCGAGCAAGGTGTCGATGTGTGAGGAATCAGGAGTTCTGCGTCAGTTCCTTTGCCCCCCTTCT
>Ga0210388_10001879_pt1 | contig 16486 bp, 15 predicted proteins | sample IncBWC19OmetaG_FD_155485 | JGI IMG/M metagenome (GOLD analysis project Ga0210388, IMG submission 155485) | Forest soil microbial communities from Barre Woods Harvard Forest LTER site, Petersham, Massachusetts, United States - Inc-BW-C-19-O ...
ACTCCTACGGGACACAAGGAAGTGCGGCCAGATGTGGCTCTCCCCTTCGGCGCATACCGACACCTTCTGCCGTGACCGGCTGCCCCCGCAGGATCAGTGGCCGGAGTTTGCATACGACCTCCCCCAGCTCAGGTACCCCGAGCGGCTGAACTGCGCCGCGGAACTGCTCGACGCGACCGCCGCCCGCGAGGGCGAGGACCGGCCCTGCCTGCGCTCCACGACGCAGACCTGGACCTACGGCGAGACGGTCCGCTGGACCAACCAGCTCGCCCAGGTGCTGACCGAGGACTTCGGGCTCCAGCCGGGCAACCGGGTCCTGCTCCGCGGCCCGAACAGTCCCTGGCTCGCCGCGGCCTGGCTGGCCGTGATGAAAGCCGGCGGGGTGGTCGTCACCACGATGGCGCTGCTGCGGCCGAAGGAGATCACCACCATCACCGGGCTGACCGAGCCGAGCCTGGCCATCTGCGACCACCGCATTACCGAAGACCTGGCCCTCGGCGCGCCGGGTCTGCCTACGGTGTGCTACGGCGGCGACGGGCCCGATGACCTGGCCGTCCGCTGCGCGGCCAAGGACGGCGCGTTCACACCGGTGCTTACCGCGGCCGACGACGTGGCCATGCTGGCGTCGACCTCGGGGACGACCGGCCAGCCCAAGGTGGCCATGCACTTCCACCGGGACATCCTGGCCACCTGCGACACGTTCTCCCACTACCTGATCAAGCCGCACCGGGACGACGTGTTCACCGGCACTCCCCCGCTCGGCTTCACCTACGGGCTGGGCGGGCTGTTGCTGTACCCGCTCCGCGCGGGCGCGTCCACCCTGCTCATCGAGCGGGCCACCCCGGTCGAGCTGGCCGACGCGATCGCGGCCCACGGCGTCACCGTGCTGTCCACCGCTCCGACCGCCTACCGGGCCATGCTGGCCGCGGGGAAGGCGTCCGCGCTGAAAAACATGCGGCGCTGCATCTCGGCCGGGGAGCACCTGCCCAAGTCGGTGTGGGAGGACTTCCGCGAGGCCACCGGCATCGCGATCATCGACGGCATCGGCTCGACCGAGATGCTGCACATCTTCATCTGCGCCGCCGACGGCGACATCCGCCCCGGCTCGACGGGCAAGGCCGTGCCCGGTTACCGGGCCACGATCCTGGACGCCGACGGCGCCGAGGTTCCCGACGGCCAGCCGGGCCGGCTCGCGGTCAAGGGCCCGACCGGGTGCCGCTACCTGTCGGACGCGCGCCAGCAGGTCTACGTGCAGCACGGCTGGAACATCACCGGCGACACCTACACGCGGGACGCCGACGGCTACTACTGGTACCAGGCCCGCAGCGACGACATGATCATCTCGGCGGGCTACAACATCGCCGGGCCCGAGGTGGAAGAGGCGCTGCTTTCTCACCCGGACGTGCTCGAGGTGGCCGTGGTCGGCGCGCCGGACGCCGACCGGGGCATGATCGTCCAGGCCTACGTGGTGTTGCGCGATCCAGCGGCCGCGGGCCAGGACAAGGCCGCCGAGCTGCAGGACTTCGCCAAGCAGTCCATCGCCCCGTACAAGTACCCGCGGGTGGTCGAGTTCGTGGCCGAGCTGCCCAAGACCATCAGCGGCAAGACGCAGCGCTACCGCCTGCGCCAGCTCGCGGAGGACAAGGTCCGGTCCTCGCCGCGGTAAGCCACGGTCCGTTCGGATAAAAAGAGATTTTGACCGAACGGAACGTGGTGCGCGCGGCCAGGGATGAGCGGGAGCTCAGCTGCTGGGCTTGGGGGTGGTGCAGGAGATCTTCGGGTTCAGGCCGACGTAGTTGAGCGGGCCCGCGGCGATGGTCACGGCTATCGTCGCGCCCTGGGTGCAGCCGAAGGGGGAGGCGCTGAAATAACCGCGCTGACCAGCGGCCGCGGCGCCGATGATCAGCCACAAGAACAGGATCAGCGTCCCCTTGCTCATATCTCCTCCGTCGGCCTGGGGTACAAACCCGGCCATACGCCTGCTGAGATACTAGCTCGCCCGCCGCGGATGGGGGCCGGCGGCGCGCCGGTCAGGAGCGTTCCAGGAAGGCGCGGACGGCGGCCTTGTAAGGCTCGCGGTCGTAGCTGGCCACGTAGGCGCCCGCCATCCGCACCGGGTCGCCGAAGAAGTAGTACTCGTACAGTGCCTGGCGGCTGGCGAAGGCCGAGATGCAGGTGTCCCAGACCAGCCGGAACAGCCTGACCCGCTCGGCGCCGCCCAGCGCGGCGGCCTGCAGGTAGGTCTCGATGTCGGCCGCGGCGGGGCCGGTCACGTCGGCCTCGGTGGGCGTGGCCATCAGGCCGGACGCGCCGAGCTTACGCAAGATCTCGGGAAACCGCTGGTAGAGCCGGGGGTACAGGTTGCGGGCCGCGTTCAGCGGGGCCCAGGCCGGGGTGAGCACGCCGAACTCGCTCGGCTCGGCGTCGGCCAGCGCCGCGCGGCCGAACGCGCGGAGCATCTCCAGCGTGGTGATGACCTCGGCGACGTCGGCCTGGACGTGGCCGAACTGCTCGATGCCGATAGCCTCGGTGAGCAGGCTGACCAGGCCGAGGATGTACTCGGTCTTGGCCGTGGTGCGCTCGATGACCTGGTGGGGCATGTGCACCACCGCCGAAGTCCGGGTGTAGAAGCCGTTGCACAGCTCGGGGTCGCCGAGCACGAAGCACCGCTCATAGGGCACGTGCACGTCGTCGAACACCACGACGGCGTCGGACTCCTCGAACCGGGACCCGAGCGGGTGATCGTGCCGGGGACGGCCGTAGTCGAGCGGCTCACGGGCCAGGTAGCGCAGCCCGGGGGCGTCGTTGGGGATCGCGCACGCGAAGGAGTACTGCTTGTCCTCGGGCGTGTTGCGCAGCAGGGTCGAGGGGAACACGAGCAGTTCGTCGGCGAACGGCCCGATGGTGGCCAGCAGCCGCGCGCCGCGCACGACGATGCCGTTGTCGTCTTCCTTGCTGATGTGGGCCATCAGCGAGCCGCCGGCCTGCTGGCTCGCGGCCACCGCCCGGTTGGCCTGCGGCGGGACCAGCGTGTGGGTGCACAGCAGGTCGTCCTCGCGGACCTGCTCGTAGTAGGCGCGGATGTTCTCGCCGAACTTCGGGTCGGCCTGGGCGAACCAGTCCGCGGCCGCGGCCAGGGCCATCAGCGCGCTGTTCAGGTAGTCCGGGGTGCGGCCCAGCATGCCGAGCGAGCGGTCGGCCCACAGCTTGAACGCCCTTTGCCGCTTGTCGAGGTCCTCCGGCGTGTGCGGGGTGAGGAAGGACGTGGCGACTGGGTCGCCGGTCGTCGGGGACGGGTAGGTGAGCACGTCGCGGTGTTCGGGGTCGTGCTGCATGTCGTAGAGGTCGGCGTAGCTGGCGATGACGTTGCGGAAGGCCGGATGGTCGCCCAGGTGCCCGGTGACCGTCTCGCCCTGGATCTCGACGTGGACGCGGGCGGCGGATAGCCGCTCGAGGAACTGCGTGCCGCTTCGCGCCGCCATATGCGGGACGGTACCTTCTGCCCATGGGCGCGCGTCAAGCTTGGGCCCGGCGGGTCACTTACTGGCTGGAGCCGAAGAACTGGCTAATCCTGACCGTGGTCGGGATCGGCTGGCATGCCGACGGGCGCGCGGGAGTCGGCTGGGGGCTGCTGGCTGCGCTGTTCACCGCCGTGCTGCCGACCTTGTTCATCTCCCGGGGCGTGCGGCACGGCCGGTGGAGCGACCGGAACGTGGGGGCGCGGCGCCCCCGGCTGCTCGTGCTGGCCTTCATCACCGCGTCGGTCGCGGCCGGGCTGATCCTGCTGCTGGTGCTGGGCGCGCCGCCCCTGCTAACCGGCTACCTGGCCTTCACGCTGGCCAGCGTAGCGGTGCTGGCCGCCATCACCACGGTGTGGAAGATCTCCATCCACTGCGCGGTGGCGTCCGGTTCGGTGATGATCCTGGCTTTGACGTACGGGCCGCTCGTGCTTTGCGGCTACGTGCTCGTGGCGCTGCTCGCGTGGGCGCGGGTGACGGTCCAGGACCACAGCGTGGCGCAGGTGATAGCCGGCTCGGTGCTCGGCGCCGCCGCGGCCGCGGTGGCCTACGCGTTGCTGGCCTGGTTAACCTCCCGGGCCAGGACGGGCGCCCTGACCGAGAGGTAGCAGGACAGCACCACGGCCAGTGGCCAGATCGCCTGCGCGGCACCCATGACCCGCTCGGCCAGCCCGACCTGCCCGCCTGCCACGATCAGCTCGGTGCCGAACCAGGCGAGCAGGGCGAACTGCACCGCGACCGCCGCAATCGCCGGGGCCGAGCGCAGGCCCCATGGGACCGCGGCGCCTCGCTTGGCGGCTGCGACAGGCCAGAGGGTCAGCCCGGCGAACCCGAGCGAGGCGAAGACGAAGTGCGGGACTGAGCCGAAGCCCCCGGCGTGCTCCGGGTTGGCCGCGACCAGCATGCCCGCGATCGCGCCCGCGATCAGGACCATCCGCCCGCTGGTTTTCGCTGGCCGCAGCGCCAGCGCGGTGACGATGTAGCAGGCGCCGACCACGACGAAGACCAGGGACATGACCCACCGGTCGGTCGCGCCGATCGCGGCCAGCGCGCTGACCGTATCGGCCACCGGGTCGTATCGCGGCTGCAGCCCGGCGGCCACCGTCCACCCGCCGATCAGCAGGACCGGAGCCGCGACCGCAGAGACTGCACCCCACCATGCGACACCCCGCATGACACTACGGTAAGCCTGCCTGGCTGGCTCGGTCTTGGACCGGGCCGGCATTGGCGAGCGCGGTAGCGAGTTCTCGAGTACGGCCGAGTAGGCGGGCCACGGCGATCGGGTCCATGTAGTCGTCGTAATGGACGATCTGGCCGTCGCGGACCCGTATGACGCCGAGGGCGAGGTGCCGGTACGGCGCGTTGGTGGCCTTGGACCATCCGTGATGGGTGATCTCGGTGACGACGACCTCGGGATCGTCGGTCTCGCGGATCACCGCCTCGACGCCGTCCATGACGAGCAGGTCGCGGGCCCGGCCCAGGTCGGCGAAGAAGGCGCGGATGGCGTCGCGGCCACGGAGTTCGGCGGGCTGGCCGGGGAGGCCGAACGGGTAGGCAAGCACGCCGTCCTCAGCGAACAGGCTGGCGAACTCGACGCCTTCGCCGGCCACCATACGGCGGACCTGTTCGGCGACCTCGCGGGGGCTGCGGGACATGAGATGCCTCCTATAATCGGAACGATGACCCCGTTTGAACTATACGGAACGATCGCCCCGGTTAGCAACCATGGCTGAGCCCGATCCCGCGGTGGCCCGGCCGGCGCGGGCGGATGCAGCTGCCGCGGTGGCCCGGCCGCTGCGGGCGGATGCGGCTGCCGCAGTGGCCCGGCCGCTGCGGGCGGATGCGGCGCGGAACCGGGAGAACGTGCTGCGGGCGGCCCGGGACGCGTTCGCGGAGTCGGGATACGGCGTACCGCTGGATGAGATCGCCGCGCGGGCGGGAGTCGGGCCTGGCACCGTCTACCGGCACTTCCCGACCAAGGAGGCGCTGTTCGAGGCGGTGGTCACCGTGCGGGTCCAGGACCTGGTGGCCGACGCGCGCGCCCGCGCTGATGCTTCCGATCCGGGGAGCGCCTTCTTCGGCTTCCTGGCCCGGATCACCGCGGAGTCCGCGGCCAAGCGTGACTTGCCCGACGCCATCTCGATCGCCGGCTCGCTCCGCGAGGACCTGAACGCCGCGCTCGACGTGCTGCTACGGCGCGCCCAGCAGGCGCAGGCGGTTCGCGCCGACGTTCGGACACCGGACCTCATCGTGCTGCTCAAGGGCCTGTTGGCGAGCCTCGCCGATATCGCGGACCCGGCTCGGCGGGACCTGGTGTTCGCCGTCCTGGCCGACGGGTTGCGACCGCCGCGCTAGCCCTCCCACGGCGGGAGCGGCCGGCGCCCGTTTGGGCTTGGGGCGGGCGCTCATGCTGCTGGCTGGACGGCCAGGTCGGCGGTGTGGGCGGCAGGCAGATCGCGCTCCTGGCGCAGCGGGCCGATGAACAAGATGCCAGCGCTGAGCGTGATAGCCCCGGCCGCGATCCACATCGCGGCGCGGGCACCGAACGCCTCGCCGACGACCGCGCCGGTCACGGCGCCGAGCGGCTGAGTGCCCCGGATCACCAGGTTGACCGTGCTGCCGTACCGGCCAAGCATCCGGCTAGGCACGTAGGCCTGGGAGAAGGTGCCGGCGATGATGTTGGTGGCCGATACGCCGGTCGTATAGACGATCGTGCCGACTGCGAACAGCGCCAGTCCCGCGCCCCGGCTGGCCGCCGGGACGAGCAGCATGAACGGAGAGGTGAGCGCGGCGCAGAGCAGCATCCCGCGCGCCGTCCCCAGACGCAGCCCGATCCGGGTGGCCAGCATCGCGCCGCACACCCCGCCGACACCCATCGTGGCCACCAGGATCCCGGCCAGGCCCGGACCGACTTTGACCGTGCGGACCAGGAAGACGATGACAACCGCCTCCAGCATGGCGTCGCCGAAGTTGCCCGCTCCCATATAGGCGGCCACCACCCGCAGGCGGGGATCGCGGACCACGAACCGGATGCCGTCACTGATCTCGGCGCGCAGCGAGGCGTGTCCCGCGCGCGGCTGCGGCGCCGGTTCCGCCACGCGGATCCGGGTCAGGCAGACCGCCGACACCAGGAAGCTGAGCGCGTTCGCGAACAGCCCGGATACCGCGCCGAGCAACTGCGCGGCCAGGCCGCCCAGACCCGGGCCTGCCATCTGCGCTGCCCATACGCTGCCTTCCAGCTTCGCGTTGGCCTCCAGCCGGTGATCGGCGCTCACCACCGACCGCACGAAGGCACCGAAGGAAGCAGTGAAGAACACCGCCGCAGATCCGGCCAGGAACGCGACCGCCACCAGCTGGCCGATCGTCAGCACGCCCGCCCAGGCCGCGACCGGCACGCTAGCGAACAAGGCGAACGCGGCGACGTCGCAGGCCAGCATCACCGGCCGCTTGCGCCGGCGATCCACCCACGCCCCGGCCGGCAGCCCGATGAGCACCGCCGGCAGCCACGCGGTGGCCTGCAGCAGCCCGACGACAAGGGTGCTCGAATGCAACACCAGCACCGCCGTCAACGGCATCGCCACCACGGCCATCGCCGACCCGGCCGTGCTAATCGTCTCCCCGAACCAGAACAACCGGAAATTCCGGTCCCGCCACAGCCCGATTGCCACCGTCCCGAGCCTGCCACGAGATGGTCCCCGCGACGCGCGGCACCAGATATCCCCGTCCGGTCGATGGTGACCGATCCCTCACGAGTGGCCGCCAGGTCCACGGGATCGTGCTGTAATTTGCTTATGCAGTTCGATACTTACACAGCTGCCGGGGCGCATATTGCCTGCTGGATGGCCAATAACCCGGCCGGGGACCCGGCAGCCCTTAGCGCCGTGCTGGCCAGTTATGACGTGCACGAGCCGATCGTGACCTGGCGGCAGATACGGGCTCTGCAGCCGTGGGCCGGGTGCCTGCGGACGGTCTTCGAGGCCGCCACCGAGGCCGAGCGCGCGCAGCGGGCCGACGCGCTGCTCGTCGCCGCCGACTGCCGCCCCCGGCTGGTCCGCCACGCCGACGACCGGCCCTTCCACCTGCACTATGCGCCGGTCCGGGCCGGGCTAGCCGCTCGGGTGCGGGCCCTCACCGCGGGCGGGCTGGCCCACGTCATCGACGACGGCTCGGGCTTCCGGCTGCGGGTCTGCCAGCGGGACGGCTGCGAGAACGCGTTCGTGGACGTCTCGCGCAACGGTCGCCGCCGGTTCTGTTCGCTGCGCTGCGCCAACCAGGTCAACGTGGCCAACCACCGGCGGCGACAGCGACGAGCAGCTTGACCACTAACCCTCAATGTAATGGTTGAACTGCATAAGACAATTACGGCACGCTTGGTCGTGTGGTTCCACGAGCACGAGTCGCGACCACGGGTCCGCGGGCCGGTACGGGGGCCGGCCTGGCGGCCGTGGTCATCTGGGGCATGGCGCCTGTGGCCACCCGGGCCCTCGTCCTGCAGCTGGCGCCGCTGCCGCTGCTCGTGATCCGGATGGGGGTGGCCGCGGTCGCACTCCTCCCCTGGTGCGGGCCGGTGCTGCGCGGCCCGGGGCGGCAGTACATTCCGCGGCTGATCGTCGCGGGACTGCTGGGCATGGTCGGCTATAACCTGCCGGTCACCATCGGGCTGCAGTGGGTTCCGGCTTCCACCGCCGGGCTCATACTGGCCAGCGAGCCGGTCTGGCTACTGCTGCTGGCGGCGGCCTTCCTGGGCGAACGGGTAAGCAGACGGTCCTGGGCGGGCGCGGCGGTGGCCCTGGCCGGTGTGGCGGTCCTGGCCGGTCCCGGCGTCCTTTCGTCGCGCGGGAGCTCGCGGGAGCTCGCGGGCGTAAGCCTGATCGCGCTCGGCACCCTGTTCTTCGCGGCGTACACCCTGATGCTGCGGCCGCTGAGCCGGGCCTGCGGCCCGGTGCCCGCGACGGCCGCGTCCACCGTGGCGGGCAGCGCGTTCTACGCCGCCTTTGCCGCGACGGTAACCCCGGATCAGCTCGAGCGGCTTCCGGCCGCCGCCTGGGGTGAGCTGGCCTTCCTGGCCCTCGGCAGCAACGTTCTGGGCATGCTGGCCTGGAACCTGGCGGTCGTCCGTCTGCCGGGCCCGCGGGCCGGCCTGCTGCTGTACCTGGAACCGCTGGTCAGCGTGGCCGGAGCGGTGGTGTTCCTCGGCGAGCGCCTGTCGGCCGAGTTGGTGGCCGGCGGCATCCTCATCCTGGGCGGCATCGCCGCCACCTGGGCGCCCGGGCCCCGCGACAAGGACCCGCCCCCGACCGGCACTCCGGTCGGCCACCAGCCTCGCTCAATCGCCCCGCCCGATAGCTAAGGAGATTCCGATGCCCGCACTGCCCTGGACAACCATCTCCCCGCCGGATCGGGCCCGGGAGTACGTCGTCATGGCCTCCCGGCTGCCGCTAGCGCGGTACCGGGACATGCCCGGCTTCCTGCGCGCCGCGATGCTCATCCGGACCCAGCTGGCCCGGACGAGCGGGCTGATCGGCTACGCCCTCGACGCGCACCTGGCCCGGAAGACCTTCTGGACCGTGTCCGCCTGGGACAGCCGGGACGCCCTGGACGCCTTCAGCCGCGCGGACCCGCACCGCAGCCGGGTCCGTGTCATCCGGCCCCGGATGCGGCCCACCACGTTCACGTACTGGACCGTGTCCGGCGCGGACCTGCCCGTCGCCTGGGCCGAGGTCCGGCGCCGGGTCGCCGCCGCGGAGCGCACCGAAGATTCGCCATGACTGGCCGCTTGTGCATTTGTGCCGGATCGCTGATGGATAGGCTTTGCTTGCAGGTCTTCTCAGGTAGCGATAAAGCTGGATGACGCGACGAGGATCGCGCGCCAGGCGGCGGGAGGTCCGAGATGAGCAAGGCATTCGCGGATCGGTGGGGCGTGCCGGTCCGGGCGGGCAGCGCCGACGCGGTGGCACTGCTCGACCAGGCCGTCGAGGACCTGGCCGCGCTGGCCGGCGATCCCGTGGCGGATGCCGAGGCGGCGGTCGCGGCCGACGACAGCCTGGTGCTCGGCCACCTCTACCGGGCCTATCTCGCGCTGTACGGGACGACCCCGGAGGGGGTCGCGACGGCCGGCGAGATCGTCAAGAAGCTGGATGCGGCGGTCCTGGGGGAACGGGAAGCCCATCATCTGCGCGCCGCCCGGTCCTGGGCCAACGGCGATTGGGAGGCCACCGCCCGCTCGCTCGAGCGGGCCCTGCTGTGCCATCCGCGGGACCTGCTCGCGCTCAAGGTGGCCCAGGACCTTTACTTCTTCCTCGGCAACCGGCTCGAGTTGCGCGATGTGGCCGCCCGGGTGCTGCCCGCCTGGCCGCGCAGCCGGCCCGGCTGGGGCTACGTGCAGGGCATGTACGCGTTCGGCCTGGAGGAGAACGCGGACTACCGGCAGGCCGAGTCCCGGGCCCGGGCCGCGCTGGACCATAACCCCCGGGACGTGTGGTCGGTGCACGCGCTGGCGCACGTCTTCGAGATGGAGGGCAGCCAGCGGGACGGCGTCGAGTTCCTCACCAAATCGGCTGGTGACTGGTCCGGCAGCTTCTTCGCTATCCACAACTGGTGGCACCGGACCCTGTACCACCTGGAACTCGGGGAGATAAAGGAGGCGCTGGCCCTGTACGACTCCCCCATCCGGGCCAGGCGGTCCACCGAGTGGCTCGACGTGGTGGACGCGGCCGCGCTGCTGTGGCGGCTGTCGCTGTTCGGTGTCGACGTCACCGACCGGGCCGGGCAGCTCGCGGCCGATATCGACGACCTGGTCGGCGATCCGGTCTATATCTTCAACGACTGGCACGCGGTGATGGCCTTCGGCCTGGCGGGCGACCGGGCGAGGGTCGAGCGGGTGATCCTGGCCAACCGGCACCTGACCGCGCCGACCAACCGGATGGCCGCCGAGCGGGCGGGCCTGGATCTGCTCGAGGCGTTCGGCGCATTCGCGGCGGGTCGTCCGGACCGGGCCATCGACCTGCTGATCGACATCCGGCCCCGGGCCAACGCGGTCGGCGGGAGCCACGCGCAGCGCGACGTCATCGACCTGACCCTGATCGCCGCGGCCGCGCGGGCCGGCGACGACAGCCTGGCCCGGGCCCTGGTGACCGAACGAGTGGCGCGTAAACCCTCCGCCGAAGCCTCGGCCCGTCAGCTGGTGGCCGAGAACGGCGGCTCGCTGAACGCCGTGGGCTGGTAGGCCGTCGTTATCGGCCCTGGTCGGTGCTCGCGATAGCCCTATTCCGCCAGTGGTCGGCTTGCTCCGGGTCGCTGTCGGCCAGCAGGATGGACAGGTTAACCATGGCCCGGACGTTGTTGGCCTCGGCCGCCCGCTGGAACCAGTGGCGGGCCTGATCCGGATCGCTTTCCGCGATCATGACCCCGAGGTTGACCATGGCCTGGATGCTGCCGGGATCGGGGTTCTGGCTGTTGCCGACCTCGGCCGCCCGCTGGAACCAGCGACGGGCCTGGTCCGGATCACTCGACGCAAGCGCGTTCCCAAGGCCGACCATGCCGCCGGTGTTGCCGGCCTCGGCCGCCCGCTCCCACAAGCGGCGCGCCTCGGCTGGGTCGGTGGCCACGGTGAGGTTGCCCAGGCCGGCCAATCCCGCGGGCTCGCCGGCGTCAGCGGCCTGCTGGAACCAGCGACGGGCCTGGGCCAGGTTCTGATCGGTGTACAGGACGCCGAGGCCGACCATGGCGTCGGTCAGGCCAGCCTTAGCCGCGCGCTTCCACCAGCGGATGGCACGGTCGCGGTTCCTGTCCACGACGAGGCGGCCCAGCCGGTACATCGCGTGTACCTGGCCGACTTCGGCCGCCCGTTCGAACCAGCGGATAGCCTGGTCCCGGTCGGTATCGGCCAGCAGGTTGCCCAGGTTGAACATGGCCGTGGCGTTGCCGGCCTCGGCTGCCTGCTCGAACAAGCGGCGTGCCTGGGCGGGGTCAGCGACCGCAGCGAGGGTGCCCAGGCCGACCAAGCCGTCGGTTTCGCCGGCCTCCGCCGCCCGCTGGAACCAGCGACGCGCCGCTTCAGGGTCGCTGTGGGCCAGCGCCTTCCCGAGGTTGTACATCCCGTCCTTGTCGCCGGCCTCGGCGGCCTGCTGGTACCAGTGGCGCGCCTGTTCAGGATCGCTGTCCTGAAGCACGTAGCCGAAGCCGATGAGTCCCTGGGTATCGCCCGCGTCTATCGCTTGCTGATACCAGCGCCGCGCCTGGTCCGGGTCACGATCGCGGTACAGATTTCCCAGTCTGCACATGGCGAAGGTGCTGCCGGCGCGGGCCGCCTCCTCGTACCAGCGCTGCGCCTGCTCCGGGTCTTCACGCTCGAGGAACGCGGCGAACCCGATCATGCCGGCGATGCTGCCCGCGATAGCCGACCGCTCGTACCAATGGCGCGCCTGACCTGGACTGGTGTCCTTCACCAATTCGGCCAGGGCCGCCATCGCGGTGGTATTGCCTGCCTCGGCGGCTCGCTTGAGCAGGCGGCGAGCCGGGACGGGTTCGTTCTTCTGGATCAGCATGGCGAACGCGGCCATGCCGTCGGTGTTGCCTGCCCGGGCCGACCTCTCGAGCAGGCCGCGGGCCCGATCGGGATCGGTATCCATGAACAGCAAACCCAGGTTGAGTGTGGCATTGGATTGATCGTCGCTGGACAGCGGCAGCCACGCGGCGGACGCCACGGCGGCGTTCCCTTGCCTGGCCGCTGCGTATCCGACGGCGAAACGCCTCTCATCGGAACTCGCGTGATCCAGCGCCGCGGTCCACACCGCGTCCGGCACGGGAATGGCAGAGCCTCGGGTGTCGGCGTCCAGCACGTAGTCGTGGACGGTGAAAGCGTCCCCCTGCGTGGTCTGGGTGAGCAGGGACTGGCCCGTGGTACGACTCACGCCCAGAACCGATTCGCAGGCCCACCGCTCGGCGTCGTCGATCGCCACGGCCTCCAGTCCCGACGGCAGGAGGCGAAGCGCAGCGTCCTTAGGCATCGGCTGTGCGATGCCCGTGCGGTACCAGTCGAGCACGGTCCTGACCAGTGCGTACCGGCCGGGTCGCTCGTCGTCAGACTGGGCCAGGCTCAGCCGGGTCTCGAGCGCTGGGCCGGCCACGACCCATGCGCTCGGGGATTTACCGTCGGCCACCCAGGCCAGCAGGGCCGGGTAGCTGGCGTGCTCGCCGACACGGGCCCGCTCCTGATCGTTCCACTGAACTGGCCAGGGCATCCGGACGACCAGCCGCTCGTCGGTGAGAGCCTCACCGAGCGGGTTACGCAGGTCGCCGTCCGGCATGAGCGCCTCGAGTTCCTTTAGCCGGATAGTGGCGATCACCACGGCGCCGGACCGCACCAGCCAGCCGACGACATCCCGGAAGGCCTGGGAACCGAAGCGTTCGACGTCGTCCAGCCACACCACGACCGGACCGAGATCGGCCATGTCCAGGTCGCGTAGCTGGACCAGGGCGGTGGGCTGCGGGCAGATCAGCCGGTGATTCCCGAGCAGTACCTTGGCCGCCTCGGCGGCTGACCGGGATTTCCCACCTGCCGAGCCACCGACGATCAGCAGCATGCGATGCTCACGCTGAGCTCGCTGGATCCCCTCCCGGAGCGCCTCATCCTTATCACGCGGGACGTAGGCCAGAAACGGGGGCTCGCCCGGCACTCCGGCAGGCTTCACCCCGAATGCATCGAGGCCGGCCTCGGCGACCGGGACCGGAAGGCCGTCCGGGCTCAGGCACTCGGCCTGCAGGACGTCCCGGTTGCGAGAGGCGTTCCTCGTTTCGGCGATCGCTCGTCCGCCCAGTACAAGTGACAGCTGCTCGGCGAATCGCGGGGACCGGTCCAGCACGTCGGCGAGAGGCACGACGTACAGCCGACGCTGCTGGTGGGCAGACTCCGCGGAGGTTACGAGCCCGGCCAAACGGCCGTCGGAGAGTACCACTCCCGCCCCGGACATGCCGCCCCAGCTCTTCTGCTTCTTCGGCGTCGCTCCGTCCACGTCCAGAGGCATCCACCGCAACGGAAGCTGGCGGTCGGGATTGACCGGCCTCTTACCCTGCCCGGCCGGGTGCAGGGTGCCGCGGATCTGCTCCGTCTGGCGCACCGTGCCCGCCGGGCTACGGTCCAGCTGCTGCACTTCGGAACGGGGGAAGCCGACCGCTTCACAGTCACGCTCGACCGCGGTTCCGAGCCGCACGAAGACCGGTGATGGCGACGATGGCGTCTCCCATCCAGGCTCGGGAGCGGCGGCTTCGGCACCATGGTCGATGTCGGTGTCTCGAACCCGCAGGATCGCAATATCCCAGTCGGCATCGACGGCCAGGATTGTCATGGGAATCCACCTGGGAACAGGCGCGTCGGGCCGCACCATCCGGGCCAGGACCAACCCGTCGGCGCCGGCCTCGGCCACCACATGACAGGCGGTCAGCACCGCATCATCGCCGACCACCACACCGGCGCCGGCCTTGCCCGGGTCCGCCCATACCTCAGCTAGGCGGTCGTCCCAGATCCTGGTCACGGAGGACCTACTACCCAGCGGGCCTAGATTGCTCATCCGCGACGTCGAGCGGCGCTGGCCTACCGTCCTTGGCGTACAGGCCCGGTTTCAGCGTGAGCTCTAGTTTCTGCGTGACCTCTCTCGCCGTCTTGCCGCCCGCACCTGCCTCGACAAGCCACCAGCGGATCTTTCCGGCGACCTCCTTGTCGGTCCGTACCACCGCCTCGAGGGTGAGGGTCACCTCGTTCACGCGGAACCGGATGAGCTCCCCCTTGCTGTCGTTCCAGGCGGTTTCCAGTTCCCCGCGCAGTCCATCCAGCGCAGCCGACAGCCCCACCAGTTCCGGCTCTTGAGACAACGCCGATCACCCCCTCTGAATACCGGGGCGACGCGCAGGCGAGCGCCGCCGATGACTCCTAGGGAAGCTAGCATGCGCCATGGATGAAAACAGGCCCGGATCCCGCGGCCAGCGCGAGGATCCGGGCCCGTTATTCGGTTAGGGTCAGGGCACCATTTCGAGTTCGCGGAGCGGCTCGGCTGCGGAACCGCCGGCGACGCCCTTGCGCATCCGCGGCAGGAACAGGGCAGCGGCCGACGCGACGGCCACCGCGGCCCCGCCAACCCAGACCGCCGGGGCCAGGCCGGAGACGAACGCCGTACCGCTGGCATAGCTCCCGTGGGCGGAGAACACCGCGCCGAGCACCGCGATCCCGAACACCCCACCCAGCTCGCGGATCGCGTTGCTGGCGCCGGAGGCGATGCCCTCCTGGTCACGGCGGACCGAGCTGAGTACCACGTTGGCGACCGGCGCGAAGAACAGCGACATCCCGACGCCGGCGATCACGAAGGCCGGGACCAGCGTGATGTAGGCCACGGTGGGGCTGGCCACGGCGGCCAGCCAGCCCAGCCCGATGGCCTGCAGGGCCAGGCCGGTGACCAGCAGCGGCCGCCCGCCGATGCGGTCGGACAGGGCACCCGCGACGGGGGCGATGAGCACCGGCATGCCGGTCCAGGGCAGGGTCCGCAGCCCGGCCTGCAGCGGGCTGTAGTGCTGGACGACCTGCAGGAACTGCGCGAGCAGGAAGATGGAGCCGAACATCCCGAAGAACATCAGCAGCGACGCGACGTTGGTCGCGGTGAAGGCGCGGCTGCGGAACAGGTGCATGGGCAGCATGGGCTCGCGGGCCCGCAGCTCCCAGGCGATGAAGGCGGCCACCAGCAGCGCGCCGATCACGATGGGCGGCAGCACGGTGTCGCTGGTCCAGCCGTGGTCGTTGCCGCGGATCACGCCGAGCACGATGCCCAGCAGGCCCACGCTGGCCAGCACCAGGCCGGGCAGGTCCAGGCTGGTCGACGGTCCGTAGCTCTCGGTGAGCCGGGTCCGGGCGATGGGCAGCAGCGCGAGGCCGATCGGGACGTTCAGCCAGAAGATCCACTGCCAGGACGCGCCCTCGACGACGGCCCCGCCGACCAGCGGGCCGATGGCGATGGCCAGGCCGCCGACGGCGCCCCAGGCACCAAGGGCCAGGCCACGCCGTTGCGGGGTCACCGCGGCCGACAGCAGCGTGAGAGTTAGCGGGATCACCATGGCGGCCCCGACACCCTGCACGGCCCGCGCGGCGACGAGCATGCCGATGCCGGGCGCGAGCGCGGCCGCGGCCGACCCGGCGGTGAACAGGCTCAGACCCACGACGAACATCCGGCGGCGGCCGTACCGCTCGCCGAGCGTGGCCCCGGTCAGCAGCAGCACCGCGAAGGTAAGCGTGTAGGCGTTGACCGTCCACTGCAGCCCCTGGAGCGAGGCGTGCAGGTGAGCCCGGATCGAGGGCAGCGCGGTCGTCACCACCAGGTTGTCGAGCGAGGCCATGAACAAGGCCGTCGAGGTCACGGCGAAGGTCCATGCGGTCCGGCTCTTCGCGGTCATGATCTTCCCTCCTAGGAAGTGAGTAGTCACTAACTTCTTGGCTTAAAAAAAATTATGCGTCCGAGTCCTTCGGGCACCAGCTGGTCCACCGCTCGTCGACGGCGGGCAGGTCCATCGCGGCGGCGACGTTCATCAGCATGCCGACCGCGAAGAAGTCGACCACGGTCTGGAACGGCAGGCCGGTCAACCGCTCGACCAGCTCCCACAGCTTCTTGAACCCGGTCCTGGTTGCGGCGCGGATCTCGGGATCGTCGCACGCGGCATAGGCCTGCATCTGGAGCAGGAGCAGCGTCCGGTCCTCCAGGAGCCGCTCGTAGGAGTCGGCCATCGCCATCAGGGCCTCCTCGCCGGTGCGGTCTCCCGCCGCAGCGATGAAGGTGTCCCGCACGCGCCGGAAGCACCGGTCCACGAGCTCGACAAACAGCGCCTTCTTGGTCGGAAAGAGGCGGAACAGGTACGGCTGGCTGATGCCGGCCTTCCGGGCGACATCCTCGGTCGAGGTGCCCGCCAGCCCGTGCGCGGCGAACTCGGCG
>Ga0210388_10001883_pt1 | contig 16475 bp, 13 predicted proteins | sample IncBWC19OmetaG_FD_155485 | JGI IMG/M metagenome (GOLD analysis project Ga0210388, IMG submission 155485) | Forest soil microbial communities from Barre Woods Harvard Forest LTER site, Petersham, Massachusetts, United States - Inc-BW-C-19-O ...
AAAAGCGACGGCGTTTATCCGGGGCGCGCTGGAAAAAATTCCATCCAGGAAATCAAAGCCTCCGCCGTGCGCCCCGCCGTTCCGCCGATCCGACATACACTGGCGGGCGTCCGCTAAACGATTTTTCTCGAAGGCTGTGTTTTAATTTCAAGAAACCCGGTGGGGCGAGCGTCCCCGCGAGCCGCCGTGTGCCTTGGGTTTAAGCGACTCGCGAGGACGCTCGCCCCACCAATTTAAAATCCTGTCTCCTCGAATTGCCGTTTGGCCGGCCTGCGCCTTTCGACTATCCTCACGGCGTGCGGAATTTCAAGTTCATCCTCAAATGGCTGCTGCGCGTTTTTCTCGTCGTCGTGCTGCTGTTTTTGATTTTCCTGCTTTCGCTCGATTCGATTTTGCGCGCCATCGCCGTCCACAATATCCGGTCGCAGACCGGCCTGAATGCGGAGATCGGCTCGTTTCACTTCGGCCTTGGCGACCCGGTCATCACCATCAAAAATCTCAAACTCTACAACCCGCCGGAATTCGGCGGGAAGCCGTTCCTCGACATCGCCGAAATCCATGTGGAATACGACCAGGACGCGCTCGCGCATAAACAGCTCCATGTCAAAGTGATGCGTTTCGACCTCGCGGAACTCGATATCGTCCGCAGCGCCGACGGCAAAACCAACCTTTTTGAGATCAACACCCGGCTGAACGGGCATAAGAAAAAAGAGAAGCATGAAGACCCGTTCGCAGAATTCAAACGGCTGACGCATGTCGATTTCACGCAGATCGACAAATTGTACGTATCAGTAGGCACGGCGAAATACATCGACCTGGGCGACGAGAAAAAGAACCTTGAGGAAAAGGTCGGCATTGAAAACCAGGTGCTCCCCAACGTGAAGACGCAGGACGACTTGCTCGGACTCGAAGCGCTCATCGCCCTGCGCGCCAGCGATGTGCTGCGTGTTTTTGCCCCGACCAATGTTGATAACCAGATGCCGTTTCAGAATTTGTTGTTTTAGTTAAACGTGATCTTGTTGTGCCCGGAAATTTGGGCGGTGTGTTTCCCCTCACCCCGGCCCTCTCCCTTGGGGAGAGGGAGAAAAGCTCCCAGCGCTTTGGCAAGCTGCTTGCAAACAACCATCAATCCGTAAATATGAGCGGCTGTTCCTTCTCCCCGAGGGAGAAGGTCAGGATGAGGGGAAACGGCCACTGATCTCATCTTATCAACACACACTTTGCGACGGTGGCTCGACACCAATTTGTTTTTCACCTAATTTTCCCGCGTGCATCGCAAATCGCTCCAATCCGTTTCCCGCATCGTCGTCAAGCTCGGCACCGGTGTCATCACGGACAGCCGCAAGCTGATCGACCCCGCGCAGCTTGAGCAAATTGTCGCGCAGATCGCTGCGCTCAAGAAATCCGGCAAGGAAGTCGTCGTCGTCACCAGCGGCGCGGTCGGCGCCGGCATGGGCGCACTCGGTTACCAGTCGCGTCCGACGGAGCTCGCGGAGAAACAGGCCTGCGCCGCGGTGGGCCAGTCGCGGCTCATGGCGACTTACGAGAAACTTTTTGCCACGCACGGCCTGGTCGTCGCCCAGGTTTTGTTGACCCACGATGATCTGGAGCACCACGAGCGCCACCTGAACGCGCGCAACACGCTCGTCACCCTACTCGCACGCAATGTAGTACCCATCATCAATGAAAACGACGCGGTGTCGTTCACGGAAATCAAGTTTGGCGACAACGATAAACTTTCCGCCCTCGTCGCCTCCCTGCTGCCGGCCGACCTATTGGTGATTTTGACCACGGTAGACGGCGTCATCGAAAATTTCGGGAAGAAAAACGAGAAGGTCATCTCCGTCATTGAAAAGATTGACGGGGCGATCGAGAAGATGGCCGGTGGCACGACGAGCGAAACTGCCGTCGGCGGCATGAAATCGAAAATCGATGCGGCGAAGATCGCGGTGCGTTCGGGCATCCCACTGGTCATCGCTTCCGGTCGCGATAAAAAAGTTCTCGGCAAGATTTTGTCCGGCGCGGACGAAGGCACGCTGTTCATCGCGAAGCCGAACAAACTGCAAGGCCGCAAACGCTGGATCGCATTCTTCCATCATCCCAAAGGCACGTTGTTCGTGGACGACGGCGCGAAACGCGCCTTGCGCGAGAGCGGCAAGAGCCTGCTGCCGCCCGGCGTGGCGCGTTGCGAGGGTGACTTTGCGGCAGGCGACGTGGTGCGCATCTGCGATCTGGACGGCATGGAATTCGCGCGCGGCATTGCGCGGTCCGGCTCCGCCGCAGTCCGCGAAAAAAAATTACCGAAAGAAGAACTCGTGCATAGAGACGATCTAGTGATTCTTTGAGACGCTGAAAAACGTACTGCTTCCATGTCTAAAATCTGTGAATTTCAAAACCAATTGGCACAAGCCCGCGAAGCTCTCGGTTCTATTTTGAAGCGAGGACGTTCAACTAACATTCCAATAGCGGAGTATTCATTGGCGAATGAAAAGGTATTGGAAGCTGAACGTGCGCTTGCAGCAGCAACTGGAGATCAATATGCAACTCCTTTGAATTTGGGATTTTATCCTGAAGCAGGCGTGTCAGGTCCATTATTGTTACAAAATGACAACGGAACTATTTTAACTTTCAACGCAGTTGAAATTGCAACTGACGATTCACGCGGAAAACGGGGAACAGCCTGCATCGAGTTTGATTTGTGCTTCTGGACAACTTTTGGTTATCCCAATGATGAAGCATTATCCGGCCATCCTTTGTATGGTCGCGGGTTGAATGCCTATCGTATTTTTGATGTCCACAACAGCCATTGGGGTCGCCGAAAAATCGAACAAAATCGTATCGCCTTTCCAAACACACCGGAGTTCAATTCACGCCATTTAATTTTCACTTTTCACGACAGCACATTTGAATGTATCTGCAAAGGCATTAAGTCGGCTTCCTTTTCTACAACTCCGTATCTTGAAATTTTTTCCGTAATCAGCAATAAAGTTTTAGAACGGCATCAAAACCATGAGAAATAATTTTGCCTCCTGCTCATTCCCAACCGAAGCTGAAAATTTTTGTGAAAAAGAAATCCGCCATTGAAGATTTGCTCAAGGTCATGGCCAAGCTCCGTTCACCAACGGGCTGCCCTTGGGATCGCGAGCAGGACCATATGACCTTGCGACGCCATGCGATCGAGGAGGTCTATGAGTTGATCGATGCCATCGAGGCGCGCGACAATATCGAGATGGCCGAGGAACTCGGCGATTTGCTGCTGCAGGTGGTGTTTCACTGCCAGCTCGCGCGTGAACGCGGGGCGTTCGATTTTGAGAAGGTCACGCGGCATCTCGTGGACAAATTGATCCGCCGCCATCCGCACGTCTTCGGCAAAACCAAGGTCAAGAACGTGGACGAGGTCTGGGCAAACTGGGAGAAGATCAAGAAGGCCGAGAAACACGGCACCAAACACGCGCGTCATTCCGCGCTGGATGGTATCCCGAAACACCTGCCGGCGCTGCTGCGCGCGGAAAAGTTTTTAAAGAAGGCGAAGAAAGCCGGGTTGCTACCTGACAATAAAAAGTTTGCTCCAAAATTGTCGAAGGCTGATCTGGCCGCACAACTTTTTTGGTTTGTCAGCCATATTCAATCGCTCGGCTGGTGCGCGGAGGAGTTGTTGGCGAGCGAGATTAAAAAGCACGAGCATAGCCTGCGCAAACTGGAAACACAGCGGTCACGGCCGACCCGTTGAACACTTTGCCAGGGTTTCCTGTCTATATTTGTAAGACAGTTGACGCCAATGGCAATCGGCGTGATATTGAATCAATAAGATTTGAGGTGTGTTATGAAAAATAAATCTATCCGTAAATGGGCGTTGGTGTTGGCCGTGGCCGGGCTGGGTGTGCTTGCAGCGAATGCGCAGGCGCAAAATGCCCCGACCGCAGCCCCGCAACTCTCGGGCCCGGCGGCGGATGTCCTGAAGCTGACGCAGGCCAAGGTCGGCGATGACACGATTCTCGCCTACATCGGCAATTCCAGGACCAGCTACACGCTGAGCGCCGACCAGATCATTTATCTCAAACAAGAGGGCGTTTCCACGGCGGCCATCAATGCGATGCTGACGCAGCCAGCGGCCTCCTCTTCGCAACCGATGGCGGCGGTTTCGCAACCAACGACACCCGCCCCCGCAGTTTCCAGCACCACGACCACCGAACAACCGGCCACAACCGTCGTTCAAACGGTGCCGGCAACGACATATTATTACTCTGACCCGTACTACTATCCGGCGTATTACAACTGGGCCCCGCCGGTGGTATTCTCATGGGGTTGGGGCGGCGGCTGGGGTGGCTGGCATGGGGGTTGGCACGGCGGAGGCGGCTGGCACGGCGGCGGGGGATTCCATGGGGGTGGAGGATTCCATGGCGGCGGGCATCGTTGAACCGGCCGGCTTTCGGAATTCCAAGACCGTGGAAGACTTCAACCGGCTTCCTGCCGGATGATATTGCAGGCATTGAGGGAATTGCCTGCTGACATACCATATTATCGTGCGTTCGTGATTGATTTCACGCGCCAATCGGCCAAACTATCCAACTCTGTTTTCTGGTTAAACGTTCAGGATTTGGCGTTTACGGTCAAACCCTGAGCCGGAACCCGGAACGGTGAACATTTTTATGGCCGAAGCGAAAGAAAATTTGCAGATGGAAAAGGTCGTGTCGTTATGCAAACGGCGCGGTTTCATTTTTCAGTCGTCCGAAATCTACGGCGGCATCAACGGCTTTTGGGATTACGGCCCCCTCGGCACGGAACTCAAGCGCAATGTAAAGGAACTCTGGTGGAACACCATCGTCCGCCAGCGCGAAGACGTCGCCGGCCTCGAAGCGACCATCATCATGTCGCCCGCCATCTGGAAGGCGTCCGGCCACGTGGACACGTTCAGCGATCCGATGTGCGACTGCCGCAAATGCAAAAAGCGCTTCCGCGCCGACCAGCTTTGCGAGGATCAAAATCTCACGCTCGGCAAGGATGCAAACGGCAAATTCGTTTTCCCGCCCGGCACGAAATGCACGAACTGCGGCTCCACCGATCTCACCGAGCCGCGTCCGTTCAATCTGATGTTCAAGACCTACGTCGGCCCGGTCGAGAGCGAGGACAATGTCGCATATCTCCGCCCGGAAACCGCGCAGGCCATTTTCGTACAATTCAAAAACGTGCTCGAAACCTCGCGCCAGAAGGTGCCGTTCGGCATCGGCCAGATCGGCAAGGCGTTCCGCAACGAGGTGACGCCGCGCAATTACACCTTCCGCTCGCGCGAATTCGAGCAGATGGAACTGGAATTTTTCATCAAGCCGGACGAGGCGGTGGAGGCCATCCACGGCAGCGTGGTGACCGTGCCCGAGACCGGCCATCCCGGCGAGCCGCAGCCGAACTGGGGCTGGCAGGCGTGGCATCAATACTGGGTCGAGGAACGCGTGCGCTTCTATGAAGGCATCGGCCTCTCGCGGCAGACGCTCGGTTTTCACCGCCAGACGTCGGAGGAACTCGCGCATTATGCCCGCGCCTGTGTGGACATCCTGTTCAAGTTCCCCTTCAGCAAACGTGATGAAAAAGGCGAACTGAAAGGCGAGGAGTTGGAAGGCATCGCCGCGCGCAGCGATTTTGACCTGTCGCAGCACCAGAGATTTTCCGGCAAGCCGATGAGCGTGTTCGACGAGGAACTGCGCGGCGCGTGGAGCAAGCTACCCAAGGAAAAACAAGATGACCTTTGGAAACGCTATTACGACAACCGTAAAAAGTATCTGACGAAATGCGCGAAGCCGGATGAAACGGCGGAACAGATTTCCAAGCAGGCGACGGAAGATGCGAACGGCCTGGCCAAGGGCAGTTACATCCCGCACGTCATCGAACCGTCGGCGGGCGTGGATCGTTTGATCCTGGCGCTCATCACCAACGCCTATTCCGAGACGACCAAGACCGACGACAAGGGCAAGAGCGAGACGCTGTATATGATGAAATTTCATCCCCGCGTCGCGCCGATCAAGGCCGGTATTTTTCCGCTGTTGAAAAACAAACCCGAACTCGTCAAAAAGGCGCAGGAAGTTTACAAGCTTTTGCTCCCGTGGATGAATGTCTCCTACGACGACGCCGGCAGCATCGGCAAACGGTACGCGCGCATGGACGAAGCGGGCACGCCATTCTGCTTGACCGTGGATTTCGACACGCTCGGCGAAAAACCCGAGCTGCTCGATACCGTGACGATCCGCCATCGCGACGATGGCAAACAGGAACGGATAAAAATTTCTGAACTCCGCGACTGGCTTTTGGTCAAAGTCCGATAATGAGCGACGAGCCGACCCATATGCCGATGACGGAGGAGAAGCCTAAAAAGGCGCCAACGTTATATTTCATCGTTGCCATCAAGGCGGTGAAAGGCATTGCCGCGCTGCTGCTGGCGTGGATCACCTACGCCCTTTCAGACAACAACCTGCCGGAGGAGTTCCGCAAATTGCTGGAATTTTTTCACATTGACCCGGAAAAAAAGTTCTTCCTGGACATTGCCGACCGTCTGAACGAGGTCACGGCCGCCAACATGAACTGGCTGGCGGTCATCTCGGTCGTCTACGGGCTGTTCATGCTGCTGCAGGCAGTTGGACTGGCCTTGCGCGTGAGCTGGATAGTCTGGCTGGTCATCGCCGAATCGGCATTTTTCATTCCCATCGAGGTCTTTGAACTTGTCCGCCGTCATGTGCCGAACCCCGAAAATCATCCTCACGTAATTGCGCATCCCAAAATCGTGGTCGTCATAATCCTGTTAATTAACATCGCCATTGTGTGGTATCTGTTCAAAAACCGGGATCGCATCATCCGGCACCACCACCACCCGTGAATTTATTTGCTTGCCGCCACGCCGTTTATAGCTTAAAAACTCTGCATTGTAAGTATTAGCCGAACGATAGTATTGATGCACCACATCGCTTTTCAGTCCCAACCGGAGAGGTTCGCTTGAGCCGCCCTTTCACTCCGCAACGTAACCAATCCGCCGCGTCGTTCATTCGCGTCAACGGCAAAATCCGCGCCCGCGAGGTCCGGGTCATCGGGCCGGACAGCCACCAGATCGGTGTGCTCCCGCTCAACGACGCCATCAATCTGGCCCGCCAGCAAGGCGTGGACCTGGTCGAAATCTCACCGAACGCCGTTCCGCCCGTGTGCCGGCTCGTTGACTTCGGCAAATTCCGTTATGAGCTGGCAAAGAAGGAAAAGGAATCCAAGAAGCACCAGCACGCCTCAACGGTAAAGGAAATCCAGCTCAGCCCGCGCATCGATCCGCACGATTTGGGCATCAAATTGCAGCATGCGATCAATTTTTTGTGCGAGGACATGAAGGTCAAAGTCGCGCTCAAGTTCAAGGGACGCGAGATGGCCCATACCGAGATCGGCTTCGAGGTCATCCACAAGTTTATTGCCGATGTCGCGCCCTACGGTCATCCCGATTTTACGCCCAAACTCATCGGCAAGGCCATCAACTTGATGATTTCGCCGCTGCCGCGCAACAAGCGGGCCAAAAATCCCCGCTCCGAGGAAGATCAGCGACGAGACGAGGCACCAACCGAAAAAGCCAAACCGGCGGGGGAAACGGTTCACGTCAAGAAACCGAAAATCGAGGAAGTTGCTGCGCAACCGCCGGCGGAGTCATTCAATAACAATCCGTTCGCAAAATTGGACGCTAGTCCGCGGCCGGAATCGTAAGCCCGCGCGCAACATCGAATTGCGCCTTCACCAATTCAGGAAACCGGCAGTCCGCACATATCGCGTTCGAGTGGTCACAAAAATCGCGGACGATTTGCATCAACCCCTGCTGCCGTGCCGCGCCGTTCAAGACTGTGGAGGAACGACCCGCCGCCATCCCCAAGAGCCTTTGCCGCGCCAGTTTCAGGATTGAATTATCTTCCGCCGCCGGCCAGGCAAAAAATCTGCGCTCCACTTCCCGGATGATTTTCTCGTTGCCGCCTTCCTTCGCCCGGATCCAAAGCCAGGGCAAAACCACGTTCACCGCCAGATCCGTCACGCGGGCCGCGCCGAGCAAAGGCTGCGGTTTGGTCATGCGTACGGAATTGAACGTCCAATGCCACGACCAAAACTGATCGCGTTCAACGGTGAAAATTTCGTGCAGCGATTCCAACAATTTTTGATTGGCAGGGCCGACCTGCCGGCCAGCCAGGCGGCGCGGCAGCGCCGCCCCACCATCAGGGATTTGTTTTGCCACCCAATCTTCAAGTTTTGAAACCAGGTTTTTCGAGGCCAGCCAGTGCGAGGCCAGCGCCAGCCGGCGTTGCGGATGGTTCGCCGGACGCAGACCGTGAAATTTCCAGATCGTCTTCGGCAGCGTGCAATCCGCAAACGCGTCCCGCTCACGCCACCAGACATCCCAGGTGCGCCGCAAAAAGGTGTCCGAAGCTTTCTGCGAACGCGTCAGTTCATACGGCAGCAATCCGCCGACACCGAGCAGCTGGGCTTGAATTTCAAAAGCCCGCGACTCTCCGGTGGCTACCCGCGCAGACCAGCGTGATTTTGATTCCGCCAGGGCCTGCATCGGCCAGGCATTGTGCTTATAGCCGAGCGCGCGGAAGAGATTTTCCCACAATGCCTGCTCCCAACCGGTGATTTTCGCGCGGGCGAGGATCGCCCCGGCCTTGTTTTCAAGGCGGACTCTCGCGGCGGCGTTCAAAATCTCCAAAAGTTGCGCCCCGGAAAGCTCACGCAGCGGCGCCGAACACTTGCCGCGCAGATTGTCCGGCAGTCCGGACCCCTGCTCCAGGGCCGGTGCGAGTTCGGAAACCGGCGAATCCAGATAATCTTTTAACACCAAAACGACCGGCTCGCCCCGGATTGCAAGCCTTGGATTTTTGGGTTTGTCCCAAACGACGTGCAGAATCACGTTCTTGAAGTTTGCATTGGTATCGTGCCCGTGTGCGTGCCAGCCGGAAGTCTGCAAATCCACCTCCACATCGCCGGAAACCGGTTTTTCATGTTCAAACTGCAATACCGCGCCGCGAAAATCCGGCCCGCCTTCGGCGCTGGCAAACCCGGGATGCAGCACACGCAGACGCGTGCCGTCGGCGGTTTTCAGTTCGCCGCGCAAGATCCGCTGGTGTTGCCAGATGGCCTGCACCAGTTTTTCCGGCGGTCCGGCCGCCTCCTCACGCAACCCCGGCGCGCAACCATTCGTCCGCCAGTTCGCATAAAAATTGTCCTTGCCCGAAGCCATGCGCGAAGTTTTTGGCGAGTCACGCGGCAAGTCAAGTTTTGAAATCATTCCACCGCCCGCCGTCCCTTTCGCCCGGAGCAGACGATGAAGATGATTTTATTTTGAACGCAACTCCGGCGGCTTTTGCCTGTTAAACTAAATATACAATGAAATTTTGTTCGCCGCCGCCCGTTGATTTCCGCTAGAATAAACACGGTTTTTCCAGGGCCCGCAACGCATGATTGAAGTTCAAAATCTAACCAAACGCTATGCCGGACGCACGGCGGTGGACGACATTTCGTTCACCGTGGCGAATGGCGAGATCGTGGGATTGCTCGGTCCGAACGGTGCGGGCAAAAGCACGACCATGCGCGTGCTGTCCGGCTTCATGCCGGCGACCAGCGGCACGGTGCGCGTGGCGGGCTTTGACGTGTTTCACGATTCCGACGAGGTGCGCCGGCGCATCGGCTACATGCCGGAAAACAACCCGTTGCATCCCGAGATGCGCGTGGTCGAATATTTGAAGTTCCGCGCGCGATTGAAAGGCCTTGGCTGGGCAAAATCGCGTTCGCGCGTGAACAAGGTCATGCAGCAATGCGGATTGACCGATGTGCGCCGCCGCTTGATCGGCCAGCTGTCCAAGGGCTACAAGCAGCGGGTCGGCATCGCGGACGCGCTCGTGCACGAGCCGGAATTGATCATCCTGGACGAACCGACCATCGGCCTCGATCCCCACCAGATCCGTTCCGTGCGGGGCCTGATAAAAAATCTGGCCGGGCGCCACACGGTTTTGATCTCGTCACATATCCTGCCGGAGATCGAAATGACGTGCAGCCGCGTGCTCATCATGTTCGACGGGCGCGTGCTGGCGTCAGACACGCCGGAAAACTTGCAACGGCGCATGGCCGGCGGCAGCCAGGTCATCGCCGAAATCGCCGCGCCGGAAGCGGCCTTGCGCGCCGCCTGTGAATCGCTGCCGGATGTGGAGCAGTCCGACATTTCCGCGGCGGAGGGAAATTTTTACCGGTGCGCACTGACGGCGAAGGACGGAAAAGACCTGCGACCGGATGTTTTTGCGCTGATCCAGAAAAACGGCTGGCAACTGCGCGAGCTCACCCGCAGCCACCATTCGCTGGAAGACATTTATGTGCAGATCACCAAGCCGAAATCGGAGGTGGTCGAATGAGCGTCTTCCTGACCCTTTTGCGGCGCGAACTGGGGATGTTTTTTTATTCCATCGGCGGTTACGTCATCATCGCGGCGGTCACGCTGCTGACCAGCTACAGCTTCGTGGTGCTGCTGCACAACCTGGGCACCGGCCCGTCGACCGCGCCGGTCACCGAGATGTTTTACGGCACTTATTTTTTCTGGCTCATCGTGCTGCTGGCCGCGCCGGTGATCACGATGCGCCTGTTCGCCCTGGAAAAGGCCAGCGGCACCTTTGAAACCCTGATGACCACCCCGATCGGCGACGTCCAGGTGGTGGCGGCGAAGTTTTCCGCGGCGCTGATTTTCTTCATGATCTCGTGGCTGCCGTTGCTCGCGTGCCTGTTCATTGTGCACCACTTCACACATCAAGCCGAGGCGCTCGATGCGCGGACGCTCGGCACAACGTTTTTTGGGATCTTTCTCGTCGGCGGCCTGTTTGTTTCGCTCGGCTGCTTTGCCTCGTCGCTGTCGCGCAGCCAGATGGCGGCGGCGATGATCAGTTTTGTCCTGGGCGTCGGGTTTTTCTCGCTGGGGTTTCTCGCGCTCGCCCTGCCGGCAAATTCCGACTGGCAGACGCAGGTGATTGCGTACTTTGACCTGTTCAAGCAGATGCATGACTTCGCGCGCGGCGTGGTGGACACGCGCGCGGTCATTTTTTACATGAGTGCCACGTTCATTTTCCTGTTCCTGACCTTGCGCGTGGTCGAAAGCCGCCGCTGGAAATAAAATGGCCGAAGAACAAAAAAACCGCCCCAGTTTTTCGCCTGCGCGCCGCTGGCAGATCGGCTTCGACGTGGTGCTGCGCACCGCGCTCGTGCTGGCGGTCGTGGTGATGGCGAATTTCATCGGCGCGAAATTTTACCACCGTTTTTACCTGAGCGCGCAGACGCGCACAGAGCTTTCCCCGCGCACGCTGGATATTTTGCATTCGCTCACGAACCACGTCGAGGTGACGTTGTATTACGATACGCACGACCCGGAAAATTTTTACCCCGACATCGTCGAGTTGCTCAACGTGTATCGTGATCACAACAAAAATATCTCCATCCACACCGTGGACTACACGCGCGATCCGGCCGAGGCGATGAAGGTGAAGGAAAAATTTAACCTGCCCGCCCGGGATCTCAACAACCCGAATTCGCCGATGGCGAAGGACGTGATCATTTTTTCCTCCGGCGAACGGCACGATATCGTCCCTGGCGCGTTGATCGTCGGGACCAAGACCATGCAGATGGATCCACGCGACCCGGATTACGATCCGAATGAAAAGCGCCCGCAGTTCCACAAGAAGCCGGTCATATTCAATGGCGAGGTGTTGTTCACCTCCAAAATCCTCGCGCTCGCGCATGGCCAGCCGCTGCCGGCATATTTTTTGCAGCGGCACGGCGAATCATCGCTGGCGGATGATGATCTCACCGGCTACCGCAAGTTCGGCCTGGCGCTCGCGCAAAACGACATCGCGGTATCGTATCTTGACCTGATGGGTGCTGCTGACGTGCCGCCCGATTGCGGATTGCTCATCATCGCTGCGCCGGTGAAGGAATTTGATGCGGCTGAAATCCAAAAAATTGACCGCTACCTTGCGTCCGGCGGTAAACTGCTCGTGCTTTTCACCTATCTCTCACGGCAACATCCGACCGGCCTGGAAGGAGAACTCCAAAAGTGGGGTGTTGATGTCGGGGCGGATTATGTCAAGGACCCGCAGAGTTCCGGTAACGAGGATTTCATCGAGGTCACAAGTTTCAACCCGCAAACCTTTGCCGATCCGCTCATGGGCGAGGCGTTGGAAATGGTCCTGCCGCGTCCCATCACGGCCCCGCAGACAGCGACACCCGTCGCCAACGCGCCACAGGTGAACGCGCTGGCAGCTTCGAGCGAAAATTCCACGCTCGGGGATAATCGTGCCGCCCGGCCCCGCAGTTATTCGCTTATTGCCTCCGTCGAACAAAAGCCGGCGACGGGGACGACGAACCCGCACGGCACCACGCGCATCGTCGTCGCGGGCGACTCCCTGATGTTTGACAATGAGTTGATCGACGCGGCGGCCAACCGCGACTTTTTGAATTACGCCCTCAACTGGCTGGGCGACCGTGACACGCTATTGTCCGGCATCGGTCCGAAGCCGGTGAGCGAGTTTCGTCTTCTGCTCACGTCCAAACAGCAGCGGGATTTGGACTGGCTGCTGCTGGGCGCGTTGCCCGGCGGCGTGCTCGTCATCGGCTGGATGGTCTGGCTCGTACGCCGCAAATGAAATCAAACACCACGCCAATCTGGTTTGTGCTCGCGGCCGTGCTCGCGGGGTTCATCTGGTTTGCAGAAAAACACCTGCAACCGGCCGCGCCGGTGAATGATAATCTGCTGCCCGGCTTGAACACCGCCGAGGTGACCGCATTGGATATCTACCCCGCCGGGGAACACAAAATCACGCTCGTCCGCACCAATCAAAGCTGGGTGCTGCGTGAACCGTTCGACTACCCCGCGCAAGAAACCGCGGTGGATTCCTTGCTGGACGCGCTGGAAAAAGTCTCACCCGTCCTGCGCCTCACGGCCGCCGACATGCAATCGCACAAGAATGCAGACGCGGATTTCGGTTTTGACTATCCACGATTCGCCCTGGACGTGACGGCAGGCGATCAGAGCTGGCATCTGCTGGTTGGCAACCGCACAGCACCCGGCGACGGTGTTTATGTGCGGCAGGTCGGTGCTGCGGGCGCGTTCGTGACGGATTTGAATTGGTTGCAATTCCTGCCGCATAACGCGACCAACTGGCGTGAAACGCGATTAATACCGGCGGGTAATGAGGTGGACTGGATCGTCATCACGAACGCAACAAAAGTCGTCGAATTGCGGAACAATCCGACAAACCATATCTGGTACATCATCCGGCCCGAGCCGGTCCGGCGGGCGGACGCGGGCGTCATCGCCACCGCGCTGCAACAGTTGCGCGGCGCGCAGGCAACCCGTTTCGTCACGGATGATTCCAAGGCCGACCTGACGGCTTTCGGCCTGCAGCCGGCGGATCTCGACCTGTGGCTCGGCCATGGAACGAATCTTACCGATGCGCTTCACCTGGGCAAGGAATCCACGGAAAATCCCGGTCAACTTTTTGCGAAACGCGAAGGCTGGAATTCGATCGTGGCCGCGGCGAAGGATACTCTCCTGCCCTGGCACGGCAGCGCCAATGATTTTCGCGAAGCCCGGCTGCTGGATTTTTCCGCGCCGGTCACCGGCATCGAGGTGCAGGACACCATCCCCTGGGCGTTGCAGTTGCACGGCTCAAACGAGTGGCAGGTGGCCGGCGAGAAATTTCCCGTGGACAATGCCAGCGTGGAAAATCTGATCGCGCTGCTCGGCAACCTGAGGACCACGGAATATGTCAAGGACGTGGTCTCCGCCGCCGACCTGCAAAATTTCGGTCTCGCCACCAACACGCGGGCATTCACCGTGCATTTCGCCGATGGCACCACGAACGCGCTGATTTTCGGCGGCGTGGATACGAACAAGAACGAGGTTTTCGTGAAGCGGGCGGATGAGGATTTTGTTTATGCATTGTCATTCAACGATGTCAGCCGGCTGCCGGCGGGCGGCTTCCAGCTCCGCGAGAGCAGGCTCTGGAATTTCCCGGTGACGAACGTCGCATCCATTACCGTCAAACAGGGCGACAAGACGCGGCAGATCAAGCGCCTCGGCAACAAAATCTGGACGCTGGCCGAAGGTTCCCAAGGCGTGGTTGACACCATCGGCCTGGAGGAAACCGCCAATATCTTCGGCCATCTCGCCGCCGCCCTGTGGGTGGAGCGCAATTTCACCCCGCCGGAAAAATACGGCCTGGGCAGCACGAACGCGGTCTCCGTCACGTTCGCCATGAAGACCGGGGAGAATTACACCGTGGACTTCGGCATGGAAATCCAATCGGGCACGACGGCGGTGGCCGCCGTAACGCTCGATGGCGAACGCTGGGCATTTATTTTCCCCCCCGCGTTATATCCGCTGCTCGACGCTTATCTAAAAATCCCCCCCACGCCCTGATATGCCCGGCTTCTGGCGCAACTGCCGCATTTGCTTCCGCTGGACGCGCTATGCCCTTTGGCTCCTGGTTGTGCTGGTGATGCTCGCGCTGGGCTGGGCGAACGTCATCGGCATCCCGGATTTTCTCCAGAAAAAAATCGCCGTGGCCCTGCGGGAACACGGCGTGCCGGTGGAGTTTTCCCGCATGCGCTGGCGGTTCTACCATGGCATCGTCGCGGAAAACGTCATCCTTGGCGACAAAGCCGACCGCGCCAGCAAGCCGCTGCTGACCGCCGGAGAGATCCAGTTGCGCCTCGACTACGGCGCGCTGCTGAAGAGAAAGTTCCAGTTGTCCGGCGTCGTGCTGCGCGGCGGCATCCTGACGCTGCCCGTCACGACGACGAACCGGCTGGAATTTCGAGAGATCCAGACCGAAGTACGCTTCCTGCATGATGAAACCTGGTCGCTGGATGAACTGCGCATGGATTTTTCGGGCGCGAAATTCCTGGTTTCGGGCCAAGTGGCGCACGCGCCGGAGGCGATGAACTGGGATCTGTTTGCCGGCAAAAACACCGGTGTCCACGGCGCGGTCGCCAACTCGCTAAAGGATTTTGCCGACACGCTCGCCAAAATAAAATTTGAAACCCCGCCCCAGATCAACGCCCAGATTTCAGGCGATGCGCGTGATGTGCATTCCTTCAGCATGCAATTCAATGCCGACGCCCCCGGGGTGCAGACACCCTGGTTCAGCGCGAAAAAATTGCAGATTGCCGGCAACGTCGCCGGAGCGGCCGGCTCCCCGGCCAAGCCCGACGCCGCCCTGGATTTCTGGACCAATGCCGCGCCCTTCCAATTGACGTGGACGACGCGCGCCGCAGAGCTGGAGTTCACGAATTTTTCCGGACACACGTTGGAATGTTCCGGGGAATGGAACGCACCCAGCCTTGCCATCACAAAAATTTCCGCGCAACTCGGCAGCGGCAAACTTGACGCCGCCGCCGCGCTCGACATCACGAGCCGCAAATTGTCCTTCACAAACAACGCCATGTTCAACCCGCGTTTGTTGAAGCCGTTTTTGCCGCCGACCGGGAGTGCGTGGCTGGATGAATTCGCCTGGGAACAGCCGCCGTTTCTGGCGTTCAACGGGTTGGTGATCCTGCCCGCATGGACCAATCCCGCGCCGGACTGGCGCAAGATCCTCGGCGACGACGCCTGGTTGCGCGGCGAGATTGCGGCAACGAACGCCGTTCTGCGCGGCAACAGCGTGGAACTGGCACGGGCCCATTTTGACCTGACGAATTCCATCTGCCGCGTGCCGGACCTGGAATTGCAGCAAGGCCGCACACGTTTGACCGGCGGCGGCGATTTCAGCCTGGCAACGGAAAATTTCAGCGGGGAATTGCACGGCCGCGCGGACCCGGCCACGGCGGAAATTTTTCTGCCGGCGAACGTCACGGACCAGTTGAAAATATTCCTGACCTTGAACCAGCCGGCAGCCCTGGATGTGCGGTTCGGCGGCAATGCGCGCGTGGTTTCCTCGATCACGGCGGCGGGACGGCTGGCCCTGACGAATTTTTCCGTGCGCGACCAGGATTATGACAGCGCCGCCTCGGATTTTTCATTCACCAACCTGGTGTTGAATTTTTCACATCCGCAGTCGTTGCGAGCGGGCGGTTCGCAGTTGATGACCGCAGACGCGGTGACGATGGATTTTGGCGCACGGATGATGTATTTCACGAACGGTTTCAGCACGACCGCACCGATGGCGGTGATCCGCGGCATCGGGCCGAAGACCGCATACTACATCGAGCCTTACGAATTCCTGTCGCCGCCAACGGCGCGGGTGAATGGGCAGCTGCCGTTGCGCGCCATGAACCGTGGGCGCGATTTTGACGGTACCGACATGACCTTTGAGATCGTGAAGGGCGCGCCGTTCCGCTGGACGAAACTTTCAACGACGAACATCACCGGCACCGTCCACTGGCTGGGGCAATATCTGATCCTGACCAATGTTTCCGCGGCATTTTATGGCGGGGAT
>Ga0210388_10001885_pt1 | contig 16473 bp, 10 predicted proteins | sample IncBWC19OmetaG_FD_155485 | JGI IMG/M metagenome (GOLD analysis project Ga0210388, IMG submission 155485) | Forest soil microbial communities from Barre Woods Harvard Forest LTER site, Petersham, Massachusetts, United States - Inc-BW-C-19-O ...
GCACCATGCAGTTCAGCGGAAAACTCTACTTCTAATCACTCTCCCAAACTGGGGGCAAGGCCGGAGCGCAAGCTTCGGCCTTCTCTCTTTTATTTGACAGGCGACTCTGCCGGAGAGGCTTTGCCCTTTCCGCTGGACATCACAGTGAGAAGCGCATCGTAGTCGGTTTTGTTCAGGGTACTCGCCTTGGCGAATTCGTTCTTCGCTTCAACAGCATTCCCCATCGAACGGTATAACCGCCCCATCCGCATATGGACATTCACATCGCCGGGTTTGAGTGCGGCAGCCGCTTTGAATTCGCGGAGCGCATCCTCCTTGCGACCGGCTTCCGCGTATACAATGCCCACGTCGAGGTGCCCCATGGAGATTGTTGGGTCGCTCTTCACCAGCTTTTCCAATAAAGGCCTGGCGTCTTCCATCCGATTCATTTGAATATCAGCATCGGCAAGGTAGAGCATAGCCTGGGCGTAGTCCGGGGTATTATCGAGTTCGGCCTGAAACTCTTGTGCAGCTTCCTCGTACTGCATTTGCGTCCACAAAAGGTAGCCCAGACCGAAGTGCGCATTGGGCTCCTTGGGATTGGCCTGAATCGCGGCACGAAACTCCCGCGTCGCGCCGCTCGTATCCTTCATTTCGTCTAACGCTTCGCCGACCAGCATGTCGGCCTCGGCAGATTCAGCATTCTGTGCAACCATCCGATGATAGGCATCCAGCACGCACTGATACTGCTTCGACAACAGGCAGCTGTGCGCCAGAGTCAAGAGCAGAGGCAGATTCTGCGCGTCGCCGTCCACCGCCTGTTTCAGATAAGGAGTCGCAGCCTGGTATTCCCCCAGGCCGTAGTGCGACATTCCGACCAGGATCGTCAGGCGCTGCATCTCGGGTGAGGCGGGCGGCTGTGATCTGAGCATCGGGGTAAAGATTTGAAGAGCCTGCTTGTATTGGCCGTCCTTGAAGAGTGCCAGACCCAGGTTCAAACGCAAGCCAGGCATTGCCGGATTCAGCACCATGGCCTTGCGGTAGAAAATAATGGCTTGTGGATAGTTCCCGCGACGGGCTTCAAGAAGGCCCAGACGGGCAAGAGGCTCGGGACTCGTTGGATGAGCCTTGGATGAAGCGATCAAGGCAGCTTCGGACTCTATCGTACTTTCAGGTTGATCGAGCGGAATTGCAGCCGGCCTTGGATTGTCCTGCGACAGTGCGGGGAGACTGCAACTGGCTATCCCCAAGGCCAGCAAGATCGCTAACCTGTAGCTCAAAAGTCCCTCGCATTTACAACGGCTATGATTTTCTCTCGCTGAGGCAGGACACGCAACGGCGTCCCAAATAATGTGACGTTCGAAGACTGAGCGAATTATACATTTCCCGAAGTGATGCCCCTCGACACCTGCTTGCCCAGGCTCAACGCAGCTTCGCGCTCTCGCGAGGGAGGCTGACCGGCGACTGGGGCCGATCCCGCTGTTTATCGGCAGGCTAAATTTCGAACGCAGTCTCCAGGTTGGAGCGATGTCCAGCCGATTGTCTCTCCACCCTTTTCCGTCTAACAAAGCAATGACTTCGGCATGACATCATTTCACCGCTGAAGCCGTAGTGTGATGAGTTGCGTGTGCATAACGGCTAAGTTGCAGTTCAAGCTGAGAGTGGTCGATGCACAGCTACCAATGACCGGCAATCGTAGCGTAGCGGTGGTGCTTATCAGAAACGGCGGCGTAATGTGGAGAGAATTTTGCTCATCTATGACTGTCCGGAATCGCCCCGCGCGGCGCAGCGGATCTTAGAGGCAGCCGGCTACCACGTGACTGCGTCATCCTGCGGTCATATAGCGATGAACATCATCTACACTGCAAGGCCAGCGCTTGTCGTTCTGGATGTCTGTACGCCAGGGAAGTTGATTCAGAATCTCTGCCGTCAAATCAGGGATCAATCGGAGAGTGTTCCGCTTCTCGTGTTGAGCTTTATCAGTGATGTGGAAGAGGTGGTTCTGCTTTTGGGGCTTGGGGCCGACGACTGTTTAGCGAAACCATTTATGCCAAGGGAGTTCCTGGCTCGTGCGCGAGCCGCAATGCGGTAATGCACGAAGCAAGGCACGGAGTAACCCCGGCATCAGATGTGACCGAGCTTCGAATATCCGCATGCCGGGGAAGTTGATACTTTTTGGGATTCAGACCAAAAGAGCTATCGCCTGTTAAGTCCGAGCAGACTAAGGAAGAAACTGAAGAAGCATGTCTCTGTGCCGAGCGTGAGGCACAGCACCGCGGGGAGGGTCCGACGCATCATTGCGGTTGGAGACAGCGGCCCGTAGCCGGCATGCGACCATGCAATGCCTGAGACAATCGCGATGATGAGACCGGTGACAAACAGCAGCGCCCCGACCAACAAGCCGGTTTCGAGGGTGATGTAGCGGAACCACTTCTCGAAGCCGGGATCTTTCGGAAGAAGTCCCTCGGTAGTGGCAAAGACTTTGGCAGCAATCCCAAAAAAGACCAGCTGAAAACCGATTAATACTGATGCAACGGCATAGGCCAAGGTGTCGATACCAAGATTCAGATGCCCAAGTGGGCGCTCCGACGGAAGAAGCCACAACATGAGGGATGATCCCATTAACATCAGTAACAAACCGGGGACCAGGAACAGCCAGCGCGGAGAATACATCAGCAGAAAACGCAGATGCCGCCAACCATCCCGCCATGTCCTCAGATGAGGCGGTCTGCAGCGTCCGTCCTTCCTGAGTATGGTCGGCACCTCTGCAATGCGCTGGCGATACAGTGAGGCTTTGACGATCATTTCGCTCGCAAATTCCATGCCCGTAGTGCGCAGATTAAGGCGGTGGTATGCCTCCCGCGAAAACGCCCGCATGCCGCAATGAGCATCCTGAACAGGCGAACAAAAGAAGAGACGCCCGAGCAAACTCAGTACCGGATTGCCAAGATATCTATGCAGAAATGGCATGGCGCCGGGTTCGATTCCGCCACGAAAGCGATTCCCTACCACCAGCTCGGCCCCGCTTCGCAGCTCATCAAGGAAGCGGGAGAGATGCGCAAACTCATAGCTGTCGTCGGCATCGGCGATCAGTATGTAACGGCCGCGCGCGGCCTGGATGCCGGCATTCAGAGCCGCACCATATCCGCGCGTGAGCACAGGGATGACGCGCACGCCTCGAGCACCCGCAATCCTTGGCGAGCCATCGGTCGAACCATTGTCAGCTACGATTACCTCACCCGCAACCTTGCAGTCACAGAGCGCCGCCCTTGCTTTGTCTATGCAGATGGCCAGTGTCTCCGCCTCATTCAGACACGGCAGAACAATGGTGAGTTCGAGCCTCGTATCGCTGACGGGAAGTAAAATCGTTTCGGCCATCGCTCACCGTCACGGAATCACGCGTCGACGCGCGATTGCAGTGAATCCCAGGCTGCGGCCGCAGTCGGTACTGTAGAGAAGAGTCTTCGCATCATCCTCCCATGAGGGATAAATTTGATTGCATAGAGCTTCGGCGGCACGCCGGATTGCCCCGGTTTCCTGATTGCGAACCCACAGGTTCCACATGCCATCTTCAAGACGGCTGTATGCCATCCAGTGCCCATCCGGAGAAAGCGCCGGATATCGAGACTCGCCCAGTTTGAGCGGCTCATTCGAGTGTGTCGCATCGGTCAGATATATTTGCGGAGGGCGGTCATCCTCCACAGCGGAAAATGCATACACCCGTTCCGAGAGAAATGTCGCCTCATAGACATTGAGTGAAACGGGCGTGAGTGCAGCTTCGGCCAAGTTGTCCGATGAAAACCCTCTCGCCACCATCAATCGCCCTCTACCATGGTCATCGCGTACAAAAGCAAGACTCTGGTTATCGGCAGAGAGCATTGGGTCGCGCGCGTTATTGACGGCTACTCGCGAAGGATTCCGCAAATCGACAATCTTCGAGTACGGACTAAACGCTCGTTCGCCCCAGACAACACCCGAGCCGTGGGTAAACGAGAGATCATCGTCAGAAAAGTGGTCAACCCAGGATGTACTTTGATTCTCGGATACTAAGTGGTATCCGTTTTGCGTGAGCGCAATATAGCTTACAGATCCTGCCTTGGATTGTGGGGCATTTTCAAGCAATGCCTGCGTCTCCAGCGGCAGCCGGTAAGCATACTCCTGCCGAACAGCACGTTGCAGATGAAGAGTGGAAAATACAGCTATAACCGTGGATGCCGCAATCGCGGCAGCCCATATATATTGGCTCCAGTCCCACGAAGTGCTCTCCGATGGATTCCTAGCAGGACGATCGCGCCACAGCAGAGCATAAAAACCGAAAAGTACGGCGACCATCAGAAAAAGACGCGGCGTAGAAAGCAGAATGGCCGGTCCTATCGCCTTGCCTGGACTCGGCATAGGAAAACCGATGCCGAGATACGCAATCAGCAGTGCTCCCAGCCTTCCATACCATCGGCGTCGAAGAAGCTCCTTTCCCAGCACGCATACCGGAAGCACCATCAGCACAAAGTGGTATGACGCCGGCATGGTGGAAATGGCAAGCGAGGCGGTCAGGAGTGCCGACCACTCCAGCAAAATTCGGTCTGGTGACTGGTCACGCTTGCGAATGAAGAGAATCGCCGGCGCCAGAATCAGCATTTGCAACGTAGGCTGCAGCAACGCATACCACAGCGGAGAGTAATGCCATGGATGCGGGTTCCACTGCGGCTCCGAAAGAAATAGACAATGCAAAACGCTGGATATCGAGGAACTCGATGTTATGTACGGTGGCATGCCCTCGCCATGTAACGTCCAGGGCAGAACCTCGTGTAAATATGTTCGATGCAGGTTCCAGCCAAAGACCGCGACAGAAGCGGCCACAGCGGCCAGACCGGCAACGACTCCTGAGATTAGAGCTCGCCAGGATCTGCGCTGCAAAAAGAAGGCAAAGAACAGAACCGGAAAGATCTTACAGGCTGCTGCGAGCGCGATGAGAGCGCCAGCCATCACGTAATACCTTCGCAGATAAGCCCAGCACGCCGCTGCGATCAGCGCCAGCAGGAGCAAATAGAACTGGCCATACAATAAGTTTCGATGCATCGGAAAGCTGAATGCAAAGAGTAAGACGATGCGTTGGTAAGTCAATCCAGTCATAGAGCGCAACATCCAGCAGAGCGGAACCAGCAGGGCAAGATTCACGACAATCCAGATATGCTTGGCCACCAGCGGCTCGAGCGTCGCTAACGGCCACATGACCAACGTCGAAAACGGCGTGATCGGGATCATTCCAACAACGTTGTCATCGACTGCGCGATGGTCCTTCTCGCGCTGCAACCAGGTCCACTCATAGATGCGGGCGGTGTCGTATCCTTCGTGCGCCAGGCGCGCCGTCAGGAGATAGTTCGGAAAGTCTGTATTCAGTTTTCCCCATGAGCGCGGGATAGTGTGCACGCCGAGATAGCAAGCAGCCAGCAGCAACATTCCGAGCTCAACCCGGCGGATGCCACGCTCTCGTATTGAGCCCATACATTCTATATCGTGTCTGAAGCTCAATTCTGTATTGTCAGTGACTTGTCATTCAATCGTCATCAGATTATGGAAATGCGCCGTCTAATTCCGCGACTACACGCTCAAGATCATGACCGGCACTCCCGATAGTCACTGACTCCAGCATTCCCGTTGTAGCCCGGGCACATTTTGTATTGTCTCTATTTGGCAAATCCGGGAAGGATCGCTTCGTCTAGAAGACGACGAAAAGTGTTCCACCGGCAGGGGCTGTCCTCGCTCGGCTGGCTACAAGCGGGTATAAATATGGTCGCCCTGCCTGGCGGATCCGCCGGGGAAAGGGGTTGGCTTTCTCTCATTTGTTCAGGAAGCTGAACCGTGTAATAGGCCCGGACGACATCCTCACCTTTCGGCCGGGTCCATAGTTCGAAGACGAGTGCTCCGCCCGGCGCTGCGTCGTCTCTCTGGTAACCGTTCACCAACCAGTGAGCGTCCAGGAGGGCGGCTACATTGGAGATATTGGTGTCATGACCAACCAGGACTACGACCTTATCCTTAGCGTTTCCAATGGCGCCGGCGATCAGTTTTTGCGACTCTGCCTGTTGGAGCGTGCGCAGCATGTGAGAGAGCAGATTGGATGCCTGCACTCGCGCGATATAGGGAGTGCGCTGCAGTATATCTGAAGACGCGGCGTGAATCGTCATCAATTCCCGCACCTTCTTCTCTTCGACGCGCCCCCAGCCCACCTGCGCGGCGGGCATTCCCTCTAAGTATTCCAGCTGAAAGTTCTCGGCGAAGGTAGCGCCTGTCGTCAATGGTCCCTTCAGTTCAACAAGGTGGTCTCCCGACGCTTGCGTCAGCGATGGAGCCACTCCGAGAAGAGCTTTCTTTCCCGTAACAGTGCAGCGTGGCGCTTCACATGCCAGGAGCACCTTTTGCATCGCCTCAAGTTGCCCCTGATAGGCCGGAAGTAACCTGGCTGGATCAGAGCCGATTCTTCCCCCGACTGCGGCGAGCGCGAACTTCGCGTTAGGATCGCGAGGTTTATCGCTACCATGAAAGAGAAGATCTTGACCGCTCTGTGAATTCGAGTGAACTTCGATATCGCAGCCCGGCAGCATTCCCTCGGCTAGTCCATGTGCGCTTTCAACGGTACGCTCATCGACATCTGCATAGAAATACACATGGCGCGCGTCGGAACATCCGTCTGATGAAAGCAGACCGTGCGAAGAAAAATCGGAACGATAGTATGCGCCGAAGATGTTCATTAGCTTCTTACCGTGGGGGGTTAAGAAGCCTGGCGCCACATCCCACGAGGGCCAGGCATCTTTCGAATACTCGTCAAGCCGCGCGTTCGTCCACGTGGGCGAGCGAACACCATGCCGCGTGAGAACGAGTGCAAACTTGAGTCTTTCACCCGCAGGCCGCGTGGCCGCCGATTGAGCAGAACAGGCATTCGCATAAAAGGCAACCATCAGCGAAAGGCACATCGAAGTGTGCAAGCGGTTTTTTACTCGAGAATGTCCTTCAATGCCGGTGTGTCGCATCATTATCTATTTCGCGGTTGTCTTATACACACGAATCTGACCAGAATCGCCCGGCACGGGAATCCCGACATACAGAGCAGACTGCGAGGGAACCAATAGGCCGGTCTTGGCGCCAGCAGCGGTCCTGGTCGGAGTCAGGCTTTGGAGACTCCCGTCATGCATTACGGTGTAAGTGTCAACTACACCTGCACCGGTGATGAGATAGGCATGGTGAGTGTGGGCTTCGTAAAAGAGGTCGTCAGCCCCGGTATCTGCGGCAGCTGTGCCCAACTCCTTTCCGCTCGTGGCATCGAGTGCGATCAACTTCGCCGGCGCGCGGCAGCCGATCAGCAGCACGTTATCCGCGGCGTCGTAGGCCATCGGTGTATTGCCTTTTTCATCTGCGAGCGTCCACTTATCGGCAATTGCTTGCTTCCTCCCATCAATCACCGCGACCTCTCCTTTGTCGCTGATATTCGCGAAGATGCGATCGTGAACCGTGTCGATATCGAGAGCTTCCGGATGAGCTGCAACCGGAATGGTTTTTACCACAGCTAAGGTCACGGCATCGATGACGGCAATGCTTGCGGGGTTGAGTGCGTCCGTGCCTCCGTGTCCCACGTACAGCACCGGGCCAGCGCTGTCATAGACCATATCGTCAGCATCCTCTGAAAGCGCAATACTCTTCGTCACCCTTAGCGGCGAGCCTTCGAGCACATCCAACTTGCCTTTGCTTCCATCCGCTACGAACAATCGCCCAGTTTCGCTCACCCAGGCAAGGCCATGCGGCTTGCCAAAGCCAGAGATGCTCTGCACGCTCTTACCGGTCGCCAGATCGATGACTTCAACAGTCTGATTTCCAGTAGCGGCTGCGAAGAGACGGTTCCCAACTCCGTCCATTGCGAAATGGTCAAACTTACCTGTCACTCCGGAGAGAGTGATGGTCCGCTCGAAGATGAGAGGGTTGCTATTGTCTGGAGAAGCGGATGCTGCACCGAGCGACACCAGGAACGCTATGATCGCGATGAACTTCATCATTGAGCCTTTATTGGTTGCCCGGAGATTTCGGGAGGTTCGCGAGTCGCGATCCGAGGCTTTTGAATTCACAGCCTCTACTCGCGATGTGGAGTCCAGCGAAGTCCGCCTGAATAAGTGGGTTTGTAATACTCACGCTGCGTCATATACTTCTGGCTGCCATTGAAGAAACCAAACACTTCGTTGTTCATATTTTCTCCGGAACCGAGGATGGCGAATCCTCTGCCGAGGTAGTATGTGGCCTGAGCGTCGATCTGCGTATGGGAGAAGAAGTAGTTATCGCCGTTAGGTCCGTGCACGCCAAAAGGGACTGCACCCGGTCCGACACTCTGGTATTGATAGGCATAGATATTTGACCCATTGTGGGAGACGCCCATTGTGATGAGAGCGCGGCGGGTGGCATAGGCCGGGCTGATATTCCATGAAAATGGGGCCTGGCCGACGAGCGCGGGAGTATCCGTGCGGCCCGTGATGTTGTAGTTCTTCGATTGGGTGTAGGTGAAGTTGGTGTTGATTCGAACGTTAGCCAGATACGACGGCAGATAACTCAGGTGTTGTTGGTAGGCAAATTCAACCCCCTGAACATGCGCGTGATCGCCATTTACTTCCTGAAGTACAAGATCGCCCGCGTAAGGCTGAGACAGCGGCGAGCCGGTCGCTGGGATGATGGACTGTTGGCCATAGATGGGCTGCGTGATCTGCTTATAGAAGTAGCCAGCCTCGATCATGCCGACCGATTTTAGATATCTCTCGTAGAGAAGGTCGTAATCGTTGGCATGTTCAGCGACAAGAGCAGTGTTTCCAATCGTGATGGTGTAGGGGGTTGTAGACTGATCCTCCACTATATAGGGCACCAGTTGATATGGATCGGGGCGCGAGATGCCTCGGCCATATACGGCGCGAACATCGGAATCGTTGTCGATTGCGTAGCGAAGCTGCACGCTCGGGAGGGGATTGACGTAAGAGCCGCTACCGTAAACAGGCGACGTGGACACGTAGTTCCCGTTCACGTCATCCGTAACGTGGTATCCGGTGTTGGATGTTACGGTGCCTTCGATGCGCAACCCAGTCTGCAGATGGAAGCGCCCAAACTCGATCGTATTCATGATGTAGCCGGCGGAAACCCTTTCCTGCAGGTTGTAGTTCGCGGCGTCCGATTGCAGGTGGGTCGTCCCCACATCGAGCGTGTATGCGCCGGGGTTCGCGGCCAGGTCCCCCGTAAGCTTATCGAAATCTGTAACAGGTCCGAGATGATAACTCCCACCATAGAACTTGGGGTTGGTGAAGGTGCTGAGGTACTGCGTCATCGCAGTGCCGTTGTTTGAGTCGTACTCCGGAGAGTAGGCGTCCTGCCCTTTGTGTTCGTTGCGGAATTGGCCACCGAATTCGAAGGTCGACGCATGGGTTCCCAGATGGTAGTTAATGCCCATCGCGCCACTGGCTTGCAGGTTGATCTGCGTCGCCTGCCCCGATGTTAGATCGATGGTGCTAAGCGAATATTGGCTGGGGTCGTAGACGGCATTGCTAGGAACCGCGCAACTATATTGCGGCCGAAATTGGCTTACAGTTTTGGCCGCATCATAGGCGCAGTCTTTTCCACCTGAACCATCGAATGCCGCACCTGGATTTCCAGCAGCACCGCCAAAGCGGGAGTGCGCGGCAGCAATCTGATATCGGAGGAAGGAGTGGTTGAAAACCTGATTGCCGCCCATCGCAAGATCGGCAATTTGAAGGTTAGGCCGGCGAATGCTGGTGTGGTAAGCAGCGTGGCCGCCCGCCTTCAATTGATAAGCATACTTCTGCCCGTAATCTCTGAAGTTTGAGAAGAGGCCATGCACGTATAGATCGGAGTTCTCCGCTAGCTTGTAATCGATGCTTCCGGCAAAGCCGTAGCGAGTGCGGTCGTAAAGATATTCCTGAATGTACAGCTTATCGAAGGTCGTGTTGCCATTGGCGTCGAGATCGGGCACAGGTTCCACGTCGTCGATGCCGCGGGCATTCGAGTCATAGCTGTATCCGATGATTACGCCCAGGCGCTTGCCCTGATTGAAACTGCTGTTCGGACCGAACCGCATACCGAAGGTTGAATCGACGGTGTACACTTGCCGGCCGTCGGCAACAGGCGTATTTCCTCCGATGGTTTCAATGGAAAAGGTTGGCTGGTCGGTAGTAGCCTGCTTGATTCGTAGATCTACCGAGCCTCCTATGGCATCGCCATCCTGATTTGCCGAGAGCGTCTTGTTGATTGCAACTGAACCAACCAGGTTGGCGGGGATCGTATCGAGATCAACCTGCCGCACTTCAGGGTCGGGCCCTGGCACAAGCACACCATCGATGGTGGTGTTGCTCAATCGCGGCTCTGTGCCGCGAATCTGCACGTACTGGCCCTCACCCTCATTACGCTGCAGCGTCACACCAGGCATACGGCCGAGGGCATCGGCGATGTTCGCATTCGGCAGGCTCTGAATCTGCGTATCGGTCTGGACGTTCAGGATGTTGGCGGAAGTGCGCTGTTCATTGATGGCGGCGGCATCGCCGATGGCGGTCGCGTTCACCACTACCTGCTGGTTGCTCGATCCCACCTTCATGGTCACGTTCAATAGCGCATTCTGGCCGCTGGTGACGGTGACCGTCGAGACGGAGTCGGCGAATCCCACGTAGGAGACAGTAACGGAATACGTTCCGGGCTTTACAGCCGGGACGGCAAAGTTGCCTTGCGCGTCAGTCGCCACATTCGTCCCAGTAGGTTGCAGAACAATCTGTGCTCCCTGAAGGACGGCACCTGCTGCATCCTTTACGGTTCCGGTGATGGTGCCACCATTGCTGCCAGCGACACCAGCAGAAGCGGAGTCTGCTGACCACGCGGAGGAAGACAGGCAGAGAATGAAAAGGAAGAGCGGCAGACGGGCAACTTTAGCGTACATAGGTCTCCATTCGCGGCATTCACTTGATTCCAACGGGGCAGCAGTGAAGAGGCGTCTTCTGGTCCCTAGAGTGTTCCGCGCCAATAAAGCCTTCTTTACGTTCGAGTGAAAAAATCCTAAGGTAAGGTACGCGAGCGACTGCTCTTCATCTTTACCGCTGTGTGAATGCCATGTGAATCCGGAGAGAATTCTTTCTAAGCTGCTCGATTCTCATGACCCGGGGCTGGCCAGGATAACTATATTGATGGATACAGACAGGGAGACAGTTTATGCAGCGCAAGTGCTGCAGGCATCCATGAGGGACAAAATCACACTCCGCATTCTCGTTGTCGAAGACGATATGCGCATGCTCGAGCAGTTGTGCCGCGGCCTGCGGGAAGAAGGGCATGCAGTCATGCCGGCCTCCGATGGACAGGCAGGCCTTGAACTGGCCACTGCTTTCGGCTTCGACGTCATCGTCCTCGATATAGGCCTGCCACTCATGGATGGCTTCAACGTGACCCATGCGCTTCGCATGCAAAACAAGACCGTAGCCATCCTCATGTTGACGGCGCGCGATGCGGAAGACGACGTCATCCGCGGACTCGATCAGGGTGCAGACGACTACCTCGTCAAACCCTTCTCATTCCCTGAATTGATTGCGCGCTTGCAGGCTGTTTCCCGGACGAATCAGGAGCACCCCGCGCAGGGGCAACTGATGCTCGATCCCGCAAGGCTCACAGTGAAGCGAGACAACCTGCCGATTCAACTCACTCGTACTGAATTTCTTCTGCTGTCTTCCCTGAAGCAGGTTGCCGGCCAGCCAGTCCCGCGGCAAAGCCTCATCGAGTCCATTTGGGGCAAGCAACAGATGATTCCATCGAATACGCTCGATGTGCTGGTGAATGCTCTTCGCGGAAAACTGGAGACTTCTTTTCACGCCAGGATGATTCAAACCGTGCGTGGGATTGGGTACCGCCTGCTCACCGAATCAGTCCATGGAAGATCCGGCTCAGGGGAATTACACCCATGAAGCCGCTGCCGATCCGGCTACGGCTTACCGTTTGGTATTTCACGGTGTTCGCAACCGCTGGTTTGCTTCTAAGCCTAACCAGTTGGTGTATGCTCCGTCGTACTATCGACGCTACCATCCACCAGGACCTGCAGGAAAGACTGGACGACATTAGAGTTCAGCTTCATCAGGCGGGCCCCAGTGCCCACAACGAAGAAATCGAGTCGCGCTTCGACACTGTCTATCGTTATCGCGACGACGGCAAATGGCTGCAGATTCTCGACGAGAGTGGCCAGCCTCTCTATCGCTCCGCCCGTATGAACAGCCTCGCACTGTCGGTCGTAGTCCGGCGGTCGTCAGCAGATAGTGTCATCGATGTGATGCAGGGTTCACGACCTATTCGCTTCCTCGTCGCAAACGTGTCCGTTGACGGGCGCTCCTACGCTGTCGCGACAGGCATCTCGATGAATAAACCGCACGCCTTATTGCGTGACTTCGGCTTAAGTCTCGTCCTGCTCACCCCGGTCGTGCTCTTGATGGCGGCTGCCGGTGGCCACCTTATGAGCAGAAAAGCGTTGGCCCCCGTTGCTCTCATCGCGCAGGAGGCGCGCCGCATCACGGATAAGGCTCTGGACACGCGCCTGCCTGTACCACCAGGTGACGATGAGCTCTCCCATCTCTCCATCACGCTCAACCAGATGCTTGCCCGTATCGACGTTGCCTTTCGGAGTGTGCGCGACTTTACTGCGAATGCCTCGCATGAATTGCGCACGCCCCTTGCCCGTCTGCGCACGGAGGTTGAAATTGCGCTCTTCCGGCCGCGTGAGGCGGCGGAATATCGGATCGCCCTGGAGCGCATGCATGAAGACACCGTGGAAATGTCAGGACTCGTTGAGAATCTTCTGACACTGGCCCGCGCGGAAGCCGGCGGCGAAACGCTGCAGATGTTGCCCATCGATCTTCGGGATCTTCTCCAGAGCGTGGTCGATGAATGGTCCCCGATCGCCCACGGCCTTAGTCTCAGGCTCCAAATGGCCGGGTTTGCACCGCATACGACGGCCCAGCCTGTTTACGTCCTCGGCGATAGGTTATCCCTCATCCGGCTGCTGCGAATCTGGCTCGACAACGCCTGCAAATTTACGCCGGCCGGGGGGATTATCACGTTGAGGGCATTACCAAAAGAACATGAGGTTCAACTAGCGGTTGAAGATACCGGCGTAGGCATTGCAAAGGAGCACCTCGGACGTATTTTCGAGCGCTTTTATCGCGTACATGGTGACGCGGGCAGGCATGTCGCCGGCGCCGGTCTCGGCTTAAGCCTTGCCGCATGGATCGCGGAGCAGCACCGTACGCTCATTACCGTGACGAGCGTGCCGGGCCGGGGCACCAGCTTCCGGATGAAACTGAGACGAACCCATGCCCAGGTACGAAAAATCTCCGATGCTCCCTCGCCGTACGAGACGCGACAAGAGCCGCTATCGAAGTAGTTCGCGGATCTCAGATACCGGAGTTCGTGTCTGTAGGAGCAGGATCACATGAACGAGCAGGTCCGTGTGCTGCACAGCATCACTCACCCCCATTGTGCCGCTTCGTCAGTTCCTGCCTGGTCCATATAGGAATAGTCTTTGACAAGCGCGGACGTCGAGACGGATTCCGCGCTCACCTTCAAGTCGGTCCGATCGGCGGGAGATCATTGTTCATGACATGAGCCTAGTGACACTACTATTGGTGTGAGGAGAGCTCGGTTCGTCCGTATGGATCACGTCAACTACATTTTGGTGCTGCTGATCGGATTACTGTGCGCGGTGGCTGCCGTGGCAGGTCTGGCACGCCGGCTTGGGGTGTCCTACCCTATTGTTCTGGTGGTCTTCGGATTACTGTGTTCTCTGCTCCCCCACATCCCGCATGTTCCACTGCCTCCTTCGTTGGTGTTCCTGGTGATTCTGCCTCCTCTTCTTTACACCGCCGCGTGGCAGACGTCTTGGCGTGGGTTCAAATACAACCTGGTGTCGATTTCGAGCCTCGCCGTACTCCTGGTGTTCTTCACCGCTTTTGGTGTCGCGTTTGCAGCGAAATGGTGGCTGCCGGGATTCAACTGGCAGCTCGGATTTCTTCTGGGAGCAGTAGTTTCGCCGACAGATGCGGTCGCGGCGACCTCCATCGCACGCAAAGTAGGTATGCCTCAACGCATTGTGGACTTGCTGGAGGGCGAGAGCCTGTTAAACGACGCGACCGGGCTGCTGGCTTTGCAATTCGGAGTAGAGATGGTCGTCCAGGGGACGACCCCTACCGTAGGCCATGGAGTAGCCGTATTCGCATGGCTGACGATCGGAGGTGCGCTCGTAGGTCTGACCATCGGAGTGGTGGTAGCGTGGCTGGAGCGCTACGTCGACGACGGTCCGGTGGAGATCGCCTTGTCGCTGATCATTCCGTACGCTGCATACCTCATGGGTCAAGCGGTGAAGGGCTCCGGCGTGATCGCCGTCGTCGTATGCGGTTTGTTTGTAAGCCGCCAGAGTTCAAGTTTCCTTTCACCCCGTGTACGACTGCAGGCGTGGGCCGTCTGGGACGCGCTGGAGTTTTTGTTGAATGGGCTTGTGTTTGTGCTGATCGGTTTGCAGCTTCCGTACGTGTTGGACGGCATTCATGGCTACAGCAATTTGAGCCTGGTCAAATATGCGCTGGTGTTTTCCGCCACCCTGGCACTGCTGCGCTTGGCTTGGATGTACCCGGCGACGAGCGCAACATGGTGGGTGCGAACTCATGTTGGGAAGCAGATATACGAAAGGCCGAAATCGAATCAGGCTTTTGTCATGGGCTGGACCGGAATGCGTGGAGTCGTTGCCCTGGCTGCGGCAAACTCACTGCCTCTCACGCTCAATGATGGAAGTCCGTTCCCTCAACGAAGCTTGATCATCTTTCTCACCTTTTCTTTGATCCTGGTGACACTTGTTGCGCAAGGTCTTTCCTTGCCATGGCTGGTACGCACGCTTGGATTATCTGCAGGCACCGGCCAATTCTGCGAGGAAGGAGAGGCCAGGCGCCTGCTATTGCAGGCGGGTATCGACTTCCTGGGCGAACGCGGGAAGTCGGCAAAGGGAGAACATGAGATGCACCTTTATGAAGATCTTCTGCACCAGTACCAACATAGGCTCGAAGACATCGACGAGTGCGGGCCTGACGGCAGCAATTCGGAAAAAACCTTGCACGGTCTGACGGCGAATCATCTGCTGCTGGAGACGATCCGGAGGCAACGCGAGGAACTCAACCTGCTGCGGTCAAACGGAAGAATAGGAGACAATGTGCACCGGAATCTCGAGCGCGAGCTCGATCTAAAGGAAAGCCTGCTGACATCGTGATGACTGCATGATGATAAATCGCTAAGGCGCTCACCGGCGTGAAAAGCAACCAGATGGCCGAATAGTCGCCTTGCCGGCAACTTGCAATCAACGAGCGATGTTGGAGGAACGCCGGTTATTCGGGAACTTTCCGGAGGCATAGACCAATCCGGCGACCTCAACGAATGCATTGGCCTGCTATCAACAATCGATTCCCCAGTCGCCGAGACGACGATTCCAATGCCGGAATGGCGAAGGCGAGACATGCAGCAGAAGAGAGAATTTGAAACCTAGCGCGGGCGGGCGATAGCGACAATCAGAGCGAAATACCCGAGCACCAATACGCCACCAGCAAGGAACTTCCACCATTTCTTGGTGTCCGTCGTCTGGTGGAAGAGCGCCGTGAGGCAAGCAATAACGAGAATGAAATGGCCGACTCCGCCGACGGGAATCATCATCGTGTCAAGGTGCTGGACCTGACCGGTATGCAGAAAAGACCAAAACATGACGATACCCGCCTGCATGAGGTGAGGCCCGAAGGTCTCCACACAGTTCCAGGCAACCGCTATTGTGAAGCCCGCACCGAGTGCATAGGTATTGTCGCGGCGTGCGAAAATCACGACCGCAACGTAGATGAATGCCTGTAGAAGATGAAGAAGCCGAAGCTGTGGAACAACCAGCGCAGATACTGCCAAGGCCACAAGAAAGAGCCCGGCTCCAATCGAAATCCACACATCGGTCGACGAATACCTATTTGGAGAATAAGGGTTCATAGCGTTCTACTCCGTCTGGCCAGCGAGAAAGGCATTTACTCCTTCATTTCCTATCTACGCGGCGCGGATTTGCTTTGTTCCTTTGCCAATTCGTGCGACTACCCACAACCAGCGACGTGGATTGCCGAAGCCGTTCGCAAATAGAGCCACGCAGGCATACCTATTAATCGATGCGTAGGGACGCGCGTCAGGGGTTAATGACATGACAAGCCGGAATGCTCATGCCTTCTTCACGGCTTGCGAACGGCGGCCAGGAAGGTCTGGTAAGCTGGGGTCGCTCTTCAAACGAACTTGGATCGAGGATAGACAATGCGTATTCGTGCTCTGATTCTTGCAGTTGCTGTGATGGTGAGTGGTGGTATGCAGATGCGGGCGCAGATGAGTGGCCCCCCGCCGTCGCCGCCGGTGGGTACAAAGGAAGACCCC
>Ga0210388_10001886_pt1 | contig 16461 bp, 18 predicted proteins | sample IncBWC19OmetaG_FD_155485 | JGI IMG/M metagenome (GOLD analysis project Ga0210388, IMG submission 155485) | Forest soil microbial communities from Barre Woods Harvard Forest LTER site, Petersham, Massachusetts, United States - Inc-BW-C-19-O ...
TGCACATCCCCATCTGGCATCAGTTTCAACGACTGCAGCTCACCCGCTCGATGCCGGCTTACCTCGTCTTTATCGCTCTTCTGACTGCACTCAGCATCTGGGGATTTCATTTCTTCGAGGCTCCCATGCGCCGTAAGATCGTCAGCGCCGGCCAGGTCGTGCCCCGTGAAACTCTGATGACCAGCTCCGTCGCTTAATGGATCGATCCCGGTTGCTTTACACTTGAAGAGAACGTCTTCAGCACAAGGAGAACCATCAGGTGTCACAACGCACCTTCAGCATCATCAAGCCCGACGCGGTCCGCAAGGGCCACACCGCCGCCATTCTCGCCGAGATCGAGAAGGCCGGCTTCAAGATCATCGCCATCAAGAAGCTGTCAATTTCGAAGACACAGGCCGAGGGCTTCTATCACGTCCATAGCGCCCGCCCATTCTTCGATTCGCTCACCAGCTTCATGTCCTCGGGACCGATCTTTCCGCTCGTCCTCGAGAAGGACAACGCCATCGCTGACCTGCGCAAACTGATGGGCGCCACCAACCCGGCCAACGCCGAGGAGGGCACCATCCGCAAGCAGTTTGCTGGATCGATCGAAGAGAACGCCATCCACGGCTCCGACGCCGAGGACACCGCACAGTTCGAAATCGGCTACTTCTTCGCCGGATACGAACTGGCGTAAACAGTTTTCAGAGCACAGGGCTCAGACCTCAGTTTTCAACTGTGCCCTGAGCCCTGATGACCGAGAGCTGCCACTCAAAAGTGGTGCGAAAGCCCCACAATCACCGTGTAATCCGAAAAGAACGCGTCTCCGCCGGTCGTGTTGCTGGCAATCTCCGGAACGCTCGGCTCGCGATTCCGGGCCAGCGCCCACGGCCCGTTCACTGACAGCGTGTCCCGCTTGTAATTGAACATCAGCCCGGGATCGAGCGACACAATTTACCCCGGCCGGCGAAAACCATCATTTCCGCCGATCAGGTCATGCGCTGGAACGCCCTCGTCGCGGACACCCAGGCTGAATGCCAGCCCGCGAACCTTCGGAACCCCCTGTGACAATCCCACCCGCCATAGGTACTGATCGGGAATCGACATCACTCCTTGCCCCGGCTGCGTGCGAAACGTAGGCACGCCGTTCGTATCCATCGGATTCACCAGGTACTGTCCCTGCAGATATCCAAAGGCGCTGTGCCACAAGCGCTTGTAAGCCTGCGTGGCCGCGACAAAACCCCAGCCGCCATCTCCCGGCTGCAAGGATTGATCCGCGGTAGCTCTGATCGTCTGCCCTTTGTAAAGCGCCGAACCCGTCGCATCATCGATTCCCGTAGGTATCTTGAGTGACATGCTGAGCGCAATGTTCCCGCCATTCTCCGTAGGAGGCCGGAACAGCCACGCCTGCGCACCGACCGTGACATCGCCCACCCCGCTCACTTGAAAGACTCCGCTCGGTGGATAAATCTGGTTCCGCGTGCCGTTGTACACCGGAGCGTCCGCAATCAAGCTCCACCGCGGCGACAGCCGGTACTCGATGCCGACATCGAAAATATTCTGGTGGTTACGAACCACCGTAGGCCGATCGATCTCATCCGTGCCCACAAAATATTTGTTCGAGTTAAAAACACGATATCCGACGTTGACGATCAGGTTGTGGATCGATAACCCGCCTCGAGCCCCATCGTTTCCGTCGGAAACCAGTTCGTCCATCGACCTCTGGTTGGAGTGCGCCGCTACGCAGCCCTGACCATACGCGCTGGCGCCGCCCATAGCCGCTGCAAGGACCAACAGCAGTGCCGTGGTCATTTTGTTTTTCATGTTTCCTCTTTCCAGACTGGCCTCAGTCGAAAACGCGTCTGCGGCTCAACTCTAACCGGCAACATGAAGAGAGTCTTGACCGAAACGATTGAGAAATCTCTCCACCTGGAAGTGGAGATCAATGAGTGGATTTGAGAGGAAAGGATGGTGCGCCCGAGAAGATTCGAACTTCTGACCTAACGCTTCGGAGGCGTTCGCTCTATCCAGCTGAGCTACGGGCGCGCACTTTAAGGATACTACGACGGCCCCTCAGAATCACCAGTAACTGCGGAGGCGCGTCCCGCCAACCTTTGGCGCACCATTCCCTGATCTCGGTAATTCTTGCGAGAATTCTCCCGGGCATCAGGGAGAGAACGCCATGGCCGACCTGCAACTCCTGCCGCAAAACTGGTTCTCGTGGAATTTCAGCGTCACGCAAAGCGGCGCACGCATCGCGCAGATTCTTTACTCCTCTTCATGGAAAGAGAAAGGAACGCTGCACATGAACGGTGAAACATATCAGGTATTCCGCGAACACTTCATGGGCGGAAAATATCTTCTGGAACAGAACGGTCAGTCGATTGCCGAAGCTCAAAAACCGAGCGCGCTCCGCAACTCCTTCAATCTGGAATTTCTCGGACGCAAATACACACTCAGGAAGCAGTCGTTCATCGGCGTACCTTCGTGTTGATGGACGAAGACCACCAGCTTGGTTTGATCGAACCCCAGGGGCTCCTGACACGAAAGGCTGCCATCTCGCTTCCCGATACGATCCCGCTGCCGATTCAGATATTCGTGATCTGGCTGGTTCTTGTTTCATGGAAGCGTGAAAGCGACGCCGGTTCCGCGGGAGCCTGATGGCCATCCTGAACGCCCTTTGACAGACCCACTCTATCCGCGCTTTGATGGACAAGCATTCCTCGCAATGCCAGGAGAATCATTCGATGAACCGGAAGCTTTTTGGCTGTAGAACGACACTGCTCGCGCTCGCCGCCCTGCTCTTCGCCCTCGCCCAGGCCCACGCCCAGTGCGATCCCCACGCGGCCAACCCGCCCAGCCCGCCGGCCCAGGCCGCAGTCACACTCAACGGCAAGTCCGTCACCGTCGATTACTGCGCTCCATCCATGCGCGGCCGCAAGATCTTCGGCGGCGTCGTTCCCTACGATCACTGGTGGCGCACCGGAGCCAACACCTCGACCACTCTCAAGACCGCGACCGACTTACGCATTGGCAAGCTGATGGTCCCGGCGGGAACCTACTCGATCTACAGCATTCCCGAAGAGAAGGGTTGGAAGCTGATCATCAACAAACAGACCGGACAGTGGGGAACAAAGTATGACCCCGCACAGGACCTGGGCCGGGTGGATATGTCAGAAGGCACCCTTCCGAGCGCGCCCGTCGAGACCTTCAAGATCAACTTCGAGCGTACCGACGGAAATAAGACCGAGCTTCATCTGCACTGGGAGACGACAAACGTCTTCGTCGCAGTCGAAGCGATCAATTGACAGCAAATGAATGAGAAGAGGGCTGCGCTGCAGGAGAGGCGCAGCCTTTACTTTTGAGCCTCGGCAGCAGCAGCCTCGCGCTGCCGCTCCAACTCCTGCATCACGGATTGAATGAGCTGCTTCGCCCCATTGATCTCCCCCATAACCGTCTCCAAATCAAGCGCAGGCTTGGAAGGATTCCGCTGCGAAGTGCAGTAAACGCCATGCTGCCCGATCAGGATCAGCGCATCGGTAAGCATATCCAGCGTAACCGCCAGCCGCCCACGAGCCGGGCCCATCATGAACTCATATTTCTCAAGCTCATCGCGCCGATGAAGAAGGGAAGACATCCGGTCTACCACTCCTTGGCCGCGGTATCGACTTCAACAGGAGTAGCAGCGGGCGGCGCCTTCCAGCGCAGGACAGGCTTGCGCGCCGCACCCGTCTCGTCCAGACGCGAGATCCGCGTCGAGTGCGGAGCCGAAATCACCACCTGCGGATTCTCGTCCACTTCCCGCGCGATCTGGCGCATCGCGTCGACGAACAAATCAAGCTCTTCGCGCGACTCGCTCTCCGTGGGCTCGATCATCAACGCTCCCGGCACGATCAGCGGAAACGAAGTCGTGTATGGATGGAATCCGTAATCGATCAGCCGCTTCGCGATGTCGCCCGTCTTCACGCCATTCTTCGTCTGCCGCTTGTCGCTGAACACCACCTCGTGCATTGAAGGCGTGTTGTAGGGCAGCTCATACACGTCTTCCAGCTTTTTGCGGATATAGTTCGCATTCAAAACCGCGTCTTCCGTAGTCTGCCGCAAACCATCCGGCCCATTCGCCAGAATGTAAGCCAGCGCGCGCACGAACATCCCGAAGTTGCCGTAAAGCATGCGCACCCGGCCCACCGATTCCGGCCGATCGTAATTCCAGTGCAGCAGGCCATCTGCTCCCTGAGCCAACACCGGAGACGGCAGAAACGGTTCAAGGATCTTTTTGCATGCGACCGGACCTGATCCCGGACCACCTCCGCCGTGTGGCGTCGAGAAGGTCTTGTGCAGATTCAGGTGCATCACGTCCACGCCGAAGTCGCCGGGCCGCGTCTTGCCCACGAGCGCGTTCATATTCGCGCCGTCCATATATAGCAGCGCCCCCTTGTCATGCAGCACATCAGCGATCTTGTGAATCTCGTTCTCGAAAACTCCGATGGTCGAAGGGTTGGTCAGCATCAGCGCTGCCGTATCTTCATTCACCATCTGCGCCAGCGCCGCAACATCGACGCCGCCCTGCGGGTTCGACTTGAGGTTGATGACGTTATATCCGCAGCTTGCCGCCGTTGCCGGATTCGTGCCGTGCGCCGAATCGGGAATGATCACGTTCTTGCGAGCGTTGCCCGTCGACTGGTGGTAGGCGCGCGCCAGCAGGATGCCGGTGAATTCGCCATGCGCACCCGCTGCCGGCTGGAGCGTAATCGCCTCCATGCCTGTGATCTCGATCAGGCAATCCTGCAACAGCTTCACTATGCCCAGCGCGCCCTGCGACAAAGCTTCAGGTTGATAAGGATGAGCCTCGGCAATCCCTTCCAGCCGCGAAACAAACTCGTTCACGCGCGGGTTGTACTTCATCGTGCAGCTACCCAGCGGATACATCCCCAGATCGATCGCGTAATTCCACGTCGAAAGCCGCGTGAAGTGCCGGATGATCTCGATCTCGCTCAGTTCCGGCAGCGCACCCACATCCTCGCGCACGGCACCGTCGAGCAGCGCTGAAGCATCTACCTCAGGCACATCCAGAGGAGCCAGCTTATAGCCCTTCTTGCCCGGAAAAGACTTCTCAAAACTCAGACCTTCATTCTGCGTCAAGTGCGCAGTAACCTTACGCGTCACGCCAGTGAACCCATTCGTCGATGCCATCATTCACCTGTAGAACCAAAATCGATCAAACCACAAACCCAAGTTGTCATCCTGAACGGTGACGTACGGCGTCGCAGTCGAAGAACCCGCGGTTCGCCCCTTTTTCATCCGCAACAGTGTTACCGAGCCGAAGCTGCTACCGGAGCATCCGCCACAACCGCAGCAGCTGCATCAATCTGCGCGCGCGTCATTAACTCGGTAGCGCACCAGAGCGTGGCATTCCCCAGTTCCGGATACCACTTCGCCAGCGACAACCCGCCAATGATCTTCTTCTCCAGAAGCCGGGCACTCAGCGCATCCGGAGCCTCATCTGTCTGCAGAACGAACTCATGGAAGCGAGGAGTTTTCCCGAACAGCAGCTTGCCCTGCGCGGCGAAAGTATCGGCCGCATACTTGGCCTTGGCCAGATTCTGCAAAGCCAGCTCGCGCATCCCCTCCTTGCCATAAACAGTAAGGAAGATCGTAGTCATCAACGCAACCAGCGCCTGGTTGGTGCAGATATTCGAAGTCGCCTTCTCGCGCCGGATATGCTGCTCGCGCGTCGACAGCGTCAGCACAAATCCGCGCCGTCCTTCGGTGTCCTTGGTCTCGCCTACCAGCCGTCCTGGCATCTGGCGCAGATACTTCTCCTTCGCCGCCAGCACGCCGCAGTAAGGACCGCCGTAGCTCAGCGCCACTCCGTAGGACTGCGCCTCCATGGAGACGATATCCGCCTCGACCGGAGGCCGCATGATGCCCAGCGAAACCGCTTCGGCGATCGAGACCACCAGCAGCGCGCCCTTCTTGTGCGCGATGTCGGCGATGGCGGGAATGTCCTCTGCCACGCCAAAGAAATTTGGCGACTGCACCAGCACGCAGGCCGTCTGCTCGGTCACCGCCTGCTCCAGCGCCTCTAGATCAATTCTGCCGGCACCCGGAGCGCCATCCGCCACATATCCAACCTCACGCGCGTCATGTCCCTGATGCTGCGCATACGTGTGCATCACCTCGCGATACTCCGGATGCACTGTCCGCGCCACCAGCACGCCATTGCGGCCGGTCACGCGCACCGCCATCATGACTGCTTCCGCCGCGCCTGTTGACCCGTCATACATCGAAGCGTTGGCGATATCCATCCCCGTCAGCTCGCAGATCATCGTTTGAAACTCGAAGATCGCCTGCAGCGTCCCCTGCGTTATCTCCGCCTGGTAAGGCGTATACGAGGTAAGAAACTCGCCGCGCTGGACAAGCGAATCGATCACCACCGGACGATAGTGCCGATAAACACCCGCGCCCAGAAAGCTCGCATAGCCGTTGGCACTCTGCGCCGCGGCAGCCTTGAAGTGATCCACAATTTCCGACTCGCCCATCTGCCGCGGAACCGCGAGGTCGCGCGTTAGCCGGTATTCTTCGGGGATTACGGAAAACAGATCGTCGATCGACGATGAGCCGATCTCGCGCAGCATCGCCGCGCGCTCGGCATCGGATTTAGGCAAATAACGCATTCAATTTCCTTCTCGGCGGCAAAGGCCAAAACTGTGTTTTCCCCGTCCGCTCGAATGAATCCTTTAAGCTCCGAAACCGCCAGACCCCGGATTGGCGCCGAAAGCGCGAGTGCCTGAACGGCTAGTTCCCTGTCTCTTCGGCGATGAATTTCTCGTAATCGGCAACCGAAAGGAGTGCCGCAACCTCACCCGCATCGCTCAACTCCACCTTGATGATCCAGGAATTGTGCGCATCGGTATTGATCTTCTCCGGAGAAGAAGAGAGTTCTTCGTTCACTTCTGTAACCGTGCCGGTTACAGGTGAATAGAGATCAGAAACAGCCTTCACCGATTCCACGCTGCCGAAGACTGCACCTTTCTCTACCTTAGCCCCAACCTTGGGAGCATCGACAAACACAATGTCGCCCAGCGAATTCTGCGCATAATCGGTGATGCCAACGGTGCCTACTTTGCCCGCAACCTCAATCCATTCATGCTCTTTTGTGTACTTGTACTTCTCGGGATACGCCATCGAACAATCTCCTCTATCCAATCGTGACTAAAAGCAGAAATCCTGAACCCTGACCGCATTTGCTGAAAAGAAGATGTTTCTGAGCGAAGCAAGGAACCTCGGAAAGTCTTCCTCGAAACGGTGAACGAAGCAAAATTTGTGATTTGTGGAATGAACTCAAACCGTTTTCTTGGGCCGCCGGTAAAACGGTGTCGGCACAATCACCGCCTTCACCGCGTTTCCACGAATTTCAACCGCAACTTCGCCCCCGGCCACGGCCAGTTCAACAGGCACATAAGCCAAAGCAATATTCTTCTTGAGGAACGGAGCAGGCGACCCGCTCGTAACTTCGCCAATCTTCTTCCCTGCCCCATCGAGCACCGGATAGCCATCGCGGGCAATGCCCCGCTCGACCACCTCAAGCCCAACCAGCTTGCGCTTCGGACCGCCCTCCCCCTTGACCTTCTCCAAAGCATCGGAGCCAACAAACGGCCCCTTCTCCAGCTTCACAAAGCGATCCAGATGCGCCTCAAAGACATTGATCGTGTCCGAAATCTCATGCCCATACAGCGCCATCGCCGACTCCAGCCGCAGCGTATTCCGTGCGCCCAGTCCGCAGGGCAGAATCCCGAATTCCTTGCCCGCTTCCAGCACCTCATGCCAGACACGCTCGCTCGTCGGAGTATCCGACGGCACATAAATTTCGAAGCCGTCCTCGCCCGTGTAGCCTGTGCGCGCAATCAGCGTGTTCGCCAACCCGCAAACCGTGCCCCACGTAAACCAATATCCCTTGATCGCGCTCAGATCCACATTTGTGAGCTTGGCCAGAGTCTCAGCGGCGCGAGGGCCCTGGATCGCCATCTGCGTGTAGTAGTCGCTGTAATCGCTGACGTGGCAGTGGAAGCGCTGGGCGTTTGTTTTAATCCACTGAAAGTCCTTCTCGCGCGTGCCCGCATTGATCACGATCAGGTAATCGTTATCGCTCAGTTTGTGCACGATCACGTCATCCACAAACGTTCCGTTCGGATAGAGCATCGCCGAGTACTGCGCCTGGCCGACCTGCAGCTTCGAGGCGTCGTTCATCGAGATGTGCTGCACTGCCTTCAGGGACTCCGGCCCGCGCAGCTGAATGTCGCCCATGTGGCTCACGTCAAAGACTCCGACGCCCGTGCGCACCGCAATGTGTTCGGCAATCAGTCCCGAATACTCCACCGGCATATCCCAGCCGCCGAAGTCCACCATCTTCGCCCCCATGTGGCGATGCATATCGTTCAAAGCTGTTTTACGGAGGGCAAGTGAGGTTGTAGTGGCCATGGCGGGGTCCTTCCGGCGGGAGATCTAGAACTTTTTACGGTAGCACGTCAGACAGCGAAATTGGGAACCGGCCCTCGATGGCGCGGGAGCGCGCCGTGGGTGCACACTCAGCTCTGGTTTGCAAAGAACTGCGTTAGTAACACGGCCGACAAAGCAGTCGCGGATCAATAACGCAGAGACGGGGAACAACAGCTGAATTGACTTTAATCTTGGGTAAATGTTTTGGCCAGCGTTTCAACCGTAATCTTCAAACTCCGCGGCATTGCCAGAACTTAGCTTCCACATAGAAACGCGCCCCATACCAGCGGCGCATCTCTATCAAACCGAAGCAACGGGTAAATCAAAGAACGAAGCGTGCTCTATTTCTTCAAACCACGTTTAAGCCGGTAAACCACGCCCACCGAAATCGCGAACTGCTCGTGGATCCCGCCTTGACCTGCCGAATTCTTGAAGTTGGTCAGCGTAGCGTCCGGCGAAATACGAAAGACCCAGCGTGACGAACGGTTCAGGTCAATCGAACCGCCGATCGCGCTCCCGAAACTTGCCTGGTTCTTGAACAGTCCGATCAGCTCAGGATCGACGGGATTGCCCGCCTGGTCCTTTGTCGCCGAGTCGAACTGGCCGTATGCCCCGCCAAAAAGCGCGTGGAGGGTCAGTGAAACATGCTCATTGCTGGGGCCGCGATACTCCGGTCCGGCCATGAACATGTACTCGTCCACGAACGGCCCCTTAATGCCGTAAGGATTCGGAGCGACGCCGCTGGTGCCGTAATATCCGCGGCCGTTGGCGGCCAGCGCCCAGCGCTTGCGGAAGAAGCGCGCCGCCTGGATGTCGAAGCCGCCCAGGTTCGAGCCCTGCACCAGTTCGGGTCCGGCATTGAAGTGCGAGTAAGCCACACCGCCGTAGAGTTCCCACTTGTAGTCGTAGTGCACGCCGGCCAGCGTATCTGTCGGGGCAATTACCGGCTGCTGATACTGGGCCATAGCCCGATTCTCGAAACAAGGCAGCAGCGCCACCGCGGCCGCAATTACCACCAACACAATCTTCCGCACGTCCTTCAACAGGCAAAACCTCCAAAACCGTCCCCGCTGCTCATCCCGAGCGGCGGAATCGCTGCAATAGCCTTTAATTTCTCAAGATACATGTCCGGCCTGCCTTCTGTCCTGTTTCCCTGCGTCTCCACGGCTCTGTTCGATCCGTCCCCACCGCCGTCCAACTCCCTTTCGCGCCTCACCGCCGGCTCCGCAATAAGATTGCGTGAACCTCGCCCTCCCAGCCTGCGTATTCCTCTTTACGGAGGATCCCTCCATGTATATGACTTCCAGCACAATTCCTCTACGGCCTCCCTGGATCGCAATTGGACTCATCAGCATCCCGATCCTTCTGATCGCCGCCCGCATAGCCTTTCAGGTAGCTTTCACCGTGGCTGGCGAAGTCGTCACAAGGGTAGTCCGGTCTACCCTCGGCGCCTGACCAGGCCGTCGAATCTGAAGACGATTTGTATCCATCCACTTCGGCCGTCATTGCGTTCCTAAGTCAGCGCTTGCACCTCCAGTGCACGGCATCTTGCGCTGTGCGACAATATTCGCAGCGAGGTTTCACAATCGCACTCCGGCGGGTCGTGACCTGTTGGATTTTCGGGAGACACCACCATGCTCGATAACCTATTTACGCCCACTCACCTGATCATCATCCTGGTCATCGCCCTGTTGATCTTCGGGCCTCGCAAGCTTCCTGAGCTCGGCAAGGGTCTCGGCGAAGGGCTGAAGGGCTTCAAGGATGGCATCAAGGGCGCCCCTGATGCGGCCAAGCAGGAGAACGTCGCGAAGACTGAAGCTGCTCCGCAAGTGACCCCGCAGCCTAAGTAAGCTCCCTCTCTGAAATTGTCATCTCGGGAGCTCAGGGCTGAAGCGTTGGGTTTCCGGCGATGTCCTAGCCATTTTCGTTCCTTGCTTAGACCGCGATAAGCCCCACAGCAGCCAGCGCCAAAACCATTCCCGCTGCCTGGCTTCGAGACGTCCTCTCCCGCAGCAGCCAAACCGCCAGTAGCATCGTCGCTCCCGGATACAGTGACGACAGCACTGCAGCTACATCCAGCCGGCCCGCTATCGCTGCCAGCATGTAGAACAGGTTGCCCAGCGTATCGAAGATCCCCGCCAGCGCTGCAAGCAGCAGCACCCGTCCCGGCGTCGCAAATCCTCCGCCCGATCGCTTTCTGCGGGAAAATACCGCCAGACCCGTGACAGCTCCGACCACCGTGCTCGCAACACGCGTCCACGTCAGCGCCCACAGTACACCTTGTGCCGCAGCCACCCGCATCAACACCAGCATTGCCCCGAAGCATAGGCCCGCAAGTACCGCCAGGCCGAGTCCGCGCGGATGCGGCTTATCCCCCGGCGTATAGGCAATCAGCCAGATAGCCAGCGCAGCCACGGCAAAGCCTGCGAGCTTGGTGCCTCCAGGATGGCCATCGCGCCACCACGACACCAACACCGGACACACCGTAGTCAGAACGCCGCACAATGCCGCCGTAAGGCCCATTGAGCCCAGCGACAGAGCGCTATAAAGCGCGATCAGACCTACGCCGCCCGCCAGTCCGGACAGCAATCCGTAAACAATCTGATTTGAATGGAGAGCTTCATGGCGCGCCAGAACGGCGGCCAGCAGAATCGCCAGGCTCAACCCATGGGCAAGTGTGACTACAAATGCGGGAGGGATGCGGCGCGAAGCCAGTCCGCCGGAAAAGTCAGCCGAGCCCCACACGGCCGAGGCGGTCAGACCCAGCAGAACGGCCTGACCGCCGGCGTGGAGCGGCATTACTGCGTTACGTTGGCCAGCGACGGATAGTAGCCTTCCTTGGCCGTCACATCCAGTCCTGAAATGCCCTCGATCCGCACATCGACCGAGTGGTGCCTTTCGCTGATCGCCGGCTGATGGCTGTAGTAGCCAAGCGTGTACTGGGTGCGCACAGATGCGGTGATGTCGGCAAAGCTCTTCTGAATCCCGTTCTCCGAGAACTGAGCCTCCAGGTATCCACCAGTGAACGTCGTGTACTTCGGCATCACGTTATCCGTCGGCAGCAGTGGAAGCCGCAGCTTATCCAGGTAGCCCACGCCCCACGTCGCCGAGTCGCCCACCAGCGTGCCGTACATCGAGATGTTGTTGGTCAGCAGGAACTTCAGCACTTCCTTCTGCGACGCCTTGCTGCCCCGCTCTTTGCCGTCGGTAATCACGTAAAGGATGCGGCGCCGTCCCTTGGGCTGTCTCGCCAACGTCCTGGCGGCGTACAGAATCGCATCATTCAGCGGATGGGTTTCCTTCGGAGCCACCAGGAAGCCCGACATGTTCCCGCGCTGTGGAGCAAGATTGGGATCGGGGTTCTGTCCGTTGATCGAGATGCCCGCGGCCATTGGCCCGGTCACCGTCGGCATGCCCATATCGCGTCCCGGCTTCTTCGCCGACTGCAACGCCGCAGGCAGGCGAGCGCCTTGCGCGCCGGTGAAATCCGTCACCATCTGCGGACTGGTGTTGTAAGTGAAAACCGCAACTGAGTCGGCCGGACTGAAGGCTCCTGTCACAGCGGTCAGGCTGTCGTTCACCTTGCGCATGATGTCGGTAGGCAGCGTCTGGTCGATGACAAAAGCCACCGACAGCGGAAAAGGATCGACAGTGAAGTAGGCAATCTTTTGCCGCTGGCCGTCTTCAAATATCCGGAACTGCCGCCAGGTAAGCCCGGCCACAAGCTGGTGATGTTTGTCGCGCACGGTCGTCGGCACGTCGATGTAATTGACCGGCACGCGAATCACGAATGCCTGGGCATCCGCAGCGTTTTTGGGAATTTCTGGTGCTTGCTGCTGGAAGCTATCCGGCTGGGCTGGCTGTGCCGGAGGCGCAGGTGCCGGAGTTTGATTCTGCGGCGCGTCCTGATCGCCCTGCTTGCTGTCGGCCGTCGTCCCCGATCCCGGGGTTACCTGATCCTTCAAATCGCCGAGCCCGGTCGGGGTAGGCGCATCCGGAATACTCTGCGGCTGCTGCGTTTGTTGCTGTGCGGCCCCCATCAGGAACAGGGACAACGCGATTGCCAAGGCGCCTTGCGTCACCAGAAAACCTCCAACTGCCTACCGTGATGGCCGCCGACCCAGTCGGCGTCCATCACAAAATCTGTCTCCCCGGCCTATCCGCTACCGGTTGCGATCCTGAGAAACGGCGGAGCCGCCTCAATATCTCACGAATTTAGACGCGACACACCCGCTCTTGGGGTCGAAACCGGGCCTATGGTTCAGATTACCAGATGCAAATCGTCGATTCCGCGTTTTACGAGCTCTCGGTTAACCTGACTTCTGTCTCCGATCGTCGCCCATTTTCACTGACATTTCCTCTCGCGATGCCGTCTAATGAGTTGCGATGTCCCACTCCATCCCCGCCCTCCGCCGACCTTCGTTGCGTCTTATGCTCATGGCCCTGCTCTGCCTGCCGCTCGCCTTCTCAACAACAGCGGCCCGCGCCCAGACCACCCCATCGGCCGACGCCCCGCCAGCCGCCAGCAGCTTTCCCGACGAACAGCCTGATGAATCGAAACCCGCGACCACCCTCAAGGTTAACGTCAACCTCGTCAGCCTCTTCTTTACCGCCCGCGACAAGCACAACGGCCTTATCCCCACGCTCGCCAAGAGCGACTGCAACATTCTTGAGGACAAACAACCTCAGACCATCAAGAACTTTTCGGCTGAAACCGATCTTCCCCTGACCCTTGGCATCCTCATCGACACCAGCGGCAGCCAGGAACGCGTCCTCCCCCTCGAACAGCAATCAGCCGACTCCTTCATCCGCGACGTCATTCACCAGAAGGACGAGGCGTTCGTCGTCAGCTTCGATGTTGGCGTCAACCTCGAGCAGGACTTCACCAACAACACCAGCGAGCTCGCCCGCGCCATCGACAAGACCGAGATCAACACCGCCGCCGGCGGAGGATCGGTCGGGGTGCCCGGCATCGGCCAGGGTCCCGTTCCCACCCAGGGTGCGCCCAAAGGAACCCTCCTCTACGATGCGGTATCCCAGGTTTCAAACGATAAGATCCGCTCCGAAACCGGCCGCAAAGCGCTGATCCTGCTCACCGACGGAGAGGACGAAGGCTCCGTTACCAAGCCCAACCAGGCCATCGAGGCCGCGCAGAAGGCCAATGCCATCATCTACGTCATTCTCATCGCCGACCGTCCCTTTTACGGTTACGGAGGCTTCAACCTCGGCTACTCCGGAGACATGCAGATGAATAAGCTCACTGAGGCCACCGGAGGCCGCGTTATCAACGTAGGCAACAACGGGAAGAAGCTCGAAGACGCCTTCGCTCAGATTGAACAGGAGCTACGCACCCAATACCTCGCCAGCTACACCCCCACCAACAACCGGCTCGACGGAAGCTACCGCAAACTCGATATTTCCTGCAAAGGCGACGGTCTGAAGATTCAGGCCCGCAAAGGCTACTACGCCATGGGCGATATCGAGTAGCCGCTTAAATCTGAGAAAAGATAGATGTCATCCTGAGCCGCGCGTCTCGCAGCTTCATCGCGAGAGGCGCCGTTGAAGGACCTGTGGTTCGCCCGCAGCGCCACCTGCTTCAAGGAACATCGCCCCCTACGACATATTCGGCAGACAGGCATTGAACTGAATCTTAGGCAGCTCCTCAACCGCTTTCCGCAGCGATTGCTCCCACTCCCTGTGAATCAGCGTCAGTTCCGGATCATCCGCCAAAAACCGCCGATATCGATCGAACTCCAGTTTGTCGTTGTCGTAAAGCAGAAACTCGATCGGAGGCCCCACGGTCACATTCGACCGCATGGTCGCGTCGTACGACAGCAGCGCGTACATCGCAGCATCTTCCGGCGTCGTAGTTCCAGAAACAATCCCACGATCCAGAATCGGTCGCCCATACTTGACCTCTCCGATCTGCAGATATGGCGAATCGTACGTAGCGCTCAGCGGGTTTCCCTGCGGATAAATCAGCGACAGGCAAGGCCGCTCGCCCTTTACCTGTCCGCCAAGCAGCAAATTGATATTGAAGTTGAATCCGTCCCGCTCCAGCGCCGCCCGATCCAACTCTGACACCTGCCGCACGCAGTTGCCCACCGAACGCGCCGCGGCATAAAACGAAGTCACCTTGGCCAATCCCTCGCCCGCATTGAATTCATCGCGCAGGAGTGTGATCACCGACTGCGTCAGCGAGAGGCTGCCGCTGGTAAGAATGACAAACGCCCGCTCACCCGGATGCACAAACGTGTGCATCTTGCGGCAAATGTTGACCTGGTCATATCCGGCGTTGGATCGTGAATCCGACGCCATGACCAATCCCTGGTGGGTAAGAATGCCGAGACAGTAGGTCAATTTATCCCTCGTAGATAGCCCTCATGGCCAGGCGGTGTTACCAAAACTCTAACCGAAGCTGGAGCTCTCGTACCCGCAATCACTGAGCAGAGTGACGAGTCTCAGAGAGCAGATCCACGCCCATCTTTTAACCTTCGCCCGCATTCATGAGATTCCAGGAAGACCTGGCAGACCCGTTCGAGACACACTTTCTCCCGTTCATCGCATCTTAAAAGGGCTATCCTCGCTGCATAATGGGCATCCCGGACCTAAATCCGGAACCAAATATTCACGGCAGAATCCAGCACCAGAAGGCGCAAACGACAATCCATGCTCATACGACTGGGTTACGATCTCCAATTCGACCTGCCTGCGCCCATCTCGTTCGTGGCCATGCTCCACGTTCACCCTTCGCGCAGCGCCGACCTCCGCGAGCCGGACCTGATGCAGGTCGATCCGGCGCTCTCGCTCGACACCTACATCGATAGCTTCGGCAACATCTGCACTCGCTTCGACGCGCCCGCAGGGCCGCTACGCCTCTCGAACAGCACCCTCATCGAGGATTCAGGCGAGCCGGACCCTATCGCGTGTGAAGCTATCGAGCACCCCATCGCCGATCTGCCGAGCGACGTCCTCCGCTATCTCATGAGCAGTCGCTACTGCGAAGTCGACCGCCTCTCCGCCATCGCTCTCGACCTCTTCGGACACCTCCCCAAAGGCTGGTCGCGCGTCTACGCGGTCTGCGCCTGGGTTCACGAAAAAGTGACTTTCGGATATCAGTTCGCCCGGCCCACGAAAACCGCCCTTGACGTCTTCACCGAGCGCCAGGGTGTCTGCCGAGACTTTCAGCATCTAGCCATCACATTTCTGCGTGCGCTGAACATCCCCGCCCGCTACGCCACCGGATACCTCGGCGACATCCGCATCGACATCCCCTGGGCGCCCATGGACTTCAGCGCATGGTTCGAGGTCTATTTGTCAGGCCGCTGGTGGACTTTCGACGCACGCCACAACATTCCCCGGGTAGGCCGAGTTCTGATGGCCGTAGGGCGGGACGCCTCCGACGTCGCCATCACCACGTCCTTCGGAATTGCCAACTTGAAAAGCTTCCAGGTCGTAAGCGACGAGGTCTCCGACGAAGCCCCAACCAACCAAGTCCTCTCCGCACGAAACTGAAACTCAAGGCGAGGCTATCCAACCGTGCTGATCAGCTTCTGGTTCAACGGACGCAGGAAAAAGATGATTCCACCGGACAGGATCAGCGATACAGACATCAGCAGGAATCCCGCACGAGAGCCGTGCGTAAGCGCCTGAAGCAATCCAACCAGCCAGGAGCCTGCGAAGGCTCCCAAGGCGCCGCAACAGTTAACCAGCGCGAGGACTTCTCCGGCGACATTGCTGGGCAGCATCTCTGGGATGATCGCCCAGAAGGGTCCGTAAGGCGCATACATGAAGCCACCAGCAAGAATTAGAAATCCATATGCCCACCAGAAACCATGAGCTGCCGCCAGGTAGGATCCGAGCAGTGCAATGCCCGACAGCACCAGAAATGGCCAGACAAAGCGTTTACGGCTGAGCGTGCGATCAGAAGCGTATGCCACCAGCAGCATCAGGATAATCGCCAGCAGATATGGAACCGCGCTC
>Ga0210388_10001889_pt1 | contig 16456 bp, 15 predicted proteins | sample IncBWC19OmetaG_FD_155485 | JGI IMG/M metagenome (GOLD analysis project Ga0210388, IMG submission 155485) | Forest soil microbial communities from Barre Woods Harvard Forest LTER site, Petersham, Massachusetts, United States - Inc-BW-C-19-O ...
TGGGCCTGCTGGCCCACCAAAGGTGATGAAGACGCGGAATCGTAGCCCCGCGCGTCAGCGAGGGGACTGGCGAGGAACGTCGGTCGCGTGGAATCAATAATCTGAACATACGTCTTCAACGGAGCGATACCAGGAGTGCCGCTAGCTCTCGAGTTCGGATAGCGCTTCCTTCCGGTCGCGCCTCGGTTTTCGCACGCTCCTACGTGCTTTCCATTTTTATGCCCCGCCGCTCAGAATCGGCGTTCGGCGCTTGCTGTCCCGATGCGGTACGATTTGAGGAACTATGAGATTGCCCATTGCCTTCGCATTTCTTTGCGCCTGCGTCGCCGTGGCCGCACTGCCCGCGGCGGGCGCCGATTGTGCCGATTTGGCCAAGCTATCGCTTCCATCCACAACCATTACCGCGGCCGATGCCGTGCCTGCCGGCCCTTATACGCCGCCCGGTAGCCAGTCCATCGGCGAAGCACCTGCCTTTTGCCGCGTGGCCGGAGTTATCAAGCCGGTGGAAGATTCCAATATTCAATTCGAAGTATGGATGCCGGCCACCGGATGGAACGGCAAGTTTCAGGGCGTCGGCAACGGCGGTTTTGCCGGTTCCATTAGTTACAGTGGTCTGGCGGACTCAATTAAACACGGCTACGCCGCCGCATCCACGGATACCGGCCACCACGCCGGAACCACGGACGCAACCTGGGCTCTGGGGCATCCGGAAAAGATTGTCGACTTCGGATATCGCGCCATCCACGAGACCGCCGATAAAGGCAAAGCCATCGTTCACGCGTTTTATGGCAACGCACCGCGCCGGTCCTATTTCAGCTCCTGTTCAAACGGCGGCCGCCAGGCTCTCATGGAGGCGCAGCGCTTTCCGGCCGACTATGACGGCATCATCGCCGGCGCGCCCGCCAATTTCTGGACGCATCTGCTCACCACGGCCATTGTGGATTCCGAAGCCTTGCTCGCCGATCCCGCCAGCTACATCCCCGCGAGCAAAGTGCCGGCCATTGAAGCCGCGACGCTGGAAGCTTGCGATGCTCTGGACGGCGTGAAAGACGGGGTTATCGACAATCCTCCGAAGTGTCACTTCAATCCGTCAACGCTACTGTGTAAGGGAGCGGATTCCGATAGCTGTCTCACGGCTCCCCAGGTAGCTGCCTTGCAGAAGCTCTACGACGGGCCTCGCAGTTCCAAGGGCGAACAGATTTATCCCGGCTACTCCGTGGGCGGCGCAGCGGGACCTGGCGGATGGCCGCTGTGGATAACAGGTTCAGGACCGCAAAAAAGCTTGATGTACGCGTTCGGAACAGGATTTTTCAAGGATATGGTTTTTGACGATGCCGCCTGGGATTTCCGAACGTTCAACGTGGATCGCGATACGAAGATCGTGGATGATAAGTCCGCCCAGAGAATGAACGCCACCAATCCGGACCTTAGCGCCTTCAAGAAGCGCGGCGGAAAGCTGATTATGTATCACGGCTGGTCGGACGCGGCCATTGCGCCGGTGAATGCCATCAATTACTACCAGAGCGTGGTGTCGAAAATGGGATCGAAAGATAGCCAGAGTTTCGTGCGCCTGTTCATGGTGCCGGGGATGCAGCATTGCGGCGGCGGTCCCGGCCCCAGCACCTTCGGACAATTCGGTGCTGCGCAAAGCGATCCGCAGCACGACATCGCCGCGGCGCTGGAACAGTGGGTGGACAAGGGTGTGGCTCCGGAACAAGTGATCGCCACCAAGTACAAAGTGGGGATGAACCCGGCCAGCGGAGTTGAACGAACGCGTCCGCTATGCGCTTATCCGAAAGTCGCGCGCTGGAGCGGCCAGGGCAGCAGCGACGACGCAGCCAACTTCACGTGCGCGGACGCTGGGAAGTAGCAGCGGGGCCGGCGCTTTTCAGAGTGTGAACGCGGCACCTAGGGCGTCGGTGCGCTACCCGATGAAGTTTCTGGTTAGAGATGGGGGCATTTCGTAGTGCGCGTAGGCGCGGTGGCGGGCCTCATTCTGACGCATCAGGAGTTCGTCGTGTTCGCTTTACAGCGACATCCCTCCTGAGACCTCTATGCGCTGGCCATTCACCCAGCGATTTTCATCTGACAGCAGCGCCGCAATCATTGGCCCAACATCGTCCGGTACGCCGGCGCGTCCCAACGCGGTCATCTCCGCGACGCGTTTGTTGATTTCCGGATTGTCGCGCACCATTCCGCCGCTGAAGTCCGTCTCGATGGCGCCCGGGGCAACCACGTTGGCTGTGATTCCACGGGGGCCCAGCTCCTTCGCCAGATAACGAGTCAATACTTCGATGGCGCCTTTTGCCGCCCCATAGGCCGAAGTGCCTGGAAGACTGAAGCGGGCTAACCCAGACGAAATGTTCACAATCCGGCCGCCATCCTTCATAAGCGGGAGCAGCTTCTGAGTCAGGAAGTAAACGCCCTTGAAATGCACGTTCACGATCCGATCGAATTCGGCTTCCGAGGTTTGATCGAACGGTTTGTGCAAAGATGTTCCGGCGTTGTTTACCAGATAATCGAATTGCTCACGATCCCAAACGCGAAGCATGTCGCGGACCTGGCCGGCGAAACCATCGAACAAGCTGATATTTCCGGCGTCGAGTTGAAAGGCGGCAGCTTTTCTTCCCGCTGCCTCCACCTCGCGGATGAGGCTCTGGGCCTCAGCAAGATTGGAGTTATACGAAAAGAGAATATCCACGCCGCGCCGCGCCAGATTGACCGCCGTATTGCGCCCCAGCCCGCGGCTCGCGCCGGTGATGACTGCAGTTTTGCCATTTCCTTTGCTCATAACTTTCTCCTTGTTTGCAGTTTTACCAGGGAACGATGCCCCGTGTGTTCGAGAAGGTCCCGGTTGGCCCGTTGTCAGGAAGCAGCGCCAGCCGAATGGTCTCCGCCGCCCCTTCCAGGACGGACTGCGTCCCCCGATTTTGGTTGAGATCGGTTGCGGTATAGCCGGGTTCGGCTGAATTCACTTTGATGGCCGTGTCGCGCAGTTCGTAAGCGAGTTGCACGGTGAGCATATTCAAAGCGGCCTTCGATGCAGCGTAGCCGAGAAACTTCGCGGCGACATAGGTCCACGCGGGATCGCTGCTTCTGGTGAGCGATCCAAGTCCGCTGGACACGTTTACGATGTTCGCGGAGGAAGCCTTGCGCAACAGTGGAAGCATGGCTTGCGTTACTGCCACGGTGCCCAGAAAGTTCACGCGGAAATCGCGCTCTATTGCCTCGAGACTGCAACTGGAAGGCAGGCCGTCACCCTGCCAGGCGATGCCCGCGTTGTTGACCAGGATGTCCAGATGGCCGAAACCGGCATCGATATCTTTAGCCGCTGCGGCGATGGTGGCGTGATCGTCAAGGTCAATGGAGAGATATCGAACATCTCCGCCTTCCTGTTTGAGCTTGGCTGCCGCCTCTTCCCCGAGCGCTTTATTGCGCGCGCCTGCCAGGACTGTGCAGCCCGACGCGGCCAATTGGCGGGCCACTTCGAATCCAATACCTTTGTTTGCACCCGTGACGAGAGCTATTTTCTTTGGCACGTTCATTTGCCTCCCGTCGCGGCATCTGTTCCAACTTCGAAATAGATACGGCGGCCGATATCGGCAATCAAAGAAGGATGCGTGGGGCGCCATCCCAGTTGTTGCTGGGTCTCGACGCTTGAAGCCGGACAGTCAATACTGACGAAGTGCGACATCCAGCCAAAATGGCCGGCGGCTTCGTCGGGTGATTTGGAGACGATGGGCAGATTCAGGTGACGGCCGATCACTCGGGCGATGTCCCGGAGCACGACACCCTCGTCGGCCACGCCATGATAGCGGCTACCGGTGGAACCTTTCTCGATGGCCAGCCTGTAAAGACGAGCGGCATCCAGCCGGTGCACGGCAGGCCAGTGATTGAGCCCGTCTCCCACATATGCAGAGACGCCCTTTTCCCGCGCAATGGCAAAGAGGCTCGGGACGAAGCCGTGATCGCCGTCATCGTGCACCGATGGCGGAAGCCGAACCACGGACACGCGCACGCCCTGGGACGCCAGCGCAAACGCCGCATCCTCCGACTTGCGGGGAAAATTCGGGACGGCTTCGTCGTTCTCATTCGCGAGGGAACCTTTGCGCTGAAGGAGCAAGGTCCCGGAAGTGATGACCAGCGGGCGGTCAGAGCCGGCAAGCGCCGCGCCCAGGGTCTCGATGGCGCGCCGATCCGTCTCAGCAGAGGCCGCGTAGTTCGAGAAGTCATGGATGAAGGCCAGGTGGATCACTCCATCCGAATTAGCCGCTCCACTCCGCAGGCTGTCCAGGTCTTCAAGTGAACCGCGAAGCACCTGGGCCCCTGCCGCGGCCAGGGACGCGGCTCCCTTATCCGAACGGGCCAGGCCGAGCACCTGATGGCCAGCTTCTATGAGTTCGGAAACAGTGGCGGAGCCGATAAATCCTGTAGCGCCGGTAACAAAGATACGCATAAAGTCTTGACCAACCTTTCTCGAATTTGGTAAAACGGAGATAGCCTCCGCATATATAGAATAACGGAGACTGTCTCCGGTTGCAAGTTTTTACCGATGGCTAGCAAACGTTTACAAACCGCGGCACGAAAGCCACGCCGGACTCTACGCCCGACTCTACGCCCGACTCTACGAGTGGATGCGCAACGGAATCGCGACCGTGTTCTCGAAGTGGCCAGGGAGGCGTTCACCCGGCTGGGCGCGGATGCCAGCCTGGACGACGTTGCCAAACAGGCCGGTGTAGGAGCGGGGACTCTGTACCGCCATTTTCCTACGCGCGATGAACTTCTAAAGGCGGTTTACCGGAGCGAAGTTGAAAAGCTGGCCGCAGCGGAGCAGAAGTTTGCGGAGACGATGCCTCCCATGGCAGCGCTGCGGGCCTGGATGTTGTTGTTCGTCGATTATATCGCGGCAAAGAAGATCATCGCTCCGGCGTTGAATAACATGGTCGGAGGCCCTTCCAAGGTGTTCGAAGCTTCGCACGACCAGATATGGGCAGCGATCCGCGCGCTAGTAAAGCGTGCGATCAAGAGCGGCGACGTACGCAAAGACCTGGATCCGATCGATCTGCTTCGGGCTCTGATTGGCGTGGCGAACGTAGCGACCAGCCCGGATTGGCAGCAGAGCGCGAAGAGGCTGGTGGACATTCTGATTACCGGGTCGCGGCCGATCAAGTAGTTGAGCCCCTCCGAATGTACAAATAGTGTACGAATGAGGCCGAAGGCCGGTGTAGCGGGAACCAAACAGGCACCGACTGCTTACGGTCGCGATCCGGTAAAGCCTCTTTCCGAGCTGCGAGAATGAGCGGTGGGAATTGGTCGGGGCGCGGAGATTCGAACTCCGGACCTCCTGGTCCCGAACCAGGCGCTCTACCAGGCTGAGCCACGCCCCGAATGGAAATTCGCAGCCGGCCTCAAAACCGGTGCAATCACGAGTATAGCACCCACGCCTGGTTACTGTTGTTTTGCCGCCGCCGCTGCCGGCTGTTCCAGCTTGAGGGTCAGGATAACCTGGTTGCGCGTATCGTAAATGGTTACTTTCTTGACCTGCGTGGCTAGATCGCCGCGCTTGGCCACCAATTCGTAATTGACATCCAGCTTCAAGTCGCGAAACACGAACTTGCCGTCATCTTTGGCAACGAAGTCCACCACTTTGGACGTCTTAAGATCCTTGAGTTGGACGATGGCGCCGGGCGCCGGATTGTCAGCCTCATCCCTCACAGTGCCCAGGATGGTCCTGAACTTGGAAGGCTTGTTGCTTTTAGGCGTGTCGCCGAACGTCGCGTTGGGATGATCCTGCGGGCCTGGTTGCTGCGCGCAGGCGAGGCCGGCCACAGCCAGAAAAGCGAGAAAAAAAGTGAACAGCTTTGGGAGGTGCATTGCGAGACCTTCTTTATTTAGGATAGATCATTCTTCGGATGCTAGACTGCCAGCAGGTGGAACTTACCGAAGAGCAGTACCTGGCTATCGAGCGAGCGGCTGAGTTCAAGAGCGAATTCCTGAATGGCGTGATGTAACGCGATGTCCGGCGGATCGCCGCGCCACTCCAGCCTTGCGGTTAACATCATGGCAGAGCTGCGTGGATGCCGCGAGGTGCCGATTGCCGGTCTTTAACTCGGACCTTCGCGTTCGGGCGTCGTCTCGCATGTACACATACCCTGACGTTTCCGTAGTCTTTCGCCTAGCACCGAGCTAATACGATCGCGGGATGAAATTCCAACTCTATCGGACCATCCCGTCCCTACGGGAGTGCGTCTTGGAGGCTCAAGGCAGGGCCGGAATTGAACAATACGTACGCCAGGACGCCAGCACTTGGATCTTGCGCGATCACCAAGGCCTGGACGCGGAACTGAAACTGGAGTCCATCGCCGTTTCGCTCCCGGTGCGCCTCATTTATGATCGCGTCGATCTGGCGTCCGGAATGCCGTAAAGTGCTGGCTCCTCACGTCCGATCTGTAGATGGTGAGAGCTGGCTCCAAAAAACAGTCTTCTTATCTGGATGTCGTGGCCCGATGTCTGGCCGTGGTTTGCCTGATTGCCGTGATCTTCACGACATTCCGGCTGTTCAATGGCGCTGATACGCCATTTCTGGCGTTTTCGGTGATTGGAGCCGCCGTGGTTCACTTTTCTCGCCGGCCGGGCGTGATTGAAACCACGATCACCGCAATACTGGCCAGCGCATTGGGGATTGCCTATGCAGGCAGCCGCGGAGTGGCCGGTCACTTTCCGGCTTCCGGCCTGATCGGCACGGCTGCGTTCCTAGGACTTGCCAGCATGCTTATTTTGGGTGCGAAAGCGTGCTGGCGTACTGAAGCGCTTCGCCCGCTGCTACTGGCTACATTTTGTCCCGCGCTAGTGATACTCACCAATCTAGCCCTGGCCGCCACCATTCAATTTCAGCCGCATGTTTTTGATCTGTTCCTCTATCGGTTCGACGGATTGCTCGGCATCCAAACCAGCTTCGTAGTGGGACGATGGTTTGCCGCACTGCCTTTTTTATCGAACGTCTGCTTCCTGGTTTATGCGTCATTGCCATTGGCGGAGGTGTTGGTTTTCCTGGCGTTTATGCGCGGCCAGCGCATGCCCGCTAACCCGTTGGTTCTCTTTATCGTAACCGGCATCGCGGGATTTATCTTTTATCAGGTGTGTCCCGCAACCGGCCCCGTGCATGTTTTCGGCGTCGAGTTTCCCAATTATCCGCCGCCCTCCCAGCCCCTACAGGCCGTGCTGCTGGACGACGTGCCGCGCAATGCCATACCATCTCTGCACAGCGCCTGGGCTTTGCTGATCTGGTGGAGCTTGCGTTATTCGAAGAATTGGACGCGCTGGCTGGCCACGGCATTCTTGGCGCTCACGCTGCTGGCTACGCTGGGGCTCGGCGAGCACTATCTGATTGACTTGGTAGTCGCACTGCCTTTCGCCGTAGCGGCAATGTCGGCTGTGGCAGGGCAAAACCGGCGAGCCATTGTGGCCGGCGCGCTAACGATCGCGTGGCTGGTCTATTTGAGATTCGGACTGCCGGTATTTACGTTGTCGCCGCTGGGAGCCTGGATGGCTGTGCTGGCAACGGTGATCGTTTCAGTACTGCTGGCCGTCGTGAAAGATCTTTCCGCCCGGGCGCTCCGATTTCCCGCGCCTTCCGGAATCCCATCGCCGGCTGAGTAATAGTTGTCCCCTTACTGACGTGCGGGGCTACAAATGTAGCCCCGCGCGTGAGCAAGGGGACAACAATCCAGGGACTAACAGACTACGCGGCGCGAACAACTGAGGTAGTCTCGCCCACCACCTGCTGCGGAACTCTCAGTACCTGCCAGCTTTTCCATAGCGCCTCACCCCAGCTGTAGGAGCGGTAGGACAGCCCTTGTTTAGCGCAGAAAGCTTGTACCGCCAGACTGACTGCCGGATAGTGGACGTGGCTGATATTCGGAAATAAATGGTGCTCCACTTGATACTCCAGACCCGAGCACAAGAACCGGCCCAGCCAGCCCGTCCGGAAACTCACGGTCCCTTCAGTCTGGGCTTCGTAGAAATCTATTTCGTGCCGGGCTTCCTCGGTCCTTCGCTGGGCGTCGGCCGGAAAATGCCCGGGAGCCAGGATGGCATACATGGCGTATCCCAGCAAAATATTCCGCAGAACATAAAATGCAATCACCGCCGGGAGCGGCAGGAACAGGAGGGGGATTCCCACCCAGAGTACAAAGTGCATCACCAGGGCGCCCGCATCGATCCAGTGGGCGCGCTTGCGCTCTTTGGGATCGCGAAGTTTGCCGAAGACAAACACCCACCCTGCCATTTGTATGCTGAAACAATTCACTGCCAAAGCAAGAGGGAACAACCAGAATTGCAAGTGGCGATGATAGAAGCGGCGAAAGCCGGAACTGGAGTCAACTTCGCTGGCTGTAATGGCGAACCAAGGCAGCAGGTCGGCATCGCTGTCTACTCCCACCACGTTCGGCGAGGGATGGTGTAAGGTTACGTGCTTATGCCACCAGTACGTTGCGGATAGTCCCACAAACATCGGATACCCGAGGTAACTGAGAGCCTCGTTCACCCAGCGCTTGTCGCTGGTGCCATAGTGCGTGGAAGTGTGGGTGTTGGTCCCCACCCCCATGCATCCGAAGCCTGAAATCAAGATTCCGATCGCTCGTAAGGCGGGATGGTGGAAGGCGAAGAAAACGATCATGCCTGCCAGCGCAATGGCTGCGTGGATCAGCAGCTCGAATAGGATCCGCCCGGTAGCTTTCTTGTACCAACCGCGGCGCACGAATTCTTTGCGCAGTTCTGTAACTGCTTCAAGGGTCGACATCGTATTTAAATTTAGGTCTGCAAGTTCAGGTTAACCGGTATTTCTACCAGGTTGTGTAAGAGTTGCGTAATATAACTAACGCAGCCAGAACCTTGCCGCTCGCAGTACCATGGACTTACCCGCGTGCGTACGCCTCAAGCAGATTACGGTCTGGATGCTCCGAAGCTGGTCCGCCGTTTTGCTCTCCGCGGCGGATTTCTGATCGCTTTCGCCGTGGTGTTGTATTTCGCCAATCGCTACACCAGCCCAGGTACGGCTCCAGCGCTGGCGAGCGTCGTGGGGTGCATCGGCCTGGGCTTTCTGGTCACGGCGGCAATCATGGTGTGGTCCAGCCGGGTGGCGAAGCTCAAGGTCCGCGATCGGATGCTGGACGGTTTTTCCTGGCGCGGCGATGAGGCGGTGCTGGATGTTGGATGCGGCCGCGGGCTGTTGCTAGTCGGCGCCGCTAAACGTCTCAAGACCGGCAAAGCCGCCGGTGTCGACGTCTGGCGATCCGAAGATCTGTCGGGCAACGGCCCCGAAGCCGCGCTGCGCAACGCCAAAGCAGAAGGTGTGGCTGATCGCGTCAAAATCGAAACCGCCGATGTCCGCAAACTGCCTTTTGGCGCAAGCAGTTTCGACATCGTGGTCTCGAGTATGGCAATTCACAATATCCCGTCCAGCCCGGAACGGGCGAAGGCCCTGCGCGAAATGGTCCGGGTGCTCAGGCCGGGCGGCCGCGTGGCTATTTTTGACGCCTTCCATGGCTCCGAATACGCCAAGGGCCTTCAACAATTGGGCCTAACGGATGTAAACCTCTCCAGCCTCAGCTTCCTCTGGGGCATCCCTTGCCGAACAGCAACAGCCAGAAAACCCTGACAAACCGAGCCGCGACCGTGAGGGAGCCGGTGCCTTTGCACCGGTCGCTCACGCTCGCGGCTCGGCAGCCACCAGCCACCAGCCACCAGCCACCGGCCACCAGCCACCAGCCACCAGTAACCTTCACCAGTCGCTAGCCCCGAGACCCGAGCCCCCAGCCCCGAGTTGTCCGCTATCGTAAAGAGGATGCACGCTGAACGCACACGCCTCATCGAAGCCGGCCGAAAGGAAAAACATTGGAAGCGGTGGGGACCCTATCTGACCGAACGTGCCTGGGGCAATCCCAGAGAAGATTACAGCGCGTTTGGAACAGCTTGGGATTATTTCACGCATGAGCACGCCCGCTACCGCGCCTATCGCTGGACCGAAGATGGCATCGCCGGCATTTGCGATAACCACCAGCGCCTCTGTTTCGCGTTTGCCTTCTGGAACGGACGCGATCCGATTCTGAAGGAACGCCTGTTCGGCTTGAGCGGTCCGGAAGGCAATCACGGCGAAGATGTCAAAGAATATTACTATTACCTGGATTCCACGCCCACGCACTCCTACATGAAGTGCCTGTACAAGTATCCGCAGTTGGAATTTCCATACCAGCATCTGGTTGATGTCAGTGGTCAGCGCTCGCGCCTGGAGCCTGAGTATGAGCTGATGGACACCGGAATTTTCGACAACGACCGCTATTTCGATATCTTCGTGGAATACGCCAAACAGGATACCGACGACATTCTGGTTCGCGTCACGGTTATCAATCGCGGGCCCGATCGGGCCTCGCTCCACTTGTTGCCCAGCGTCTGGTTTCGCAACACCTGGAGTTGGGGATACGGCACGCCGCGCCCGGAGTTGTCGCGCGCGGATTCGCACTCCATTGCAATTTCCGAGCGAACCCTGGGAGACTTCACACTCTGGTTCGAGGATGCTCCTCCGCTGTTGTTCACCGAAAACGAGAGCAACACGGAGCGCTTGTGGAACTCGCCCAACAAGCAACCCTTCGTCAAAGATGCTTTCCACCGCTGCCTGATCCACGGCGAACTGGGCGCGGTAAATTCGGACGAAAGGGGAACCAAAGCCTGCGGCGTATACAAATTCGAGCTGAATCCCGGCGCCTCGAAAGTGTTGCGTTTCCGCCTCCACACGGGACGCGCCCCGATGCCCGATATCGATGCAATTTTTCTGGATCGAATCAAAGAAGCGGACGAGTTCTACAGTTTTGCTCCGGCCAGCTTGTCCGACGATGCGCGCATGGTGCAGCGCCAGGCGCTGGCCGGGCTGTTGTGGTCGAAGCAGTTCTATCATTACGTCATCGAAGACTGGCAGAAGGGCGACCCAGCCATGCCGTCGCCCCCTCCCGAGCGCAAGGCCGGACGGAATCGAGGCTGGGTTCACGTATATAACGATGACGTGCTCTCCATGCCGGACAAGTGGGAATATCCGTGGTTCGCGGCCTGGGACTTGGCGTTCCACACCATCCCCTTCACGCTGATCGATCCGGATTTCGCGAAACAGCAACTGAGTCTGCTGCTGCGCGAATGGTACCAATCGCCCAACGGGCAGCTTCCGGCCTACGAATGGGAATTCAGCGATGTCAATCCGCCGGTGCATCCCTGGGCATGTTTCCGCGTGTTCAAGATTGCGAAAAAGATCACCGGGGAGCCGGACTACGCGTTCCTCGAATCGGTATTCCACAAGCTATTGATGAACTTCACCTGGTGGGTCAATCGTAAGGACTCACAGGGCAACAACATTTTTGAGGGTGGATTTTTGGGCCTGGATAATATCGGAGTTTTCGACCGCTCCAAGCCGCTTCCCACCGGCGGTTTCCTGGAACAGGCCGACGGTACCGCCTGGATGGGGATGTACTGTCTCACCATGTTGAGAATTGCCATCGAGCTGACACCCCACGATCAGTCCTATGAGGACATCGCCAGCAAATTTTTCGAGCATTTCCTGTATATCGCGAGCGCCATGAACCGCCTGGGCGAGGGTGGCCTGTGGGATGAAGAGGATGGCTTCTATTACGACTGGCTGCGGCTTCCGGGCGACCAGAAAATTCCTGTGCGCATACGGTCGCTGGTGGGGTTGATTCCATTGTTCGCCGTGACCACGCTCGATCTGGAGGTGCTGGACAAGCTTCCCGGATTCAAGCGGCGGATGGACTGGTTCACCAAGCATCGGCCGGATTTGTGCGGCAACATCGCTTCTATCACCCGCCACGGCTTGGACCAGCGATTGCTGCTGTCCATCGTGCATCCATCGCGGTTGCGGCGCGTACTGGCCACCATGCTGGATGAAAACGAATTTTTATCGCCTTACGGCATCCGCGGAATCTCCCGGTACCACAAGGATCACCCGTTTGTTCTGCGTGTCGACGGTCAGGAGTACCGCGTCGCCTATGATCCGGCCGAGTCCACTACGGGTACTTTTGGCGGTAACTCCAACTGGCGCGGCCCGGTCTGGTTTCCGGTGAATTTTCTGATGATAGAGTCCCTGCAAAGATATCATCACTATTTCGGCGACGACTTTATGGTGGAATGCCCCACCGGATCCGGCGTGATGATGAACCTGATGGAGGTTGCCGCGCTTTTATCACGGCGCCTTTCGCGCCTCTTTCTACGCGACGAACACGGCCGGCGGCCAGCCTTTGGCGGCGTGGAAAAGCTTCAAACCGACCCCCATTTCCGCGATCACATCCTGTTTTTCGAATATTTCAACGGCGACAACGGCGCCGGGATGGGCGCCAGCCATCAAACCGGTTGGACGGCGCTGGTGGCCAAACTCCTGCAACAGAGCGGGGAATAAGACGTCCCCTTACTCCCGTGCGGGGCTACAAAATTGACTGGACCGTAACCCGGCGCGTCAGCAAGGGCAGTTCCTAACGGTTTCCCTCACCATCCGTCATACTCACGAGAGGTGATCCGCATGAAAAAGCTGCTGTTGTTGTTATCCGCCTGCGCCCTGGTCTTCGCCGGCGATAGTTCCCGCTATCGGGAGGACTTCCATTACTCCTACCCGCAGACTGCCGGCGGCCGATTGGCGCTTGAGAATTTTAACGGCTCGGTCGAAATCACTGGCTGGGACCAGAACACCGTGGACATCTCAGGCACCAAGTATGCCGAGAGTGAAAGTCTGCTCAATTCCATGCACATTGAAGCTTCCAGCTCCGGCAATGCGGTTCGCGTAAAGACCACCCATCCGGATCCGCATCATGGAAACATGGGCGCGAAGTATGTAATTCGCGTTCCGCGCCAAACAGCTCTTGAAGACATCACCAGCTCAAACGGCTCCCTCCGCGTGGACGACATCAATGGGAACGCTCACCTGGCCACTTCGAATGGATCAATTCATTTGGGCAGGATCAACGGCAATGTGGATGCTCACTCCTCCAACGGCAGCATTGAGGTGAAAGACGTGAAGGGCGACGTCAATTTCACCACCTCCAACGGCAGCGTGCATGCCGAGAACATGGAGGGGGCTTTTGAGGCCGAAACCTCCAATGGCGGCATTCACGCCCGCCTGCACGACACGGCCAGCGGGCATCCGATTCGACTCAGTACCTCCAACGGCGACATCGATCTCCAGGTGGATTCGCTGCACCAGAATGACGTAATTGCAACCACCAGCAACGGGCCCATTACTGTCCGCATGCCTGCCAGCGTGGGCGCCAGTCTGCACGCCTCCACCAACTCGGGCGGATCGGTCCGCAGCGATTTCGATGTTCTAATTCACCCCGGAGAGCTGTCTAAACATAGGATGGAAGGCACCATCGGCGCCGGCGGGCCAAAGATCGATCTGACCACTTCGAACGGCAATATCAGCCTGCTCAAGATGTAGTTCAATAAGGGCGTGGGGAAACTACAACCTTACACGCAGTCACTGTTGCGCATCGTGGCCGGGTTTACCTACTCGCTGCATGGTTTTCAGAAGCTGTTCGGATTTTTCGGAGGCATCGGACATGGAGCCCGCGCCCACTTCTTTTCCCTGTTGTGGGCCGCCGGAGTATTGGAATGCTTCGGCGGTCTGCTGATCCTGCTGGGGCTCTTCACCCGGCCGGTGGCTTTTCTGCTGTGTGGAGAAATGGCCGTGGCTTACTTCAAATCCCATCTCCCGCGCGGGCCTTTGCCTATTTCAAACGGTGGCGAACTGGCGGTGCTGTACTGCTTCATTTTTCTGTACCTGGTGACCGCCGGGGCCGGCCCGATAAGTTTGGATCGAATTATCAGAAAGAAATAGCGCAGGCTGGTAGCGTGCCGTGTTCGCACTCCTGCGAAACACGAGTTGTTTCACTGGCGCTGTACCACTAGACCTGAAAATCTTCGCAGCCTGCGGCGATTTGTGGGGCGGACCCCCTGGTCCGCAGCCGATGCTCTCGTCGGCGCAGATTTGGTTGCGGCTATGCTGCTCTGTGGGGCAGACGCCCAAGTCTGCGCGGGTCCCCCTGGACCCGCTCTTCCAGTAACGAAATGAGCTTCACGCACCCGGCGAGCCGACGTGGGCGTCGGCAGCGGACCAGGGGGTCCGCCCCACTTTGCGTTCAAGATGTTTTCGAGGGTGCGCGCGCCACGTTATCCGCGCAGCAGCCGGACGGCCTCCGACAACACGTTCGCGCCGCCAGCCTGCGCAGCGCGCGCCCCATCGGCTGCGGGCTTCTCCTCACCCTCGCCGGGCGCCAGGAACAGGTTCATTTCGATGCCGTGCTGTTTGGTATACAGATCGTAGTAACGGCCGCGGGCCGCATACAGCGCTTCGTGCGTACCGCGTTCGACAACCCGGCCAGCTTCCACCACCAGAATCTGATCGGCGCGGCGAATAGTTGACAGCCGGTGCGCAATCACGAACGTGGTCCGGCCCTGCATCAGATATTTCAGGCCTTCCTGGATCAGCGCCTCGGACTCCGAATCCAGACTCGAGGTCGCTTCATCCAGGATCAGAATGCGCGGGTCCGCCAAAATGGCGCGCGCGATAGAGACACGCTGCCGCTGGCCGCCGGAAAGTTTCACGCCGCGCTCACCGACGATGGTGTCGTACTTTTTCTCAAAGCCCTCGGCAAATTCATCCACGCGAGCAATCCGGCACGCTTCCATAACCTGCTGCTCTGTGGCATTGGGACGCGCAAACGCGACATTCTCGCGAATGGTTCCATCGAACAGAAAAGTTTCCTGCAGAACCACTCCCAGCTGAGTGCGATACGAATCCAGCCGTACCGTGGATAAATCGACGCCATCCACCAGGATGGTCCCGGCCTCGGGTGAGTGAAAGGCGGAGATCAAACCAATAATTGTCGACTTGCCGGATCCCGACGGCCCCACCAGCGCGGTGACGGTACCCGGTTGGGACTGGAAGGATACATCTTTCAAAACGGTTTTGCCGGCATCGTAGGCGAAGCTGACGTTGTCGAAAATAACCTGTCCGGTGATCTCCGGCAGGAACACGGTGCGGCGTGGATCCTGATCTTCCGGGCGCTCTCGAAGAACTTCACGGGTCCGCTCCAGGCCGGCCAGCGCCTCGGTAAGCTGCGTGCCGATTCCGACAATCTGGAACATGGGTGCGATCATGAACGCCAGCATTGCTGTAAATGTCATGAATTGGCCCAGTGTCATGGCGCCGGCCAGGATCTGGCGCGCGCCCACATACATAATCAGCGCGCCCACCACGCCCATCAGCACCGTGGCCGAGAGGCTCATGATGGAAGTGGCGGTCAGCGATTTCAGCACATTGGTGAGCAGCCGTTGCACACCAGCCGCAAAAACCTGCTCTTCCTGTTCTTCGGCGTGGTATCCCTTGACAACTCTGACGCCGCCCAGCGATTCGGTGAGACGCCCGGTCACCTCGGCGTTGATCTTGGCGCGCTCACGGAAAATGGGCCGTATGATCCCGAAAGCCTTGCGCAGCACCAGCGCGAACCCCACCACGATGCCCAGCGCGATTACCGTCAGGAGCCAGTTGAGGTAAAGCAGATAGCCCAATACCAGCACCGCGGTCAGCACGCCGCCCACAAACTGGATCAAACCCGTACCCAGAAGATTGCGAACGCCCTCCACATCGTTCATGATTCGCGACACCAGCGTTCCAGTTTTGTTGGCGTCGTAATAGGCCACGGGAAGATGAGCCACGTGCGCCTGCACCTTGCGACGGAGTTCGGTAATCAGGCGCTGCCCGGCCTTCGAAACCAGCTGCGTTTGGCCGTAGGAGGTAATGCCCTGGATCACGGTTGCCGCCATCACCGCCAGCACCAGCGGCAACAGCAGATGAATCTGTTTCTTGCCTATTACGTTGTCCACCAGGTATTTGGTGGAGGCGGGCAGCACCAGACCGCATGGCGTTCCGATGGCCATCAGCAAGAATCCGAGAGCCAGCATGCCGCGCCGCGGGCGGATCAATTCCTTGATGTCCGGCCACAATTCGCGAAGGCGCTCGGAGGAGCCTTTCTTGGGTGTTTTCGGTGTCACGCTTGCTGAAACTATTGTATTGGATGCTCCCCGTGCTCTGTGGGACTCACTCCAACACATACGCGAGCCGCGTTACTTGTCCTATATAACAAGCGCACGACACGTTTCTTGCACGCGCAACAAATCTTGCACGCGACACGTTTCTTTCGCGCGAAACAAATCTTGCGCGCGAAACAAATCTTGCGCGGCGAGCAAACTGAGCCGCGACCGCAAGGGAGCGCTTCCACGAATGGAGAGCGAGCGGCAGAGGTGGTGGCGCTCCGTTGAAGACGCGGTCTACATTGCTGGTTCTCCGGTCTGTTGGCAGGCGAAAGCGCCTGCCCCACTGCAAACCGACGTGGGCCAGGCGCTTTCG
>Ga0210388_10001890_pt1 | contig 16451 bp, 10 predicted proteins | sample IncBWC19OmetaG_FD_155485 | JGI IMG/M metagenome (GOLD analysis project Ga0210388, IMG submission 155485) | Forest soil microbial communities from Barre Woods Harvard Forest LTER site, Petersham, Massachusetts, United States - Inc-BW-C-19-O ...
AAGTCTCTTACTCGCGGAACTTCCTCCCGCGGAGAGGCAACGTTGGTGGCCGCAGTTGGAATATTTCGATATGCCGCTCGGTCGAGTCATGTATGAGGCAGGCAGCACGCTAACCCACGTCTATTTCCCGACAACCGCCATTGTTTCGCTTCTCTATGTGATGGAAAACGGCGCTTCCGCCGAAATCGCCGTGGTAGGCAACGAGGGTATCGTCGGCATTTCGCTCTTTATGGGCGGTGATTCCACACCAAGCCGGGCTGTTGTTCAAAGCGCCGGAAGTGGTTTTCGCTTAAAAGCGCAGATAATGAAGGATGAATTCAACAGAGCAGGTCCGGTGCTTCACCTGCTGCTTCGATACACTCAAGCACTAATCACGCAGATGGCTCAAACCGCGGTGTGCAACCGTCACCACTCGTTGGACCAACAATTGTGTCGATGGCTGCTGCTAAGTCTGGATCGTCTGCAGGGTAACGAACTCGTGATGACCCAGGAGTTAATCGCAAATATGCTCGGTGTACGTCGCGAGGGCGTCACGGAGGGGGCCCTCAAATTGCAGAAGGCGGGGCTCATCAGTTATGCGCGTGGACGTATCACCGTGCTTGACCGTCAAGGTTTGGAGAAACGCAGTTGTGAGTGCTACGCGGTAGTCAAAAAGGAATACGGCCGACTACTCCCAAGCAAGATAGCGGGTTAACGCGTGCCGCCTCACCCAAACTACCGCAGCCGCGAACCAAGACAGGCCACCGGCAAAATACCGCAAAGAGACATGCGATACAGGGTCCCGCAACAGTCCCACAATCACCTGGCTTCGGCGCAAGAAGATTATCGACGGAGGCGCTAAGTTACTGATCTGACGAAAATTTGAGAGCGCGCCCGGAGAGATTGCTGCGGGGCCTACGGCCCCTTGGCCTCGCTCACGCTCGGCTCGCCCTACGGGCGACCAAATCGCCTGCGGCGATTTGTCGAACTCGCCTTGTTGTCAGTCGGGAGTTCGAACTAACGCGACCGGCAGCTTGACACGGGCGGCAGTTCTCGTTCAAAAAAACGGTGGCGCGCCCGGACGGATTCGAACCGCCGACCACCTGGTTCGAAGTCGCAAAGATGATTTGATAGGTTCTTAATTTTCAACCACTTAGCAGGCCCGCCCTCACTCGAAATAGGCGCCGTAGCGCATGAAAAGGCACCAAACGCTACGTTTTCGCTACGGTGCCGATCTAGCGGTTTGACCACGCCCAAGCGTCTCCTATACTAAGGCAGCAATGCCAACCAACGCAGTAAGACTGCCTGCAGTTCTCGAAAAATTCGTGGCGTCGCAAGTGCGCGAAGGCATGTTTCGCAATCGCGAAGCCGCAATCGTCGCGGCAGTCTCGCATCAAAAGCGTCTCAGCGAACAGCGTACCTGGTTGCGGTCTGAATTCCAGAGAGGCCTCGATTCCGGACCGGCCGTTGAGCTCGATATTGAAAAGATTATTCGGCGCGGTCGTCGCCGGCTTGCCGCTCGCGCCCGCCATCGGTGACTATCTAGTTTTTACCCCTAGCGTTTCGGCGTTGACCGGACGATCAATCGTCCACCGTCGACAAGCTCATTGACCGAGTTGGCGAATCACTCCTACACAGAATGTCAGCCGCAAAAGGCGTTCGGCAAGAATACGCGGTGATGTGCCCGAATAGATCGGGAGAAGATTGAGACCGGAGTTTCGAAGAGACTCTTCCAGCTGCATCAATTTCTGAGCCTCGCCGACTTGCGCCGTCAGCCCCTTCTCTGCCAGCCGAAGGATCTCGCCCTCCATCGACCTCAAACGCATCTCCGTGGCGGTAAGTCGGCGCGCAAGTGGTTCACGATCTTGGTACTCCCCCGTCCTTCCGAGCAGATCTTGAATTTTACTCACGAACGCTTCTTTGATTGACGTTGGGGGCGGGTCGTCAAGGAATAGATTATCGGTTTTGCGCTCGGGGGGTTCCTGCAACAATGCGATCGGTCTTGCACGTATGCCAAACGCTCCCCGTTCGAGGTGCGCAAACAGTCTCGCACCTGCTTTTGGACGCGCGCCTTCGAGTCGCTCGATGGCATGCTTGGCGAGCTTCGAATACCGGAGAGTCAATGTGAGTCTCAACCCGACGTCATCGACGAGTTCCATATGGAACTCCTGGGTCGCGCTGTCGAATCTTGGGTCCAACCATTCTCTTGGCCGGAGGACATAGTAATCAGCGTGTGGATCGGCATCAGCTAGCCCCAGGCTAGCCAGATCGTCCTCCCAGCTCCTCTTGAGTGATTCCCAAGAGGAGAATTCGCGTCCAGGGAAATCAGGCCAACTCTCCGCTGCCATGATCTGTGCGCGAGTGTCCGCCGCCAGCGAAATACGCCCGGAACGGTTTACCCGTGCGTGCGAGAGAAGTACTTGTGCACCGCAAGCGACGGCCGGACTTTCGCAGCCCGTCCAAGGTCCGCTGGCGCGATACCTCATCACTGGATCGAAATCTAGAAGGCCGATTGGCCTCGCTTCAGTTACGCTATACCAACGCTTTAGTGCCGGGGACCAAAGAAAAAGCGTTAGCCCCGTATATCCGGATTCTGTGCGCCACGGTTCCGCCGCAACGCCGATAAGTTCGAGACGACTCACATTCTCGTACTCAGACCGCGCCTCTCCCCACAGTCCGGGAACGACTATTGGCGAGTCACGAATGGCCGAGGCCAACGCGAAGGCTCGTGCCAGCTCACTGAGTATTGCTGCACTCGAAGACTCCGCGTTGAGCTCCAATTGCAGATCTACATGATGCGCAAGTCGCGAGAGTGCAAGCGAAAGACGATGCAGATCCGCGCCTTCGGCTGCCGATGAGTGCGATAGCAGCCGCTCAACCATGTTTTCAGATAGATGGGGCACTCCCAGCTCTATACAGTCCGCCACCGTTGCTAATATATGGGTGAGCAATCGACGGGTCGCCGGTTGCTCGTGCGGGGCAAGCGGCCTAGCCGACCTGCGACCCGCCTTCGCTGCCGGCAATGGCGGAATCGAGGCGCCGTTGGCTCGCTGAAATGCCAGGACCGCTCGAGCTATAAGGCCCTTACGCCGTCTGCCGCGATATTCGAAGATAAATGACTCGAGTCCGCCTCCCGCATAACGCACCTCCACCGGAGGGTTGGCAAGGCGAATCTTCACCTGGCCATCGAGTTCAATCGCGGGTAGATCCGACTCCATAACATCGGCAAGTGCCTCACGAACCGCGGGCAGCCCCGCAAATTCTATGAGCGCGCTCGGCGAGACGGACATTAGCTCAGCCACGAGATCGTGGGATGGCTCTCGCTCATTGTCCGGCGAGCTTGGCCCAGCGGTTTCCACGTCGCCGGATTGGCTTTTCACCAGCGACCGCAGGTGAATCCAGGCCGCAAGAACATGCTGACACGTCGATTTTGCGGGGCAAGTACATGTCGCTCGAGATGGACCCCGCGAGTCAAACGTTACCTTTTGGGTGCCAAGGTCGACTTCGAGATGTCGATCTGACTCCCGGACGATCGGCGCTAGCGATTCGAGATCCTTGCGCGCGCGCCGCAGCAGTCCAGCACTGGCAAGCGCAGCGAGCGCCTCATCGTCGAGCGATTCGAGCTGAGGTCGAAGTTCAACTAGGAGATGACTTTGACTAACCACTGCGCCAGTCGCTGCGGCGTCAGAGCCGCAATTTCCATCCCAACGGCAGCAAGGCGTTCCGCCATCGCCAAGTCATACACCGGCGACGCTTCCATATCGAGCGCAGCCAAGCCAAGCAGGCGCACGCGCGTCGTTGCTAATCGCTTACACGTGGATATGAGATCTCTGGGCGATCCCCCCTCGCAGAAATCCGTTATCAGCGCGATCACCGTTCGTTGTGGCACCTCGACGAGTTGTTCGCAAAATCGCATGGCTCGCGCAATGTCGGTCCCGCCGCCGAGTTGGACGCTCATCAACGACTCGATTGGATCGTCTGCATGATCGGTCAGATCGACGACCGATGTGTCGAATACGATCAACTTGACCCGCAGGCTTGGAAGTCCGGCGAGAATGCCCGCTAGAACCGCACTGTGAATCACGGACTCGGCCATGCTACCGCTCTGGTCAACGCAAAGGATCACCGTCCAGGGAAGCCGGCGGGCATTGCGGTCAAAAAAGCGAACCGAATCGATGATTAGCTTTTTCCTCTCCAAGTCATAGTTCTTAAGATTGGAGCGAATCGTACCGCGCGCGTCGAGATTCTGAAGCAGCGGCATTGGGCTGTGCCGAGAGCGATTGAGCCGGCCCGCGAGTGTTCGACGCACGTCCGCCTCAATCTTGCGCCTGATATCCTCCACGACCCGGCGCACTACTCGCCGCGCCGCATCGAGAACCGGGCCCTTGAGCTGACCGCGCAGCGTGAGAAGTACGCGAAGCAGTTCCGTATTCGGTTCAAGGCGCTCCAGCGTCTGCGCGTCAGTAACGAGCTCCGTCAGGCCGTATCGATCAAGTGCGTGCTTTTCGACGATCTCCGCCGTATCGCGAGGGAACAGCTCCCGCACCTCCTCCAGCCATGACGGTATTGTGAGCTGACTTGGATCGAGGGATCCCGGCGCGCGTTCGGTCCCCGGCTCTCGAACTCCGCGCCCTGAATACTCACGACCATAAAGAAAGTCCAGCGCACGGTCGATGCGCGATTCTGAGTCTGACAGCGGCACATTGAGGGTCGCTTGACTGTACCGCCCGAGAACGAGACGCCAACGGCTGGCCGCATTCATGGCTTCAGCCCGATCGATTCGGAGAGCCATGCCCCAAGCCCGTCGCGCGTGAGCACGGCACGAACCCGAAGAGTGGACTCAAGATTATGCTGTACCTCCACTTCGCTCAGGGCGTATTCGACGGTTGACTTGAATTCCATAAGACCCAAGGCACTGGCGGCGGTCTGAGCTAAGCGATCGGTCTCGGCCGGCGTAAGCACGGAGAGCGCTAGACGCAGTTGCGGCAAAATTTTGACGAAAGCAGCTTCGTCGCTCGACTCAACTAATGAGCGCATGACTCTGAGTACGGACTCCGACTGCCAAGCTACTTCGCGCGCCGCGAGCAACATGCCGTGAAGAAATTCCACTGCATACTTACCATCTCCGCCAGCCGCCAATCGACCGAACAGAAGCGCACCCATCTCTCCATCACTCAGTTTGCCGGCGGAATACTGCATACCCACAGCGGCCCCGCGAACCATTGGATGGCCGCTGGAGGTCGATGCGAGTTTGTCGACTGACTGCCAGAGAAGAGCAGAATCGAACCAATCCGCCACTTCACCTGTAAGCACTTCACGAAGGCTAACCAATGCAGATGCCGCGCCGTGCGCTTGTTCTTGCGGAGTTCGACCGAGATCGTCAATAAGGAACGTAGTGCGCTCAAAGGCAATTCGCCCAAGGGTTGGCAGATCGACGAGACCGTCGGCCGCAAGCGGCTCTCTCGCCTGCCATAGGAGCGTAAGTCGGTGGACTGCAGAGACCACGGATTCAAATTGCGGGTCTTCTCGAACACATGCGCTTAGCCAGACGAGCACGTCTGGGATGACAGCATGGAGACCGAGCAAGCAAGCTACTGAGAGCCTTTCCGCCGCTGTCTGCGCCGAACGAGCGCTGCCCGCCTCGAGTCCAGGTTGCAAGGAGTCTGTAAATCGCTGAGCTGCAGCTTCCCCGATAGTGCTTCCGTAGGTCGCGGAATCAATGAGCGCAGACTCCGTCTGCGGTGACCAACTGTATTGCCAGACCTCTCGCAGCCTTCGTCCGATCTGCCGACCGGTAAAACTCGGACCTGACAATCGCGACGCGAACGGCGTCTCGAGATACTGCAGGCGGTGGAGCAGACGACTTACCGACCGAGAACGCACGTCGCCGTAAACATCCAGCGCGAGTCGTCGAGATTCCGAATCTTCAACCTTGAGACCGCATGCGGCTGCCTGCATATAAAAGTCGGCGACGATCGGCGGAAGTCCCGCTGCTGAAGGTACTCGTCCAATGGTTGTCCCAGTGAAAAGCCTCTGTGTCAGTACCGCAAGCTGTCGACCTTCACCCAATGGCGCACTCTGCAGATAACAGCTATTGATGGCGTCGAGCAGATCGGATCGAGTCGGTTGACGGTTCCCCCGCAGTGCGGCGAGCCGACTCGTCTGTTCGAGCGCAGCAATGACAGAGACAGTCGTGGGTGCGCCCTCGATTCCTTCCTCACGCGCAAGGTGCGAAATGTCGAGCAACAACTTCAATGAGAGATTCACATCGGAGTTGCCAGCCTCCCAAAGACGTTGATAGAACGCCGGCGCTGGCATACCGGCCCCATATCCATTGGACCGGTCGAGGCGATCAAAGCTGTACCGAATGAGAGTGGTATCTGTCGACGTTATACCACTCTGATCAACCACTGGACGACCTTGGTCGGCGGCGACAAGGGCAGGAAGGGCGATGGTGTGATACCCGCCCGTTATGACGAGAATGGTGCTGTCGGATTCATTCCGCTTTGCCTGTGCAATGTGCCAGGCCATTTCGGCTTCCCTCGCCGTTGTCCCATCACGCTCATGTTCATGATCTGTTACTTCACGGCGTGCCAATTCACAATAGGTTGCCACATGAGACACAAACGATTCCGTTGATATGTCGCATGCCCAAGACTCGAAGAGCCGATCCCACAGCTCGTCAACGTCCCGACAACCCATGGAGTTCGCGAGATTTCGGAGGTACGCGCTCCGCTGAAACCATTGTTCGGCCAGCAATGTAGCCACTCGCCCACTCAAGCGGGCAGAATTATCGACCAGTACCTGGGCCGAAAAGGCAAGGTCAATGAAGCGCACCTCAGCCCCGATGCTCGTACCAGCTTGAAGCGCCACCCACTCCGGCGAATAAGGGGACAGAGGGTAGTACGCACCCCGTCGATGCCGGGGTTCGCCCTTAGACGGAGTCGCCTGGGAGTCTGCACTTGCTCGCAGATTGCAGTATGAATACAGCGCAATTGGCGGTGCCGTCTCAGCATCGCAAAGCAGCCCGCGAAATTGATCGAAGTTCGACGGTCCTTCAATAAGAATGAGTTGCGGGCGGCGCTCGCGGATCAAGCGCGTCAAGTGCCACGAACAGGCCGGACTATGATGCCGAATCGGAAAGTAGAGTATCGGCCCACCCAGTAGCCGCGGACCCCATTGGTTCGCATCTGGGATCGTCGGCATGCGAAACGGCAAATCTACCAACTGGCGTCCTTGCGCGCCTTGTAGCAGGACTCCCACGCTGCAGAGCGCTTGCCGCGCTGTTTGACGACCGTGTCGAAGTACTGAGCGAGTTTTTTGCCGTCCTCGAAATTGTCCTTTAGCACTGTTCCAACCATCTGACGTCCAATGTGTTCGCCGGTCAGGCGCTTACCTCCAAAATAGTAGGCATCGAGGCACGCGGCGTATCCAACCGAGACGGCCTCTGCCGTGGACATCACCGCACTTGGCCGCTCGATGACGCCCCCGTCTTCGGTGGCTCCCCTTCGCAATTCGTTGAATGAAGTCACGAGAAGGTCTATGACATCCGGCGGCTGGTCGATGGTGATGCCGGCGGTTGCCAGCAGGGCCTGCACTTGGCGCTCGACAAGTTCCGTTTCGAGTCTCTTGTCGCTAATGGGTCGCACAGTTTCGAAGTTGAAACGCCTCTTCAAAGCGCTCGACATTTCATGCACACCACGGTCACGCAGATTCGCCGTCGCGATAACATTGAATCCCTTGGCGGCAAAGACAATCGCCTCATCTCCATGCAGCTCTGGAATGTGGATGACCTTGTCAGACAAGATACTGATGAGCGCGTCTTGAATCTCGGGCTGGACGCGCGTGATTTCTTCGAATCGCACTAACTCACCGGCTCGCATGCCGCTGTAGAGTGGCGCGGGAACTAAAGAGCGGAGGGACGGCCCTTCCGCCAGAAGTAGCGCATAGTTCCACGAGTATTTGATTTGATCCTCGGTCGTACCGGCCGTCCCTTGGATCGTCAGCGTCGAACCGCCTGAAATTGCCGCGGCCATGAGCTCCGATAGCATTGATTTCGCTGTGCCTGGCTCCCCAACCAACAGCAAACCGCGATTACTCATCAATGTCACGATGCAACGGTCCACGAGTGCATCGTCTCCGTAGAATTTGCGTGTGACGGTGGTTCCGTCATCGGGCGTATTACCACGAGGGAGTTCTGTACCGATGATAAAAGACCTTACCGCACGTGGAGACAGACCCCAGCCGATCGGTCTTTCATCTCGATCGCGCGCCTTTAGCGCGTCAAGCTCCGCCTTGTAAAGAGTCTCTGCAGGAGCACGAAGTATGTCGCTCATCAGTATTCCGTCTTCTTTTGCCAATCCGGGTCGAAAGCCCCGTCCGCTGCGATTAACCGCATGTCATTCCAGCATTCACTTAGCAATACGCGTGGCACTTCGCCGAGCGCGCACGGGCTCCGCCCCTCTTCTGCGTGCGCCTTCTTCAGAAAAGTAAGGGCCAGAAGCGCCACTCTACGATTTTCCTCTGGAAGCGAGTTGCCAGTGAATTCGACGTGCGCTTCAACGCCAAGTGTCGGGAATCTTTTTTCATAGCGCATGAACCATCCGCCATCTTCGGCGGCTCCGCGAGTGTAACCGAGCTTTGTGGCACGGCCGCGAAGCGCGAATGCATCGAGCGTATGTCCCTTGAAATCGTCGATTTCGGTCGCCTCGCCCTGTTCACTCGGTAGGCGGAATAACCCCCTGCCAAATTGTTGGAATAGCGGTTCAACCTTGTAGTCGGCAAGGTGCCTGTGCCAGGCCGCAACATCGACGTCCTTGAGGTTGCTGTCATGTGCCAGCGCCACCAACGTCGACTGCTCGATCGACACCGGGCTGTCCTCGGCGTCGGTCAGCGACCCGTCATCCAGTGGACGAAAGGCTCTTCGTTCTCCCTTCTCGTTCGCGGTGATCCACACAAGCCGCTGACAGTACCTGCGTACGATCGGATGTTGGTTTAAATACCCTTCCCAGTCCTCGAATTTCCAAGTCCGTTCCGTACAAAGCGCCTCATAAAGACGGTCTCTCTGCAGTTGAATCACGCCCTTCAGTTCCTTCTTCACGGAGGTCCACTGCTTCTTCGCCTCCTTGACCCGCGCCTCGTCTTCGTCTTTGCGGGCGTCCGGAAGCGACGTGATCGCTTTGCCTTCAGGTGAGAAGAGCTCAACATCGAAATCGGCCGTAAGGCGAGCGCTGAACTTACGTGTCCCGTAGTCGATTTCTGCATGACCATCGGCGTCGAATCCTGCTGTCGGGATGGTGCGATCGGCGAGTTCATCCAGTGTCCAGTTACGACGCTCCGCTAACCGCTGTGCTTGCCGAGTTGCTTCCTCCTGAAAGCTCTTGGTGCGAAATCGACTTCCGATCGAGAGCATCAGTTGGGTTGCCGTTCGGTGGTTAACCCAAGCCAACATTTGAATCAGTGATTTTCCTTGTGACGCCCGGGTGCCATACCACTCCTTGAGAAATCGCTGAACGACCGGCGCAACCTCCGAACCGCCGCCCGCGGCAACTACTGCGAGTACGCCTTTCGATGCGGCGGCAGAACCGGCAGGACGCTGAATCCAGGCCGGGATAAAGGCCTCGTAGTACTGATCCTCCGTAATCGCCTTCTGCTCGTCAGAAAAGTACTTGGGGTACTGCTTAATTGACCGAATCGTTTGTTGCGCCTGATTTCTCGCCTGCTTCTCGGCTTCCTCGCGGGCGATAGGTTTCACATCCTCCCTGAGCCATGCCTGCAGTACGTACAAAGCGAAAGCCTCGCGAGTCGCTGGACGGAGTGCTGCAAAATATTGCCGCAGGACACCTCCGGGCTCTGGACTCTTTAGTTTGCAACTCTGAACGACCCACCAGCGACCGATTTCCGCGGACAATCGCTCTCCGGAATCGGACCACTCAAGTGACGGAAGACCTGCGAATGGAAACCACTGCAAGTCTGCGGGGACGCCTTTCTTTAGACCGGTACGTGCTTCGGTTTCAAGACCCTCGCGATTTAGGAACTGACCAAGGGGAACCCCCAAAGATTCGAGTGCGGACATCATGGCGCTGGCTGCACCATCGTGCCGCTCCTTGCGCAAGGCATCTTGCAGCGGAGCAATGCCTTCCGACGCCTCTATGCGTGCCAGCCAACTCGCGGCAGAGATCCTTGCATCCGCCTTGCCGCTGCCAAGTGCCTCTATGATTTTTTGGACTTTCCCAGGATACTTATCGAGAACGCGTTGAGCTCCTGCTCGATCCGACTTTGAACTGCCCAATGCAAGATCGAAGAGCGTGGGCACAAGGTCGCCTGGCGGCTCCGGAAGCGTCTTGAGGGCATCGAAGACTCGATCCTTGGAAAACCAGTAGTCTTTTTGCTGCGGTGAGGCGGGGTTAAGCGCCTCGCCAATCAATTCCCGATGGGCGGCGAAGTATGGCCAAATCGCATCATCGGGCCAACCCGTTGCTACACGGGTACCCCAACCCGAGAACCAATTGTCTGCAATGGAGCGGAGCGAAATGCCGTAAGTGCGAAATAGCTCTTCAAGGCCGAGAAGAGAAGCACGTCCCCCTACCCGACCAAACTGACTGAGGACCATGCTCGCCGTGTTGGAGATGACATACCGCGCGTCCAGCGATGCTTCGGTTCGAATCCATTGGATGGCAACGAGCAACCTCACCAAGTGAGGAAGCGCCACATCCTCTCCCTTTGCCCATCTGCCAATGAGCTTCACGAGTCCTTCCGGCGGCCACGCTCGCACTTCGACAGGTCGAATCACTCCTCCCTCAGGATGTTGGCCAACCTGAGAGACGATCTGTTCAATTCCGCCTAACGAAGTCTCTGTCCAGTTCTTCTTCCATTTCTCCTCAGTTTTTTCGCGCCGTTGCCTTACCGATTCGTTATTTTGTCGGAAAATCTCCCGCAGAGCGTCGGGAGAGTCGCCTCCTAGTGGAACAGTAACGTCAACCTGAAACTGAGGTATGACGGGTTTTATATCTTTGGCGGCATCCTCGACAGGCACGCGCGCAAGTAACGCGTCCACGGTCTTGCGAACGCTTTGCGCCGTGTCCTGAGCGCCGCGATCGCGGACAAAGCTTTGCATCGCATCGCCGCCGAACTCCCAGATGAGTTGCAATGCGCGTGCTCTACCTTCTGGCTTTTGCTCAAGGGCTGCCTTCTTTGCGATCTCGACGGCGACCCCACCTGCGCGCACGGCCAGTGGGACCGCGGCAGATCGGACCAAGTTGCTTGAGTCAATTGCAAGCGCAACGAGATCCTCCGCGAATGGCTCTAAACCCTTTCCGCTGAAATCCTTGATGAGCCGCAGCACATACGCCCGATTTTCAAAGGCCGCGTCTCGAAATGATCCGCGGATAAGGTCCGCTTCGCGAACTGTCGAATCTTGAAACCCGGGTATTGCAGCTACAAACTCGCTGGATCGCGTCCACGTCTGTTGCTTCGAAGGACTCTGAAACGTCGATACGATGAGTGCAGAGGCGGGAAGACTGTTTGCCTCAAGCAACGCCTCGAGTCGCTCCATGCTGGCCTTTGGGTGTTGGATGAGATCGCGCCGAGATTGGCCGTAGTGAGATATTGGGTTTCCAGAGAGATCAAGCGCCAGCGCTTCTATCCAAGGATGTTGTTGCGCGATCTTGAGCGCCGGGCTATGCCCGAGGACCGGTGAATCCGCCGCGAGGATGCTCCCAAAGCGCACCCAGAATTCCGGCTGGACCGCATCCCAGTGATCGTAGAGTAACCAGCGGATTCGGCGCGCCTCGGCATCATGATCATGTGACGAAGACATGATAGACCCCGGCTGCGCCTTTCGGATGAGCCGCGGGACATCGCCACCAATGCCATCCACGACAAAGGTGAGGGCCTTAGCCGGCATGTCGTCGCCACGACGCTTGAGGCGAGCTAAATCTTGTGCGAGTGGCTCGAGGATCTCTTGGCCATAGCCATTCTTATTCTGAATTTCACTGAATGAACCGAGCGCCTGTTTAATCCAATCGAGCATTCCATACTCCCCGCTCACTAACATGTTGCGCCGTTTGGCGGCGTTCAAACATTGCCCGCTCCCGTTTCTGCGCCGATTAAGATCCGATTCAATACAACGTTGACGTAATAGTTCGTACGCCCAATCTTTTGCTTCTGCAGGAAACCCTGTTCGGCCAGTGCTTCGAGATATTTGGTGGCGGTAAGGCGCGAAACCTTAAGGTCGCGTTCGATGAACGCGATCTTGGTATACGGATGCGTGAAAAGATTGTTGATTAGATCCTGACTGTAGAATTTGAATTGATCGCGGATGCGATGTTTGTAGTCCAGCAGCGCGCTTCGAATTGCGACGATGGTATTGACCGTATCTCCGGCAGTTCGCTCCACTGCGCCTAGGATGTAAAGCACCCATTCCTCCCAAGCATCGGTCTCGCGGACCTGCTGCAGTAGGCGGTAGTAGTCGGCTTTAGTCCTGACGATGTGGCGGCTGAGATAAAGCACCGGGATATCAAGCAATCCTTGCTTGACGAGGTACAGCACATTAATTATTCGACCAGTGCGACCATTGCCATCGTAGAAAGGATGGATGCTCTCAAATTGGTGGTGAATCAGCGCCATCTTGATGAGCGGATCGGCATCAAATATTCCATCGTCATTGATGAACCGTTCCAGATCTCGCATCAGATCGACGATGACATCCGGCTCCTGTGGGGGCGTATAGACGGTGTTGCCGGATCCGTCCTTGAGTGCAGTGCCGGGGAGCTTGCGCAAACCTGCGGTGTTTCGTTCCAATTCCGCCTGAATCTTTAGCAGATGATTGGTCGTTAGAAGACCGCTATCTCTGACGAGATTGAAGCCAATCGCGAGTGCCTGCCGGTAGCGCAAGACTTCTTTTGCGGCGGCGTTACTGAAGTCTTCAGGCAACGCATCGTCCTTGAATAGTTCATCGTGCGTCGTGACAATGTTTTCGATAGCCGAGCTATCTTTAGCTTCTTGCAGTCCCAACGTGTTGATAAGGATGCCTTGATTCGGAATCGACGCCGCGACACCCTTCAGCTCCGCGAGTCTGCGGCTGGCCAGCGCCAGTGCTTTCAGGATCGCCGGAGTCTCGAATCGCCCGGACGAAAGGCGGTCGAGGGCTGGAATGGTGGCCACAAGGTCCCTCTGATATGGCTACATGTATAGAAAATGCCAATTTCTATACATGTTACTCCCGAATTGTATAAAAACCAGCGATTTGTTACTCGATCACAACCGGAATCAAGCCACGCGGCGGCAAGTTCAAAATAACGCGCAGACATGGCTACCTGGTGATCCTATCTGGGAAACGCCTAAGAATGACCAGTGGGAGCGACGGATTTGCGTTTTGCGATTGCTCGAGACTCGCGTTTCAAGGGTCCTGCGACTGGACATATCTCTAAGGCAAACCCCGTTAGCGTGTTCACCAGGCTATCGGGTGTTAGCTGATAGATAACCCGCTGACCGTGCCGCTTGCTGGTCACTAATCCAGCATTTTCTAGCACGGACAAGTGCCTGGACATCGAGGGCGTCGTCATCTCGAATTTGGCAGCTAGTTCCGTCGTTGTCAGTTCCGCCTTTGACAGGTAGGCCAATATCTGCCGGCGAGGACCCGAGGCCAGGGCTTCAAATATCTTGTCTGCTTGCATATCTCTCTAATATTAGCTAATGTGCTAATAAGATAACTGTGTAATCTCCATATATTACCCAGAACGCGATATCGAATGAGAAAAAATGTTTGGCGAATTGACGGCCGAGGTGCAAACGCGGTGCAGGGCACGTTGTGTGGGCGCCCGTGAAATCCATGTGGAATACGACGATGTTTGTTTTGGCGATCGGGCTAGCACCTACTCATTTTTCTTGGGGTGCATTCGCGCTATTCCTGGCTTTGAGCTACTTCACCCTTTTGCTCGGACATTCTCTTGGGATGCATCGACGCCTGATACACAGGACGTATGAGTGCCCAAAAAGTTTCGAGCGGTTTTTGGTTTGGCTTGGCGTGTTGGTGGGGATGGCCGGGCCGTTTGGAATTCTGCGAATACATGACGTGCGGGACTGGGCTCAAAGACAGCCGGAGTGCCACGACTTTTTCGCGCATCGCCGAGGCCTATGGATTGATGCCTTCTGGCAGCTGCATTGCGCTTTTCGGTTCACCAACCCGCCTCGCTTCGTTGTAGAGCCTGAGTTTGCTCAAGACCCATGGTATCGATTCATGGAATGGACCTGGCCGCTGCACCAACTCGCATTGGCAACAGTCCTTTACGCTCTTGGCGGTCTCGACTGGGTCGTCTGGGGCGTATTCGTGCGGGTTGCAGTGAGCGTAACCAGCCATTGGGTCGTTACCTATTTTGCTCACAATCCGGGACCAGGTCACTGGACCGTACCGGGCGCTGCCGTGCAAGCATCGAATCTGCCGGGCTTGGGGTTTCTCACGCATGGCGAGTGCTGGCACAACAACCATCACGCATTTCCCGAATCGGCGCGTATGGGCATCGCGCCTGGGGAGCTGGACCCAGGCTGGCAAGTTCTTCGGACGCTCGAACGGATAGGTTTGGCCAACAACCTGGGAATGCCGAGAGCTGAAGGCATGCGCGATGATTTAGAAGAAACTCGAATAATCGTGGCGGTAACACCGTTGGCAAAGCCGGCGACGTGAGCAACCGCAATGTCGTGGACGTTAAACACTCGATGCTGTCAGCTCGTGTTAGTGGCTCTCGCTGTGACCGCACTCGGAGGCTGCGGAGAGGGCTACCGCGTTGATCCCGCTTGTCTGAATGTCGTTGGAATGACCGACGAATCGAAGGATCAGCTCCTAATCTCGGTATCGCGCTTCCTCAAGCGCGAGGGCTTCGAAGACTTAGGCAAATATGAACAGATGATTGCGCTCATTCAGCAGGATCACGCGATGCCCGCCACGGCCAGGGAAGAGGAACTGGCGAGGTTGAATAGGGAGCGCACATTCTTGAGCGACCCTAAGCACTTACGCATTGTATGGGCGGACTATTCGAACGCTCAGCCCGCGGAGCTGTCTCTGCTTCGCTATAAGCCCTCATCTGACCATTTCATCGAGTTGAGTGTCTACGAGGAGCGCCCCGGCGGCTTCAGCCCTGACGGAATTCAGTTCTACAGTCGATTTCTATCTGCCTTACATGAACAATCTGGAGCGGAGGTCGTTGTTGTCAATAAGCCGCCGCCAACGGATGAAGCAGAGTATCGGCGTATCACTCGCGCCAACACCGTCGGAGCAATCGTTGGATGGTTCATAGCCGCACTCGTGGGATTACTCTTTACGGGCTTCCTGAGCGTCTACTTGTTGAAACGGATCAAGACGTCAACAATGTCGCGAAGACTCATTTTTGTCTTCGTTAACGCATGGCTGGTCGCACCGTTGCCGTTCCAGGGAGGGTACATTTTTATCTTTCCGGGACCCAACTTGCTCGCGTTTCCATGGACAGATTGGGATTTTTACTCGCACGTAGCATCGTACGCACGCATATCGTTTCCGTGTGCGCTCTTGCTGTGTGCGCTGGTGTCGGTGTTCTCGTTTAGAGGCCTCCCTGTGAATAGCGTTGCAGCCTAACGGGCTCACGCGGCTCGTTCATAGGCGAGCGCGTCCATGATCTCCTCGCTAGTGGCTCCGTAGTCCTTTGCGAGATCGGCCGTGCCCCCGCGTTTATCCGGGCGACGATGACCGTTGTCTATAATATCCAAAGCCGACCGGGCACTGTCCAGAGACCCCTAAGGCGAACTATTACGCGGTGCAATTACCGCCTAGCATTCTGATGTCCGGCTCGAAGTTCGAATCTGGGTGGCTCGAAGCGTTCGAGCTATGCAGAACCTCTCATGCGCGAGCTGAATGAGGGCAGTCAGCTTCCATCGGGAAAAATGTCGTCCACTAGATGATGTGGCAATTGACCCAGGTCCCACTGACGCAATAGATTGAGAAACGCTGCAGCCTGAACGACCACGACGCTGCGTTCGCTCCACTCGATCTGATTGAGGTCGCGGCCGATTGCCGCGAGCTCCACGATCGATTCCTTGAGGGCCAGGTACTCCGCCTTCGGTAAGGGCGCGATGTCCCGCAGGTGCGAGCGCATCAGGAGCGAGACGTAGGTTGCCGAAGCCATCCCCCGTGCAGTGGCTCGGTCCTTGAGCAAGATCCGATCCTCTGGCGCCAGCCGAATATACAACCGCGCATCGCGATTGATTTTGTCCGGTGCCGACGCTGGCGGCATGCCCGCGAGCGCCGAAGTCCGAAGCACAACCTCGAGGAGCTGCTTGACGAGGGTTGATTCGTTGATCCCTTCGCGCTCGGCAAGCCTGCGCACCAACGCCTTCTGGTCTGAAGTAACACGACAGTGAATGAAGGCGTCTGCGGCCATGACACCTATCGTGATACAGCAGCGGCCAGCTGCCAATCCTGCGTACATGGGTTTTTTGCTGCT
>Ga0210388_10001891_pt1 | contig 16449 bp, 14 predicted proteins | sample IncBWC19OmetaG_FD_155485 | JGI IMG/M metagenome (GOLD analysis project Ga0210388, IMG submission 155485) | Forest soil microbial communities from Barre Woods Harvard Forest LTER site, Petersham, Massachusetts, United States - Inc-BW-C-19-O ...
ATCGGACACCCAGCGAGTTCGCCCAAGAACATCTCGTTGCCCCGACTGTGGTCACTCCCACGCCAGAGCCGTCGAGCTTGGCAATTCTCACAGTCGGCCTGCTCAGCCTCGCCGCGACAGCGCACCGGTAAACGGCACAAAACCTAAACTCCCGGCCAAGCAGATTAGCGCGCTACCGTTTGCCAGCACCCGTTAACAAAAACAGCCGTGGGATTTAGGATCAACGGAACCACTGCAACGCCGGATTCCATTTGTCCGTTCGAATAGAAAGACTTATCATTAGAATTCAACCAATGCCGGATGCTGCCTGCCTATGACTCCACGCTCGCGGAGCGGAGGCTCGCATTGGCGCTCTCCCTGGATTCCAGCCGGGGTGGCTCTTTTTTTCGCGGTATTGTTCTTGCTCCTCCGAACCCAGCAGTATACGTTCGTTGATGGCGCACTGCGATGTCTGGCCGTTTTTCACGATCCAACCCACCTTTCCATCACCAACAACCACCTGCTTTATCCCTTCTGGATCTCGGTGTGGACGCGCGGCGCCGCATTAGCCGGATTCACTGCTTCCGATTGGCTGTCATATGTGCGGCTGTCTCAGGCCATGAATGCCTTTTGCGCCGCCGTGGCCACCGGCGTGCTATTTAGCGTACTGGCCACGGTCGCGGGCCCCCGTTACGCGCTGCTCGGCTCACTGCAGTTCGGATTGGCGACGGCAGTGATCCTGCATGCCACCAACTCCGCCGAGCCCGTCACCGGTCTGTTGTTTAGTCTCTCGGCGCTGGGCGTGCTCATCCCCGCCTTACGGTCCGACTCGAAGATTGGGCTGTTCGTGGTGGGCGTTCTTCTTACATTGGCTCTGGCATCGTATCAGGCCATGGCTCTGGTGGCGCCCCTGGTGGCCGTCGCGTGCGTGTGCTGGCCGGGAACCAACTGGCGGCTAGCGGTCAAGCGTCTCGCTCTCATTGTAGTTGGGGGTGCGCTTTCCGTTATGTGCGTTTATGGGTTGGCCTACTCAAGTGAGGGAATTCCCCCAGGGGGGATGCTTTCCAGATTCCTCAAGCTGGACGGCGGTCCACAGACCTACGGCGGGGTCAAGCCCTCCAAGTTGCTCAATGTTCCCGTCGGTCTGATTCGTAACCTCTTTCACGCGGTACCCCCCAACTATGCGGGAATTCGCTCTTTGCTCAAAACCCCGCATGCGACATTCTGGATTTGCGCTATGCTCGGGAGCCTGATTCTGCTGGCGGCGTTCATGTGGCTCATCGCGGCCGGCATTGTTGCCGCGGTACGCAGCTCAGGCATTTCCAAGTTTCTGCTTTGGCCGGGGATCTTGCTCTCGGCAATTGCGGTTACCTTTCCTCTGTTATATTGGGACCCCCTATACGACAAGCTCTGGCTACTGCCGTTGGCTTTCCTGGCAATCGCCGCCGCGTTTGCGTTCCGTTTTAGTGCGTCGGACCGCGCCCGGCAAAGGTTAACCCTCGGCCTCATGGTCTTAGTGATTGTAGAGGGCGCGGTAAACATCCCTATAGCGGTGGAGGATCATGCGCGGGAAATGCCTCAGACCGCCGAAGCCCGCGACTTGGAAGCGATTGTAGCGTCGCGAGACGCGGTGGTCCTAGACTTCGATGATGTTTCCACGCTGTGGTCGTCCATTTGGGGCTACGGCAGGAATTACTTGCTTCTGCCCGCCTCTTCGCGCAGCGTTGCTGCCGCATGGCTTTCCCAGGCGGAAACGAAGGAGGCCGCTAACGGAGGTGACCTTCTTTTTGTAGCTGTCCTTGATGAGGATCGGACGGCCTGGGACGCCTTTCTCGGCCGTGCGACGGGAATCTCGTATGCAGAGTTTGAATGTTACCGCCAGAATTCCGTGATTCGCCGCCGGTATCCACATTCGGAGGGCTTCATTATCGTTCGCCAACTCACCCTTCCGTCCTCTTGCCCCAGCTTGCCATCTACGATAGGTATCGATACTAAACCTGCCCAGTGAGCCTCAGGTCTTTTCCGCAACAGCGATTACGTATTCGCCCAAGCTGAACTCGCCGTCGAAACGTTTTAAGAACGGCACTAGGGCCTCAGGCGTGTTGTTCTGGGAAATCAGGCCAGTGCAGCAGACTAATCGGACCGTGAGGCCACAGTCTTGCACAAGTTGTCGACGTAGCCGGAGCAAGATCGTAGCAATGCCCGTTCTTCCTTCACCAGCACGCCGAACAGGAACATGACCGGGTTGTTCCGGTTTGGCTCGATAAATATAAGCCATCGGCGGCTCGCTCGGGCCATTTCTGCGATCACTTTTTTGGGCTGCTCAACATGATGGAGCACGTTCGCTTCAAAGGCAACGTCGAAAGATTCAGGTGAAAAGGGGAGCGCCGCCACATCGGCCTGCACCAACCGGCGGCAGGGGTTCTCGGACAGCATGTTCGCGCTGAAATCTGTTCCGGTCACGGCCAGGCATCGGTCTTTCAAATACAGAGAAAAGACGCCGTTGCCGCACCCGACGTCGAGGACCGAGCACTCCGAAAGCGGCACGATCTGTTCGATGAGTTTCAGCTTCGGCACGGCGTATGCCGCGACTACCGGATCGGCCGCAGCCCGATATTTGGCCTTTGCGAAGTAGTTGGATTGCTCTTCGTGCCTTTCTGAACTATTCACGAATCACGTCCATCGCAATCGGGAAACAAGACTGACGTGCTACCTTCCCGCCACTCCGAGCGCGATCTCATGGGCGGTCTCTGGCTCGACAGGCCTGAGGTCGAGCGGTAGCTCCACGCTCAAGTAGTGCATACGGCTGCGTACCATGCCCATGCAATAATCGATTGCGCGAGCGACCGACAGAATAAGCGCGTTGGACACCCAGAAGGTCATCACTACGTACCGCGACCAGTGTTCGTAGGTTCCGCCGGTGCGGAGGCGTTCGATTACGCTGGAGAGCACCAGTGCAACGCCGATGGCGGTGAACAGCGCTGGCACGGTCCAGAACCATGGACTGCGGAAGAATCTCGCCGTCCATTTCTGATCGCGCGCGCGGACTTCGCTTGACAAGGTCACAGAGACGATTTGATCCGTCAGATAGCTGCCGCAGAAGAACAGACACGCGGCGGTTCCGCACAAGTCGCTCACCAGGAATCGATAGATCATCCATGGCTGTACCATGCGATGCGTGAAGTAGTAGCTGGACGGCTCGAGCATTAGAGCCGCGGCAATGAGGAAGAAGACGGCGCCGGCGATCCCCAGTGGCCGGGCTGGCCGGTACAGCAGGGCGGCTTGAAGAATGACCCGGAGAAATCGCAGCCCGTCCTTGGCTACGCGAAGCTTGGATTCGCCCGCGCGCTCGTGATACGGCATGTTGATCTCAACGATCTTGACGCTGTCGCTCAAGATGGAGCGCGCGCTCATCGCTGGCGTGAAATGGAGGCCATCGGGTAGCGGATAGATCTTGGGCAGCGTGGAACGCCGCACTACGCGCATGCCGCTGGCGGTATCGCGAACACGAGTAGAGGAAAGAGTTGTCAAGATTGATGCGAAAATCAGGTTTCCAAACCTGCGGATTGCCGGCATCCGGCTGTCCGGATTGAGCCGGCATCCCAACACGACGTCCGCGTTCTCCGCCGCGAGACTCGAGCAAAGCGAGGCGAAGAACCTGGGATCGCAGGTGCCGTCCGCATCCAGGAAACCGAGGATATCGGCGTCCGATCGGCGCCATGCCTCCTTAATTGCAGCCCCATATCCTTTGTTTTGAGGAAACTCAATCAGACAAATTTGATCTCGATATCGGCTCGCGATCTCCACCGTTCCGTCAGTCGACCCATCGCTGACGACCGTAATTTCAACCTCTGTTATCGGGGAATTGCTGCAGATGTACGAGCGCGCGGCAAGCGATCGCTCTATTATGCTCTGAATGCTCTCCTCTTCGTTAAGAGCCGGAATCGCAATAAGTAACTTCACCGGTACCTCCGCAACTGGCCGCAACTCAGGGCAGACCGTCCCAGCTGTACTGACCCAACCAGTCTACTACGAAAACATTCCCGCCTGGCAGACTTCAATTGGACAGAATATTGGCGTGTTTTGCTGACTTGCCATGAAGACCATCGTCTCAGGATGCGCTCATCCTCCCAAATCCCGCACAAAACTCTTCTGATATAGATCGAAACCCTGTGGACGCTGCTTGCCCGCAGGCGCTTTCCTGGCTGCGTGCTCGTGGCTGTAATGTGCCTGGTTGTGCGCTAGCTCTCCGGGACGGTTAGCCGGTCTACCTTCCCAAAGAACCGTGAACAGTCAGAGGCCGGGTGCGGGCCGGGGGTGTGCGCTCTTTCACGCTGAAAGCCCGGGAACGCTAGCCAGGACGTAGTACTGAGCGCCGAGAGGCACCTTCACCAGCAACGGCTCAACGAAGCGGAGCCAGGCCAAAGCTTTGGGCATGTAAAATAAAAACCGCGCTCCGTGCACGTGGAAGCCTGCTGCCCTGATTCTTTTGAGCGTTTCGAGAAAAGACAGCGGAATCGCGTCTCGATCGAACGGAATCCGGCGCATCACCATTCGAGTTCCAGGATTCCACGGATTGTTCTCGAAGAGGGCGAGGTGCGCACCCGGGGTCAGAAGCTCGCGGATCATCGCGAGGGTCTGCTGCCGCTCGCCTGGAGCAATGTGGTGGAAAACTCCATTTATGTAGCAGAGGTCGAATCTCTCCAGTTGAGGCAAATCAGCTATGTTTACGAACGTTATCCGGCTAGATCCAAAGCCCGCTCTGGCGTGACGAAGTGCATCCGCGGCGAGATCGGCTCCCACAATCTGAGCTTCGGGAAAATCTTTGGCCAGCTGCGCGCATGATTTACCAGTGCCGCAGCCAAAGTCCAAAATGCGGCGAGGACTGCGGGGCACCCTCCGTCGCATGTCCTGAATCCGCCCCGAAATGAAAAACTCCTGGCTCTCGCCGGACAGGTCGATACCTTGCTTGAGCATGGCTTCGTATTCAGCGGCCCGATCAAACAATTGTTCCTGCATTTTTGAGTCCCAGCTGCGCTAAAACTAGACCGACAATAAGTCTACTACGAAACATGGCGGGGCGCCCGGCGGAGACCAATTAGGGACAAAATATCGGCGTGTTATGCTGATCTGCAATGAAAACCGTCGTCCCACGCCGCGTCGGTCCCCCCGAATTCCGTACAACAACCCTTCTGATATCCATCGAAGCCCTCTGGACAAAGATCGCCCGTAGGCGCTTCCTAAGTTGCGCGCTCGTGGCCGCAGTATGCATCGCCCTGCGGCTAGCGTTGCTCCCAGTGGATCCGATCCCTTACCCGAAGATCCACGACGAATTCTCGTACCTTCTTGGCGCGGACACCCTCGCGAAAGGGCGGCTGGCCACCCCCACGCATCCGCTGTGGCGATTCCTTGAGTCCTACCACATCAACATGCAGCCGACCTACGTTAGCAAATATCCGCCGGGGCAGGCGGCGTTCCTGGCCTTGGGAATCCGCTTATTCGGTCACCCGTGGTATGGCGTCCTGATCAGCGTCGCACTGATGTGCGGCTGCATTTGCTGGGCGTTGCAGGCCTGGGTGCCGGCCAAGTACGCCTTGCTCGGCGGGCTGTTGGCGGTTCTGTGGCTCGGAACTACGTACTACTGGACGGACAGCTACTGGGGCGGGGCCGTGGCCGGTATCGGAGGAGCGTTGGTTTTTGGAGCGCTTCCTCGATTGGCTCGGCACGGCAAGACCTCGGCTGCTTATGCCGCAGCCATTGGAGTTGCCATTCTGGCGAACAGCCGCCCGTTCGAGGGCTTGGTGTTTGTGCTTCTCAGCTTCGCAGGGCTTCTTTGGTGGACGCGTGGCCGCCTCGCCATTTGGCTTCGTCCCGCGGTGGTGGCGCCTTTCGGATTGATACTACTGAGCACAGCTGCTTGGATTGGGTATTATAACTTCAAGACTACAGGTAGCCCCACCGTTTTTGCCTATTCTATCTATCAGGAACATAACGCAGCGTCGCCGCTGTTGTGGATTATGCCGCCCTATCCTCAACGGGGTCGGGAATACCGAGACCCCTCCATGCGGGTCTTCTGGGAGTCGACGGACTTTGGGATTTATACCAGAACACGCCACAATCCTATACGCGCGCTTTTTGGGCTCTATGCCGGGATTGGTTTGTTGCTGGGAACAGGCGCCGGTCTTGTGCTGTTATTTCTCTTCGCGTGTGCCGTACCCTTGGCCGGCATGCCACGGCCACGGCTGGCCTTTGGAGTTGTTCTGCTTTTCGTTTGTGCGCTGACTTTGAACAAGTATGTGCAGGCGCATTACATGGCGCCTGCGCTGGGTGCCTTCCTCGTGCTGGCTATGTTCGGCTTCCGGCTCCTCCACTCCTACCGCGTAAGAGGGCAGCGCACTGGGCAGGGCATAGCGGCTAGCGTTGTCGCTCTGGCTGTCCTCCTGTTCCTGTTCGACACCACGGTAGCTATTGTCAACGGCCGACATTTACCGGTCGGCGTTTCGGCCTTTCGGCAGCAGGTGCTGGAGAAACTGGGATCTGAACCAGGAATGCACCTGGTGCTCGTTCATTATGACGCAAAGCACCACGATGCCCTCGCAGAAATTGTCTACAACGGCGCGGACATCGACGCCCAGAAAACTGTATGGGCATTCGATTTCGGACACGATGCCGACCGTCCGCTGTTGGATTATTACCGGGACCGCAAGGTTTGGCTGGTGCAACCGGACGGTCCTGATCCCAGCATCGAACCCTACGCCGCTTTTGTCCACTAGATCCGATTTGCGTACGTGGTAGATGGCCGGTTTTGCATCGGAAACGGGCTGCCAGGCTTCCTTGATCGCGGCGCCGCATCCTTTGTTCCGAGGAAGCTCGACCGGCCAATTTGATCCCGATAGTGGCTCACGACGTCCAAGGTACGATCGGTGGAACCATCGCTGACCACCGTAATCTAAATTTTAGTGACCGGGGAACTGGTGAAGATATAAAACTCCGAAAGCATAGCCTACGGTTTTAACTTGGAAATAGACGGAATACCCGTGTGCTATTCTTGTCCCCAATGGAAACTGCCGTCTCAGGACGCGTTGGAGGCGCCGAATCCACCACAACAACGTTTCTGATATCCATCGAAACCCTCTGGACAAAGATCGCCCGCAGGAGGTTCTTAAGTTGCGTGCTCGTGGTTGCAATGTGCCTGGTTCTGCGGTTAGCGCTTCTCCGGGTAAATCCGATACCTTATCCCGCGGTCCACGACGAATTCTCATACCTTCTTGGCGGAGACACGCTAGCGAAAGGACGGCTGGCCACGCCTACGCATCCCCTATGGCGTTTCTTTGAAACCTACCACATCATAATGCAGCCGACATATGTCAGCAAATATCCGCCGGGGCAGGCGGCTTTTCTGGCGTTGGGAATTCGTTTATTCGGTCATCCGTGGTATGGAGTCCTGATCAGCGTAGCGCTCATGTGCGGATGTATTTGCTGGATGCTGCAGGGGTGGGTGCCGCCGCGGTACGCGTTGCTAGGCGGCTTGGTGGCCGTGCTATGGTTCGGCTCTACCCACTACTGGATGAATAGCTACTGGGGTGGGGCCGTGGCCGGTATTGGAGGAGCCTTGGTTTTTGGAGCGCTACCTCGATTGGCTCGACACGGTAGGGTCTCGGCTGCTTATGCCGCAGCCGTCGGAGTTGCGATTCTGGCGAACAGCCGTCCGTTCGAGGGCTCGGTATTTGTGCTTCTCAGCTGCGGAGCGTTTATCTGGTGGACGCGTGGTCGCTTCGCCGTCTGGTTTCGTCCCTCGGTCCTGGCGCCTTTCGTGTTAACGCTGCTATGTACCGTTGCTTGGATGGGATATTACAACTTCAAGACCACAGGTAGCCCCACCACTTTTGCATATTCTATCTATCAGCAACGTTACGCCGCGTCCCCGCTGTTTTGGATTATGCCGCCCTATCCTCCACGGCATCGGGAGTATCGGGATCCTTCCATGCGAGCCCTATGGGAGACGTGGGACCTTGGAATTTATGTCAGAATGCACCACAATCCGGCACGCGGGCTTTTTGGGCTCTACGCCGGGATTTGCATGCTGGTGGGCGTAGGCGCCGGCGTCATAATGGTGTTTCTTCTCGCTTGTGCCATACCATTGTGCGGCATGCCCCGGCCCCGCCTTGCCCTTGGAGTCGCCCTAGCTGCTTTTTGTGCATCGATTTTAGGGAAGTGGGTCATCGGACACTATTTGGCGCCTGTGCTGGGTGCTCTCTTCGTACTGGCAATGTTCGGTTTCCGGCTCCTCCACTCATACCGGCTAAGAGGGCATCGCACCGGGCGTGGACTGGCAGCTAGCGTTGTCGCGCTGGCTGTCCTCCAGTTCCTGTTCGACACCACGGTAGCTATTGTCAACGGCCGCCACCTGCCGGTAAGCGTTCAGGCATTTCGGCAGCAGGTAGTTGAAAAACTGGGTTCAGAACCAGGAATGCACCTGGCGCTGGTTCATTATGCAGCGATTCACGATGCCCAGATGGAAATTGTCTACAACGGCGCTGACATAGACGCTCAGAAAATTGTGTGGGCCTACGATTTCGGCCCGGACGCCGACCGTCCGCTACTCGATTATTATCGGGGCCGCAAGGTTTGGCTGGTGCAGCCGGATGGCCCAAATCCCAGCATCGAGCCATACTCCGCTTCGGCCCGCTAGCGTAGGACAAGTTTCCGGCTGGTCCGGACAAGTCGCAGGTTTCCGGTAGTGAGCTCCAACCAACTCAAAAGGATTCGTACCCTCTCGGCAGTAGCTGTCTCTAAAAAGATCACCTAGACGTGAAGTTTTCGATCGAAGCTGGGATAGGATGCCGAAATGGAGATCCAGATAAGCCGCATTCTGTCAATTTCTGCTTCACCCGGAACTGGTTTCAACATTGAATTCGTTCTCCCGCCGCCTGATTGCCTGGCGGCCGAGCCGTCCTCGAAACCACGGATGCGGGCATGAGTATCAAGAAACGGATTGCCAACGTGTTGCGTCGCGTGCTGCCGATGCAGACGTACCTGGAATTGGAAACGCGCTATGCACGACATCACGCTATAGGCTGGCTTCGGCGAGAGGGCATGTTGGATCTTGCCCTGAAGGTAGCGGAACATTTCGACTACACCGTGCAAGCCGGTCCATTTCGTGGCCTGCGCTACACCCGGTCGGCCGTCTTAACGCACCACACTACTCCCAACCTGCTGGGCACCTACGAGCGGCAGTTGTATCCGTTCCTAAACGAAGCTGCTGCGCGCTGCGACCTGATAATCGACATCGGTGCGGCGGAGGGTTACTACGCGGTCGGCTTGGCGCGGTTGACCGGCAAGCGGGTTGTGGCGTTTGACGTGAACGGAAGCGAGCGTCAGATGATCAAGGAAATTGCCGCTTTGAACCAAGTCTCCCACCTGGTCCAGATTTCCACCTGGTGCAGTAGCGCCAAGTTACTGGATCTGGTTCGCGGCCGGCGCGCACTGGTCTTCTGCGACATCGAGGGGGGCGAGTTCAGTCTTTTCACTCCGGACGTGGTGGAGGCGCTGCGCGGCTGCGACGTCTTCATCGAATTGCATGGCGCGCCGCAAGAAAATAGCAGCTTGATCGAGAGCTTCGTGGGGAGGGATCCGATAATCTTAGACCACCCCAAGGAGATCGCCGGCGCGTCCAGTCTTGCGATTCTGGGCCCGGATGCGGTGCGGATGTCGACCGAGTATCGGAACTTCCAACAGTGGCTGGTGCTTCGACCGAGCGACCTGTCCTCGCTGCAACAGCTTGGAGAGAGCCTCCGAAATCCCGCCACGGTTATGGATCGAGATTCGGTAATTGCGAAGTAATTTGTGGAACGCTGAAAGCGCGGCCCGAACGCACCGCTGCTCTATTTTCCTAAAAGACGTCTCATGAGATCCCGCGGGTAGGCCATCGATATCGTACCCAGGATCTTGCTCCACTCGGAGTAAAAAAGCGCCCGTGAGTGGTCATCCATCCACCATCGGTCCGGATGAAAGGCAGGTTCGGCGCCAGGAACAGAAATGAAATCGAGGCCTGGGCAAAACAGTCGAAATACAATTGCCGACCGGCGTGAGTGAAAATCGCTGGTTACTAGAATCACCTGCTTGACACGACGTCTGGCCAGTTCGCCGCGAAGGGCAATGGCTTCCTCGATCGTGGAATGGGCATGGTGGCCGAAGCTCTCAAACAAGCGCGCCGGATAGCCTTGTTTGACCAGAAATGGGATGGCGTAATCACCCTCCGTTCCACTCCCGTATGGCACGCCGCTGATCAATACCAGGGGCGCGTACCCTTGCTTCGCCAATTCGGCGGCCTTTAGAACCCGGGGGCCCCAGAAGTCACCCGCCAGGACCAGAATGATGTCTGCGCGCCGCGGAGGCTGGGAATAAATGAGGTAGCGGCCAAGAAATGAAAGCGTGGCTTGCCAGCGAATCAGCGCCACCACGAACAAGGTTCCTGCCAGAAGCAGGAGCAGCCGAACAAACCAATACCCAAGCTTGCGAACGTCGATACCTCATCTTATCGTTTCCGGAACACCATTTACTTCACGTCTTTTGATCTTGCGGCTACTCGACAACGAGAACCAACCCCCCGCGTTGAATCTGGCCTGGGCTCGCGAGGGATCTGCCGTGGCGAGAAAGTTGGACGGCAAGTAAGACTGGCGCGCCGGTGCATCCGCCGCTAAAAGCAGAGGACGGAAGACAGAGCGAGTCAGCTTAAAAATCTTATATCCATGATCGAGTAGCAATTTGTGAGAGCGCGCCGGGTAAGTCTCATGCTCCTCGAACAGGATGTCTCGAATCCGTTTGCTGGAGAGAAGATTTTCCGCGCCTTGAAAAACCGACGCCTCATGACCTTCCACATCCACCTTCATTACTCCCACGCTTTCGCTCGCAATCGAATCCAACCGGCTAAGCTTGACGGCGAGATTACCGGCCGGAGCCTCCAGACTGGCGACACCCCAGTTACTGTCGTAGCCTTCCGGGAAACCAAGAAAGCCCTCTCCGTCCCGATCCGAAAGCGCGCTGCTTAATATCTCGATTGGAGCGATTGAGAGCGTTTCCCAACTCGCGACATTGTTCTGCAACATTCGACGGACAGCGGGGTTGGGCTCAAAACTGATCACTCGCCCGCCGGGGCCGGCGCACCAGGCCAGCAGCAATGTCATATAGCCGATATTTGCCCCGGCGTCCAATGAAGTCTCGCCAGGATCAGTAAGTCTCAAGATTGCTTCGGTGAGCGGTAAGTCGTAGATTCCCTGGGTGGCGATCGATCGGCCGATACCTTCGCCCGAGCAGGCATTAATGGTACAGTCCCAAGGCAAAGACAAAGGGGCGACGTCGTTCGACGCTTTGAAGGAGAGTCGCCGCAGAATCTGGCTTGGCCTCCACAGATATTCAGGTTTCAACAAAGCATACATAGGGATCTAATCGCCGCAAAGCAGCGCGCAGCTTAGAGCAACGTAAGTCCACCCACAAGCGCCAAGTCGAGCTTACCAGGATTTGCGATGGCCTGCGAGAAACCAGTACCCTCTAGCCCGGAAGGCTACGCAAACTAAGGTATTTATGCTCCATGCAACTTAGTACTTCTGGTACCAAGGTTGAGTTCGTCGTGCTAACGTTTTAAGTTACAATTTGAATAATGCAAACGCTCGGCCGCGTGTATTGGATCACAGGACTGTCTGGTGCGGGCAAGACCAGCATCGGTCGGGCGTTGGCAGCGCATCTGGAAGTTTCCGGCTCCCGAGTTGTTTTTCTTGACGGAGATACGCTTCGCGCGGCCGTCTCGAGCGACTTGGGCTATAGCGCCGAGGACCGGCGATCGGCTGCCATGAGGAACGGCATGCTTTGCCGTATGTTGGCCCAGCAGGGGCTGGATGTTGTTTGTTCTACGATTTCTCTGTTTCACGACGTGCAACGTTGGAATCGCGAAAACATTGACCTGTACACTGAGATTTTCGTCCGGGTTCCTTTGGAAGAGCTCAAGCGCCGCGATATCAAAGGGATATACGCGGATGACCGGCGGGCAAATGTGGTCGGGCTAGATATTCCGGCCGAGACTCCCGAGACTCCTGATCTCGTCCTGGACAATCACTCGTCGCTTGAGCCCGCGGAGGCAGTGCGGCTGATTCTGGACCGGGTGCAGGGGTTGGAGCGCCAGCGCTCGTCTCCCAATCGGAATGTGGTCCAATTTGGGACCAAGGCTGAAACACTGGAGCGGCTGGCTCCAATTTTGCGCAGCGCGGTAATTCTGCCCCAGGTCCGTTTTTCCGTTGCCGAGTGGCGCGCGGACCGTCAAGGCATACTGGAACGGATCGCCGAGGTTCCGTGGGGATCCGAGACGTTAATCGTCCGTAGCAGCGCCAAGAGCGAGGATTCCAGTTCCGAGTCCAAGGCTGGGCAATTTACATCGGTAGCCGGCGTCGAAGGCGCGGCAGCCATCCCGGCGGCGGTGGAAGAAGTTTTAGCGTCCTATGCGGGCAATGATTGCCCGCTCGATCAAATTTTCGTTCAGCCGATGCTGACCGAGGTGGCGCTGGCCGGTGTCGCTGTTACCCGCGAGCCACATGGCGGCGGCCCCTACTTCGTCATTAATTATGATGATCACTCCGGCCGCGCCGATCTGGTCACTTCTGGAACCGCCGAGAAACTCAAGACTTTTATCTGTCTCAAATCCCGCCAGGAGGGAATTCCCGCTACCCTGCTTCCAATCCTGCATCTCTTGCGAGACCTTGAGTCTCTCATGGGCAGCGATGGCATCGATGTGGAATTCGCGGTTGATAAGAGCGGCGTGGTGTATCTTCTGCAGGTGCGCCCGCTAGCGAATAAGAAGCCGTTAACGGATGCCGAAGCCACCGCCGCGGCCACTTCGGAGATAGCGCAGAAAGTGGCTCTCTTGACCAGGCGGCATCCCTACCTGCATGGCCATCGATCCGTATTTGGGGTCATGCCCGACTGGAACCCGGCCGAAATCATTGGACTGAAGCCCCGGCCTTTGGCCCTCTCGCTTTATCGAGAGTTGATCACCGATTCCATCTGGGCTTATCAGCGGGACAATTACGGATACAAAAACCTGCGCAGCTTTCCTCTGCTGGTGAGCTTTCACGGGCTGCCATATATAGATGTCCGCGTGAGCTTCAATTCATTCATACCCCGGGACATGAAGCCGGAGTTGGCGGAGCGCCTGGCGAACTATTACATCGAGCGGTTGTTGGCGCAACCCACTCTGCACGACAAGGTTGAATTCGAGATCATTTTTTCGTGCTATACGCTGGATCTCCCGCAACGCCTTTTGGCGCTGACGAAGCATGGCTTTTCGCAGGATGACATTGCCGACATTACCGGTTTGCTGCGGAACCTGACCAACAAGATCATAAACAATCAGGATGGCCTGTGGCGTCACGACCGCGAAAAGGTGGATAAGCTGGTGGCGCGGCTGCCAACTATCCGGGACGCTTCCATCGACAAGATTTCACGCGTCTATTGGCTGCTCGAAGACTGCAAGCGCTACGGGACTCTTCCGTTTGCCGGATTAGCGCGAGCCGGCTTCATCGCCACCCAGTTTCTGAACTCGCTCGAAGCAACCGGAGTATTGGACAAGGCCGGGCACGCGGCGTTCATGTCTGACCTCGAAACGGTCGGCTCACAGATCGGCCGCGACTTCGCCCATCTAAGCAAAGAAGATTTCCTGGCTCGCTACGGACATCTTCGTCCCGGAACCTATGATATTCTCTCTCCGCGTTATGACGAGGCGCCGGATCTATACTTCGATTGGTCCACTCGCCGCCAGCGGCACGCCACCTCGTCGCGCTTCCTGTTATCCGTCAGTCAATTGCGATTGATTGAGCGTTTACTGAAAGACCACGGTATAGACCACGAGATCCTCAGCCTCATTGACTTTATCAAGGGAGGAATCGAGGGGCGCGAATACGCCAAGTTCGTCTTTACCCGGAGCCTCAGCGATGCGCTCTCCCTGATCAAGCAGATCGGAGAGGAGAACGGACTTTCCACCGAGGATTGTTCGTTCCTCGATATTGCCGTCCTTCGCTCAATTTACGCCGAGAGCGGCAACGTGACGGCGCGGCTCAAAGACAGTGTCGCGGAGGGCAGGCGCCATTATGAGCTCACCCGCCGCATTGTGCTTCCGCCGCTCATTTCTTCGCCGGAGGATGCTTTCGCCTTCCACCTGCCGTCCATCCATCCGAATTTCATAACCAAACAGTGCGTGACCGCGGCGGTCAGCACCATTGACCATTCGCCGGACGATATTAAAGATACGATTTTATTTGTTCCCAGCGCCGATCCCGGGTTCGATTGGATCTTCAGCCGCGGCATTGCCGGGTTTGTCACTCAATTCGGCGGCGTCAACTCTCATATGGCGATCCGCGCCAGTGAGTTAGCCATGCCGGCCGTTATCGGCGCCGGTGAAACATTATTCGGGCACTGGAAAAGGGCCGGCAAGATTTGCCTCGATTGCGGCAACCAGCAAGTTCAGGTCATATCATGAAAACCGTGGCGGTGACCCAGCGGGTGGTAGTGGACCCCCCGTACGCCACCCGCCGTGATTGTCTGGATCAGGTCTGGGTAAAATTCCTAATCGAGTGCGGACTGATTCCAGTTCCGGTCCCAAATTCGGTGGATGCCGCATTGCCGATCTGCGAAAAAGTGAACGGCATTGTTCTTACCGGAGGGAACGATTTGACGGTCTGCGGCGGCGATGCTCCAGAACGGGACCAAACTGAAACCGCGCTTCTGGATTTCGCCGAGAAGAAGGATTTGCCCGTTTTCGGGGTCTGCCGCGGAATGCAAATGATTCTGCACCACTTCGGGAACCGGCTCGAAAAAGTTCCCGGCCATGTGGCTCCCCGGCAGCGTATCTCCATTGATGGCCAGAGCGTAGAAGTGAATAGCTTTCATAATTTTGGCGCCATGGAGGTGGCTCCCCCACTCATGACCTGGGCGATTGCCGAGGATGGAGTTATCGAGGCTGTCAGGCACGTAGACCGCCGCGTGATGGGCGTGATGTGGCATCCGGAACGCGTGGACCCGTTTGCTGCGTCCGACGTTGCCCTATTTTCCCGGTTTTTTGAAGGTTAAAACTATGCGCGCCGTCATTCTCGCCGCCGGACGCGGCAGCCGCATGAGTGCTCTTACCGAGGATCAGCCGAAATGCCTGGTCGAACTCGCCCATAAGCCGCTGGTCAAGCGCCAAATTGCAGCGCTGCGCGGCGGTGGTGTTTCGACCATCGGGATCGTACGCGGCTATCTTGCGAATAAGATAAACATCGAGGACGTTTCCTATTTCGAAAATCCGCGCTGGGCGGAGACCAACATGGTTATGTCTCTGGTGGCAGCTTCGGACTGGTTACGGTCCGATTCCGTGGTCATCAGCTATGCCGATATTTTTTATGGCCGCGACGTGGTGCGCAGCTTGGCCGCCGCCCCCGGTGACCTGGTTGTTACTTACGATCGCAATTGGCGAAGTTTGTGGACCCGAAGATTTTCCGATCCGCTGAGCGACGCGGAAACTTTCCGGACGGACGCAGGCGGCAACCTGATCGAGATCGGAAGACGGGCCACCAGACTTGAGGAAGTGAAGGGGCAGTATATGGGGCTGCTCAAATTCACGCCTGAGGCTTGGCGCGCCGTCGAGGCTGTGCTGGCCGCCCTGGATGCGAAGGCTCGCGATGCTATGGACATGACCACATTGCTTCGCGCATTGCTGGACTCGGGCTTTCCTATCCAAACCGTCGGTATCGCCGGCCAATGGGGCGAGATTGACAGTGCCAGCGACTTGGAACTCTACGAGAAAATGATCCGGGAAGGTGAGTTGTGCGTCGAAAGCTGAAGTTTACAGAGCCGCTTGCCGAATACCTATTGGGCCACCAGTTGGGCCACCTATTGGGCCACCAGCTGGCCGGCCAGCCTCGCAAAATGATTGGAATGGAGTCTTACTCATGACAGAAACAGTGATCAAACACGGCAACTTTGACAGCCTGGCGGGTGACTACGCCCAATTTCGCCCCGGCTATGCTCCCAGCATCGTTCCAGCAATCCTTTCGTTCCTTGGCCGGCCGGCGCGAGAAGTGGATGCCGCCGATGTCGGCGCTGGAACCGGAATTTGGACCAGGATGCTGGCCGCGCAACATCTGCATTCCATTACCGCCGTTGAGCCGAGCGATGAGATGCGCAAGCAAGGCGCGCAGCGAGGCCAGGAATTTGGCATCGATTGGCGCCGCGGCAAAGCCGAGGAAACCGGGCTGCCTTCAGACTCCTTTGATTTGGTAAGTATGGCCTCGTCTTTTCATTGGACCGATTTTGACAAGGCCTGCGCGGAGTTCCAACGAATATTGCGGCCCGGCGGGCGTTTTGTCGCGCTATGGAATCCCCGAATGATCGAGCTTAACCCCCTGCTGGTGGAAATCGAACAGGAAATCACCCGGCTGAACCCGG
>Ga0210388_10001893_pt1 | contig 16431 bp, 19 predicted proteins | sample IncBWC19OmetaG_FD_155485 | JGI IMG/M metagenome (GOLD analysis project Ga0210388, IMG submission 155485) | Forest soil microbial communities from Barre Woods Harvard Forest LTER site, Petersham, Massachusetts, United States - Inc-BW-C-19-O ...
AGCGCATAGCCCAAGCCCTTGATCGCCACCGCTGCGCCGAAATATTGGAAGGCATCAATACAACCGGATGCAAATGCCGCCGCCTTGCGCCCGCCGATGTCCATTGCCGCCGCCGGGCCGAGGAGCGAATGTGTTGAGTTGACCGTAAACGACACCAATACGAAGAAAAACAACGCCGAGTTCAAGGTATGGACAAAGGTTGCCGACAGCAGCACCAACACTTCGATGGCATAAATCGCCGCCGCGACTGGCGCGCGGCGTGAATGAAAAAACCGGTCCGAGACCCAGCCGGAAAAAAATGAACCCAGCGAGGCGACAATCGGGATGGCGACGCCGAGCCATTGAAACTTGCTGCTCGTCATGTCGAGGTGATGCACCTCCTGAAAATAACGCGGGAACCATTGGTCGATGCTTTGCCGCACCGCACCCGTGCAGGCGTATGTGAAAGCAATGATCCACACCATGGGATTCGTAACGATTTCCTTGAACACGGTTCCGATCTGGCCGTGAACATTCGCATCTGCATGGTCGTCCTCGCCGGCGAAAAGGTTTTTGTAGCCGCATTCCTCCGGTGTGTCCTTGACCACAATCACCAGCACGATGGCGACGACGCTGGCGACAATTGCGGGAATCCAAAACAGCCAGCGCCAATGCTGTGGCGGGATGTGCCACATCCAGAGAAAAGTAAAACCAGCGAGCAGGGCGGGCAAAAGCACGGTCGCCACTATACGGCCAAGATTGATCATCATGCCAAAAATGCCTGCAAAAATGCCGCGCTTCTTTTCACTGAACCACGCACTGTTAATCTTGATAAAGCCAGGCGAGCCAAACGATTGCAGATAGCCGTTCACGCCCCAAAGCAGCGCGAACAGCCAAAGCATTCCCCAGAACGACGCCGCTCCGAAAAGCACGTTTGTCACAATCGTGCCGGCGGTACCGATGAGCATCGCGCGTTTGCCGCCGATACGATCGGTAAGCAGGCCATTGATGATCTGGCCGCAGCCGTAGGCGAAGAAGTTCAACATCAGGATGGTGCTGATGTTGGATTTGCTGAAATGGAACTCGTCGGAAATCGACTTGTTGGCGTAGGAGAAATTATAACGGCACAGATAAAAACTGGTGTACATCAGTCCGACCGTGGCCCAGTTCAAACCCCGCCGGGCGCGAAAGCCGGGTGGATAGACTGCGTCTGTGCTGCCGCTCATTGGAAATAAAAACCTTGTTTGCAGGAATGGAACAGCAATCGCGTCGCGCGGTCAAAGCCTAAAACAAAAAAACCACGGAAAATATTTTCCGTGGTTTTTTTGTTGAGATTACTTTTATTCCGCCTTGGCCTTCTTCGGCTTCTTTTCGGCCTTGGGCTTTTCCTCGACGACGGGTTCCGCCTTTTCCGCCACCGGACGCTTGCCGCGTTTTTCAGAATGGGGTTTTTCATCCTTGGCCGCCTCGGTCGGCGCAGTGATCGGCGTGGTGCTTTCCACGCGAATTTTCAGCGTCGCCTTGACGTCGTGGTGCAGCGGCAGTTCGACTTCGTGTTCGCCCAGCGACTTGATGGGAGAGGTAAGATGGATCTTCTTTTTGTCGAGTGTGATCTCAAACTGGTGCTTCAATTCGTCCGCGATCATGCCGGCGGTCACCGTGCCGAAAAGCTTTCCGTCCTCGCCGGTCTTGACCGTGATGACGCAGACGAGCTTCTGCAGCGCCTTCGAGAGCTCGGTCATGTGGTTGAACTCATGCGCTTCGCGCTCCGCGCGCTTCTGCTTGAGCGCTTCGAGATGGCGCTTGTTGGCCTGCGTAACCGGGATCGCAAAACCTTGCGGGAACAGGTAATTGCGCGCGTAGCCGGCCGCGACCTTGACCTGGTCGGATTCGCCGCCGAGGCCGACGATATTATGGGTAAGAATGACTTCAGTTTTTGCCATACAAAATTTGTTTATTGCTGCGGTTAAAAATCAAAATGGAACGTCATCGCTCTCCGGCGGGCCGTCGCCTTCAACCGGTTCGCCGGCGGGCGCGCTGGGTGCGGCGGCGGACGCGGGACGTTGCGGACGCGGGGCGGGAGCACTTCCGCCTTCACCGCCGCCTTGCGCGCTGCCGAGAAATTGCACCGTCTCGGCCACCACGGAAAGTTTGCTTTTCTTTTGACCGGTTTGTTTGTCGTCCCACTGGTCAAGTTTCAAGCGGCCTTCGATCAAGATCGGACGGCCTTTGCGCATGTATTGGCCCACGTTTTCGGCGGTGCGGCCGAAAACATCCACGTCCACAAACGTGACTTCTTCCTTCTTCTCGCCCGCTTCATTCGTCCAGACGCGGTTGACCGCGAGGCCGATCTTGGCGATGGCCGTCCCCTTGGGCGTGTAGCGCAATTCGGGATCGCGCGTCAGGTTCCCGACGAGGATGACTTTGTTGAAGCTGGCCATAAAATCGGGCGCGGTTATTTCGCGGCCTTCGGCTCTTCAGCCGAGGTGAACAGCACTCGGAACACTTCTTCGTTCAGCGCAAATTTCGTCTGCAACTGCGCCACCGTCGCCGGCGTGCCGTTGAAAATGACGTTCGCGTAAAAGCCGGACGTGTGGCGCTTGTCCGCGATCCGCGCGAACGCCTTGCGGTCCATTTTTTGCACGGTTTCAACTTTGCCGCCCACCGACGTGATCTCCGCCGAGATCTTGTCGAGCGCGTCTTTCACGCCGTCCTCTTTGGCGGAGAGCGGGTTCAGGATGAACAAACCTTCGTATCGTTTCATGTTTTAAATTTTTTCTTCAATTTTGCCGTTGAACAAACTAATCGCCTTCGGCAATCCGTCATTCAACCAGCAATCTATTTGCGCCGCCGCCCGGCTCAAAATCTTTTCCAGCAACTCGTTCTCGGACTTCTCAAACCGGCCGAGCACGTAATTCGTGATCTCCCGCGCCCCGTCTTTGCGGCCGATGCCGATCCGCAACCGCGCAAACTCACGCGTGCCCAGATGACTTTCGATGGACTCCAAACCGTGATGTCCACCGCTGCTGCCGTTGCCGCGCAACCGGATTTCTCCGAACGGCAAATCCGCATCGTCCACCGCCACCAAAATCTTCGCCGGCGCCAGCTGGTAAAACTTCACCAGCGCCCCGACCGACTCGCCGCTCAAATTCATGAACGTCTGCGGCTCGGCCAGCAAAACCCGTTTGCCGTTGCGATCGGACTTCGCCGTGCGCGCGACGAACTTGCGTTCGCTCGCCCAGTCGCATTTCCAATCGGCCGCCAGTTTTTCGACCAGCAAAAAGCCGGCGTTGTGGCGCGTCTTTGCGTAATCCGCGCCCGGGTTGCCGAGTCCCACGATGAGAAAAATATTTTCCACGCGCGGGCAGGGCGGCAACCGCCGTCAAAATTATTTCTTCTTCGCTTCCGCAGCCGGTGCGGCCTTCGCATCGGCCTTCTTGGCATCCGCCGCCGGAGCTTTCGCATCCTTTGCGGCCGGAGCTGCACCTTCGGTGCCGTCTTCCTTCTTCTCCTTCGTCATTTCCACATCGGCGGCGCCAGGAACGGCTGCGGCCACCACTTCTTCCTCGGCGCGCGGCGCGGCGACGGAGATGGCGGTCAAATGCTTGTCGCCGATGATTTCAACACCTTCCGGCGCCTTGATTTCGCCGAGGTGGATGGACTTGCCGATTTCAAGCGCGGTCACGTCCACGATGATTTGCTCGGGCAAATTCTTCGGCAGACAGCGGACCTTGAGCTTGTGCAAAATATGTTCCAGCGTGCCGCCGCCGTTCTTGACGCCTGCGGGTTCGCCGGTCGTCTCGAGCGGCACATGGACGGTGACCTTTTCGTCTTCGGAGACTTCATGGAAGTCCACGTGAAGAATCTGGCCGTTTACCGGATGATGCTGGATTTCCTGCACGAGGGCGAGGCGCTTGGCCTTCGCGTCATTCTCGACCGTGAGGTCGATCAGCAGGTTTTCGGAGGCGGAGTGTTTGATGAGGTCGCTGATTTCGCGCACGTTTAACTCGAGGTTTTGCGGCTTGTTCAGGCGGCCATAGATCGTCGCCGGCACGCGGCCGGCCGTACGGAGCTTTTTGACACCACCGCGCTGCAGGAGCACGCGCGGAAACGCTTTCAACGGGACTGATTTCATGTTGTAAATTGTTCTTGCGGACAGTCGCTTGATTGCGACCTCGCCCAACAATTCCGCCGGCGACGGAACAGCCGCCATCAGCAGAGCCGTGAAATATATCAACCGCCCCAAATTCGTCAATGAAGAATTTTTGAAAAACGGGGGTTGCCTTATTGATTAAGGCGGATTCACCTCACCCGCCGCCTCCGCTTCAACAATCCAACAATCTTCTACCTTCACCCGATCCTACACCTCCCCGCTAAACACTCCATTGCGCCGCGCAACCAAAATGGGAGGGACGGCCTGCCGTCGCCTCCAAACATTGACCTGATTTGAGGGGCATTTGGTTTGACCACGTCGCACCGACGTTTAATGCTTCTTTGAAGAAAAACATCGGCATGAAACGAATCCGGGAAAACCAAATGATCAAAGTCGTTCTTGTCTGTCTGGGGCTTGTTTTGCCGGGCGGACTCCCGGTTTCGGCGCAAACGGCGGGGTCGCCATATTTGCAGTTGATCGCCACCAACCATGGCGTGCGCGCGCAGTGGGACATTGCGGGCTATTATTATTTGCTTCAATCTTCGATCAACCTGGGCGCCACCAATGCGTGGATTGATGAAGCCTGCGCCTCGCCCGTAGTCGCCTCCAGTGCCGCCACTTTCCAGTACCCGAACCCCATCTTCGGAGCGACTAATTTTACCACCAATCAGATCGCCTATGACCTTTCTCTGAACGAATCGGCCAAGTTTTTCCGGATGCAGCCGCCGCACTATCTGCCGTTGTGCAGTTTTGCGATTTTTTACCTGGGGCCGATGGAGTTTTCCCAAACCGCGACCATGATTGTGAACGGACCGGTGTATGCCAGCGGGCCGATTTTGGTGGGAACATCCGCCTCTCTAACTTTTAACGATGTGGTTACGACTTCATCAACGATTTCCGCGCCGTTTATGGACGGTCTGAGCAGCGGCTGGTCGCCGGATTCTCCCGCCGGCTGGAACACGAGCTTTTTTGGAAATCCGTCCACGGTGACAAATGTTCTTCCGATCTCGCCGCTGATAACCGCCACTAATTTTCACGCAATGATTGATCTCCCCGGGCCGGGCGAGACCGTTTCCATGGATACCAATCTTGCCCACCTGTATTACCAGGCAGAAATCCTGGTTTTGGTGACCAACGATTTTGGGGCCACCGGCAATTCGACGGTGTCTGTTACCCTGCAAAATTGGAGTGGTGGAACTTTGCCGGGAGCGGATCCGTTGCCGGTCGTGCTGGTATACACCAATGTCGTGTCGTCTCCGGCGCTCCCGTTTTTGAGTCTCACCAACCGGTTTTACGATCAGCGCGAATATAAGACCAATCTGGTGACCCAAATCGATGTCGGACGCTTCGCCACGTGGGTTGCCACCAATTCCATTGTGCAAAGCAAATTGCCTTCAATTTATGGCATATATCCCACCGTCCTGTATGTCGCAGACCGGCGCAATCACGCCACCAATCAGATGACCTGTGTGCGCTTGATGAATGGCGCGCAGTTGCCCGGCAATGGCGGAGTTGGTTTCACGGTGGTCACGCCCGGGCCGCTGTATGTATGGGGTAATTATAATGTGCAAACCGCCGGCAGTGCGGCAAATGCTTCGGCGGGTACCACCAACATCTCTAGTACGGTTCCAGCTGCCCTTTATTCGGATGCGTTGACATTGCTTTCATCCCATTGGACCGACATCTCAAGTTTTACCGCCTATTCGCAATCTAGTGTCGCTTTTGACGCTGTGGACGACACGGTCAATGCCGTATTGGTGACCGGGAATATGCCCTCGACCGACTCCTCGGGCACTGGATTTAGCGGCGGCGTCCATAATCTTGCCCGTTTTTTGGAAGATTGGAGCAACGCAAATCTGTGGCTGAATACGTCGTTGTGCCGTTTATGGACCAGCCAGACGGCCACAAATCAGTTTCGTAACCCGGCTGGTTTTGTGACCCCGCCCGTAAACCCTTACTATAATCCACCCACCCGGCATTATAGCTATGATCCCAACTTGTCAAATCCCGCCAAAATTCCGCCAGGCGTGCCCATAATTGTAAATTTCGGCGCTGAATGAATGCACTGAAATTTGGGCACCGTCCCAATTCGCCGGACCGCGGGTCTGCGACCCGCAGGAGCTTCGCTTCTCAATACGACTGCGAAAACTCTGCAGTTTGAAACCGGGACACCCCTGCAATTCTGGTGGTCCATTAAAAACTCACTTGCAACTCATTTGCTCTTGCCCCCTTTCGCAGTTAACATCCGCGTAATTATTATTAAATGAATCGCAAGCCGTCATTGCTCATCGTTTTCCTCACGGTCTTTATGGATCTCATCGGCTTCGGCATCGTCGTGCCGCTTACGCCGCTCTTCAGCCGTGATTTCGGCGCCAACGCGTGGATGCTGGGCGCGATTCTCTCTGCGTATTCGGCGATGCAATTTTTCTTCTCGCCGGTCTGGGGCAAGCTTTCCGACCGTCATGGTCGCCGGCCGATTATGCTTATCAGCTTGGCGGGCAGTGCGATCTCGTACGTCATCTTCGCGCTGGCCTCCGGTCTGCCGAATCATTCCGCCGCGCTCTGGTTGTTGCTGGGCGCACGGGCGTTTGGCGGTGCGTGCGGCGGCAACATCACCGTGGCCCAGGCCTATATCGCGGACATCACCCCGCCGGAAAACCGTTCCAAACGCATGGGCCTCATCGGCATGGCGTTTGGGCTGGGATTCATTTTCGGCCCGGCGATATCCGGCCTCATGCTGAAATATTTCGGTATCACCGCGCCCGGCTGGGCGGCGGCCGGCATATGCGCGTTGAATTTTATCCTCGCCCTCGCCATGCTCCCGGAAAGCCGCAAGCCGGATTCCTCGCCCGTGGCGAACCGCCCGCGCCTCGCGCAATGGCAGCACACCCTCGCGCAACCCAAGGTCGGCGTGCTCATCTTCGTTTTCTTTCTCGCCACCTTCGCGTTCAGTTGCTTCGAAGTGACGCTGGCCTGGCTGGTGAACGACAATTTTCATCTGAATTATTCCCGGGAAAACGCCGGCTCGGCTACGACCATCGTTTCGTTGTTCGTTTTCTGCGGGCTTATTGGCGCCACCATCCAGGGCGGGATGATCGGACGCTTCGTGAAAATTTTCGGCGAACCAAAACTGATTGCCATCAGTCTCGTGTTGACCGGCATCAGCCTGCTCCTGCTCCCGTTCATGAAAGGGCAGGGGCAACTTCACTGGCTGGCGGTATTGAAACTGGCTGACATTCCCTGGTTGAAAATGCTCGGCGCACTGGCCTTGCTCGCGTTCGCTTCGAGCCTCACCCGCGCGCCGTTGTTCGGCCTGCTTTCCAACCTGACCTCCGCCAACGAACAAGGCGCGACCCTCGGCGTGGCGCAAAGCGCCGGCAGCCTCGCGCGCATTTTCGGCCCGATCTTTGCCTCGAGCCTTTACCTCACCCACGCACCGCTGCCGTATTTGATTTGCGGCGGCATCGCCATCCTCGCCGGCCTGCTCGCAGCCCGGCGGCTGACCGCGAAATAATGGGAGGGACGCCGTGTCGCCGTCCCCATTTTTATAATCCTCCTCATCCTCGTCGTCTTCCTCATCCTCAATTTTCGAGCATGAGGATGACGATGATTGCCCTCAGCCCAAAAATAAAAAGAACCGGCGCGCTGGGTTTTACACCCCAAGTTTCTCAGCGCGCCGGTCTGCCGTTCACTCGAACGGAAGTTCCAATCGATTACTGCTGCGGAGGCGGACCGCCTTGGTCACCACCGTTGCCGGGAGGTCCCGGCGGCATGGAATTATCGCCGCCATCGGGACCATGTCCGTCGTGGCCGGGTCCGCCATGCTGCTGGCCGCCCATGCCGCGCGGCGGATGAAAGTTGTTGAGCTTCGTCATTTGATCGCTCGTCAGGATCTTTGCCAGCTTGGCCTTGGTGTCGGTTTCCAGCGCGGCCACCTGTGCCTTCTGGTCATCCGTGAGGTCCAGCTGCCTCGCCAGCGGCGGCGGGAGCAGATGAAATCCCGGTTGCGGCCTGCCGCCGCCATCCGCGTGCCTCGGCGGCGGTTGCGAGTCCGGCGGCGCGGAATTCGTGTTGTCCTGTGCGCTGGCCGCGAACGCGGCGGCTCCGATGATGGCCAGCATGGTCAGTGTTGTTTTGGTCTTCATATTTGTCTTTTTGTTGCTTGGTTAAACTGGGTGTAAATCTTGGACGCACTATAAACGCCGCCACCTTAAGCGGACGTTAAGGCGAAATTTTCCCTTTCATTGAGCAGGGAATTTTCCACCAGCGCCTGTTTCAGCAGGGGCGGCGGAAACGGTTTGTTCAACAGCGCGGAAAAGCCCGCGCGCCGCGCCGTTGCGCCGGTGAAAAAGCCGCTGCCGGTCGCGAGGAAAACCCGTTGCGACGGCGAAACCGCGCGCAGTTGGCGGCACAATTCCACGCCGTCCATCCCCGGCATTTCATAATCGGTGATGACGAGCTCGTACGTATCCGGCGCCTCGTTGAATGCCGCCAGCGCCGACTGCGGCGAGGCGTGGCATTCGACCGCTGCGTCCGTGAGACCTTTCAGCACCGCGGACATCATCGTCAGAATATCTTCGTCATCATCCACCACCATCCAGCGGCGGTCGCCTGCCGGCGTGGACCTCTCAAAATTAACTTTCATGCTGCGACTTTACCACTCGCAACCTTAAGACCGCGTGAAGCAGGAAAAATTTTGAAATTATATCGTCTGCAACCGAGGGCAGGGTAGGGGGGGCGCAGTCCTCTGCGCGCCGCTCGCGAATCAAGACGCATTGACTGCCATGCGATGGTCAACAACCGGCAACCGTGGTTTTTTCTCCCTCTCCTCGCTAAACGAGGAGAGGGCCGGGGTGAGGAGCCTTAGTTTTTAAATACAGGAATCCCACCGCAAACGAAACCACCTCAAATCCGCTCCGCCGGATGAGCGGCCAGCCATTCGCTAAACTTCGGCAACGGACGCGCCAGGACCTTTTGCGCCTTGGCAATGTCCAGTGATGTGTCCAGCGCGCGCGGCGGACCGGCAAAATCCCGGGCCGAACCGGATTTGATCCCCGTCTTGATTTCCGGCCAGCGCGCCAGCAGCAGTTGGCCGATCTCCAGGCGCGACAATTTTTCCGCGCCGGCCACATGATAAATCCCGGAACAACCTTTCTGCGCCAGTTCCCACACCGCGCGCGCGGTTTCCGCGGCGGCGATGGGACAACGAAATTCGTCCCGGAACAAGGTCATCGAGTCGCCCGCCTGTTGAAATGAGCGGTGCAGTTGTTCATTGAACGCGCGATTGCCAGACGCCGATGCCCCGGCGTTGAGCGAGGTGCGGACGACCAGATGGCGCGGGTTTTTCAGGACCATGCGTTCCGCCGCAACCTTGGTTTCGCCGTAAACGTGCAAGGGATTGGGCTGATCCGTCTCCAGATAATTTCCTTTGCGGCCGTCGAATACGATGTCCGTGGAAAAAAACACAAAATGGATTTCCGCCGAAATTTCCGCCAGAAATTGGGTTGCTTCCGTGTTCACGCGCCGCGCCAGCCCGGGATTTTTTTGCACCTCGGCCACCACCGTGAGGGCCGCGCAGTGGATGACGAGCTGCGGCCGGTCCTTTTGAAATTCTTCCTCGATGCGTTTGAAATCCAGCAGGTCGAAGTCCGCCCGCGTCAACGCGCGCACACGCTCGAAATTTCCCGGCGCGGACTGTGCGAGGCGGCTGCCGATCAGGCCATGGGCGCCGGTTATCCAAACGGTTTTCATTTCATGCTGGTTTGTTTTCAAAACAAAATGAATTCAGCCGTGATCTGGTTTCGGCAGGACGCTGCGAGCGTTTCTCCCTCTCCGCGTTTGGTGGGGGCAGAGGCCAAATGGGGAGTAGCGGCAGCGGCCATGGCGGGTGAGGTGATCGTCCACCTCTGGGTCCAGGGCAACGACTTCTGGCAGCATTTTGAATGCACTTTGGTATCAGACGATTTTGCAGGGCACCAGCGCGTCTTCGTCAAAGGTATACACCGCGCACATGCGATGATAACCGTCCGCTATGGTGAGCTTGCCCATGGCGGTGTCGCGTACGAGCAACAACGGCGACAATTTTTCGCCCCTCCGGATTTTCTTCTGGTTCTTCACCACGTGCGAATTGCTGGTGCCGAGGAGCGAGAGTCCTGACGCCCGGAAAATGTCCTTCGCCTTGAATTGAACCATCGGCGCGGACTTCAGTTTGCCAACCAATATTTTTGCCGTGGCATCGTCATAAATCAGGTTGAGGTAGGAGAACGCTGCCGGATAATCGTGGTCCTCCGGCGCGGCGAGCCACGGGACTTTGATGTCATTTTTCATGGCAAAATCTTAGAGCGGAATGAAATCATAACGGATCTGGCCGTCTTCGACGTGCAGGATGGCGACGCTGCGTTCCGAACCCGGCCTAAATTTGCCGGCGTAACCCGGGTTAAAGAACAGGATGTCGCCGATGGTTTCCGCATATTTTTTGTGCGTGTGGCCGAAAATCACGGCATCCGGCTTGTCACGCATGAGCCGCGCCTGCAGCTTTTCATCCGGCGAAACCGGGTTGACGATATGCTGCACCAAAAATTTCTTTTCAGCGGTCGCAAAGATTTCCGTGAGCCGGTAGGGCAGACCCAGGTCCGTGTTGCCCAGAACCACGGTCACCGGCGCGATGGCCTTCAATTCCAGTTCAATCATTGCTTCGCCGATGTCGCCCGCGTGCAGGATGTGCTGCACGCCGCTGAAAATGATTTCAACGCGCGGGTCGAGGAAACCGTGTGTATCCGAGATGACGCCGATTTTCATGCATTGGCCTCCTCCGGTTCTGCCTCGGGCTCGCCTTCGGCCACGGGCTCACGCTGGCCGGCTTTTTTGTCGGCGGGCGATTCCGCCGTGAACTTGGCGGCCGCGGCCAGCAGCGCGGTGAATATGCCGCCGCTCAACAGCGTATTGCGAAAAAATTCCAGGGTGGTCGGATAACCGCCCGTGCCCTTGGTCAGTGCGATGATCCAGCCCGCGATGGTCTTGGTATATTCGGGATTGTTGAACGGATTGAAAAGCCACGAGGCAGTGTTGGTGATGATATAAAACAGGATCGCGCCGAGCAGCCCGCCGCCTACCAGTTTCACCAGCGAATCCTTCGGCTTGAACGTGCGGCCAAGCACCAGCAGCGCGAGATAGGCCACATAGTTGAACGCGAGATTCGCCAGGTTCGCCGCACTCCAGACGTCATCGCTTGGATATTTGTGCTGGTAATAAAAATTCAGGCCGATGTCCGTCGCGAAGATGGTCGCCAGCGGGAGCCACCAGACGAGATTGCGCGGAAAAAAAACTCCGGCGCAAAAGACAAAGGCGTACACCACGCTGAAATTCTGCGGCATCAATCCCGGTATTCGCGACAGTGCGAATACCGCGACAAAAATCAGCGGCAGGAGAATCTTGCTTTTCACTCCGCGCAATTTAACGCGCACGGCGGAAGATTCAATTCCCGAAATTCACGCCAATGCCGCCGCTTGCTTCCGGGCGGCCAGTCCCTTGACGAGGCGGATGAGTTCGGCTTTGTCCAGCGGCTTTTGCAAAAACGCCAGCGCACCCGCCGCCAGCGCCCGCGGCCGGGCCGTCGCCGCGTCGTCATTGGAGATCATGATGACCGGCGTGTCGGAGAGGCCTTGTACGCGGTGCATCCAGTCGAGCGCCCAAAATCCATCGCGTTCACCGCCATTTACCCCTTCGGGGGGGAAATTGATATCGAGCACCACCACGTCGGGTTCTTCATCGCGAATGTGGCGTAGCGCATTCGTCACGTCGCCGCACATCAAAACTCTGCAGTCGTGGTCGCGCAGGCAGAAATAAACCGTGCGCAGAATGATGGGATTGTCGTCCACCACCAGGACTTTGGCGGTGACGGGCAAGGTTGACATTAATACCGGCATCCCAAGGTAATCGGCACCGTTCAGCCGCAACCTTAGCGAAAAATGAAAAATTTTAGCCATTTTCGCCGGTGCCGCATTCTCCGTCTTCAAACCCCTCAACCACCCGGCCTATTCCAGTGTCTGGACGCTGCGAGCGTTTCTCCCTCTCCGCGTCGGCGGAGTCTGCGGAGCCGATGGGGAGAGGGCCGGGGTGAGGTGTGCGTCTCACCATCTTTAGGTTCATGGGGAGTGAACCGCCCTAAAAACAAAAAATCGTGAGTTTTTTCGGGCCATGCGCGCCCAAAACCAGAATCCGCTCAATATCGCCCGTCCGGCTCGGGCCGGTGATGAAGGAAATCATGCTGGGGAAATTATCTCCGTATTTTTTTTTCAACAATTCGAACGCCGCCGGCAGGTCGGGCAGCAGTTGCTCCTTGCGCGCAAGAACCACATGATGCGGCGGCAGGACGGACAACGCGCGTCCGCCGGCGCTGCGGTTCGTCACCAGCACGCTTCCCGTCTGGGCGATGAGCGCGTCGCACTCGGAGATGCCTGCGTCGCATTTTTCCAGTTCCGTCGCGTCGTAATTTTTATCCGTGCGGAGCAGGGGAAGGTTCAGAGGCGGGCAGATGGCGTTCGTTAATTCACTGGAGTGGCTGGCGACGCGCTTCCAATTTTCCCGGTCGCGCAGGGCGACCAGCGCCGTGCGCACTTCCTCGGCCGAATTCAACAGCACGAACTCGGCTTTCAACTCCGCGGCGTTTTTTTTGAACAACGTCAGTTGCTCTTCAAGGCTGGTGCCCACCGCCGGCAGCCAGCGGCGTGCCGCGGCGGTTCCGGTCGGTGATGCCGCGTGGCCATGCGAACCGGGTAGGTGCGCCTCAACTTTGAGCGCCTCGCGGATGCGGCCTAGAATTTTTTCGCGTTCGCTCATTTCTTCCTGATGACTTTGCGCCCGAGGACGGAAATCTCACCGCGCGCGATGGCGGCGACGCATTGCGGGTAAAGTTCGTGCTCCGCCGCATGGATGCGCTGATGCAGGGTATCCGGCGTGTCGGTGTCCAGCACCGGCACAGCCTGCTGGCTGATGATCGCGCCGGAGTCCACGCCCGCGTCCACGAAATGCACCGTGCAACCTGCCACCTTCACGCCATGATCCAGCGCCTGCTTCCACGCTTCCAGGCCGGGAAACGACGGCAACAGCGAAGGATGGATGTTCACGATGCGGTTTTCGAACGCGCGCAGGAAATCGCCCTTCAACACGCGCATGAAACCGGCCAGCACGATCAAATCCACCCCGGCATTTTGCAGTTCGGTGACAAAGGCCTGTTCCGATTCCTCGTCCAGCTTGGTGCGGAATTTTCCCGGCGGAATGAAGCGGGCCGGCAGCTTCCGTTCGCGCGCGTGCGCCAGGATCCCCGCGTTCTCGACATCGCTCAGCACGATGGCGATCTGCGCCGGGATTTTCCCGGCGGAAATAGCGTCGGCGATCGCGACAAAGTTTGATCCTTTGCCCGAGCCGATGACGCCAAGTCGGAATAGATTGCTCACCCGGTTGAAATAACAGAATTGCTTCCGGAAAAAAAGTTGAAAGCTCGACTGATAGTGTCTTGATTTCAAAACACTGGTGGGGCGACCGTCCTGATTTTAATGTAGCACCCGCGTCTCGCGGGTAATTTTCGGCGTCCCGCCGAAAATCGCGAGGCAATCCACGAAAACTGGCATCGACCGGAATGCTCAACTCGAAGTCGCCGCTTCGCCGCATTTTCATGCCGGGAATTTTTATTGCATTTTCCGGTGCGGGCTCTAGCGTGGATTTCAATCCATTCCCAAAATGAAAACGTCCATCGTTTCCCTGTTTCGTGCTGTTGTTTTAGTTGTTTGCTCCTGCGTATTGAGTTTGGCCGCCCTCGCGCAAGAGACCACGAACTCCTCCGTCCGCCAGTCGCCCGCCTGGCTGCATGCCGGCGTGATGTATGAGGTGTTCCCGCGCGACTTTTCCGCGGCCGGCGACCTCAACGGTGTCATCGCCCGGCTCGATGACTTGAAGGACCTGGGCGTGAACATCTTGTGGTTGATGCCCGTGCAACCGCTTGGAGACAAGATGAAGAAAGGTTCCACCGGCAGTCCGTATTGCGTGCGCGATTTTTACGCGATCAATCCCGACTACGGCACGACGAACGATTTCAAACAGCTCGTCGCCGCCGCCCACGCCCACGGCATGAAGGTCGTCTTGGACGTCGTCACCGGCCACACTTCCTGGGACAGCGTGCTGATGACGGAGCATCCCGAATTCTATGCCAAAGATGCCACCGGCAAGATGCGTTCGCCGTATCCCGAATGGTCGGATGTCGCCGAACTGGATTACTCCAACCCCGATCTGCGCCGTTATATGATCGACATGTTGACATACTGGGTGCGCGAATTCGACGTGGACGGTTTCCGTTGCGACACGGCTTACACCGTTCCGACTGATTTTTGGGAGGCGGCGCGCGCCGAGCTTGAAAAGATCAAACCCGATGTCGTCATCATTACCGACGCCGGGGCGAAACCCGTTTTGCTTTCGAAAGCCTTTGACCTTGATTACGGCGGCAATCTTTACTCGACGTTGAACCAGGTCATCAGTGGTCAGCAACCCGCGAGCTTCGTCCGCGATTCCTGGGAACATACACAGGACCAATTCCCGAAGGACAGCCTGCATCTGCGTTTTACTGATTATCACAATGTCCCCCGCGCCACGGTGCGCTTCGGCCTGGACGGCGCGCTGGCGGCGCAGGTGCTGGTGCTTGCGCTTGACGGCGTCCCGCTTTTTTACAACGGCATGGAGGTTGGCGACGCCACCGAATCCTGCGACCCCGCGCTGTTCGAAAAGATGCCCGTGTTCTGGAACCCCGCCGGACGCCTCCCATTGCGTGACATCTATCGCGACCTGATCAAATTGAGAAAAACCAGTCCCGCTCTTATTGCCGGCGATATGGTCTGGCTGGACAACTCCGCGCCGAATGAAATTATCAGTTTTGAGCGCAAGGACGCCAAGGACGAGTATTTGTTTTTGATCAACCTTTCCAGCCGTCCGGTGAATGCCAGCGTGGAACTCCCGGGTGCCGGTGATTTTGCACCGGTGAAGGTCGCCGGCCGCGCCGGACCCGTGGACATCACGCTGCCGGACTTCCATCTCGGCGGATACGGCTGGTTCATCTACCACCGCAGCCTGGGAAAATAAACCGGGAACAATCCTCGGCTCGGTCGGAGTGCGCCCGTCCCCGGGCGCTGCAACGTGGCTCGGAGCGGAATCGCCAAGTTTTGCGGGAGCCTTGCTATCCTTGTCCATCGCAGCGCCCGGGGACGGGCGCACTCCGGTATTGGCAGGCTGGTATAGCGAACCTGCTCCGCCTTCAATCCCCCAACCACCCGGCGTGTTCCAGCGTCGAGACGCTGCGAGCGTTTCTCCCTCTCCGCGTCGGCGGAGTCTGCGGAGCCGATGGAGAGAGGGCCGGGGTGAGGTGTGCGTTCCACCAAATTTCTTTTCGTGTCTTTCATTCCGCGCGCGGTTAAATTTCGCGGGTGACCGTCACGCTTTTCATCCCCTGTTTCGTGGACGCGCTGTTTCCGCGCGCGGGCATCTCCATGGTCGAGATTTTGGAGCGGCTGGGACACAAAGTCGTCTGTCCCGAAAATCTCACCTGCTGCGGCCAGCCACCGTTCAATTCCGGCTATTGGGACGAGGCGCGGGGTGTTGCCGAAAAAATCCTGCCTGCGCTTGATGGGACGGATGCCGTCGTCATCGGCTCCGGTTCCTGTGGCGCGATGGTGAAGAAGTTTTATCCCGAATTGTTCGCCGGCAAACCGCAGGAGGAGCTGATCAAACAAATTGCGGCCAGGACGTGGGAATTTTCCGATTTTCTCGCAAGCAAACTTGGCGTCACGGAACTGGGCGCAAAATTTCCGCACAAGGTCACGTTTCATGACGGCTGCCACGGCTTGCGCGAACTTGGCGTGAAAAAATCGCCGCGCGCGTTGCTTGCCAACGTCGCCGGATTGGAACTGGTCGAGATGTCCGAGGCCGAGACGTGCTGCGGCTTCGGCGGCACGTTCGCGACGAAGTTCCCGATGATTTCCACCGCCATGGGCGAGGTGAAATGCACGTCCGCCGCCGAGACCGGCGCGGAATACATCGTCTCCAACGATTCCAGTTGCCTGATGCACATCCAGGGCCTGCTCTCGCGCCAGGACAGTGCACTGAAAACCATCCACCTCGCCGAGGTATTGAACCACTACTGTCCGGTTAACGTCGGTTAAAAAATAATTTATGCAGATTTCCACACAAATCCGCAGGTTTAAAGTGCGAGCCGATTTCAAATCGATCACACCTTCGGCCAGCGGTTTCACCTTTAT
>Ga0210388_10001895_pt1 | contig 16425 bp, 10 predicted proteins | sample IncBWC19OmetaG_FD_155485 | JGI IMG/M metagenome (GOLD analysis project Ga0210388, IMG submission 155485) | Forest soil microbial communities from Barre Woods Harvard Forest LTER site, Petersham, Massachusetts, United States - Inc-BW-C-19-O ...
GCGCTCCAGGCCGGCGCCTTCCACATCACCACTGCCGGCGTCCCCTATTTCAACACCACCCCCATCGGCCGCGCTGTCACCGGCACCATGCTCGTCGCCGCCATGCAGGAGGATGACGTCCACATCTGGGGCGACGGCTCCACTTTCAAAGGCAATGACATCGAGCGCTTCTACCGCTACGGCCTTCTCGTCAACCCCGACCTCAAGGTCTACAAACCCTGGCTCGACAACGCATTCATCGACGAGCTCGGTGGACGTGCCGAGATGTCCGCCTTCATGCAGCTCCACGGCTTCGCCTACAAGATGTCCGCCGAGAAGGCCTACTCCACTGACTCCAACATCCTCGGCGCAACTCACGAAGCAAAAGACCTGGAGCAGCTTTCTACTTCTATCAAAATAGTCGATCCCATCATGGGCAAGGCCTTCTGGCGCGACGATGTCGAAATCAAGCGCGAGCAGGTCACCATCCGCTTTGAAGAGGGTTTTCCCGTCGCGCTCAATTGCCGCCATTTTGACGATCCCGTCGAGCTTCTTCTCGAAGCCAATCGCATTGGCGGTCGCCACGGACTCGGCATGTCCGATCAGATCGAAAATCGCATCATCGAAGCCAAATCCCGCGGCATTTACGAGGCGCCCGGTCTCGCCCTGCTCTTCATCGCCTACGAGCGCCTCATCACCGGCATACACAACGAAGACACAATCGAGCAGTACCGCGACCATGGCCGCAAGCTCGGCCGCCTTCTCTATCAGGGCCGCTGGTTCGACTCCCAGGCCATCATGCTCCGCGAATCCGCCCAGCGCTGGGTCGCAAAACCCATCACTGGCGAAGTCACCCTGGAACTGCGACGCGGTAACGACTATTCCATCCTCAACACGGAGTCGCCGAATCTGACCTTCCATCCCGAACGCCTCAGCATGGAGAAGACCGAATCCATCTTCTCCCCACGCGATCGCATCGGTCAGCTCACCATGCGCAATCTCGACATCGCAGACACCCGCGACAAGCTCCTCACATACGCCGCGGTCGGCCTTCTCACTCTCAGCAAAGGCAGCGAAATGCCAAAACTAAACAGCGCTTCCGAAAAGGAATAGCGAGCGGTAGGCCGGGGATTTATCCCCGGCACAAGACCATCAAAATCAGATGGGGCTTTAGCCCCTGAGGGACGCTCTTAGAGATGTCGAACGAACATCAACCCGCAAAGATGTGGTCCGGCCGCTTCCGCGAGCCGCTCGATCCGGACTTCGAACGCTGGCAGCGCTCCATTGTTTTCGATTGGCGGCTTCTCCCGCAAGAAGTCGCCGCCAGCAGGGCCCACGCGTCTGCCCTATGTGCTGCCAACATTTTGACCAAGGATGAGGCAACGGAGTTGCGCGCAGCCCTCGAAGCCATCGCCGCCGATCACGCATCCGAAGCGGGCCAGGCCTTAGTCCGCAATCACCCAACCGCCGAAGATATTCATCACTTCGTCGAGCTCAAGCTAGTCGAACGCGTTGGCTCGCTCGGCCTCAAACTCCACACCGGCCGCAGCCGCAACGAGCAGATTGCGACCGATCTGCGTCTCTACGTGCGCACTCAAATCAGCGAAGTCATCGCCGCTCTCGCCGCATGGGCGCGCGCGCTTGTTCAGCAAGCCAACGCAGCAGGCGACTCCGTGATGCCCAGCTACACGCACATGCAGCGCGCCGAGCCCGTACTCACCGCGCATTGGCTTCTTGCCTATGTCGAAATGATTCTACGCGACGCCGACCGCCTGCACGCTTGCTCCGCACGACTCAATGAATGTCCACTAGGCTCAGGAGCCGTTGCCGGCGCAACGCTCGCTCTCGACCGCTCCATCGCCGCACGCGAATTAGGATTCACCGAGCCCACCACCAACTCCATCGACGCAACCAGCGATCGTGATTTCATCCTTGAGTACCTTCACGCGCTCACATTCGTTGGCCTGCACCTCAGCCGCTTCGCCGAAGAGATAACTCTCTTTGCCACCGCTGAATTCGGATTTGTCAGTCTGCCGGAAGCTTTTTCAACCGGCTCCAGCGCGATGCCACAAAAGAAAAACCCCGATCTTACCGAGCTAATCCGCGCCAAAGTAGGCCGCATCCACGGCGCAGCGCAAGCCGTCACCATGCAGCTGAAAGGCCTGCCCCTGGCCTACAATAAAGACATGCAGGAAACTCAGGAGCCGGCGTTCGCCGTAGAGTTTGTGCCGCCCATGCTGACACTTGTCGCGCGCTTCACCGCTGCCATTCACTTCAATCGCGAGCGCATGGCTGAGGCCGCGCAGACCGGTTATCTCAATGCCATGGCCGCCGCAACCTATCTCGTCCACAAGGGCGTTCCCTTCCGCACCGCGCACGAGAAAATCGGCAGAGCCGTCCGCTTCGCTCTGCAGGAAGGCGTCGAGTTGCGCAATCTCACCATCAATGAACTGCGCGCTTTCGGTCCCGAGTTCGACGAAGATTTTTTCTCCGCCATTACACTCAACGCCACGCTTGACTGCCACGACGTAATCGGTGGAACAGCGCGCGCGCGCGTTCACCAGGCCCTCGCAGCCGCATCGGAGCGCATCGCCGCAATTTCGCAGGAGGCCGTCCATGCTGGTGCGTAAGGCCCTGCTCCAGGACGCCTCCAACGTCTACGACCTGGTGAACTCGCTATCCAGCGACGGCACTCTTCTCCGCCGACCCTTCGCCGAAATCTGCGAAAACATCCGCGACTTCACCGTCGCCGAATCCGATGGCAACGTCTTCCTCGGTTGCGGCGCGCTTCACTTCTACGGCCCGCATCTCTGCGAGGTGCGCTCCATTGTCGTCAAGCCTGAAGCCAAGGGCCAGGGCGCAGGCGGACGCATTCTCGGCTCGCTCATTGAGGAAGCCGAGTTACACGGAATCCAATCCGTCTGTCTCTTTACACGTATCCCTGATTTCTTTTTTAAGTATGGATTCCGCGTCGTCGAGGATAAGTCAGAGTTACCAGACAAAATATTCAAGGACTGCCAGATCTGTCCTCGCCTTCATCGCTGCGATGAGGTAGCGATGGTCCGTGGCCGCATTCCACGCATGTCCATCCTGGGTCCACGCGAGGAAGCACAGCAGCTAGTCAAGTTATCCGGCTAACTCACCACAAAGCTGGGTGCCCCACCGGGGTACCCCTCTGGGTCCCGCGTTTTGTGCGGCTAAGGCGGGATATTTGTAACTATAACTAGAGATTTTTATCGCTTTTCGTCGACCTTGCACCCAAACAGGCAGGGCTGGACGAGTGTATTCCTTTAATTACCTTCCATCCGCTTTCAATCTCGATTCATGTCCGCGTAGCGCAGCGACGATGGCTCCCCATGGCCTGCCTTGTCCGCCAAAAGCGCCGTCACCCAATAGGCGTTCTCCACCTTCCACACAGCCTTCTCGTTCTCCGTTTGTTGACGAGCCTAAGGCGCGCTCCTGTACAGTGGGCTGTTCAGTCCTTGCAGGTCCATTCAATGGGCATTAACGCTCAGAACGAGACGATCGAATTGCAGCAGCACACCATCATCGGCCTCGACATCGGCGGCACCAAGACCGCCTGCGTCGAGGGCACCGCAGACGCGCAAATCCTCCAGCGCATCGAATGGCCAACGCATGCGGAGCACCCATTCGAGAAAGTCTTCTCTCACCTCAATGCACAAGTTCAATCCGTTATCGAAGCCGCCAAACAGCAGGGCCGCACACCCAGCGCCCTCAGCGTTTCCGTCGGCGGCCCGCTGCGCATCCAGGAAGGCTTTCTCATCAATCCGCCACACCTCCCTGGCTGGCGCAACCTTCCCCTCAAGAAACGCCTCAGCGAGGCCTTCCCAAATTTTCCTGTCCTAATCGAACACGACGGCAACGCCGGAGCATTGGCTGAATTCCATTTCGGTGTCGGCCAGGACCGCCCCGATCTCCAGCATCTGATCTTCCTCACCTTTGGCACCGGCATCGGCGCAGGCTTCATCGTCAACGGTCAAATCCTGCGCGGCGCCACTGATACAGCCGGCGAAGTGGGCCACTGGCGTCTGGCAGACAGCGGCCCGCTTGGCTTCGGCAAGCGCGGCTCGTGGGAGTCCTTTGCTTCCGGCGCAGGTCTGATCGAGCTCGCCGCCGAAATGTTTCCAGCCCGCTGGAATTCTCAAACCCCAATCTCAGCATTGATCCACGCAATGGTCGAGAACGATCCCCAAGCACTGCAGGTGGCCGAGACAGCCGGAACCTGGATGGGCCGCGGCCTCGCCTTGCTCATCGACGCCCTGAATCCGCAGATTATCGCCTTCGGCTCGCTGGGCATCGTGCTCGGCGAACGCATCTTCGCATCGGCGCGCAAGGTCATCGCCGCGGAGGCATTGCCGCAAGCCGCTGCCGCCTGCGAACTTCTTCCATCGGCCTTGGGAATGCACATCGGCGATGTGGCCGCACTGATGGCCGCTATTTCCGATCCCGTAGTTCGCCGAAAGTTTGAACCGGAAATGTCCGGTTGAACACAATCCGCGACTCACCACGCGCCCCGGTACAACGCCCGCAGGTTTAAATTGAATCTTAATGAGGGCCATGAGAAATTTCCGTCGCACTCGCAGTCTGATTTTCTCGCTTGCGATCCTTTTCGCGTTCCATTCGAGCGCGTTTCCTCAGCCTCAACAACCCGATGAAGCTACCGTGATCCGCGGCATCGACGCAGTCATCAGAGCACGTTTCGACGCCGTCCTTTCCTTCACTGACGTCGAGCACTACTCCGTCTATCGCAACGGCGACGAGACCCATCCCGCTGCCGAGATGACCGTAAAGACCGCCTACAACAAGGACACGGGTAAGACCTACACCGTTGTCTCCGAAACTGGCTCAGAAATCCTCCGCCACTTCGTCTTCGACGCCTTGCTCGAAGACGAAAAACGAATCAACCAGCCTGGGAACCGCGAGGCCTCGTGGTTCACCTCGGCCAACTACGAAATGAAGCTGAAGCCCGGCGGAATCCAGCGCATAGACGGACGCGACTGCCTGGCCGTCTCCATCAATCCCCGGCAAAAAGCTTCCAATCTCATCCAGGGCACCATGTGGGTTGACGCGAAAGACCTTTCGACGGTCAGAATCGAAGGCGTATCCACCAAGAGCCCTTCAATGCTGACTGGGCCGTCGCACGTTATGCGCCAATATTCCCTGGTCAGAGGATTTGCGCAAGCCATGCACGCCCGCGCGGAGTCCGACAGTACCCTGTTCGGCAAGACGATCGTCAAGGTCGAATACACCGACTATCAGGTTCAACTTCGTCCTGCCCGCTGAGCGCACTTCCGAACGGTCTCTGTCTCGGTTGATCGAAATTCCTAAGTCGAAGGCACGCCCGTTGCTTCGCGTTCTTCGGCAATCGTCCTGAGCATCGAATCATTGTCTGCAAAGCTGCCCTTGATCGCCTCAGCGCGAGCCAGCAATGCAAGATCGGCCTTGTTCACCGGGCGCAGGCCTTTTGCTTCAAGACGCTCTCGAATTTCCGCTTCTTCCATCGTGCCGGAATCAGGAGCGTTCTTCACGAATTCGATCGCCTGGTTCGCGCCCAGTTCCCCGTCGTGGCGGGCAATGCCCACCAGCCCGGTGCTTGCCCGCCGCGCCCACCCGGCGACAAATCGCCCTGGAAACACTCGCGAGGCCGCGGGGTCCCACACCTCGAACGATGGTTCCTGCGGCGCGTCCGGGTTAGGCCGCGTGGCGTAGCCGTCTCTTCCCATCGGCAATCCAATTCCCGCATCGTGCGTGTCGCCAATGGCAAAAATCAGCGTGTCCACATCGATCCGCGCTGTCTCTCCGGATGCCTTGGCCGCTGTCGAACCATCGTCGCGCAGCACCAGGTTGTTCTCGGCAACTTCCATCGACGAAATCCGCCCGTTCTCATCCCCAAAAACTGCCGTCGGCGAAGAAAGAAAGCGGAACGACAGTCTTGGCGGCACAGATTCAAACTTCGGATCGCTCAGGTGCCGGAAATGCTCTGCGATCACCTTCTCCGGCGAAACATCCTGCCCGGCACGCTCGCATCGTTCCCTCACGCGCTCCAGTTCCTGAACCAGTTGTTCGCGCGAGATATACCGGTCCACGTGCTCAATCTCTTTTTTGTCGAACTTCACTTCAAGCGGGCCGCGGCGCGCAACAATGATCACTTCTTCCGTCTGTCTCTCCGGACTGTCTTCCAGCAGCCAGCGCGCAATGTCGATGGCCACGTTGCCTACGCCGATAATTGCTATCCGCCGGCCGGTTGAATAATCCATCGATGCGAAAGGCGGCAGCCGATTGTATGCGTATACAAACTCCTTGGCCGAATAAACGCCCTTGAGTTCTTCGCCCGGAAGCCCAAGGCTCTTGGTGCCCTGCGCACCCAACGCAAACAGGATTGCCGCCGGACGCATCGCTTCCAGCTCCGCGATGGGAATGTCGTAGGCAGCGCCCACCTGGACGTTGCCAATGTAATGCACATTCGGCATTTCCATGATCTTCGCGAACTGCTTGCGCAGGCCGGTCTTCATCTTGTCTTTTAGCGGATAGATTCCGTACTCCGCCAGGCCGCCCGGCTTGATATCCCGGTTGAAAAGAAAAGCGTCGAATCCCGCCAGTGCAATCTGCCTCGCGGCAAACATTCCGGCCGGACCGGCGCCAACCACAAAAACTCCCTTCATCCCTTACCCCTTGCGTCGCCTGCAACTCGGCGGCAAATCTCAACAACATCCTCTTCCCATTATTACAGGCAAATGAAACCGGCTGAGCCGGCCGGCGAACTTACAGGCAAGCGATGCTTGTGTAACTAGACCTGGTTGCGTAAATCGGGTTTTGAAAGGGCTCGGCTTCAGCCGTGCCGCAGAGGCTGCCTAAATTGCGGGCTTTAGCCCCTGAGGGACGTTCTGCCGTGGGCAGGCAGCAATTATGCAACAAGTTCTAAATAAGAGGACTAGCGCAGGTACCCGGACAGCTTGAACGAATACGCATAGTCGCCCTTCAATTGCGCAGGTAACACAATTCTCGTACTCCCGCCCTGGCCGTCCCCGCCAATTTCGCCTGTATTGCCCAGCTCCGTCATCGCCACTCCTGGCCTCGCCGGAACATCGGGCAGCGTTAATGTCTTTCCCTTCGGCTTCCCCAGCACCGTAACAAACAGGTCATTGCCCTTCCGCGTAAACCGCAAATCATCTCCCTCGGCACTCTTCCCAACAGCTTTTGTCCATGGCGTGGTGTCGTAAATCGCCTCGCCATTCTGCTGCAGCCAAGCCCCCAGCGCCTTCAATCTTTCCATCTGCACCGGCGGAATGGTCCCGTCCGCCTCTGGCCCCACATCCAGCAGCAGGTTCCCGTTCTTGCTCACAATATCCACCAGCAGCGCAATCAGCTCGCCGGGTGCAATTGTTTCCGCCTCTCCCTCGGCGCGGTTGTAGCCAAAGCTCCGTCCCAGCCCGCGGCATTCCTCCCACTTTTTCGCGCTGATCGTGTCCTTCTTTTCATACTCCGGCGAAGTAAAGTCCGAGTGCTTCACGCCGAACCGGTCGTCGATCACGCCATCCGGAATCGCGTTGTAATAATCCGCTTCCACCTCCAGCGCGTTGCCCGTCTTCGGCCAGTCGATGTCGTTCCACAGCAGCATCGGATGGTACTTCGCAATCAGCTCATGAATCTGCGCATTGGCATACTTGCCATACGCTTCGCTTTCCGGCTTCACCGCCTGGTAATCCGAGTTCACCTCGATCGGCCCCGTATTGAACGTCCAGTCGTACCCACCGGAGTAGTAAAGCCCCATGCGCAATCCCTGCTTCGTCACCGCGGCCGTCAAGTCGCCCACAATATCGCGCTCCGCATGACGCTCGTTCATGGGCAGCGTCGGACTCGGGTTCGACGTCGTGCTCGGCCACAGCGTAAACCCCTCGTGATGTTTGCTGGTCAGCACAACATACCGCGCGCCGGCCTGCTTGAACGTCTCCGCCCATGCATCCGGATTCCACTTCTTGCTCTCCTTGTTGAACGTCTCAGCAAACTGGTAGTAGTCGTGATGCGCCCCATAGTGCTCGCGATCGTAAGCCTCCGTCGGCGACCCAGGAATGCGCACCGTGTTCAGATACCACTCCGCGTAAGGATCGTACTTGATGTAATCGTTCGAAGAAAAATCGTGATCCGGATGATTCAGCGGCGCCCATCCCGGCACCGAATAAAGACCCCAGTGAATAAAAATCCCCAGCTTCGCCCCGGCATACCAATCCGGCAGCGGATGCTTGTCGAGCGACTCAATCGTAGCCTCGTACTTCACCTGCGCCACGCAATTTGCACTCGTCGCCACCGCACAACTCAAAACAATTCCAGCCATCCCAAGCCTGCAAATCATCACCGCTCCAATCATGGATTCAAATTCCAACTCGAGCGCCCCGCGCGGCGCATCCATCGTCACACCGCATCATAGCCACTCTATCCAGCTCTGCCAACCGCGACGTTACGGAACGACCACCTTGCCCAGTGGATAAACAATTTGATATCAACTTCACCAGAAAGCGGTCTCCCGCAAGCATTCAACCTCGCGAAAAGACCTTCCACACGCCGTGGTGTCTAATGAATTGAGGGCTCCCCATGAAACTGAACTCACTCTGCATCATCGCTGCCGTTCTGTTTATAGCTTGCACCCTCCAAACCCACGCCGCAACTCCCACCGTAGGCCAACCCGCCCCCGCGCTCACCTTCACGCAGCTCTACAACGCCCCTGACGGCACAAAGACAGATTGGCCCTCGCTGCAAGGCAAGGTCGTCGTCCTCGAGTTCTGGGCCACCTGGTGCGCGCCCTGCATCGCGCAGATCCCTCACCTCAACGAGCTGAGCCAATCGCTCGCATCCTCCAACGTGCAATTCATCTCCGTCGACGACGAAGACCCCGAGTTGGTGAAGTCATTCATCGCAAAGAAGCACATGGATAGCTGGGTTGGCGTAAGCAAAACAATATTCGACGACTACGGTGTCCAGGCGCGTCCCACCACCATCGTCATTGATACCCAGGGCCGCATCGCCGCAAATCTCAGCCCGGAGCAGCTTGAGAAAGAGCAACTCGTAACGCTGGCAGCCGGAAAGCCAGTGGCTTTTCCGGTTGAGGGGCCCGCAAGTCCCGAAGTGGCGAAATCGAGAAAAGCAATGGAGGACATGTTGGCCGCAATAAAGAACCCTGCGGCCAAAGACGCAGTCAAGCCCTTGTTTGAAATCTCCATAAGGCCCGGCGATCCAGACGGAACGCAGATGACCTTCACGAGCGTGGATTCAGAGAGCGATCAGTCTTCCTACGATATGAAGAATGCATCGCTTGCCGAGCTTGTCCCCATGGCTGAAGGTATTCCGGAGGACCGAATCATCCTTCATACCGGCGATGCAAAGGCGCGCTATAACCTTCGTCTGAGCGCGCCCAACCTGGACGTAAAAAAGCTTGCTCCAGTTATCGAGACCGCCATATCCGCGGCCGCAGGCGTCAAAATTTCCCACCTCGCCGGCGAAGAAGACGTCTACGTGCTCCAGGCAACGCCAAAGGCCTCAACCCTGCTGGCTTCAACCGTGTCGACCCACGGAAGCATGTGCACCTTTCATGCGACTACAGGAAAACTGACCATGGTTAAAACCTCAATCGACGGACTAACGCCCATGCTGGAGAAGGCTCTCAAAGTTCCCGTCGTGAATGAAACAGAAGTCCCCGGCGAGTTTGACGCCGGCTTTGCCCTTCCCACGGACAGCTTCGAAGCCACCAAAGCTGCGTTAGAAGCCAATCTCGGCCTCACCCTGATCAAGGCCCGGCGCACCATCGACCACGTGGTCGTCGACCAGCTAGCCGTACATCCCCAGCCCAGCCAGCCAACCACAGCGGCCGACAAGCTCACATCAACTCCCGGCACGCCCGCTCAGATGATCGCCGTCCCGCGGCAATAGCCGTGCTCAACCCGCCAGCCCCTCGACCAGCGCCGTCCATTCCTCGTCCAGCGCAGCCCGATGAAAATGCCGCCCTGCCCGCTCATACCAATAATCCGCGTTCCACGCCTGACCCTCTTTGCGGTGCAGATAAGCGTGAACCGCCATCCCCTCCGCTGTTTCAATCTCATCCACCAGCGCGTGCGCCCTCGCCCAATCCCCTTTCGCATCCCACCACAAAGCGGCAGCGGGCACCGACAGACCGCCCGGCGGTTCATCATTTCGCAACGATGCGCGTAACTCCCCCGCAGTCATATTCCTCCATCACCAGCCACACTCGCCGGGCTCGCCATCGATCTTAACCCCGACCAAGGTGATATGGATCACTTTCTGCAGGCCTTTTAGATGATAAGAACAAATCATCGTTCCGAGTGAGTTGATTTCCGGAACCTCCGGATGAGCCGCTGTTTTGAAAGGGCACGACTTCAGTCGTGCCGCAAAAGCCACAAAATCAGCGTGGGCTTTAGCCCCTGAGGGAATGTCAGCCTCCCGAGAGGGACTAAGTCAAACATTCCTTAACGGGTCCGACAGACGGTCCTAACGGAGACCTGACCCTATCAGCAACCCCATCTCTTTCAGGAGGTCAAAGCGATGAGATCCCATCAACCACAGAATTCGGAAAGCGCCGTTTGCAACCCGGACCGGAATGGTCGTATACTTAAGTCCGACCATTCCGGTCGTAGTTTTGATTGGACCTACTGCGTTAGCATTCTGTCGTTCCGGCAGGTCCTGGGAGTGCGGCAGGTGAGCGTGCTAAGCGAGTTGAAGGTCGGCGAGAAAGGCGTACTGGTTGCCCTCGACCTGCCTGAATCCGTGCAGAACCACCTTATGCACATGGGTTTCGTCCCCGACGCGCTGGTTACCGTTCTCCGCCGCGCCCCCGCCGGCGATCCAACGGTCTACGGCATTGACGGCATGGAGATTGCCCTCCGCCATGAGACCGCTGGAGCCATCCGCGTCCGCCTACACGCAGCCCGGTCTGAAAGCGTTCCAGCCCTCCCCGGCAACCGCAAGGTCAGCGATCAGGAACTCATTGAGGCTTCGCGATGAACGCCTGCTGTGAGCCTCCGGTATTTGAACCACCCAAGGCTCCGCCTCCCATCGGAGCATTCAAAACCGTTGTCCTCATCGGACCACCCAACTCCGGCAAATCCACCCTTTTCAACCGCCTCACCGGCCTGCGTCAAAAGGTAGCCAACTACCCCGGTGTCACCGTCGAGCAGCGCATGGGTCTCATGGCAGGCGTTGGCCGTGAAGACCTCACTCTAATCGACCTTCCCGGCATCTACTCCCTGACTCCGTATTCTGAAGATGCCCGCGTGGCCGTCGATGTCCTGCGCGGCAAAATGCCCGGTACACCCAAGCCAGATGCCGTCCTGCTTGTGCTCGATTCGCTGCACCTGTCTCGCCAGCTCATGCTCGCCGCTCCAGTCCTGTCGCTCGGCCTCCCAACCATGATCCTGCTCAACATGAGCGACCTGATGAAGTCGCGCGGCGGCAAGGTTGACGCCCTGGAGCTGGCCCGCGAGCTCTGTGCCCCCGTCGCCCCCATCAGCGCCACGCACGGAACCGGGCTGGATGCTGTCTCCCTGTTCCTCAACCAACCCGGCAATGGGACGGTCGCCAAACCGCTGACGCTCCCCGTTCTGGGCAACGCTGCCAGCGCCCACACCTGGGCAGCGCAGGTCAGCCGCCGCACCGGCTATCGCGCGCCACTCTCCCTTGAAGGCACGCGCAAGATCGACAACATCCTGCTGCATCGCGTCTGGGGCCCGCTGCTCTTTCTTGCCGTCGTCACCGGCGTCTTTGAAGTTGTTTTCGCCGTCGGCCAGCCGCTCTCTGACGGCTTTGGCGACATCCTCGCCCGCATTGGCGAGTTCGCCCGCCCGCTGCTGCCCGCCGGCTGGATCCAGTCGCTCATCCTCGACGGCGCATGGAAAGGCGTCTCCTCGGTGCTCGTCTTTCTGCCCCAAATACTGCTGCTGTTTCTTTTTATTGGAATCCTCGAAGACTCCGGCTACCTGGCCCGCGCCGCGCTCATCGCCGACCGCGTCATGCGCACCATCGGATTGAATGGCAAAGCCTTCATCCCGCTGCTCTCCGCTTACGCCTGCGCTATCCCCGCCATCATGGCCACGCGCACCATTGAGAACCGCCGCGACCGGCTGGCCACCATCCTCGTCACGCCGTTTATGACCTGCTCCGCCCGCCTGCCGGTCTATCTGCTGCTGATTGCCGCCTTCATCCCCAACCTCGTCTTTCTGCACGGATTCATCGGCCTGCGCACCATCGTCATGCTCAGCCTTTATGTGGCAGGCTTTGTCGGTGCCATGACCACCGCTTGGCTGCTCAAGAGCTCTATCCTCAAGTCCAGCGAAACACCCTTCATCCTCGAATTGCCGCAATACCGCATGCCCACCCTGCGCTCGCTCTCTCTGCGTCTCGTCGACCGCGCAAAAGTCTTTCTTCGCCAGGCCGGAACCATCATCCTCTGCGTAACGCTGGCTCTCTGGATCCTCGCTCATCTCCCCATCGTGCACATTGCCGGCGGGTCATACACAGCGCCAGAACTCGCCAACAGCTTGATTGGTCGCCTCGGCCATTTCATCGAGCCCGCCATTGCCCCGCTCGGCTTCAACTGGAAGATCGGCATCGGCCTGCTCTCAAGCGTCCTCGCCCGCGAAGTTATGGTCAGCACCATGGGCACACTCTACGGCGCAGACCCAGCCACCCAGTCCATGCACCTGCAAACCGCTCTGCACCATGACATGACTCTCGGCGGCGCACTGGCGCTGATGATCTTCTTCGCCTTCGCCATGCAGTGCACCTCCACCATGGCCGTAGTAAAGCGCGAGACCAACAGTTGGAAGTGGCCCGCCGTCCAATTCCTCTACATGCTGGCGCTGGCATGGGGTGCAGCCTTCGTAGTCAACCACGTAGTCATGGCCATCTTCGGCTAGCGATCGCACTCCGCGAATGCAAGCGGCCATACCGACTGTTGAGCAGCGGGACGTCAGGACCGGTGGGTCAGGGCTTCAGCACTGACATTTTGCGCCGTTAAAATGCCGGCCTTCAGGCCCTGAGGCATGCTTTCATGCAAAGACCAAACCATCGCGGCTAAAGAGTCAGCGGAAAAACTCGCCGGGAGCGGCAAGAAGTGTCAGGGCACGACTTCAGTCGTGCCGAAAAAGCCAATAACGACCGTGGGATTTAGCCCCGGTGGGATTTTTTCTTGTAATCGAGCCAACCTCGACCCCTTTTCCCGCAGCCTCTGAACCGGACCTGCCATGAAATCAAGCCTCTCAAGGGGCTCTTACTCGTACCGCAGCGCTTCCATCGGGTTCATCAAGCTAGCCCGCCGCGCCGGAATGATTACCGCAAAAAACGCGACAGCCATCAGCAGCAGCGCCGCTCCTCCCAGCGCCAACGGATCGGCCGGCTTCACGGCAAAGAGCATGCCCCCAATCAAGCGCGTCAGCAGCAGCGCCAGCAGCAGCCCAATCCCCAGCCCGGCGAGAATAGTCCCCATTCCCTGCCCGATCATCAAGCGCAGCACATTGCCACGTCCCGCGCCCAGCGCCATGCGCAACCCGATCTCCTGCTGGCGCTGCGTGACAACGTACGAAGTGACGCCATAAATCCCCACTGAGGCCAGCAGCAGCGCCAGCCCGGCAAAAACGCTGAGCAGGATCAGCGCCAGGCGCCGCCGCGCGACGGACTCGCCCATCACTTCGCTCATGCTGCGAACCCGAAAGACGGGCAGTTCCGGGTTGATCGCGGCAACCTCCCGCTGAATGGTCGGCGCCATGCCCATCGGATTTCCCTCTGTGAGAATGGCAAGCGCCATGGCGCTGGAAGATATCTGATTTTCAGGCCAGTAGACTTCCACCCGTGAGCGCATCTCAAGCGTGCGGTTACGAACATGCCGAACGACGCCGATGACCGTGGCCCAGGGCGCAGAGGAACCATTGCCGCCGTGATGGACGCGCCGGCCAATAGCGTCCTGATTCGGCCAAAACGTCTGGGCAAGGCTTTCGTCAATGATTGCCACAGGCGGCGCCGTATCTGAATCGCGGTCTTCGAAGAATCGGCCGCGAACCAGGGAGATGCCCATGGCCTGGAAGTATTCGGGCGTCACCGCGCGTTGATCCGCCTCCGGATCGGTATCCTCCTTCGGAACCGATTGCGAATCGACGGTGAGCGTGCCGGAACCGTTTTGGCCGCCCAGCGGAATCAGGGAGGTCGCTCCCGCAAAACGAACGCCTGGCAATTTCTGGATGCGGCTCAACAATTCGTTGTAAAAGCCGCGCACCTGTTCCGGCTTGCTGTACTCCGCGTCGGGAAGCGCGATCCGCATGGTCAGTACGCCGTCCGGCCGAAATCCTGGATCGACCTTGAGAATGTTCTCGAAGCTCCGCATCAGCAGCCCAGCCCCGGCCAGCAGGATGAGCGACAGGGCGGTCTCCGCCATCACAAGTGCGCGCCGCAACCGCTTCGACTGGCTGCCCTCGGTGCTGCGTGCGCTCTTGATCGCCGCCCAGTTGCGCGCCCGCCCGGTCTGAAGAGCCGGAGCCAGTCCGAACAGGATTCCCGTACCCAGCGCAACCGCAAGCATCACAATCAACGCGCGCCCGTCGATAGCGGTATTGACAGTGCGTGGCAGCGATGTAGCTGCAATAGCGATCAACCCGCGAAGCGCCCATGGCGTGACAGCCAGACCCGCCAGACCGCCAACCAGCGCGAGCAGCACGCTTTCCGTGAGAAGCTGCCGGGCAATGCGCCAGCGCGAAGCTCCAAGGGCCATGCGAACTCCCATCTCCTGCTGCCGCTCCGATGCACGCACCAGCAAGAGATTGGCAACATTGGCGCACGCGATCAGGAGCACCAGCCCGACAGCGGCCATCAACACCCACAAGGACGACTTCACGTCGCCGACTGTCTCATCGAGGAGCGGATGCAGAATGATCCCAAACCCGTATTTATCGTAAGGATACGAGCGGTGCTGCTCAATCATGGTTTTGCCCACGCGATCCATGTCCGATTGCACCTGGGCAAGTGAAAGCCCCGGCTTGATGCGGCCAAGCACTTCCATGCCGTGATCGCCGCGACTATCTTCGCTGAGGTCTTGCGGAGTAAAGGCGCGCGGCCCCCAGATTTCGCTCTCGTCCGGATAGGCGAATCCAGCCGGCATAACGCCAACCACCGTCATCGGCACGCCATCCACATCCAGCGTGCTGCCGATCGCTCGCGGGTTTCCTCCGAGAGCGCGCTGCCACAACCCATAGCTGAGAATCACTTCTTTTTCGCGGCCCGGCTGCGCCTCTTCGGCCAGAAAGTTGCGCCCCAGCAGCGGCTGCGCGCCGAGCATGGGAAACAGATTGGGTGAAACAGCAGAGCCCACCACCCGCTGCGGGCTGCCCTTTACGCCCAGATTGAAGGATCCCGAATCGATCGCTGCCAGCTCAGAGAAGCTGTGGTTGAGGGTGGTAAAGTCATGGAATTCCGGCGCGGAAACCCAATTCTGATCGTTGGGCTGGCCAATTCCCGTGAAGCGCGTCCACACCTTCACCAGTTGCTCAGGATGGTTGTACGGCAGCGGCCGCAGCAGCACCGCATCCAGCACGCTGAAGATCGCAGCATTAGCTCCGATGCCCAGGGCAAGGGTGAGTACGACCAGCCCCGTGAAACCAGGTCTGATCCACATCTGCCGCAGCGCTTGACGCAAATCCTGGAAAAGAACCCCCATGCACAGCCTCCGATCGGGTGTTGGCCCTTGAGACGGACCGCATTCGCAACGTTGAGAAAACAGCCCGCATCGATCACAGGCTCTCCGAGAACTGCTGCAATTCTGTTGCCATTGGTTTCAGCTCCCAACCTATTGATTACACGGTGCCAAGGCCTCCTTGCCAGCAAGGCATTCTGTCCGTTTTTGAACGCATTGCCCCACCGCCGGACAGTCCCGCCGATTTTCGCCTCGAACCACTCCCGGCTGCACTCGTCACAATCTGGGCAGATCGGCTGAATTAATCCACTCGAAACGAACCCTGTTCGATCCGGGCGCTCGCCGTCCCGTGTTGACGACGACCGAGCGAGAAGTTATGATCGCTAACTTCCCACCAAGTATTGGGTCATCCTCAACAAGCTGGTCGCATCCTGATCCACAGGTCGCTCTAGAAGGAGTTCTTCCGATGTCGGCTCCAAAAATCCTGGTCTGCCTTGGTATTGTTTCCCTCTGCCCGCTGCTCCCGGCGCAAACGCCGCCAACCGCCTACACCATCACTCAAGCCATCGCCGGAGATGCAACCGCCTCCATGACCATCTATCGTAGCGGCGCACAAGCCGTGATCGAATATATCCATTCGGACAAGCCAGACGGTACCCCGGGTCACCGCTCCTTGAGTTTTTACGACCTCAAGGCCGGCGTCTCCCACACCTGGGATCACGCCATCGCGCCTCCCTCGTGCA
>Ga0210388_10001896_pt1 | contig 16414 bp, 15 predicted proteins | sample IncBWC19OmetaG_FD_155485 | JGI IMG/M metagenome (GOLD analysis project Ga0210388, IMG submission 155485) | Forest soil microbial communities from Barre Woods Harvard Forest LTER site, Petersham, Massachusetts, United States - Inc-BW-C-19-O ...
GCGAGAATGTGGTCCGCCTCAGCGTTTGTGAGGCCGGGAAGGGTCAGCAGCTGATCTTTGCTGGCGGTGTTCAGGTCGATTTGTTTGTTGCTGGTTAGTCCCTCGCGTATGCCTTGAGCGACCGCCTTCGTATCTTCTTTTGCCTCGGCCGTGGCTTGAGCCGTTTTCTGGCGAATCTCTTCGGGGCTTTGTTTTTGCGTGCAAGCCACCAGACCTGAAAAAACTGCAATCAGCGCGAAAGAAGCAAAGCGCGAGAAGTCCATGGAAATTCCTCGCAGCTTGGATGAATGTTGGAAGGCCGGCGGGTGATTTTTTTCATGCGTCCAGGGCTCGTGCGGGATGCAGCTTATGATTTTGGATCGCGAGGCGCGAATAGCGGGGCGCCCCACGCTCCAGCGGCGAGGAGAGCTCCGAAGATGATGACGGCGTCGATGCTCTCCCGACCCTGGGGCGACCAATAGACATCTTTGAGATTGAGCCAAAGGGCGAATTCGTCGAGGGTGAGGGCGGCGCCAACTCCGTAGAGAATCGAAAAGAGACGGCTGGCGAGTAGGGAAGACGGTCCTTCGCCGACGCCAAGATCGGCAAGCCACGCATAGCCGACCATCAACAGGAGGATAATGCCGATGACGAGATGGTGAATGTGACGGCCTCCCTCGATGATGAAGTGAAAAGGCGGGATTCCGTGGGTGATGCAGTAGACGACGCCGCGCACTCCACCGAAGGTGAGAAAGAAGCTGACGGTGGCGCCTAAGAGACGGCGGCGCGGGCGGTCGGGTATGCGGTCATGCACCAGGTCGCCGAACTTGGTCCCCTGCAGGAGAAGAAGCATCAGGGCAGTGACGGAAAGAGCGATGAGAAGGACGAACCAGGTATATTCCATGGGGGGATAGTGTACTTCGGGGAGTGCGGATGGAATTGCTGAACCGAAGCGAGCATCCGGACCAAGTAAGGATATGCATCAGTTCATTCATGGTGCTTCTCGCCGATTGCAGGATTGAATCCCCCCTGATAGACTGCGTCGCAATCGAACTGAGGCTGAAAATGCCGAGCTATCCCTCGAGATCCACAATCTTCCGTCTACGGCTCCAAGAAGTAACTCCGGTTTGAGCTCATTTATAGGGACCTCTGATATCTAATGGCGCCCTGGCAGCGATGACCCACCCTCGACTAGTTGGCGCCCCGAGGAGTAGGCGATGCTTCGATCAACAAGTGTAGCCCTGGTAGCGACAATCATTTTGCTGAGCGCCACCGCTTTTGCTGGCACCTATGTTGTAGGAACCTGTAAGCCCAATCTTCCTTTCTTCGACTACATTCAGGAGGCGGTCAGCAGCGTCCCGCCGGGGTCCACCATTCTGGTGTGTCCGGGGACTTATGCGGAACAAGTTGTGATCTCCCGCCCGCTCAAACTAGAGGGGTTGGCGGGAGAGAGCGATGCAGTAATTGTTTCGCCGCAGGGCGGATTGACGAAAAGTGCTCAACGAGCGAACTTTTTTCGGGTTTACTACCAGATTCTGGTCAAAAACACAGCTGGACCGGTCGAGATCAGCAATCTCGCTGTCGATGGGACTGGCGGAGCTTTAAAAAATCAAAATGTCGCAGGAATTCTTTATCTTGACGCCTCGGGAACGGTTAGCAACGTGAGCGCTCGAAACGAGCCCGCTTTCGGAACTGGAATTTTTGCAGCCACCGCCGGCGCCCGCGCGGAGACGGTAACCATTCAGGACAGCATGGTGCGCGGACTGGATGGGAGCGGGGGATACGGAATCGTAGTTTACCGTGCAGGCGGCGCGCTGACTGCGAATGTCACGGGAAATACGATTCGCCAAACCAACAACTTGGGGCCTACCGGCTATGGCTCCGGGATACAAGCTCTGAAGACCACAGGCTTGATCCAGTCGAATACGATTGTCGGCACAGGGTACGGCCTTTACCTTTCCGACTCATCCATGGCAGTTACCGGCAACACGATTTCAACAGTCATCATCGGAGTCGATCTTCTTTCTGGCTCGAATACTGTGAAGAATAACCGGATCGATGCAGGCGGCGCGATGGGTATAACTTTGGACGACCAGGGTACCGGTACGGTTGTGCAGGGTAATACGATTGAAAATTCTTCGGTTGCTGTTTATGGATGTGGGGACGGCTACGGGTTCGGTTATTCGACGGGTTTTACAGTTACCGGCAACACTATTCTGGATGCAACGACCGGGATGCAAATGCCGCCGTACCCGAATGGCAACGTGACTGCGCCGAATACCTACTACGCGACGGGAGCGGCTGTGTCAGCGCAGCCGTGCAATTAGAGGGAGAACCCGCCCGGCTTCCGCTCGGCTAGGCAGACGCGGGCGCTGCCCCGGCACAAACACTAGCCCCGTCGAACGACATCTATGCAGCCCCGCCTTATTCGCTGGTGAAGTAATCCACTGTCACCGGGTTCTCGAAGAGCGAATAGTCACGCGTGACCACGGTGATGCCGCCATCGGTCACGAAGTAGCGCTGGCGGTCGGCTTCGGCGTCGAAGCCGATCGTCGTGCCCTCCGGGATGTGGACATCGCGGTCAATGATGGCACGCTGGATGCGGCAGTGGCGGCCGACATTCACATGCGAAAAGAGAATACTGTCGTCGACCTCGCTGTAGGAATTGACGCGCACGTCAGGCGAGAGCACCGAGTTTTTGACGGAGCCTCCGGAGACGATGCATCCCATAGAAACGATGGAATCGATGGCGGAGCCGGTGCGGCCAGCCTCCGCGAAGACGAACTTCGCGGGCGGGTACTGGCGCTGGTGGGTGCGGATCGGCCAGTCTTCGTCGTATAGGTTGAAGACAGGGGACACGGAGACGATGTCCATATTGGCTTCGTAATAGGCTTCGAGCGTGCCCACATCGCGCCAATAGAGCGCTTCTTTCTTGTTCTCGTCGATGAAGTCGTAAGCGTAGACGCGGTACTCATCCACCATCTTGGGCAGGATATCTTTGCCGAAGTCGTGGCTGGATTTCGGATCTTCCGCGTCTTTGAGCAGGACGGGAATCAGCACGTCGGTGTTGAAGAGATAAATGCCCATCGAAGCCGACACCATGTCGGGGTTCCAGGGCGAGCGCAAGTCGGTTTTCTTCGGCTTCTCGTCGAAGCCATTGATGCGATAGTCGCGATCGATGTCGACCACACCAAATCGGAAAGTTTCCTCGGGCTTGATCTGGATGGTCGCGAGGGTGACGTCAGCGGCAGAGTGGCGATGCTGCTCGAGCATCTTGCCGTAGTCCATCTTGTAAATGTGATCGCCGGAAAGAATCAGGACGTGCTTGGGCTGCTCGGAGCCGATGGAGTAGATGTTCTGGTAGACGGCGTCAGCGGTGCCCATGTACCAGTTCTCGCTTACGCGCTTCATGGGTGGCAGAATCTCGACGAACTCCCCCATCTCGCGGGCTACGATGTTCCAACCTTCGCGGATATGGCGGTTGAGCGAGAGAGCTTTGTACTGCGTCAGGATGTAAACGTGGCGGAGGTCGGAGTTGATGCAGTTGGAGAGGGTAATGTCGATGATGCGGTAGATGCCGCCGAAGGTGACGGCGGGCTTTGCGCGGTCACGGGTTAATGGATAGAGGCGCTCACCAGCCCCGCCAGCGAGAAGGACACCCAGCGTGTCTTTCATAGGACCACCCGCATCGGAAATACCGGTCGATAGAACTGTCTAGGGAACTATAGGGCCCTTGGGTTTCCGCCAGCCGGGATTTCCAGGCTCGCGATGGTGTCGCTTGCAAGACCGATGATGGTAGCACAGCGAGGCAAACGGTCGCGTAGGGCGAGCCTGTATAAAAAACCAAAACCAACTGCAGTCCAGAATGCGAGGAAACGAAAACGAGCCCGAGCCATTCCGCTGGGGACTAAGAATCTATCGAACTTTAAAGAGTGCCCTCTAGGACACGTCTTCGTCGATCTTAATGCGGAGGGATTTGAGAAATTTGAGGTCCTGATCGCTGACTTTCAGCTCAGGATTGCTGGTGAGAGTAGTGACGAGCGAAGTTTTGTCGGTGGATTTTTCGCCTTGTTTGCTGACCCCAATGGTGGCTTCGAGGACTAGGAAGATGTCATAGCCGTCATCTTTGATTCGGGAGACCACTTCGGCGATCTGCTCGGAATCGGCGAGCGACTCATTGATGGCATCACCCAGTTCCTTCATGAGCTGCTTGAGCTGTTGATCCACGGGACCCCCTCTGGCAGGCCGTCACAAGGCGAAGTGACGAACCTCCTCGTGTCTGGGCTCATTGTAACCCTGAACATTGATAAAATCGACCGGTGACGAGGCTGACTTTACCCGAGAAACTGGGCGTAGGAGCCCGAGTCGCGGCGCGACAGGCGAGCCGCAGCCGTTGGGGCCGGGCGACTGCCAATGCGGTCCGGTTGACTGCGCAATCGTTTGCACGCGTGTTGCACCAGCTCTGGCACGAGGTGATGGGATTTGTTTTCTTGGCCATGGCCGGCATTGGCGGCATCGCCATGAGCCGGGAATGGGCCAAATATGAGGCGGGAAGCACAGGTCCGGGCCGGCTGGTCATCGCCACCTGCTTCTGTTTGACCTTTGGATATTTTGGGGTGAGTTCGTTCTGGAAGGTGCGGAAGAAGACCTAACCACCAAGGGCACGAAGGTCGACTCAGGAAGAGTTTTATGGCTTGAATCGCGGCGCGTGCTGAGGCTCGCGAAGAAAACCTTTGGGATCGCCCAATTCTTTCCGAAGATTGTTACTCTTTGGAGTAACTAATCTCTCGATGGCAGACTCCACTAAAGCCGCTGCGCCTTCGAATCCACCTGCCCCACCGGCGGGTCCGGAAACTTCGTCGCACATCCCCATTCATTCCCTGTACACGACTGCCGATCTCGCTGGGCACGATCTGGAAAAAGAGGTTGGCTATCCGGGACAATACCCCTTCACGCGCGGCGTGCAGGCTACCATGTACCGCGGGCGACTGTGGACGATGCGCCAGTACGCGGGCATGGGGGACGCCGAAGAATCGAACCGCCGCTACAAATATTTATTGGCAAACGGGACGACCGGCCTTTCGGTGGCCTTCGATCTGCCCACGCAAATTGGCCTCGATTCCGACAGTTCGTTGGCCTTGGGCGAGGTAGGCAAGGTAGGTGTTGCGATCGATTCGATCGAAGATATGGGGCGGCTCTTTGACGGCATCGACCTGACGAGAATCTCGACATCGATGACCATCAATGCGACGGCATCTATTCTGCTCGCGCTTTACGTAGCCGTAGCGAAGCGGCAGGGCGGAGATGTTCGCAAGCTTTCGGGGACCGTGCAGAACGATGTGCTGAAGGAGTACATCGCGCGCGGAACCTATATTTATCCGCCGCGGCAGGCGATGCGGATTATCACTGATCTCTTTGCATGGACGAATGAGAGCGTGCCGGAATGGAACACTATCTCCATTTCGGGATATCACATGCGGGAAGCTGGATCGACCGCAGTCCAGGAGGTCGCATTCACTCTGGGCAACGGGATTGCCTATGTTCAGGCGGCAATCGACAAAGGGCTCGACGTTGATAAGTTCGCGCCGCGGCTGTCGTTCTTCTTCAATGCGCACAGTAATTTTCTGGAGGAAGTCGCAAAGTTCCGCGCAGCGCGGCGGATGTGGGCGCGGATCATGCGAGAGCACTTCAAGGCGAAGAATCCAAAGTCGTGGATGCTGCGCTTTCATACGCAGACCGCGGGGTCGACACTGACCGCGCAGCAACCGGAGAACAATATTGTGCGGACCGCGATTCAGGCGATGGCCGCGGTGCTGGGCGGGACGCAATCGTTACATACGAATTCGTTCGACGAGGCGCTCGCACTGCCCACCGAACAATCGGCGCGGATCGCGTTACGCACGCAGCAGATCATTGGCTACGAGTCGGGAGCGCCGGAGACGATTGATCCTTTGGCTGGGTCTTATTTCATCGAGTCGCTGACGAACGAGATCGATGCGCGCGCAAATGATTACCTCGAGAAGATCGCCGCGATGGGCGGAATGCTACGGGCGGTCGAACGAGGCTACGTGCAGCAAGAAATTCAAAACGCCGCGTATGAATACCAGCGTTCGGTCGACCAAGGCCAATCGGTCGTAGTGGGTGTCAACCGGTTTGAGCTGGAGAAAGAAAAGACGGTCCCGATCCAGCGCATCGACGAGGCTCTTGAGTCGCGACAGGTGGAGCGAGTGCGAGCGCTCCGCCTCCGGCGAGATCAAGGACCCTGGCAGGCTGCACTCAAAGGCGTTGAGGAGAGTGCCCGGTCGGATGTCAATTTAATGCCGAGGATCCTCGCGGCTGTAGAAGCTTTGGCGACGGTGGGGGAGATATCCGATGCGATGCGACGCGTTTTTGGCGAATACCAGGAAACCGTCGTGATTTGAGGCGGTCGCCGGTTGTCGGCTTTTTTCCCGCAGGAATCCACAAAAACACTTTGGAACATGGCCGTGCTAGCGACCTGCGGCCGTTGTTTTCCTAATGCCGCCCTTTGCCCGCGCCGATGAACCGGTTGCGGCATCCTGTCGGGCTGCGCTCGTCGCGGGCGGCGCGATCCGGCGGAATGGAGGCAAAGGTGATGAAGGAGAATTCTTGGGATTCTGAGAGTCGTCTCGAGAAGCAGTCAGGAACTGGATCCTCGGCGACGTCTATGGAACATGCAACCATTGGCCCATCGATAGTGATCAAGGGTGAAGTAAGCGGGACCGAACCGTTCTTCGTTGATGGCTGCGTGGAGGGATCGATCAACTTTCCGGGACACCAGGTCACGATTGGACCCACGAGCCGCATTCATGCGGAGATCCACGCCTATGATGTGGTCGTAGCGGGCTCGGTCGAAGGCAATATCTACTGCACAGACTTGCTGGATATTCGGGCAGGATGCACGATCCAGGGGCACCTGATTGCACAGCGGATCCGGATCGACGATGGAGCGTTTTTGAAGGGCAGTGTCGAGGTTCATGCGAGCAACCGACGACCTGAGGAAGACGTGCAGATGGATCCGATCAGCGGGGCTGCCATAGATCTGACGAGAGGGGCAGAAAGTATGGATCCGGCGGAGGCTTTTAAGACCACGCTCCGCGAAGCGGCTGCTGCGGTGTCGGTGGCAGGCGGCGTTGTACGACGGGGCCGGGGCAGCCCGACGCTGCTCGAGCCAACGGCTGAGGCAAGTGGGATCGGTTAGTTGCAAGCGAGTAGAAGCCGGTGCAATGCGCTTGTTAGCTACTCGACCTGGCGATCTTGAAGTCGCAAACCTGGCGGCACGGTTCACAGTAGTAGAGACCGTCTTCCCAGAGCCGGACGTCGAGTTGTCCCTGGCAAAGACAGCAATACTTTTCGCACTCACAGCGTTGCTCCGCCTGCTCGCATTGACCGCAGATCACCCGCGCTTTAGTAGACATACGCTTCACTCTAGCGCTGCTGCAGTCCGGCGGGAATGTGCCGTTGGTAACAGTCCAGGGCTTTGGGTTTTGGAGTCTAGGCGTGAGCTCAACCACGACGCCCTCAAAACCCAGAGCCCGGAGCTCAGCCTGAAGCGTAGTGCCTAAAGCCCAGCGCCTGCCCCACCGTTTGACCCTCGGAAAAAGCGCGTGTTACGGTAGGGGGTTCGCTCATCCCAGCAGCCCAGCCACTGCTTTCGTCTGAGGTCTCGCTTGCCCGCTGTTGACGCGCCCGCTATCCGGAAAACTGCTCTAAACGCCGCTCATCGAAAGATGGGGGCCAAGATGGTTTCGTTTAACGGATGGGATATGCCGGTCGAATACCCTTGCTCAGGCGGAATTGTTGCGGAGCATCTGGCCGTGCGAAATGGCGTGGGAATCTTCGATGTGAGCCACATGGGGGACATTCGGCTGGCGGGGCCGGGCGCCTTGGCGGCGGTGCAGCACATCACGATCAATGATGCTGCACGACTTGCCGTGGGGCAGGCGCAGTATTCGGCAATGCTCTATCCTCAGGGAACGTTCGTGGATGACGTGATTGTGCACCGGCTGGGCGAGGATGAATACCTCATCGTGATCAATGCCGGGACTCGAGAAAAGGATTTCAACTGGGTGCGAGAGAATACCCGCAACTTTGACTGCAAAGTCGAACATCTTTCGGATGAGTTCACGCAAATTGCGATTCAGGGTCCGCGCGCCGTCGATCTTCTGCAGAAGCTGACGGACGCAGACCTGTCAGCCGTGAAGTTCTATTGGGTAACCCGTGGGACGGTCTGCGGGCTTAAAAACATTTTGATCGCCCGCACCGGTTATACGGGCGAGGACGGATTCGAGATCTATATTCCGTCCGATGAACCAACCAGCGAGCGTATCTGGAACGAGGTGCTCGCGGCCGGGAAGCAATTTGGCGTGGTGGCTTGTGGTCTGGGAGCGCGAAACACCTTGCGGCTGGAAGCGAAGCTGCCGCTTTACGAGCATGAAATTTCCGATACGATTAATGTCTGGGAGGCGGGGATCGATCGGTTCTGCAAGCTCGAAAAGGGTGACTTCATTGGCCGCGGCGCGCTGGATCAGGCCAAGAGCGCGGGTTTGACTCGAACGCTGGTAGGCCTGGAGATGGTAGAACGCGGCATCGCGCGCGACGGGTATAAGGTGCTCGATGACGGAGGCAAAGAAATTGGATACGTCACCAGCGGTTCGCCTGCGCCGTTTTTGAAAAAGAACATTGCGCTGGCTTATCTTCCGCCAGGGTCTGCCGCGGTAGGAACGAAAGTCCGCGTCGAAATTCGTGGGCAGGCAGTCGGGGCGCAGGTGGTAGCTACGCCGTTTTACAAACGGCCGAAGAAGATGGCGACCTAACAATGAAGGTGCAAACAAATCCGGGGAGCGAGTGAAAATGTCTTATCCGAACGACTTGAAGTATACGAAGGAACACGAGTGGATCAAAGTTGATGGATCCACCGCGACGATCGGCATCACGCATTACGCGCAGGAATCGCTGGGCGACATCGTCTTCGTGGATCTACCGAAGCCCGGATCGGCGATCACTGCCGGAAAGACTTTTGGGACGGTAGAATCGGTGAAAGCCGTTTCGGACCTCTACGCGCCCGCTACCGGGACAGTTGCCGAGGCGAACGGCGATCTGGCCACCTCTCCGGAAAAAATTAACAAGGATGCCAACAACACCTGGATGATCAAAGTGACGCTTCAGAATCCTGGGGAGCTGCCGGGCCTTCTCTCCGCTGCCGACTACGAGAAGTTCGTGAGCGAAGAAGGGGGCAGCTAGCCATTCTGGGGCTGCCGAAAATTCGCTCAAAACGCGCCGCACTCGCGAATCGGCCAGTAGCCCGTTATTCGCACTCGAATCAAGAAAAAATTCATCAGAATTTGAATTTTGTGGCAAAGGAAGTCCGAAGTGTAACAATCGGATTGACCACCGGTTACATCTATACAAAGTCCTATGCGCTATCTTCCAAAATCTCCCGCTGATCGTCAGGCCATGCTCGCAGCGATGGGCGCTCATTCGATCGACGACTTGTTCGCGCCTATTCCGGCCGAGTATCGCCTTCAACGTGACCTCAAAGTTCCACGCCAGATGGCGGAATCTGAAATCGTGGATTGGTTCCGGCAACGCTCCCAGGAAAATGGGATCGAGTACACAAGTTTTCTGGGCGCCGGCGCCTATCTCCACTATCGTCCCGTCATTATTGACGCGCTGATCTCGCGTGGCGAGTTCTTGACTGCCTACACGCCCTACCAGGCTGAAGTTGCCCAAGGTACGCTCCAGGCCATCTTCGAGTTCCAGACGATGATCTGCGAGCTGACGGGCATGGAAGTTGCGAATGCCAGCATGTACGACGGATCGACCGGAGCAGCGGAAGCCGCAATGATGGCGGTTCGGCTGACAGGGCGCAATTCGGTGGTGGTCGCGCGCACCGTTCATCCCGAATACCGGGAAGTGCTCACGACCTATGCGACCCACCAGGGCATGCCGGTGGGATTCGTGGGTTTCGACCAGGATGGTCGCGTGAATCTAAAGGAACTGGAAGCGGCGATTACGGACCAGACGGCTTGCGTTCTGATCCAGTCGCCGAACTTCTTCGGAACCATCGAGGACGTGAGTGCAATTGCCGGGATTGCTCACCAGAGAGGAGCGCTGCTGGTGGTTTCGATCGCGGAAGCCGTGTCACTGGGAATCGTCGAGCCCCCAAGAGACGCGGATATCGTCGCGATGGAGGCGCAGTCGTTCGGCGTGCCGCTGGGTTTTGGCGGTCCTTACTGCGGGGTGATTGCGACGCGCGAAAAATTCGTGCGGCAGATGCCGGGCCGGCTTGCCGGACAGACGGTAGATCGTGACGGCAAGCGGGGTTTCGTGCTGACGTTGGCTACGCGCGAGCAACACATCCGGCGTGAGAAAGCGACATCGAATATCTGCACGAATCAGGCACTCGTAGCGCTGATGGTGAACATCTTCATGACAGTCTATGGGAAGGTCGGGTTGAAAGAATTGGCGAAGCACAACCTGGCCAAGGCCGCTTACGCGGCTGAGCAATTTGGCAAACACGCCAAGGTGCTGTTCGCCGGCGCGCCGCGCTTCAATGAATTTGTGGTCCAGACAAGCGAGGACCCGCGCGTGATTAATGGACGGCTGCTGGGGCACAAGATTGTCGGTGGCTTGCCGCTGGCCAAGTTTTTCCCGGAGCTTGGGAACGCGGCGCTATGGTGCTGCACAGAAATGACGACGCGAACTGCCATCGATACTGCGGTCGGAGTTCTCGCGGAGAGCGAAGCCGACGAACCCGCCGGCGACCAGGCGGTTGAAGAGGTGACGCGATGAAGAATTACTCATGGTTGAGAAATTGCTATGCCCACCTCCGATCCTCGTTGTAAGGGGTGCGGTGGAGACGGTAAGTGCCCGGAGTGTTTCGGTTCGGGAATAAATCCTCATTTAAATGAGACCGAACCGAAGTGCAAGTTTTGCGCCGGAGACGGTTCGTGCCGAGATTGCAACGGAACGGGTCAACGGCGCCCCCCCAGGTTCCTTGGACTGGGAGGGTCGAAAGAGTAAGGAAGTTACTCAGGACTGATAATGAACTCTAAGATTGCAAAAGCTACGCGTCACACGAGCCAGAATGAAGGTTTGATTTTTGAGAAGTCGTCGGCGGGGAAGGCGGCGTGGAAGCTGCCTCCCCTCGATGTTCCCGAAGTAGACACACACAAGCTCCTCGGGACTTCCGAACGCAACGATCTTGGCCACATGCCCGAGGTCAGCGAGATCGAGATCATCCGGCACTTCACGCGGCTTTCGACCTGGAACTACGCCATCGACCTTGGCATGTATCCGCTGGGCTCATGCACGATGAAGTACAACCCGCGGGTTAACGAGGTCGTGTCACGGCTCGAAGGTCTCGCGAACGGCCATCCCTATCAGCCCGAGAAAATTTCACAGGGAGCCTTGCGCATTCTCAAGACGCTCAGCGAGTGTCTACTCGAAATTACCGGTATGGATGCAATCACCATGCAACCCGCAGCCGGCGCTCATGGCGAGTTGACCGGCCTGCTGATGGTTCGTGCTTACCACGAATCAAAAGGCAATGCGCGCAAAAAGGTTCTTATTCCCGACTCGGCCCATGGTACCAACCCTGCGACTGCTGCGATGGTTGGCTACTCGGTTGAAAACCTGAAGTCGAACGATCGCGGCATGGTCGAGGTCTCTGCACTCGAATCGCAAATGAACGAAGACGTCGCCTGCCTCATGCTGACCAACCCGAATACCCTGGGCGTATTCGAGCAGGAGATTCACAAGATTGCCGACATCCTGCACGCGAAAGGCGGCTTGCTCTATATGGATGGCGCCAACATGAACGCATTGGTCGGCAAGGTGCGGCCGGGCGACTTCGGCGTTGACGTGATGCACCTGAACCTGCACAAAACTTTTTCAACGCCGCATGGCGGCGGCGGACCCGGATCCGGACCTGTGGCTGTAAAGAAAATGCTGGAGCCGTTTCTACCGAAGCCCGTAGTGATCACCAAGCCCGACGGTACGCTCGCCTTTGAATACGACCGTCCGCAGTCGGTCGGCCGGGTCCGCTCTTACTATGGCAACTTCGGCATGTTCATTCGCGCTCTCGCCTACATCATGGCGAACGGGCCTGACGGCCTGCGCCAGACCACCGAAGACGCTGTCCTCAACGCAAACTACATTCGCAAGGGACTCGAAGGCACATACGATCTCCCCTACTCGACGCCCACCATGCATGAGGTCGTTTTCAGCGACAAGCTGCAGGCGAAAAAAGGCGTCAAGACCATGGACCTCGCGAAGCGGCTCATCGATTACGGATTTCATCCGTACACGACCGCCTTTCCATTGATCGTGCCAGGTGCGCTGATGATCGAACCCACGGAGAGCGAAGGCGTGGAGGAGATGGATCTCTTCATCGACGCCATGAAGGCAATTGCCAAAGAAGTAGAAGAAGATCCGCAGATGGTGCTGACCGCGCCCCATACCACGAGAATTCGTCGACTGGACGAGACGGCAGCCGCACGTAAGCCGGTGCTGCGCTGGAAGCCTGAGCAGCCCTAAGTCACGATCCACCAAAATATCTAAACCACAAAGGACACAAAGGAACACGAGGAAGAATCTAAAATCCTTCGTGCACCTTTGTGTCCTTCGTGGTTTGAGCCTTTGTAACGAGCGCCGAGTCTATTTTTTCTCCGTCAGCTCCACCGTCGCCCGCGTATTCTCCCAATCGAGGTACATGTGGCAGCCGGTGCCCATCTCGTGGAACGAGATCGTAAAGTTCTCAACCGGAGCCGATGTTTTTGAAACGGTCATATCTGCCCGAAGCAGGTCGCTTCCTTCCGGATATGGAATCCCCCACTCCCCGGTTTTCTTACTGATGATCAAGGTCCACTTATCCTGTGCAGGAACTGTAAACAGCGTGTAGTTGCCCGCCGGAATCGTCTTGCCGCCCACCGTCACGTCAGCATCGTTCACAAAGGTCGTAGCTTCGTTCGCGCCGGTGCGCCAGGGCTCGCCATACGGCACCAGGCCGCCAAAGACCTTGCGCCCTTTGGCGCGGGGACTTGAATACGCAACGTGAATACTCTTGCCATCTGAAAATTTGCATTCGGCTTTGGCTGGCGGCGAAGGACGTTTTTCGCCGGCCATTTGTGCGGAAGCGATGGCAGCGGGAATCAGCAACGCAAAAAACAGAATCGCAATCTTCTTGTGCATCGTTTCTCCTTGGAGCGGAACTGCTCGCGAGTTTACTCGATATTGGACGTGTCGGAAGCTCCGAAGTTACAAGCGCAGGCTGAAAATGCATTCGATCAAAAGTCTGGCGCCTTATGAGCTGGGCCTTCATGATCAACCACCCGCTCGCACGCTACAATCAGACCATGCCGGTATTCGATGAAAAACAGGAAGAGCTGGAACATTTTGAGACCATGATGGGCGTTCCCCGCGGGCGCCTCGCCGTCGCCCTCGACACTGTTACCGATGCCATGGCCCTCGTTGGCCAGCATGGCGTCTACTGCCAGAGCCAGCGCTGGCCCGGCAAGCCGGTCATGGATATCCAGATCGTGATGAAGCAGCTCACCGACGCGAAAGAGCTGATTCAGAGCGTGATGGAAGAGTTAAAGAAGTCTTCCTGATGCTGCGATCCTGTGCTAAAGGCAGGGAATCGGTGGTCCTGAATCGCCGCGCAACCTATGGCTTTGGTGCGAGTAGTTGAGTCATCAGGTAACGCTCGTGGTCGCGATAGCCCATTCGGCGATATAGTTCAAGAGCTGGGTTTCCGCGATTCACTTCGAGATGGATCGCAGTAACTCCCAGAACCCGGGCCTGTTCCGCGAAGAATTCCAAAGCCTGCGTCCCGATCTTCTTACCGCGCCGACTCCTTTGAACAAAAATTTCGTCGATCCATGCGTTTCGACCTCCATATTCCAGACTGAAATCGAACGACATGACGATGTAGCCGATGGCTTCTGCGCCGTCGCTTATGACCCACACTCGCCCTAACGTGGAGTCTTCGAGAAGCTGTCGCAACGTATTGCGCGCCAGGACGGGATTGAAAGGGACAGACCAGGGGTCGTCCAACTGAAGAGCCTGCATGAATTTAAGCAGAAGATCGAGATCAATAAATTGCGCGCGCCGGAAGGTGATGGCACCCTCGTTGGCACTCTGCGTTGGAGTCGCATCGGTCATCTTGAGACCGCGGGTTTACCTGTAAAAAAGGAAAGCCGGCGAAGGCTGTGGGTTCCTCCGGACCGTGTTCATTCTAGGCGACCGTATACTTCCCCGCTTCAATCATCTTCTGCGCAATCTGCTGCCGCAACTCGATCGTATTGAACGGTTCGTACTTCGCCACCCGTCGCAGAATCGCCAACTGAGTCCTCAGCATGTCGCCCTCGGCGACGGCTGCGATCACCTTCTTCGCCGCCGACTCGATCTTATCCATTGCCTGCGTGAGGTAAACGCGCGTCATGGCTACCGCGAGCGCCGCGCCTTTCTCACCCTTTGCCTCCACCAGTTTCTGCGTTCGGAGCGTTGCTGATTCCATCGCATAAATCTCAATGGTCATGTCGGCGATTGCGCCCATCACCTCCTGTTGATCCTGAATCGCCTGCATGTATTTTTGCGTCGCCGCGCCTGAGACGAACAGACCCAGCTTCTTGGCATTCGCTACAATTTTGCGTTCTTCCGCCATGGGTCCGTCGTCATCCTCGCTCATGGTCGGACCCGACAACACTTCGTCCATCAGCTTCTTGATGGCAGGCATCAGCGGCAGCTGTCCACTCATCGCGCGCTTCAGCAAGAAGCCCGTGATGATGAGGCGGTTGATCTCATTCGTTCCCTCAAAGATTCGATTAATGCGCGCATCGCGGTAGGTGCGCTCGGCGGGATACTCCTCAACAAACCCGTAGCCCGCATAGATCTGCACCATCTCGTCCACAATGTAGTCGATCATCTCCGATCCCCACACCTTGATGATCGAGCACTCAACGGCATATTCCTCGATGGCTTTCAGAGTCTGTTTCGCCGCGTCCGGCGCCGATTTGTCGACTTCGCCCAGCGCCGCATCCATCAGCGCCACTGTGCGGTAGACCAGCGATTCGCCAACATAAATCAGTGTTGCCATGTTGGCAATTTTTTCGCGGACCAGCCCGAAGTCGCCAATGGTTTTGTTGAATGCCTTGCGCTGCTTCGCGTAGCCAATCGAATGCTCAATCGCCACTCGCGCGCCGCCCACGCACATCGCGCCCAGTTTGAAGCGGCCCACATTCAGAATATTGAAGGCGATGATGTGGCCTTTCCCCGCTTCTCCGAGTAGGTTTTCTGCCGGAACCTTGCAGTCATTCAAAATTACCGGGCAGGTCGACGATCCACGAATGCCCATCTTGTGTTCTTCGGCGCCGATCGAGAGGCCCGGGAACGTACGCTCCACCAGGAACGCCGAAAACTTCTCGCCGCCGATCTTCGCAAAAACTGTGAACAGGTCGGCGAAACCTGCATTCGTGATCCACATCTTCTCGCCGTTCAGAATGTAATGCTTGCCGTCAGGCGAAAGCTCGGCCCGGGCGCGGCAGTTCATCGCATCGGAGCCCGACGAAGCTTCCGACAGCGCATACGCTCCGACGATCTCACCCGAAGCCAGTTTGGGTAGATATTTTTTCTTCTGCTCGTCGGTTCCGAAATAAACCAGGGGCAACGTCCCGATCCCCGAGTGCCCGCCCCAGGTTGTCGCGAAGCCCGCGTACTTTGCGATGTGATCGGCGATCACCGCGGCCGTGACCTTGTCCATCTCCAGCCCGCCGTACTCTTCCGGAATCTCAACCCCGCTCAGGCCCAGGTCCCCAGCCTTCTTTAGCAGGTCACGCGTAACTTGAAATTCCTTGTGCTCGATTTTTTCCACTTGCGGCAGAATTTCGTTGACCGCAAACTCCTCCGTCGTCTGTCCGATCATGCGATGCTGCTCGGTGAAATCTTCCGGCGTGAAAACATCTGCAGGTCGCCGCTCTTCCAGAAGAAACGAGCCGCCGGAAACTTTGCTTTTCGGTACTGCTGTGGTCGCCATTACTGCCTCCAAACCTTTCGTCAACACGCGTGTTGTCGGGCGCCGTCGTCCCCGCTCGTTCGCTAATTCGTATCCGCCCTCGAGGCCGCCAGATAGTTCAGCTTTGAACTCGCAAACCGGACTTCAATGTACAGCGTGACGTCGCCCTTGTTCTCTTTGAATTGCCTCAAATACAGCCAGCGATTGTCGCGCACTTCATCGGCCTTGCCCAGAATCGTCTGCACTTGCGCTGGCGACAGGCCGAGCCGTAAGCCAGTATTGGTCTTCCAGTTGGTCGGCCGGGCGAGCGTGCAATGCTTGCGTCCCTTCCAGTTCTTGCTCGCGGAAAAAAGATAGAAGCCTTCCGACACTTCCGCAGACTCAAAAATTAGAAACGACGGT